>Ga0315905_10001661_pt1 | contig 23772 bp, 21 predicted proteins | sample LakEriMetagenome_5_FD_203522 | JGI IMG/M metagenome (GOLD analysis project Ga0315905, IMG submission 203522) | Freshwater fungal communities from buoy surface, Lake Erie, Ohio, United States - Buoy 4 MA121 | ecosystem: Environmental > Aquatic > Freshwater > Lake | place: USA: Lake Erie, Ohio...
CGCTGCCAACTATCTTCTTGAAATTTACCCACCCCATCCAAGGCTTCTAACCCCTGACAAATTTCATCTTGGAGCGACTTCATCAATTGGCTGACCCGTTGTTTCGCATCGGCCGGGGGCAGAGAATGAGCAGCAGATGAGTCGAGATTGGTGGCTGGAGAAACCGTCATAATAGAAAGATTGAATAACGTTTTTTAAATGCACAATGCTTTGAGGGATTAGCCTGCAGGATATTTCCCTAGAAATCGGCACTGAACCCATTCATCACTCTACGATCCCGCTCACCCCGCCGTAAATCGCCCACAATGTATCTTAATATTAACCGCACCGAACTTCCGCCGAGGCCTGCATTAAGCTGCTAATCATCAGGGTAACAACCAGCGGTTTCGAGCAGACACGGCTTTAATGAATATGTTTCATCGTTTACGCCCATCCTTAAAGATTTCCCATCGCTATGCTTTAACGAAAACCTATCGCCGCATCAGTTCCGTTCCCATTGATATCCTCTGGCAGCAACTGATCAACATGGCAGATATTTCTTGGCATCCCCTATTTACCAAGACAAACGCACCGATGGGCTTGATTGCGAAACCCGGCCTTATCCTCCAAGCGGTGACCCGTTTAACCCCAATCCCTGTGCGGCTCTTTGTGGAAAATGTCCGTCCCGGCAATTTACTCAGTTTGCGGGTGCTGGCGATTCCTGGCTTAGAACAAAAAATCATCTATCAAATTGAATCCACCCTTTACGGCACTTACATTACCTATTCTGTGATCCTGCGGGGCTGGTTATCACCGATAATTTGGTGGATGATTAAGCCCTATTCCGATAGTGTGGTCAATGCCTTGGCAAATGCGGCGAAAAAAATGGCTTAGCCCGTGGCTGTTTTACCCTCAACAATTTACCCTTCTTTTGACAACACCAGCGAAATGCTTGAATAACGTAGAGATCCAGACCAATTGCAATATTTGGTCAATTTATGGGATGAATTTTGCCATTCAACGACTAAGACTGACGCAAAAGCAATATGATCAACCGCTTTCCTCTGCCCCAACACAAATAAATTTAGCGTGATTTTACGTCATTTTAAGGATCAATAAAATTATCAAGAATTGTTAAGTCTTCTGGATCTAGGATTTGCGAAGGTATCCAATTTAAAATTTGAAATTGTTACCTGTCCTTTTTGCTTTGAGAGCGACTTTGGATGGCACGTCTTCTGCCTGGTAAGCTCCTGCTCAATCGATTAGCCAAGGTTTCTGACCCTTGCCAGGGTTTGTTCACCATAAGCAGTCGCATTGATTTACATCTCTTAAAATTGCTTTACTTAACTTTTTAATAATAATTTAAGATTCTTGAATTATTTGTCAAAAAATCGGTTAAGATTCAGCAATTACACTATGGTGTAAGTAGCATTATTGGCATCAGGTGTTTTCTCTCTTGGGAATTCACCCTTGTTCCGGAGAGAAGGTCACCATGTTTAACTTATTTCGGTCTTTATTACTCACCTTGTTATTGAGCTTCACCCTCCCCATTATCTTGTTGGTTGCTCTGTTAACGGGGTTAGGGATTTTGGGCTATTTGCCTTGGGTCGATACGATTGGTCAATTCGGTCAATCTCAACTGATTCAGTTTTTAATGATTTTTGGGGATGGGGCGATGTGGCCGGGTCTATTAATCATTGCGGCAACCTGTAGTCTGGTGGCGGGCTTTTTTGATCTATTTAATTTCTGGCTTTATGGGTTTCCTGACAACGCTAAGTCCTAGGCGCTCAAGGAAATCTAGCAATCCTATCCCCCTCTTCGCTTCATTTTCCCCGACCAATCAGGGATAAGCAATACGAACAAGATCATAAATAAATAATGCCCATAGTCCTACGGGATGAGCGTCCTTGCCTGGAGTGACTCCCTGGCGATCTCGCAGAGATCCGCTACGCGGTGCGCCGTTAAGGTTAGGGGCAAATTGTGCGGAATGAATAACTGTCTGTTAGTTAGGAAAGATCAGAATTAAGGCTTTTAAACTGAAAGGGTCAATAAACGACTGACTACCTGACCCAAGTTCTGGGGAGGGGGTGTTGGTCGCAAAGTCCTGGGGAGGGATAACACACAATGGGTCTGGGCTTATCTAAACGATTGATCTCTGGACTGATAGTTGGGTCTTTGGGGTTTAGCGCCACTTTAGGCTTAGCGTCCCCCGCATCGGCCCAATCCTGGCTTAATCTGTTATTTCAAGGCTTGCAGGTCATTCAACTGTCTAATTTGTCCGATGCTCAAGAGGTGCGTTTGGGGCAGCAGGTCAATCAACAATATCTTCAACAGGGTCAATTTAAACTCTCTGGCGATCGCCGTTTACAAGCTTATATTAATGACATTGGTCAACGATTAGCCCAGAGTAGTGCCCGCCCCGACATTCCCTATACATTTCAGGTGGTGGACGACAAAGCGATTAATGCCTTTGCCACCATGGGGGGCTTTGTTTACATCAATACCGGGTTAATTTACGCCGCCGAAAATGAAGCGGAATTGGCCGGCGTCATTGCCCACGAAATCGCCCACATTGCCGATCGCCATGCCGTCACTCGCATGCGGGATATGGCCTTGTCCCAGGGGTTGATGTCGGCCACGGGAATGCGGGAAAGCCAGATGGTGCAAATGGCTGTACAACTCGGTGTTAACTTACCCATGAGCCGAGAAGATGAATTGGCCGCCGATAATGCGGGGTTACGCAATTTAATCAATGCCGGTTATGCCCCCGAAGGCATGGTCAGCTTTATGAAAAAACTGCAACAACAAGGTAACGCCGCCCCCGAATTTCTTAGTTCCCATCCCCTCACCCAAAATCGAGTGGTTGCCCTCCAGCGTTCCATTCCTGAGCGTTACCTAAATTCCGGCGAGGGCCTAGACAGCCAAACCTATAACCAACGCATTGGCCGTCGTTCCCGTTCTGCGGCGTCAACAGTCCCCACCCAGTTTGGCTACATTTCAAAGTTTTAGGGCTAAACAACAGAGAAAATCGCCTTGCACCTGCACCACCCACTGCCCCGGTAAGGTCGAACTTTGGGAACGATTGGGGGCATTAATTAAAGCCACCACTGCTTCAATGTGTTCAAAATTGGGGGCATGGCGTTGAAAGGATTGTAAAAAAAGCCGAATCACCCGTCGTTGTAGGGCCAAGGGTTGGGAGCGTAACAGTAAACGATTAAGGCGATCGCCGTCGGGGGTTAATACCTGTTGATAAAGGGCTTGACTGAGTTGGTCTAAATATTCCACTTCGGCGGTGATCACAGCAACGGTTTGGGCAAGATTATTTTCCACCTGGGGATTGAAGTGTTGCTGGAGATAGGGCATTAGTTCGTGGCGAATCCGATTGCGACGATAGTCTAAGTTTTGATTGAGCACATCTTCCCAAACGGGTAAAGCGTGTTGGCGGCAAAAGTCCCCGGTTTGTTGGCGACTGATTTTTAACATTGGCCTTAGTAACGTCACCGTCGGCGATAATGCCCGTTCCCAATTCATTGCTTGCAACCCATCACTGCCACTGCCCCGTAATAGGTTGAACAATAGGGTTTCAGCGCGATCGGTTTGGGTATGTCCCGTCATTACCCAGGAAAAATTCTCTGCCTCGGCGATCGCCGTTAGAGCTTGATAACGCCAGGTTCGGGCCGCGGCTTCGGTTGCGGGTAAATTCTGGGCCGTTTTTTGAAAATAGGGCAGGTCATAGCTTTTCGCAATGGTTGCCACATGATCGGCTATTCCCTGATCCGTCGGCCAATCATGATCACAATGGGCCACCCCTAAGTGCCAGTGCCATTGTCGTTGTAGATCGGTTAATAAATGCAATAAACACAGGGAATCTTGACCCCCCGACACCGCCGCCAAAATACGCCCCGATTTAAAAGTTGACCCACCACGTTGCAGATTGCTGCGGGATTGCTCCTTGAAAAATTGATGCAGCAAGTTGTGGAGTAAGGTCCAAGCCATGGGTGAACAGAGTATTGATTTGAGTAACGAATTCTCGCTATTTTTTCGTCCCTGTAGCGAAGGGAATTTCACTCTATTTTTAGGCAAACTTTATTCATCCATCACCGTTCTTTTTTTTGCATGGGGGACAGCGGTCGAAAACTTGCCAACAATAGACAAGCAATGCCGATATTAATGAACGTGTCCGCAAGATTAAAAATCGGGAAATTAATCAGCCGAAAATCTAAAAAATCCACCACATGACCCAGGGCAAAGCGATCAATACCATTGCCAAAGGCCCCAGCCAAAATACAACCGTAACCCACTTGTTCCAAGCGACGGAGGGGCGTTCTGCCCGCAAAAATCATTAAGCCTAAACTAACGCCCAACGACAACCATTTTAACCAACCGGCTCCCCCGCGAAAGGCACTAAAGGCCGCGCCCGTATTCAACACATAGGTCAAATGAAAAACCGATGGCCAGATCGGCCAACTGGTTCCGACGGTGACAAAGCGTTCGACTATCCAAATTTTACTGCCCTGATCTACCAGTAGACCAGTGATCGCCACTTGCCAAAACAGGGGATTTTTACTGAAGGAGAAAGATCGAATCATTAATAAAATAGGAGTTTCCGTAGAAAATAGGCTAGTACGGCACTCAAACACACCACAATCCCCTGACCGGGTAACGCAGCGATGGAAAAGGTCATAATCGCGGTGGGCAATTGAGTGAGGGGAAGAATGGGAGGAATACCTAATTTCAAAACGGCCAAAAAGCCCAAGTATAAAATGCCTGTTAAATGAATACCCCCTAACCCCGCTAACGCACTTACGGCCAGAGATTCAATTTTGGGGCGGGAGCGAAACGCCAACCAACCACAACACCAAGCCCCCGGTATAAATCCCAATAAATAGCCAAAAGTCGGTTGTTGCCAATAATCCCAGCCTCCCCCAAAGGCAAAAATCGGTAACCAACTCAATCCCAGCAAAATATAGCCTAACTGGGCGATCGCCCCGGCATTGGCCCCAGCAATACAGGCGGTGAGTAACACGGCCCCCACTTGGTAGGTTATGCCCAAAGAACTCGGATAAATGCCTTGATCCCACCATTGCCACGGAGGATTGGTGACAAACACTTCCACAAAGGTCGAAAAAATGGTCAGTAGCAAACCGGCGATCGCCAACAAACATTCCGCCAACAGGGACGGTTTCGTCGGGGGCGCGGTCTCATCTAAGACAGTATCAAGGTCAGAATCAGGATTGGTATTCACCGGGAATAGGCGCTTCTCCCCCTTCGAGGCCAAGGGAGGCTAAAAGTTGTTGGTCTTGTTCTGGGGGTTGACCGAGGGTGGTGAGATAATGACCCACTAGCATGGCGTTAATCCCCGCTTTTAGTCCCAGGGCTTGGAGTTCCCCCATCACCGCTTCTCGTCCCCCAGCATAGCGGATAATTTGTTGGGGCAAAATAAATCGGAAAATGGCGATCGCCTTCAGGGCTTCGTAGGGCGTTAATTTATTAACCTCACCCAAGGGTGTACCGGAGCGGGGATTGAGTAAATTTAACGGCACCGACTCCACTTCCAGTTCCCGCAAAGACAAAGCCAAATCGATCCGATCTTCCCAGCTTTCCCCCATCCCTAAAATACCGCCGGTACAGGCTTGAATCCCCGCCGCTTTTAGGTTTTTCACCGTATCCACCCGGTCTTGCCACGTGTGGGTCGTAACAATTTTTTCGTAATAATTAGCCGATGCTTCGAGGTTGTGATTATAGCGAGTCACTCCGGCAGCTTTTAACTGTTCCGCTTGGGCCGCCGTTACTTCTCCTAGGGCACAACAGGGTTTAATGGCGGTTTCGGTCACAATTTGACGCACCGTGGCCAAAATCTCTTCAAATTCCTTATCTTTCGGGCTGTTATATTTTGGCCCCCGACCCTGGCTGACTAAACAAAACCGCTTTGCCCCCGCCGCCGCCGCCGCCCTGGCCTGTTCTAAAATTTCCGCCTGGGTTTTTAAGCCATAAACGGGGGAATCGGAACCGGGATGGTGGCTGGATTGGGAACAAAAACCGCAATTTTCTGAACAATTACCTGACTTCACATTAATGATGCTGCACAGATCCACCACATTGCCGCAACAGGCTTGACGAATCCGATCCGCCGCTTCACAGAGCAATAAAATATTTTCTTCCCCTTCGATCGCCGTTAACTGTAGTGCTTCTTGCCGAGAAAGGCGGTCGCCATCAATAATGCGCTGACTTAGATCCTGTAACCATGCCTTCAAATCCCCAATAGGCAAAGACTGGGAAGGGCTAGAGGTCGGGCGGGATGAAGAGGCTAAAACCACGGCAATACGGGGATAAATAGTTAGCAATCAAGTTAAGCGGTATTTTATCACGGCGGACAAAGGGCAAAGTCAGGGTTATATTTCTTAACCTTGCTAAAACTTTTTATTCAAAAGGTCGTCTACTTGATGCCTAAGATATAATCGTCTGTTATTGACTCTTTTTCTGTGACTGAAAAGGCGCAAACATTATGAGTAACTCGGCTGATCGCATTTTAATTTTCGATACCACGCTGCGGGATGGGGAACAATCTCCCGGAGCTACCCTAACGGTAGATGAAAAACTATCGATCGCCCGTGCCCTATCGCGCCTTGGGGTGGATATTATTGAAGCGGGTTTTCCCTTTGCTAGTCCAGGGGACTTTGAGGCGGTTCAAAAAATTGCCAGAATAGTGGGAACGGAAACGGGTCCAGTGATTTGTGGTTTAGCCCGCGCCACCCAAAAAGATATTAAAGCCGCCGCTGAAGCGTTGAAACCTGCCGCTAAACATCGTATCCACACCTTTTTAGCCACATCAGATATTCACCTCGAACATAAACTCAAAAAGACCCGCGCCGAAGTGTTGGCGATCGTGCCGGAAATGGTAGCCTATGCCAAATCTTTGGTGGATGACATTGAATTTTCCCCGGAAGATGCGGGACGGAGTGATCCTGAATTTTTGTATCAAGTGCTAGAAGCGGCGATCGCCGCCGGAGCCACCACCATTAATATTCCTGACACGGTGGGCTACAGCACGCCGTCGGAATATGGAGCCATGATCAAGGGCATTAAGGAAAATGTGCCCAATGTGGATCAAGCGATTATTTCCGTCCATGGCCATAACGATTTAGGGCTAGCGGTGGCGAATTTCCTGGAAGCGGTCAAAAATGGGGCTCGACAGTTGGAATGCACTATTAATGGCATTGGGGAACGGGCGGGGAATGCGGCCTTAGAAGAATTGGTAATGGCTCTCCATGTACGGCGCAGTTATTTCAATCCCTTTTTAGGACGACCAGCGGAATCCACAGAACCCCTGACCAATATTGAAACAAAGTATATTTATTCGACCTCGCGCTTGGTGTCGGATTTAACCGGAATGATTGTGCAGCCCAATAAAGCGATCGTCGGGGCCAATGCCTTTGCCCATGAGTCGGGGATTCACCAAGACGGGGTGCTGAAAAATAAACTCACCTACGAAATTATGGACGCGGAGTCCATTGGTTTGACCAATAATCAAATCGTTCTGGGCAAATTGTCGGGGCGCAATGCGTTTCGTACCCGTTTGAAGGAATTGGGTTTTGAACTCAGCGAAACGGAATTAAATAATGCTTTCCTCCGCTTTAAAGAAGTCGCCGACAAACGTAAGGAAATTACCGATTGGGATTTAGAGGCGATCGTTAACGATGAAATTCGCCAACCCCCGGAATTATTCCGCCTAGAACGGGTACAAGTTTCCTGTGGAGAACCGTCCTGTCCCACGGCTACCCTCACCATCCGTACCCCCGACGGCCAAGAAAAAACCGATGTGGCGATCGGGACAGGCCCAGTGGACGCCGTGTATAAAGCCATTAATCAAACTGTCAATCTGCCCAATGAATTGCTGGAATATTCCGTTACCTCCGTCACCGAAGGCATTGATGCCCTGGGGAAAGTGAGTGTGCGTCTGCGTCATCAAGGGGTGATTTACACAGGCTATGCGGCCAATACCGACATTATTGTGGCTTCAGCGCGGGCCTATTTGGGGGCATTGAATCGGTTATATGCAGCATTGCAAGCGGCGTCGGATCATCCCCCGGTGGTTGCGTCCTTGTAATTCCATGCAAATCCAGGGTAGTTTTTTAAAATGAGCGATTCGCCCTGTCTTTTTCCGATAGGGCAATGGCGCTTATAATGGTATTTTAAACATCTAAACCAGGGTTGGCCGAGCGGTTGAGGCAGCGAACTCATAATTCGCCCAAGACAGGTTCAACTCCTGTACCCTGGATTCTGCAACTGTTTTTTCTGGGATTAACCTTGTAACAAGGTGGCGATCGCCTGTTAAACTAGAAAGGTTGTCAAAAAATTCACACATCCAAGCTTTCGGGTGTTTCTGCAAAGGAAATTCCCTTGGATGGAGGATAAACCCGAATAGGAGCCAATTTTAAATGCCCGTTGTTACTCTTTCCGAATTGCTAGAGTCTGGTGTTCACTTCGGTCACCAAACGCGCCGTTGGAACCCCCGCATGGATCAATATATTTACACCGCCCGTAATGGTGTGCATATTATTGACCTTGTGCAGACTGCCCAACTGATTGAAGACGCTTACGATTACGTTCGTACCGCGACAGTTAAAGGCAAGAAATTTCTGTTTGTCGGCACCAAACGTCAAGCTGCCGGCATTATCTCCCAAGAAGCCCAACGCTGTGGCGCTAATTACGTCAACCAACGCTGGTTGGGGGGAATGCTCACCAACTGGGAAACGATCCGCAATCGGGTCGAACGCCTCAAGGAATTAGAAGCCTTAGAAAGTAGCGGTGCCATTGACCGCCGCCCCAAAAAAGAAGGCTCCATGCTCCGCCGGGAATTAGGCAAGTTGCAGAAGTATCTCGGTGGGATCAAAAATATGCGTAAATTGCCAGATGTGGTGGTGATTGTAGACCAACGCCGGGAGCATAATGCGATTCATGAATGCCAAAAATTAGGGATTCCGGTTATCGCGTTGTTAGATACCAACTGCGATCCCGATGTGGTTGATATTCCCATTCCGGCTAACGATGATGCCATCCGCTCCATTAAGTTGATTGTGGGTAAATTGGCCGATGCGATTTATGAAGGTCGTCATGGTCAACCCGATGTCAGCGATGACTATGAAGAGTTTGATGAGGCGTTGGACATTGATGCGGAAGTCGATGAAACCCTAGATGCGGAAACTGAAGCCGTTGCGACTCCAGAGCCAGAGGCGATCGCCGAAACGCCTGAAGTCACCGCTGAAGGTTAGATTAATTGGGGCTGAAGGGTTGGGCGCGGGGAAAGGGTCTTGCTTGTATTCTGGATTACCTTTTCCTGATGCCCCATCAATCCCCATGTAATGATAAAAACACTGATTAGGAACAATAACCATGGCAGAAATTACCGCTCAACTCGTTAAGGAACTGCGCGACAAAACTGGCGCGGGCATGATGGATTGTAAGAAAGCCCTAAAGGAAAATGAGGGTAGCATCGAAAAATCGGTCGAATGGCTCAGACAAAAGGGAATCGCCTCTGCGGATAAAAAGTCCGGGCGGACAGCGGCGGAAGGATTAGTCCACAGTTATATTCACTTTGGTGGCCGCATTGGCGTGTTAGTGGAAGTCAATTGTGAAACGGACTTTGTTGCCCGTGGCGATCGCTTCAAAGAGTTGGTCAATGATGTGGCGATGCAAATTGCAGCTTGTCCCAATGTGGAATATGTCAGTGTAGCGAATATTCCCGAAAGTATTGCCAGCAAAGAAAAAGAAATTGAAATGGGCCGGGATGACCTTGGTAAAAAGCCTGAAAATATCAAGGAAAAAATTGTCCAAGGTCGGATTGAAAAACGACTCAAAGAAATGTCTTTGTTGGATCAGCCCTATATTAAAGACCAAAACCTCACCATTGAAGAATTGGTTAAACAGGCGATCGCCGAATTGGGCGAAAATATCCAAGTTCGTCGCTTTATCCGCTTTAACCTAGGGGAAGGCATCGAAAAAGAAGAAACCGACTTTGCGGCAGAAGTAGCGGCAGCAGCGGGTACAGCCAAAGCCTAGTTTCCCGAAAAAGATAATCCCAAAAAGCTTTACTTCTGAGAAAAAATTGTTTGCTAACCGTTTACATCCTCCTAGTGATTAGGGGGATTTTTTTCTGACTTGGGAGCATCACATAATTGAATGGATTCTAAATTCCAAAATGCGCCCCCTAAGGCTGAATATTCAATGCCGCAAAAACGATTCCGCACCGCCGACAAGGAATAGGGATTTACCAAATAAATAAAGGGTAAATAATCCTGCACCATCGCTTGCATTTGATCATAGGTTTGACGGCGTTGCTCAAACTTAATTTCTTGGGAACCTTGCAAGGTTAAATCGGCAATGGCTTGTTCCCAAGGGGCAATAATACGGCCGGTCAGGGGTTGGGAACCGGCTTGGGGTTCTTGGTTAAACATGTGTAAGTTGCCGTCGGTGTACCAAACGTTAGGGGCATGGGGTTCGTTGCCGCCGGTTAGTCCTAGAATGATCGCATCCCATTCCAAACTATTGCTCAACTTATCGACTAAGACGTTAAAACTAATCGGACTAAAATCCACTTGAATGCCCAATTTACCCAGGTCTTCTTGGATTTGAGTGCCCAAGGCTTCCCGAATTTTATTACCGGCATTGGTGTTCAAAGTAAAACGCACTTTTTTGCCGGTACTATCTGATAATTGCTGTTGATTGTCATAACGAAAGCCGGCTTTTTGGAGTAACTGCTTAGCTTTTTCGGGATCATAATCATAGGCTTTGACATTGTTGTTATAAAAAGGGGATTGTACGGAAACAAAGGAATTTTGTGGTTCCCCTAGTCCACGATAAATATTATTAATCATCCGCTGTCGATCAATGCCATAGGCGATCGCCTGGCGGAAATTGACATCATTAAACCAGCGGGATTTAACAGGATCAACTAAGGGTTTACTGTTGCGTTTACCTTGGTTGAGATTAAAGGTTAGATAAGTACTGCCATAGGCGGGGCCGCCATTATAAATGGTGAAATTACCCCGGTCTTCTTCCCGCTTTAGTAGAGAAAAGGATTCCGGCGAAACGCCCAACGAATCTAAACTACCGGAGCGAAATTGCAACAAAGAGGTATCAGTACTTTCAACAATTGCCCACACTACGCGGGGAATATAGGGTAAAGATTGACCCGATTTGCTCGTTTGCCAATAGTAAGGATTCTTTTCAAAAATAACGCGCTGACTGGTAATATAACTCCGCAATTTATAGGGTCCATTGACCACAATTTCAGCGGGGGGCGTATCGGTTCCCCATTGACCTAAAAATAAGGGATTGCCTTTTTCATCTAAGGTTTCTACACTTTTTCGCAACACATGGGCTGGTAAAATTGGCACTTCGGCACTGTCAAAAAAGGGGGCAAAGGGCTCTGGTAATTGAAAGGCAATTTGGCGTTGATTAACTTTTTTAATCTTAGGAAATTGCTGGCTTTTGCCGATGCGTAAACTGTCGCGGTAATTGTTGGGAATTTTGGGATTTAAATAGAGGTCTTGATAGGAAAAGACCACATCATCCACAGTTAACGGTTCCCCATCCGACCAACGCAATCCTTCTCGTAGGGTAAAGGTAATGGTGAGATCATCCGCTGAAACCTCCCATTTTTCGGCTAAGGCGGGTAATTTTTCCCCGGTTAACGGATTTTCTCGGATTAGACCTTCATAGGTGTAACCAAAAATATTGGGGGATTCCTGGGAAAGAACGGCGTTAAAGGTTTTGGGGTCGCTCAGCACGGAAAAGACGACTTGATTTTGCAAGATTGGGGAGGCGCAGGCATTTAAAAAAATCAAACAACCACAAAGTAACCCCAGTCCGAGTTTTTTCGACCAGAGAGCTAAAAATTTAATGACTTTTCCGAAAGTATTTTGATTACCCATTACTGTCTTGCTTGCCCAATGCGTAAACGGCTCCGGTGAAAACGCTCAATAGCCCCAAACTCAAAGACCAACTGCCCCCCAGTCCCCAATCTATCCCCCAATTGCATAGGGTTCCCAGTACCAAAAAAGGAAGGATACTCATCACCGACGCATAGAAAGCATTTTGGGCTTCCCGCGCCTCCCTGGTACGCTCAAATTCTTCTTCGGAGGGATAGAGTGATCGTTCTGCAAAATTAAACCAGCATTGTAATTGTTCAATGATCCAGTTACGGCCAGTGTTCCAGGTCAGGTAAAGCCCCAAAGACCAGAGGGTCGCGCTGGCGATCGCCACTGTATTAAAGGGAATATCAAAGGGAATCCAATCCGTGAGCATCGCTGTTCCAACAAGGTTTTTAGGATCTTAACAAACGCTGGTCATGCCCTTGATATCGATTTGATATCCATCGAGAAATTTTCGTTTCGTCCCGATAATTAGGCGATCGCCATTGCTACTGATCATAAAATTTTGCGCCCCGTTAATAATCCCCGTACTTCTAACATGGCGGTATAGGTGGGAATAATATGTAAGGTTTGATTATCCGGGGTTGCCATTAGGGCTAATTGAATCGCTTTTTCTAGATTTTCTTCGATAATTAAACGGGCTTGGCTTTGATCCCAGGGTTGATCAATTTCACTGGGTTGAATTAACGTTGCTTGGCTATATTGAAGTCGCAATGCCATGTCATAAAGGCGATCGCCGCTAATGATAAATGTGCCGCCGGATTCCACTAAGGCTTCGGTATCCACATCCCAAATCCAAGAGACATCAGTGCCGTCGGCAATGCGATCATTTAAGACTAATAATGTTGTTGAGGCATGGCCTTGTAATTTAAGATCATTGACTGCTCGGATGGTTTCATTCATGCCCACCGGATTTTTAGATAATAAAATACGAACGTGTTTGCCTTCCACATTTAATTCTTCTGCCCGACCAAAGGCTGCTTTAAAACTGCGAATATTGTTAAAAATACTTTCAGTATTAATGCCCAATTGTTGAGCTACTAACCCCGCCGCCAGGGTGTTGTATTTGTTATAAACGCCGATTAAAATTTGGGGCCATTCGCTACTGTGAAAGGCGGGTTTACTTTTGCTAAAACCACAACTGGGACACTCAAAATCTCCTAAATGGGAAAGATAAACCCCTTGATAATTTAAAGACGTGCCACATTTGGGGCAATAAATCGAATCCACGGCATGGGGAATTTCGTCTAAATATAATTGCGGTTCGCTCAAGCCAAAATAGCAAACCTGCTGAGTTAATTGTTGTCCTAAATGGCATAGGGTTGGATCATCGGCATTGACGGCAATGATGGTATCGGAAGCTAACGGGGCGATCGCCTTTTGCCAGCGTTGACTAATGGCATCAACTTCTCCATAGCGGTCTAATTGATCCCGGAATAAATTGAGGGCTAAAATCGCTCTGGGCTGACAATCTTTGAGCACCAATGGCAACACATTTTCATCGACTTCTAGGATGGCAAAATCACTATTTAACTTGCCGAATAAATCTGCATCTGCTAACAAGGCTGTAATGAGACCATTAATTAAATTAGCTCCCGTGGCATTATGGGTAACCTGATAACCCTGATCCACCAAAATTTTTCTGAGCAACAAAGATGTGGTGGTTTTACCATTGGTTCCCACCACCAAAATCACCCCCTGTTTCACCTGTTGCGCCAACAAAGTCAACATACGGGGATGTAAGCGACGGGCAATTTCTCCAGGTAGCACACTCGCCGCCCCTAACCGCAGAGTTTTGACCAAGGCTGTAATGGATTTGGCAAGACCTACAGCGATACCCAGGCGGATTCTGTCGGCGATCGGAATATGGCTCATGGCGTTGGGGACGTGGGGAAACTTTAAACTAGGGGAATGTCAAACAATAATTTACCGTAAGATTGAAGCCTCCACGGATTGTTTCCGTTTTTCTGTTCTTTTTGCCCACGAATTATGCGTTTTGCTCACCGCCTCCAGTCCTTTGGCAGTAATGTGTTTGCGGAGATGGATTTAGCCAAGGCCCAGGCCAGGGCCCAGGGTCAAAGCATTATTGATCTGTCCCTCGGTTCTTCGGATTTGCCAACTCCTACTCCGATCATTGAAACGATCGCCGCTGCACTTCATGATCCCAACAGCCACGGTTATTTGCTCCATCAGGGGACAGGAGATCTCAGACGGGCGATCGCCGTTTGGTATGAACAGCGGTTTGGCCGGGTAGTGAATCCTGAAACGGAGGTGTTGTCCCTAATTGGTTCCCAGGAAGGCACAGCCCATTTACCTCTGGCGATTTTAAATCCGGGGGATATTGCCCTACTCCTTGATCCCGGTTATCCCTCCCATAGTGGCGGTGTCTATTTGGCTGGGGGGGAAATTTATCCGATGCCGTTATTACCAGAAAATCAATTTTTGCCTGTGTTTGCCGATATTCCCACCGAGGTTTTAGCAAAAGCCAAAATGATGGTGCTGAGCTATCCCCACAATCCCACCACGGCGATCGCCCCCTTACGTTTTTTTCAGGAAGCCGTTCACTTTTGCCAACACCATGATTTAGTTTTAGTCCATGATTTTCCCTATATGGACTTAGTGTTTGACGGTACAGAATTGCCGCCATCGGTGTTACAAGCAGACTTGAATAAAACCTGTTCGATTGAATTTTTTACCTTTTCCAAATCCTATAATATGGGCGGTTTTCGTATTGGTTTCGCCATCGGTAATGCTCAATTAATTACAGCCTTAAAGCGTATCAAGGCGATCGTAGATTTCAATCAATATCAAGGCATTCTCCAAGGGGCGATCGCCGCTTTACAAAGTCCCCCGGAAATTGTCGAAAGCACCGTTGCCATCTTTTCAGAACGTCGCGCCGCGCTAATCAACGCCTTAGCAAAAATCGGTTGGCCCGTGCCTTTTCCCCCCGCCACTTTGTATGTTTGGGCAAAATTGCCAGAGCAGTGGTCGGGGAATTCAGTGGAATTTTGTCAGCAATTAGTGGCCGCCACCGGGGTTGCATTATCGTCTGGATCGGGTTTTGGTCCAGCCGGGGAAGGCTATGTCCGTTTTGCCCTCGTTAAAGATCCTGAAATCTTAGCTGAAGCGGTGGCTAAAATTGGTGATTTTCTACGGCGATCATTCCCTTAAAGATTGATGATTTTTACCGTTTTTAACCCGATTTAACTATTAAACATGATGGCCATTTTCAGACAAATCGTCACCGCCTAATTTCGAGCTTTGATCGACTGTTTCCGCAGGTAAATTCAGCCGTGTTATCCGACTGGGAATAGGCGTCCGGGGAACGGATTGTAATCCTTGTAAAACTTCTGACAGTTGTAACCGTTCGGGTTTCGTTTCTTTGAGTTTGTGCCACACAGACCTAGACATTAAGAGGCGATGTTCGACCCGTTCTGCCCCCAATTGCTCTAAATATTCTTCTCGTTCATGTTGATAATCAGCGGATTCTAAAATTAAAGATTGGCTTGGCAAACCCTGTACCAATTGCGCCATTTTTACTAACAACTTCGGATAGAGCCAAGTGTAAGCGGGATGCACAGTCAATTCGGCTTGGTGGGGTTGATTTCCTTCAGCGGAGAAACTTAATTTAAAATAGGCGATCGCCGCTTTGCGTTGGGGTTCAAACACATAACCATTAACCACATCCCGCCGGGCATACCAATTTTGTAAACGGCTAACCAAAGACGCAAAAAAATGAGATTTAAAATCTTGAATATGGCGATCGAAAACCTGACGCATCAAAGGGGGCATGGAAACACAATCCAGTTGATACAACAAGGCCGCATCGGCATTACTCACCGGCAGTAAATTGGGCAAGTCAGGGTCATTCTGAGCTAAATTTTCCAACAACGGCGCAGACAACGACCAGTAAGTCATCTGGGCAAGGGGCTGAAACCCATTTTGACGATAGAGCGCCAGAATATTCTTATCGTTAACATTGACATCCAACACCCAAGTCCGGGCTTCCCAAATCGTTTGAAAACAATGACGCAATAACTGTGAACCCATCCCTTTCGGGTCAGTCACCAAATCTGATTGAATGGTTTCTGGCTCCACCAAAACCTGTTCTACTCGCCAGGTGGAACGACTGCTATTAAATGGGGCGACACGAATAAAGCCGCCAATTTCACCGCTCGGTTTTTGCTCCGCCACAAAACCATGAAATAGATGTTGAAGCGGATTACGAAAACACCCTAAGCTTTTCACCAATCCGTACCAGAGGCGATTGTGACGTAATTGGCCAATGATGGCCGCCTCAGCATTGGCGTCACTCTTTTGCAATAATTGCTCCAGGGCGTCTAAGTCGCGGAACTGAACAGCACGAATGATCAACGAGCAGGCTTGATTAAGGGTAACCATAGGGCAGCCAAAAAGCGTATCCTTCCCATTTTAACGACTTTTGTAAGTGTGGTCTCGATAATTTTTTCAATTCGGTCTAATAATCACTCATCAGTGGCTAAATTCAGTGGCTAAATATTGAACACGACTTAAACCCATAACTCGTAACCGTTAATAACGCTTCTTTGTCCGCAATTGTAGCGATTATCCGAGTTTCAGCGGACTCAATGCTGCCCATGATGGCGCTGGAAGATGGGACGCGCCCCGTAGCGGATCTCTGGGTGATCGCCGTTTTGAATTCAATACCCTCTCCCCAAAATGCGAAAATAGAAGACCGTATTGAGAAAACAGATCCTTAAACCATGACTACCCCGCCAGTGCTCAGCGGCGCAGAGATTCGCCAAACTTTTTTAAACTTCTTTGCCGATCGCCACCATCAAATTTTAGCCAGTGCGTCCCTCGTGCCGGAAGACCCAACGGTGTTGTTGACCATTGCGGGGATGTTGCCGTTTAAGCCGATCTTTTTGGGACAAAAACCGGCCGATTTTCCCAGAGCCACCACGTCGCAAAAATGTATTCGTACTAATGATATTGAGAATGTGGGACGCACAGCGAGACACCATACGTTCTTTGAAATGTTGGGTAATTTTAGTTTTGGGGACTACTTCAAAAAAGAGGCGATCGCCTGGGCATGGGAATTATCAACGAAAGTTTTTCAACTGCCAGCGGAACAATTAGTCGTCAGTGTGTTTGAAGAAGATGACGAAGCCTTTACCATCTGGCGCGATCAAATTGGTATTCCCGCCCACCGCATTCAACGCATGGGAGCCGCTGACAATTTTTGGGTGTCAGGGCCAACGGGGCCATGCGGGCCTTGTTCGGAAATTTATTATGACTTTCATCCCGAATTAGGAGACGAAAAACTTGATCTCGAAGATGACAGCCGTTTTATCGAGTTTTATAATTTGGTCTTCATGCAATTTAACCGAGATGCAGAAGGCAATTTAAGCCCCTTAGAAAAGCAAAATATTGATACGGGCATGGGCTTAGAGCGGATGGCACAAATTCTGCAACAAGTACCCAATAATTACGAAACCGATCTGATTTTTCCAATTATTGAAACAGCGGCCCAATTAGCCCAGATTGATTACCATCAAGCCGACGAAAAAACAAAAATTTCCCTCAAGGTGATCGGCGATCATATCCGCTCCGTTGTGCACATGATCGCCGATGGTATTAGTGCGTCAAACTTGGGGCGGGGTTATGTTTTGCGGCGTTTAATTCGGCGTGTGGTACGACATGGGCGTTTATTGGGGATTGAGGAAAACTTCACTACCAAAGTGGCTGTAACGGCCATTAAATTATCCCAAGACATTTATCCGAATGTGTTAGAACGCCAAAGTGTTATTGAACAGGAATTAAATCGAGAAGAAGCAGCATTTTTGAAAACCCTAGAGCGGGGTGAAAAATTGTTAGCGGAATTAATGGAAAATGCCACTAAAATTTCCGGGGAAGATGCCTTTACTCTGTATGATACGTTTGGATTTCCATTAGAGTTAACCCAAGAAATTGCCGAAGAAAAGGGCATTGTCGTTGATATTGCTGGTTTTGAAATAGCCATGAAAGCTCAGCAAGAACGGTCTAAAGCCGCCCATGAAACCATCGATTTAACCGTGCAAGGAAGCCTGGATCAATTAGCAGAACAAGTTCACCCAACCGCATTTTTAGGTTATGCCGATCTCCAAAGTACAGCGGTGGTTAAAGCAGTATTAATCGAGGGGAAATTGGCAGATCAAGCCGAAGCCGGTAATACGGTACAAATTGTGTTGGATCAAACGCCTTTTTATGCGGAATCTGGCGGGCAAATTGGCGATAAGGGTTTTTTGAGCGGTGATAATTTGTTAATTCGCATTGATGATGTCAAAAAAGAAGCCAATATTTTTATTCATTTTGGCCGCATTGAACGGGGCATTGTTCAAGTGGGGGATGCCATTACTGCCACCATTGATCGGGCCTGTCGTCGTCGGGCCCAAGCCAATCACACCGCTACCCACCTATTACAATCAGCCTTAAAAAAAGTCGTTTCCGATGACATCTCCCAAGCCGGTTCTTTGGTGAATTTTAACCGTTTACGTTTTGATTTTAACTGTCCCCGTGCGGTTACCCCTGATGAATTGCAACAGATTGAAGACCTAATTAATGCCTGGATTGCCGAAGCCCACGATACCCAAATTTCGGTCATGCCGATCGCCGACGCGAAGGCCAAAGGGGCGATCGCCATGTTCGGGGAAAAATATGGAGCGGAAGTGCGGGTGATCGATGTGCCGGGGGTTTCGTTAGAACTTTGTGGCGGAACCCATGTTCGGAATACTGCCGAGATTGGACTCTTTAAAATAGTTTCGGAAACGGGTATTGCCGCCGGGATTCGTCGCATTGAAGCAGTGGCCGGGCCGTCTGTGTTGGCTTACCTCAACGTGCGAGAAGCCGTGGTCAAGGATCTCGGCGATCGCCTCAAAGCCAAACCCGAAGAAATTCCCGACCGCGTTACCCAATTGCAACAGGAACTCAAAACCACCCAAAAGGAACTCGACGCCCTCAAGCAAGAACTAGCCCTGGGCAAATCGGAGCAATTACTGTCTCAAGCGGTGGCGATCGGGGAATTTAAGTTATTAGTCGCAGACTTAGGCACGGTGGATGCCGAATCCCTCAAAATCGCCGCCGAACGACTCCAACAACAACTCGGAGAAGGGGCGGTAGTTCTAGCCTCAATTCCCGAAGACAGCAAAGTTAGTCTGGTGGCGGCCTTCAGTCCCCAGGTGGTGAAAACCAAACAACTTAAAGCTGGTCAATTCATCGGGGCGATCGCCAAATTGTGCGGCGGTGGTGGCGGTGGTCGTCCAAATCTAGCCCAAGCTGGTGGTCGAGATGCGAGTAAGTTACCCGAAGCATTGGCCACGGCTAAGGAGCAGTTGTTGACGGCATTGGGTTAAGTGGTCGGGGATGACAGTACAAGCGCAAGATCTCCCAAGCATGGACTATACGTATTGGTGTCGCTGAAACCAATCTACGGCTTCTTTTAAGGCGGTAAAAATCGGGGATTGAGGTAAGCTTAATTCCCTGACTGCCTTAGTCGCATCGTAATACATGGTTTGGGCAGACATTCTCACGCCATCGATGGGCACGGACGGCGATCGCCCTAGGGGAGCGAGAACTTTTTCTTCAACCCAGGCTACGGACAGTGGCAACCAAAGGGGGACAGTCATGGTTGGCGCCGGTAGTCCGGTAATCTCCGACAGATGGGTCAAAATAGCCTGTAGACTCAAATTTTCATGACCTAAAATATAGCGATCGCCGTTTTGTTGGGCCGATTTTCCCCGTTGCCAGGCCAATAGATGGCCCGCCGCCACATCCCGCACATCAATTAAATTTAAACCCGTCTCCACATAAGCAGGCATTTTTCGCCGCAAAAACCGCAAAATCAAATCCCCCGTCGGGGTTGGTTTAATATCCCAAGGGCCGACGGGCGTGCTGGGGTTAACAATGACGATATTTTGACCCGACTGAGCAGCGGCGATCGCCTCTTGTTCAGCCCAATATTTGGATTGTTTATAAGCGCCAATGAGGTTTTCCACCGGACTTTGATAGGTTTCATCCGCCGGTTTGCCATCCTTCCGCACTCCGATCGCCGCCACAGAACTGGTATAAACCGTGCGTTCAACACCGGCTTTTTGGGCACAGGCTAAAATATTGCGGGTTCCCAGTACATTACTTTGATATAAAACGTCCCGATCCTTCTGCCAGAGGGAATAATGGGCCGCAACGTGAAACAAACCCCGACAACCCTGCATTTGGCGATGAAGTTGGGGATCGGTCAATTCCCCTGTTACCCATTCCACCGCTAATCCCTGTAAATTATCGGGACGACTGTGGAGACGTACTAAAGCCCGGACTTGATAACCGGCGTCTAATAAATGACGAATTAAATTCGCGCCAACAAATCCCGTTCCCCCGGTCACAAAAAAACAATCGCTCATGGTGATGGCGTTAGGCTCCTTGGCCGTAAAGTTGCATCAATTCCGTCGGTGTGGGCGGTAACTTCCTATAATATTCTCTCAACTTGCTGTCCCCAAAACCCTATGCAATTTAGTCACCTCGTCGATCGCCTCCACGCCCAGATTAAAGCCCACAGCCTCGAAAAAAAAGGCGATCGCAATCCAGACATTACGGGGGTGGCGGCCCTCACTGAAGCTCTGCCGGGACAACTCAGTTATGTGGAAACTGCTAAATATGCGCCGCAAATGCAGGTGACCCAAGCGACGGCCTTGATTTTGCCATTGGATGAAACGATCCAAGCCCAAGCGGATGATCTGGGTATTGCTTGGGTTGCCACCGCCAATCCTCGCTTACTGTTTGCCGAGGCGATCGCCGTTTTTTATCAACCCTTTCGTCCCCCGGCGGGCATCCATTCCACAGCGGTGATTGATGCCTCGGTACAGTTGGGTAAAGACGTGTCCATTGGCCCCCATGTGGTGATCTATGGCAATTGTCAATTGGGCGATCGCGTTTGTGTGCTGGCTAATACGGTTATTTATCCAGAAGTCGTCATTGGGGAAAATACCTTACTCCATGCCAACTGCACCATTCATGAACGGACGCACATTGGCTCAAATTGTGTGATCCATAGCGGGGCGGCGATCGGGGCGGAAGGGTTTGGCTTTGTGCCTACGGCGGACGGCTGGCTGAAAATGCAACAGTCTGGGCAAGTGGTCTTGGAAGATGGGGTAGAAATTGGCTGTAATAGTGCATTAGATCGTCCGGCGGTGGGAGAAACTCGCATTGGTAAAAATACAAAACTCGATAATTTGGTACATATTGCCCATGGTTGTCAGGTTGGCGAAGGCTGTGCCATGGCGGCCCAAGTGGGTTTAGCGGGGGGGGTAACCGTTGGTAATCGCGTTATTTTGGCAGGGCAAGTGGGGGTGGCTAATCAAGCAAAAATTGGAGATGGGGCGATCGCCTCTGCCCAAACAGGGATTCATGGGGAAGTGGCCCCTGGGGAAATTGTTTCAGGGAGTCCTGCGGTGTCCAATAAAATTTATTTAAAAGCCTCTGCCATTTATAAAAAACTACCAGAAATGTATCAAGCGTTTCGACGGTTGGAAAAATCATCTTGAAATAAAATTGCCAAACCTGATCAGATTTGGCGATCGCCCTAAGGCACAGACTATTTTCTCGGACGCTGATTTATAAGAAATCCGACCCCGTGAAAGATGACTCTAAATTTTTGCGTTGTTCCATTTTGCTCAAAAAATACCCGGTCATCATCGCTGAGGCTAATAAATTGGCAAAATCGTCGCGGTCAGTGGTGATTTGCATGTGGAAGTCTTCTGAAGGTAACATCCCCACCAATCCTTGGACATTTTGATGAATAATATCTTTGATTTCGGAGCTAGCGGACTGGGCAATCCAGGCGAGGGTATCGGGATGCTGTTTTTGTAAATATTGAATCAGGGTATTAACCTGCTGTTCTTCCTGTTCAGACGCATAAAAGTCAAAGTTGAATTCCATTATCACTCCCTAACTCCGGATCGATAGCTGACCACTTTTGTCATTTTCCACTATAACGGCTGGGGTAAAATTTTGTAACAACGATTAAGGCTAATTTTGGGGAAGTTTGTCAATCTCGAAATATTGGTGAAATTTGTCGGTTACTTCCAACCAATAGGATCTTCCATCTGTTTGCCGCCGTTTTCTCACGAATCCTGCTTCTACCAAGTCTTGAACCTGCTGATAGGCGCTACTGCCCCGCAATTCAATGAGTTCTGTTTGGAGGATGGGGGATTTGAGGGCGATCGCCGCGAGGGTGCGGAGGCTGCCGGTGCCCAAATCAGCGGGCACAAAATCCTGGATCAGGCTTTGAAATGCTCCCCGTAATTGCAGGCTGTAACCTTGATCGGTTTCGATAATTTCTAACGCACTATCTCGATGGGCATAGTCTTCCATCAATTCCATTAGGGCGTCTTCAATGAAAGAACGATCTTCACCGCTAATTTCCATTAATTCGGCGATCGCCAACGGACGGGCTTGGAGATAGAGAATCGCTTCAATTTTTGTAGCAAGACGCATGGTGACTTAAAGATTTTTGAGTTTACGGGCTTGTTCTGGGCATTGCTTCATCACGACTGGACGTATTTGTTGGCGAATTGTGCTGGGACTGAGTTGTGTTTTGTCTCCCCCTTGTTCGATTAAATAGGCCGTTGCTTCATCCCTGGCAGCCTCTGGCGATCGCCCTGATTCTAAGGCTTGACAGAGAATTTGGGAGGCCATTTCGATTTGGGTTTTGCTCAAGGTTGTCCCTAGGGCCGGGGCGATCATCCCTAATGCCCATTGGCTAGTCACCATCAACCCAACGGCTAACGATCTTAATTTGTTTGACCCACACAACTTTGACAGATTTGACATAAATTTCAGAGAACCATTAAAAAACGGTATTTGTTAACAAAAATTGATGGAAGGAGGCAGACTTAATTCAGGCTTAATCAAGGTAGAGCGCTAATCAAACTTACCATTGCTGTTGACCAAGCTAGGCAAGGGTCTAACCAGCCGCAAATTTGTCCCACGGTGAATAGTCCAGGCGTTATGATCCTAACGAGTTGATCAATGTGATTTCGCTTCACCCTCGTTTTGCCCGACAATCTTCCTAAATAGTCCTTTTGCCATGACCCGTGCCCCCGCTCGAACGCCTTGGTTTGAATCTTTCCAAGCCCGGTTAAGCTCTTTGCCCCCACCGAAAACGGAGGAGTCTGTGGTCTTCCGCATTTTGGTACAACTCATGGTGATTGTGGGGATTGTAGCGACGGATGTGGCCGCGCAAACCACCTGGAGTTTTTGGGCGATTCCCCTGAGTATTCTGGGGGCTTATTGGAGTTGGACCCACCGCAAGGGGAAAAATATTACTCTCAAATTTCTGCTGGCGATCGCCATGTTGGTGATGTTGTTTGTTTTCCTGGGCAATTTATTGGAAAACCTCAATGCCAGTCAGGTGGCGTTAGCGGGGCTATTGGTGCAACTCCAAGTGCTGCACAGTTTTGATTTACCCCGGCGTAAGGATTTGGGCTATTCGATGGTCATTGGTCTGATTTTGTTGGGAGTCGCCGGAACTCTGTCTCAGACCTTAGCCTTTGCCCCTTGGTTATTGTTATTTCTCGCGGTTGCCCTGCCCACCTTAGTTTTAGACTATCGTTCCCGTTTGGGTTTAGCGGGCATTGACGACTCATTACCTTGGTTTAATCGCAGTCAGGCCTCGACAGACTTAAACCGTCAACAATATTCCCCGTTAGTCCCCAAGCGATTATTGGCCTTGCTCGGTATTACTTTGGTGTTTGGACTGTTTTTGTTTGCCATTATGCCCCGTTTCCCCGGTCATAAAATCCAAAGTTTTCCTGTCGGCGGCCCAGGGGATATCCAGCAAAAAACCTTT
>Ga0315905_10001665_pt1 | contig 23752 bp, 27 predicted proteins | sample LakEriMetagenome_5_FD_203522 | JGI IMG/M metagenome (GOLD analysis project Ga0315905, IMG submission 203522) | Freshwater fungal communities from buoy surface, Lake Erie, Ohio, United States - Buoy 4 MA121 | ecosystem: Environmental > Aquatic > Freshwater > Lake | place: USA: Lake Erie, Ohio...
CCTTACGACTAAACCTACGTGCGATACGTTCGTTATATGCAGTTACAAGGACGTTGTCCCTAGGATTCTTTTCAAACGCATATGCCCCGTAACGAACTGTAGTAGTTTCGGTTTTGCCATGTCTAGGAGGCATTGAGATTGCCAGTCGGTCAATCTGTCCACGGTCAACTGCATCAAGGTGTTCAGCAATTAACTTGATATGCGCTGGGTCAGCAGTCCATCCCTTTGGGAGTGTAAGTTTTAGATACTCATGAAAAGACTCCATCGAGCCTTTCTCAATACCATCCCTATAAGGGTTGTAGATATCACTCGTCGTCCCCGGAATCCTCAATCCCCGCCGTATCGCTTCCTCCATCAGCTTCTGCCGTAAGGAGTCTTGTAATTTGCTCATCTGTCATTTGCCTCACATCAACAGTAGTTTTTTTGCCCCAACGCTTGCTATGTCGTCTTTCTAGTAGCCAAGCGGCGGCACCCCAGTTTTCTTCCGCAGCACGACGTATACGGACAATAAGTCCTAACTCACCACGGCTTTCAGCCATGCGTACACGACGTGCAAATTCGACGAGTTCTGTAGGGACATCCATGTCACCACTCTCACCACGTACTATCCAGTCCTTGAGCCTCCTGACAGGCACACCAGCGACTTGAGCCGCTACAGAGTGCGATGCTCCGGCAAGGATTGCATCCAAGATAACTTTCATCTTGGTATCGTCAATTGATAGAGGAGTTCCGCCATAGGCTTTGCCGTCAGGTCGTTTCGAACTCATCACTGCTTGACGTCGTGCGTGGTACTCATCAAAAAGTGGAGCAGATAATTCTTCCTTGATAGAGTCTCTTGATTCAGGAACCGATAAATCAATCGGCACTAGTTCATCATCATCCATTTCTTAGAACTGCCTTTCCTCTGGTTTGTTTTTCCCAAGTCACAATCAACTTGTCACAGTCTTCTTCGTTCTCACCAACAACTAACAGTGAATCGCCTAACTCCCACGTTTCGCCTTGATTGGCAAGCCTTGGAACTAACTTTTCATATGAGTCAGTAGTTAGTTTGAGTTCTTCATTTGCGATGTCACTGATGAAGTTGTTCAAGTCTTCGTAGTCATATCCAGTACCGGCCAGTTGTTTTTCAGTATTAGCCAACTCAGCCAGCAGTACAGTCAATGCCGTGTTGTCGTCCAGACCAAGGCGTGTTGTTCTGTTGTCAGCAAGTAGGATTCTGACTTCCGAGTCTTCATCTACATCGACCCACTCAACAGGCACTGTGTCCATTTTGAGAGCCTTAGCAGCCATCAGCCGGTGATTTCCAGCAAGGACGTAGTTGTTCCTCTTGTTGACTATCAGGCGACCGTAGAAGCCATTTGTTTCTATGGACGAAATGACAGCACCCAAGTCGCCTTGATTGACGTTCCTTGGGTGCTGTTTAAGTAAATGTACGTCAACTTCCTCAGAAGCAACTGTCAGTCTTTTAATCAATGTAATCGTCTGCAACCCACGGACCTGTACCAAGCAGATACACGCCTTCCTTCAACTTGATAGGAAAGACCCGGTAACCTTCATGGGCTTCCATACTTGTCTCGCTCATCTTCCACTCAATAGCACGTACAACGATGAACTGATTCTTCTCTTCAACGAAATCTTCAAGCACGATGCCGTACGACCAATGACCGAGTTTAGTCTTGAATCGAACCTTAGTACCCGCTGGCACGATGTCATCTGACTTACGCTCACCCATGTATCTGAGTTGATAGCCGAGAACCATCCCGACAAAGATTGCCGAGATGGTTGTTAATCCGTATGTGATAAGTGTTACGTTTTCAAACATTATGAACCTCCCTTTGTTGGCTTATTCCAACGCTCCCGCCAGACTTGCATTCCACGCTCCGCATTAGCAGTACGCTTTGACTTTGTATAAAGGGAAACCGCTTCCCTAGCAACGCCGATAGCAACAAAGTGCTTCTTGCCTTCTATGCCACCAGCACGTCTAATCCAAGTTGTACGCTCTTCTTGCGGTATCTTGTTGACAATGTTTTCAAGCATTTCAGTCTCTTCGGCTTTGATTAGCATGTTGTTAGCATTAATCGACTTGGCAACATTTACTGCTTCACCGGAACCATAGATACCTTCAACGGTTGTCAACATCTTTGCAATTATTTCGTCACGGTTCTCATCGCCACTTGGCTTGAGTTCATTCGTCCAACTAAAAAGGTCGTACTGCTTATCGCCTAACTGATGCGACACAGGCACTGGTTCAGCCTTGTAGACCTTCTGTGCTTCGATTATGTGCCCCGGTACGCCGTGGATACGTGGCATCCCAAGTACATCAAGCACCTTGTTCGCTACTTCTTCGTAGTTAGGGCGAAACTTCTGGTTGCGTATCCAATACCGTAAACGCCACACCTCAGGACTTTCGTTGGTCATAGGCTGCTTCAGTTCACTAGGCTTTTGGTTTACAATTGCTTGCTGTAATGGACGTAAGGCATTTGTATATTCCTTTGCATCCATTTCATCCATTTCGATACCAGATAGGCGTGAAAGGTCAGACATTACTTCCTTCCACATTGCGACGGACATTTCTCGTGGGTTCATAACTACATGTTACTTGATTCTACGGACTTTGTCAACTCTACTTTTTCTTTTAGTTGTGTTCGAGTCCAACCCTTAATTTTTGTCTTAGGGCATACTTCTTTGAGTACATTGAGTACCTTTGGGTCATCGTAGACTTCATCAAAGCCGTTGACAGTTATGGTGACAGTCTTTCCACAGTTGATACACATGCACATGTAGTGGCATATGTCGGCTTTGTGATAAAGCATTTTATGGAAGCCTTGACCACGCATATTTCTTCGGTACGTCTGATAGAGCATGATGGCATTGTACAATCTAAATAACTGTACTGTTGACACTAATGATAAAAACAAAAATATGACGTCTAGTGATGAATCCTTAGTTGGATATGACCTAAGAGCCATAGTGGACGATAAGGAAGTCACTTTTGTCCGCTTTGCTTTTTTCTGTAATCGTGGTTACTGTGTAGAGTTGACAGATGATGATGCGAAATCCATTATAGTTAAAATGCGTGATGCTTCTCGTCGTATCAAATTCAATTCGGTGAAGACTGATGAACTCATGCGGAAGGAATTCAATAGATGGGCTTGTTAAGCAGGTTCTCTGACGCTTGGTTAGCCCTAACGGGTAAAGATGAAGTAAAAGTCACTCTACGCCCAAGTGCTGAGGCTCCACAGCCGCGAAACCGTACCCGTGCCGTTGCACGTGCAGGTAACGGTGGGCTTGAAAGCATCATCACAACCAAACTACCATCGAGCAAACTTGATTGGGCAAAAGAGGCTGGTGACCTTGGTCTCAACTCTATTATTGCCATCGGGCTTGATTGGTATATCCGAAATCTAAATGTAGGCAAGTTGGTAATTCAACGTAATGTTCAGGATACAAAATCTGACAAGTTTGAACTTATCGACACACACCCACTACTGACTCTTCTTAGAAATCCGTCACCGGGAGTACCGGCGAACACATTCTATGGATGGATTACGCAGGACTTGAAATTGCAAGGTAATGCCTATGCACGGAAAGTTCGCAAGGGTGGTCGCCGTAGTGAAGTTGTTTACTTACAGTTCTTGCCGTGTGACATGGTTACCCCAAAGGGTGAGCCTGAACTTATCGTAAAAGAGTACATCTACATGGTGGATGGAGTCCAGTACGACATAGCATCTGAAGACATCATTCATTGGCGGTATTTACGTGACCCGATGGATATCCGTGTTGGTCGCTCAACGATAGCATCCGTCCTAAAAGAAGTTGCCGCAGACAACCAGAGTTCCACTGTCAGTTATTCACTTCTCAAGAACAACGCAATGCCGTCCTTGATGGTGGGTCCAGCTTCTGGTGACATGATGGTTGAAATCATGGAAGAGGATGCACGAGTCCTCAAAAAGCGTTTACAAGAAGATTTCTGCGGAGACAATGCAGGTGGTATTGCAGTATCCACTGCGCCTTACTCCATCAGTAGGATGTCGATGTCACCGGCTGAATTAAGCCTTGATGAACTACGACGTAAACCAGAAGAAAGAATTGCATCAGCCTTAGGATTGAACTGTATGGTTCTGGGGCTTGGTGCAGGACTTGAGAGGAATACTTACTCTAACTATGCTGAAGCACGTCGTGCTGCATGGGAAGATGGAATGATTCCTCTGCAAGAACAACTATGTGCTCAAATCACCATGGCGATGATTCCTGAGTACACTGACTTGCAGGAAGATGACATCGTAGCTTTTGACAATACTGAAGTACCAGCACTCCAAGAGGATGAATCGCTTCGTGTATCAAGAGCAACAACACTGTATGCTGCTGGAATCATCGATAAGGCTGAAGCCAGAAAGATGATTGGAGAGGTAGCAAGAAGTGAAGATGAAGGCATCAACTCTCAGACTGGAGTGGGCGTCGAAGCAAACGCAATACCACCCGAAACACCAACAGAACCACCGGTACAGCCGGAGCCGCCAACCACACCTCCAACGCCCCAGCCAGAACAAAAAGCAACAGAAGTTGAACTAGAAGAAGTAAAGGCTGAAGGTTATAAGCCAACGTCTGGCATGCAATCCGCTGCCAGACGTGCACTTCAGTGGAAAAAAGAAGGCAAGTCCGGTGGGACAATAATTGGTTTGACACGTGCCAACCAGTTAGTGAATGGCGAGAGTCTGTCCGAGAGCACTGTCCTTCGCATGTATTCATTCTTCTCACGACACGAAGTTGATAAACAGGCTACTGGATTCAATAGTGGTCAAGATGGCTTTCCGAGCAAGGGACGGGTTGCATGGGACTTGTGGGGCGGTGACGCTGGCGCATCTTGGAGTAAAAAGATTCGTGACCGCATCATGAAAGAGCGTGAAGGTAAATGAGCACGGAACGTGTAGATGAAGCACTACTCATCATGAGAAGTTTGAGTGATGAGTATGACCAGAGCGTAAACCGCACAGTCAAACAACTCAAAGATAAATTTAAAAAACAACGAGAGTCTATTGACGCCATCGGCACTATGGTCAAAATGAGTGGTCTTGATGCACAGACATCAGCAATACTTTTGCGTAGACTGCAAACCATAGTTGTTACGACCGCTAGTCTGATGCTTGACAAGTTTGATGAAACGAAGTCATCTCTTGCAACTCTGATTATTGAAGAACTGAATGAAAGTTCTGAAGTGCTTAATGGCAAGCAGTTAATCAGTGAAGAAGAAGCAAGTGACTTCCTGAAGCAACTATTCACACCTGAACTTGACTATCAGATGGAATGTGAAATAGAAACTATAGTTGACAATGCTAGGGTAGCAAACAATATTTCATTTAGTCAACCACATGAATTAATTATGTCGGCTATTGCTGACGCAGATGAAGACTTTGTATCTAATATAATTTCTGTGTTTACTGAAGCTGCAAAAAACATCTTTACTGATGTAGTCCGCTTGACTATCAGGGACAAGAACGTCAAATGTGTGACGGTTACCCCTTGCGACGTGACCACAAAAGCAGAATGCTGGTTTGTACACGGAACAGATATTAATTTAACTAGTTCGTTTACGACTCACGGAAGTGGTTGCAAGTGTGTTCCGTTGTTTTATTTAAATGATGTTGCAGAAGAAGTGAAGTCCATTAAATCAGCGGATGAAGCCTTCGAATTACTGCCAACCTACGAAGCGAAGTCCGTCCTTGGTGACGGGAGATACGCAAAGTGGTTGAAAGGTGATTCACTAAATGTATTACTAACTGTAGACGAAGACAATTCTGAACAAGCGTGACGTTTGCAGAGGATATGAAAGAACTATGTCAGTAGATTACGACAACGAAATTGTGATTCGCTTTGGCGATGAAGTAAAAGCCACCACAGACGGTAAAGTCCGTGGTTACCTTATACGCTTTGGTGGCAAAGACCTTGAAGGCGATGTCTTTTCACCTCAGTGTGACTTTGGGCGACCGTTGAAGATAGGTGATTCTATGCCAATGAATCTCTACTATGCTCACGGCATGGACCCTGTCGTTGGTAAGAAGGCTGTCGGCGCAGGTCGAATAGTTGTCAAAGAAGCAGGACTCTGGTACGAAGGTCAGATTCAAATGTCTGACCAGTATCGAGAAATGATTAAGAGGCTTGCCGTTGAAGGTCGCTTAGGCTTTTCAAGTGGAGCGGCTGGTCATCTCGTTGTTCGTGAGAAGTCTTTTGATGGTGACTCAAATCTATTGACAGTATGGCCTCTTGCTGAAGCAAGCCTTACACCACGTCCTGCCGAACCACGTAACCTTGCTTTTGCTAAGTCTTTATCTAACTTTGCGAGTCTTGTAAGCACTGATGAGTTCAAGGCTGAAGTCGGTGACTTGAAGGTCGGAGACAATGTTCGTTGGCAGTCATCTGGTGGCATGGCACAAGGACGTATTACTGCCGTATCCACGAATGGTCAACTATCTCCTAAACCAGCCGGAAAGCCAATGATTGGCACAGAAGCACAACCTGCTTATCAGGTGCGTGTCTTTGCAACTAACAACGATGGTGACGAAGAGTTGTCGGATGTGCTTACTGTTCATCGAGCAGGTACATTGACGAAGATAGAAAATCCTATGAAATGTGGCGGTGGTTACCCTAAACCTCAGATGATGCCTATGCCAGCGGTGAAACCTAAGATGCGAATGCCTGAAGTAAATACATATTCTTGGATGTACCCACGCAAAAAGCGTGTTATGTCCAACCGTCCATCAGCCGATGAAATGGCTGGTTACGGCATGGGTTACGGACTCATTGAAGAAGAAGATGCAATGGATATGTGTGGACCCGGCAAGAAGCGTCCATACCGTGGTGAGCCTGACGAGATGATGGGTGGTGGCGGTATGCCTCCTATGTACTCAGAGCGAGAGATGGAAGGCGTAGACGCACAAGGTCTTTCAAGCATCCTCTCCCACTTGATGATGGCTTACCAAGAGATGCTAACAGCACTCAATGAAGGTGAAGTTGAAGAAGAGGATATGGATGAGTACCATTCAACCCTCATGAACAATGTTGATACCTTCGGTACGATGTTACGTAGTTATATGTACAACCGTAAGCGTCCTATGAAGGAAGCGGTTGACCTGAAATGTATTTTCGCTAAGTCCAAGCCGACTAGCGTTACGGAATTCGAGCGACGGGTGCGTGAGGTACTCAGTCTTTCTCGCCGGGAAGCAAAAATGCTTGCTTCTCATGGGTGGAAGGCACTGTGCGATGCAGTGGAAGAAGCCGAAGTGGACGAAGTTGACTTTAAGTCAGCAGATGTTCAACCAGTGGAAGAAGTTGTTGAACAAACAACAGAAGACGCTGAGCCAGTAGTGACTGATGAAGTTGTTACTGAAACCGCTGAAGAATTGGTAGTAGTAGAAACTGAAGTTGTGGAAGCAACAGAAGAGACTGAAGAACCAGTTCAGGAAGATGTCAAATCGTATGATGATGAGCAAGCTCGTCGCATGCGAGATGAACTGACCCGCAAACTTCTCGCACAGAGAATGCAAAACTAGAAAGGTATAGATATGGATATTATTTCCCGTATCAACTCGCTTGAGTCCAAGATGGAAGCCAACAAGGCTACCGCTCAGGCTATTCTCGCAGACATGAACCTTGACCCGGCAGATGCCGCAACTTTGATTGAAGAGAATGAAGGCATTTCCCTCCGTATCAAGTCCCTGCGCTCCATCTCCGAGACAAATGCACTTCCATACGAAGCACCTAAGCCAGAACCAGCAGTAAAGTCTGCTGCTGACCGTGCTGAAGTTGATGCAATGAAGGCACTCCGCCTCCCTGCTGGCAACCGTGTTACCAACTTTGCTGGTGCTACGCAACAGGAGCGCGCACTCAAGGCTTACCGCTTTGGACAGTGGTTCCTTGGTGGACCTGCTGGAAATGCTAAGGCAGCAACATGGTGCCGTGAGCGTGGAATTGAAATCAAGGGTCACAACGAGTTCGAGAACGAAGTCGGTGGATTCCTTGTTCCTGAAGAGTTCCTCAACGACCTCATCGACCTCCGTGAGCAGTATGGTGTGTTCCGCCGTCTGACCCGTGTTGTCCCAATGACCTCTGACACGCAGTCCCGTCCACGCCGTAAGGGTGGCTTGACAGCGTTCTACGTTGGAGAAGGTGCAACCATCAACGAGTCCGAACTCAACTGGGACCGTGTTCGCTTGGTAACCAAGAAGCTTGGCGTTATTGCTAAGTTGACTGCTGAACTCAACGAAGACTCCACGATTGAAATTGCAAACACGGTTTCCGACGAAATCGCATATGCATTTGCAAACGCTGAAGACAACGCTGGTTTCAACGGCGACGGCACCTCCACATACGGCGGTATCGTCGGTGTCCGTGAGAAAATCAAGGGTCTTGACGGAACCATCGCTAATATCGCTGGTCTCGTAGTTGGAACCGGAAACGCTTACTCTGAGTTGATTCTGTCCGACTTCCGCAAGGTTATCGGTCGTCTTCCACAGTACGCTGACGGTGCTGGTGCACGGTGGATTGTTCACCGCTCCTTCTACCATGAGGTCATGTGTAAGTTGGCTGAAGCAACCGGTGGTGTTACTTCGACCGAAATCATCAACGGCATCCCACGCCAATACTTCATGGGTTATCCAGTGGAGTTTGCACAGGTCATGCCTAAGGATGAGGCTAACTCACAGGTATGTTGTCTCCTTGGCGACCTTCGCCTTGGTTCCATGCTTGGTGACCGCCGTGACGTTACGCTTGCTCTTTCCGAGCATGCTGCCTTCACGACCGACGAACTGACCCTCCGTGGTACACAGCGTTACGATATCAACGTCCATGACGTTGGAAACGCTTCGTCAACTGCGGCTCTTCGCCAGCCGGGTCCTATCGTTGGTCTGATTACGGCTGCTTCGTAATCACTTTGAAATTAGCCTAGGGGTTAGTCCCCTAGGCTGAGGATAAAACTATGGTTAGTTCGCAAGATAGCAAAATCATGACGATGCTTGCACCCGTTTCCGCAAACGGTGCTGCATTCACAACGACTACTCTTGACACTGTTCAACAGGGCGTCAAGGCAGACTGGGCTACTGTCTACGTCTACTTTGGTAGCGTTGGAGCAAACGTCACATCTGGTAACTTTAAGTTGACTGAGTCCGACGACAACAGCACCTTTGTTGATGTCGCTGGTACCACGACTCTTACCGTTACGGCTACAACCGACAACGGCAAGATTTGGGCATTCCAACTTGACACCCGCAAGCGACGACGTTACATCAAACTGGCTCTCACGGCTGGTGCTGGTCCAACTCTCGCTGCTGCTTGGGGTGAGTTGTCCCGCCAGAAGGAAGCACCTTCTACGGCTGCAACCCGTGGCGTAACCGGAACAGAAATTATTCTGTAATCCATAAGTGGGCAGGTGGGAAAATCCCACCTGCCCACTTGGTCTCTAACATATGAAAACAAGAGAACAAATCGCTTTAGATTTAGCACGTATGTGCAGTGCTGATAGGCAACCTGTTTTGTCGTCAGATGATTTGTTGACTCTAGTGGATGAAAGCCAACGTGGCTACCTTTGGGAACCAGAAACCGCATATCAAGTTGACGACATAGTTTTTCCGGCTACACGCAATGGTCGTATCTACGTTTGTATCGGAGCCGGTACAACAGGTGAGACCGAGCCGTCTTGGACAACTAACCCATACAAGGGCAAACTCCAAACAGATGGCACATGTGAGTGGGCTGATGATGGAAGTGCTTGGACTGAACGTTACGATGTCAAGCGAGCCGCTTGGCGTGGATGGCTACTAAAAGCACAACGCTGTACCGAGTTTGCTGATTCTAAAGATGAGTCTGTTGACATCAAGATGAATCAGTTGTATGAAAACTGTTTAAAGACGGCTGAAAGATACCGTCCATACAACATCTACTAAAAAAGACCTACCGGAAGGTAGGTCTTTTTTTCATGCGAAACACACCGTAGAGATACTACACCCCATGTAGACCACTGTCAACGCAGATTCCATAGATATGTGTTCAGACTTTGTGTACATTTATCTTGTCTATGTTTAATCAAGATGCTCTATCACCAATTCGTGCTGAGATGGTACGCCGTGCATGCAGTACGGAGGTACAAGTACTTCGTGACTTACCCCAGTCTGACGGCATGGGTGGAATCACATCTGATTGGCGACTCGTCAAGGCAGTCAAAGCAAGAATAGTTTTCAGTGACGGTAAAGAATCCCTTGAAGGTGGAGTGCTACAGGCTAGAAGCAACTGGCAGATTTATATGCCCACAGGAACCTCCCTGATGCCCAAGGACAGAGTTAAAGTTGTAAGTGGGACGATGAGGCAGAGAGTGTTTAATATCAAGTCTGTGGACTACGGTCGTTCAGATGCTTTACTGCTTATTGCTGATGCTGACGTTGTTTCTGATACTGGAGTAGATGCCCTATGAACATCGCTTACGGACGTTTATTCTTGATAGCCCTAGGTGCTTTTATGGTTGGCTTCGGACCTGAGTTCGACTCTAGTTGGAAGACACAACATATACCAGACACTGCATCTTTCGGCTTAGTCATGAAGGCATTTACTGTCTCCTGTATTGAAGGACTTCAAGGCGGTGTACCAGCAGCAGTTAGTGCGTGTATCGCCTTCTTTATACGTCAAGATAAAGACGTACCAACATTTCAACTTGCAAGTGCCAAACAGGCGGCTATCCAGCAACTTGAAGAAGAGATGAAAATAACAACTGTCGGAACGGTGCTCAGCCGTAATAAAGCGACACGGGAGACAGAAGATGTCATTTGATAGAGGTCTGAGCTCGGAAGAGATACAACAGATTGTTGCTGGTTTTTTCGGCAGCCTTGTTGGGGTATCACGGCAAAGTCATAAGAACATCGGTGGTCTGGTAATTGCTGTTCTGTCTGGCACAGCAAGTGCAACATATCTGACTCCGATAATTGCTGACCTACTAAAAATCAATGACCCTAAGTATATGCTTGGTTTGAGTTTCTTGATGGGGACGCTTGGTTTACGTGGTGTTGAGTTCATTACTGAAAAGTTGCAAATAACAAAAACAACAACAGAGGTAAAGAAGAATGGCAACGCTGATTAATGCCATATCGTCAGGCATTATTGCAGTATCAATAACTGGATTTATTGCTATGCTTCAAGCAGACCACAGCCCTCTGTCAAGTATGGCTTTACACATGCGGTTGTTGATAAAGTTGTCTCTTGCAATGATTGCCGCTGGTGCATTGATGAACGTGTTGTCGCTGTCAACTCCACCTGTTTCTGAGATAGTGTTAAATGTAGGACTTGCTGGATTGTTTTCATGGGCATTCGTTTGGCATAGAATGAGATGGAAAACGATAGCCAAAGGTGAATGTAGATGAACTTACAGAACTTTCGGATTGAAAAAGAACCTGCTCCAAGCACTGATTGGCGTGTTTACGGCAATATTTTTGATGATTCGGGAACGCAAATTGGCACGTTTGGTCCTGATGGAACTAGCATCAATATTTGGTGGGTTTCACAGGATGCAGACTTTCAGTTCAATATTGTTAGTCAGTTTGCGGTGATTATGGCTCAACAGATAACACAAGGAACTGCCGAATAATGGCGACTTACTATGTAGCCACTTATGGGTCAGACTCCAATAATGGCACAAGCCCAACCACGCCTTGGCTTAAGATATCTTTTGCCATCGGTGCTGCGACTGGTACTAATCCGGGGCTAATCGCTGGTGACACAGTCTGGATTGCACCGGGCGTGTATCGTGAAACTCTGAGTGCCGCTCTACCCTATGACGGTGGTAGCGGTACAGTCGGTAATAAAATCAACATCAAGGGTGACCCACTCGCTACCCAAGCGTGGACAGCCACAACCGCAGGTGTTGTGCGTTGGACTGTTTTTCCTACTGATATTACTAACCCTACATCAGCAGGTTACAGACAACTGCAAGCAACAAGCAAAAACTACATCAACTGGGAATCGTTATATTTTGATACTTGGACTAGTGGTTATACGATTGCACTTACGACCTGTCGTGGTTGGACTTTTACTAAATGCGTTTTTAGTGTAGTGCAATTAAATAATCAGATATTCCAGATGACAAATACGGCTGGAACTCCTTATGACTTTACGCTTGACCGGTGTGTACTTTTAAGTGCTCAATGTTTTAGTGTTACAGCCGAACGTCACACAAGCACCTACGATGTGAATATAAACATCAAGGACTGTATATTCTTAGGATGTCCTCCTACTGGTCAAGCCATGGTTTTTACACAATCCGGAACCGGTTCAGATGGTAATGGCGTAAAAATACATAACTGTCACTTCCAAGGATTTGACAGTCAAACTATCTATATCTCAAGCACTAATACGACACATCCAAGCATAGTCAAAAACTGCGTCTTGATTCGTGGCAACATCTTTGGTGCTACATCTGGTGCAGTTGTACAAACGTACAATCGTCTGATTATGGTAACGCTACAAAATACGGCAACCAGCGTGACAAGTGTTACCGCTGGTAGTGCTGGCGTGTCGTTAGCCTATGAACGCATCAATGGTCTAACTGGTAATGATACTTTTGCGCCGTATCCAAACAGTCCAAATATTGGATTTGGAAACAGCACTGGTGCGCCTACTGTTGACCTATATAACGCAACGTGGGCGGGAAATCCAGACGCTGGTGCAGTGCAAAAACTTGCACCTAGTGGTGGACTACTGATGCATCCGGGCATGACAGGAGGCATTCGTGGCTAAGTTATTCGTAAAGGCGCAATCCACATCCAGCCGCTCTGAGTACGTTTTTGTGCAGGATAGCACAAGCACGACAGGTGGTGGTAAAACTGGCATTACATATAACGCTATCGGCTTCACTGCTTATTATCTCAGGCCCGGTGGAAGCGCAACAGCAATTACACTTGCAACACAGACTGTGACTGGTGCTTGGTCATCTGGTGGATGGGTTGAGGTAGACGCAACAAACCTGCCGGGAATATATCGATTTGATATCCCTAATGCTGTATTTGCCACAGGTGTAGACCACGCTGTCGTGATGCTAAAGGGCGCATCTGGTATGGCTCCTGTGTCTTTGGAGTATCAACTTGTTGGATACGACCCAACATTGGATTCTGGTCTAATTTTAGCAATGGGTCCATACAAAGTCATAGCCGACGGACTTGGTGCTGACCAGCCTCTTGATATCATGCAAGGTGTACAGGCTCCTGTAAGTGTACAAGTCGTTGATGTCAATGAGAACGGTATTGATATTACCGGGGCTACTGTACAGGCTAAGGCTTATAACTCTGCTGGTACGCTTGTTGGAACGTATACGTGTACGCCAACATACGCCGCTGATGGTAGATGTACGTTCTTGCTGACAACTGCTGTGACTAACGTTGCTGGTGTTTACAGTATTACGATTACACGGGCTGTTGGTGGGAATGTTGTTGTGTTTGGACCGTTGAAGGTTATGGTAAGGGCTAACTAATGAACATCACAAACATCGTACTTACACCTAATCCAACCAACCCAGCAGACTATAACGTTAAGGCTGATATGACCAACGACCAAAACGAAGTTATAGGCACATTTGGTCCGGATGGCATCGATGTTTTTACGTGGTGGGTTGCACAGGATGTTGAGTTTCAACAGAATGTAGTTATGCAGTTTATGTGGGTAATGGCTAGAGAGATTATGTCTGGAACGTCTGAATAATGGCTACATATTATGTGCAACCAAATGGTGCTGATTCCAATACGGGTCTTGGACCCTCTAGTGGAACAGCGTGGAGAACCGTTCAAAAAGCGTTAGGTGCTACTGGTGTTACTTCTGGAGACACCATATACATTGCTCCGGGTACATATAGAGAAACGGTTACTGTTGGTGGAACATACGCAAGTAATGTAAACATTATTGGCGATAGGAGGGCATCTCAATTTACTGGAATCAACTCAGGTTATATACGTATAACAGGATTGGTTACCGATGCATTAAACACATCAACATACCTAGGCAGTTTCGACACAAATGGAAAGTCTTATCTTACGTTTGAATCTATCTGGTTTGAACATAGGATTATTCTTTCAAATAACACAACCAACGTCACATTTATTCGTTGTCAGATAACAACTCCTCATCAACCAACTCCGGGCGCACCGAATCTAGCCACTGTTGAAATACGGACAACCGGGCAATTGAATATATTGTTTGACAAATGTTATATGCAGGGGTCTATTTATACTAGCGGTTCAGGAAATTCTACAAATACTCGATTTAATGCTTGTTTATGGGAAGCCGGAACATATTCAAGTGGGGCATTTGAATTAGCGAATTCTGGTTCACCTAGGATAATTATGTCGAACTGTACTATTTTCGGTGCTGCGGCTCAACAAATCTTTCGTGGTTATTCCCCTCCAGTGAACTCGCTATTTGTTTACAACTGTTTAATCATTCCAAGTTATACGTCACCAACATTTGGGTGTGGGGTAACCGACTGCATTATCGAAGACGCAAACGTTGGTTACATTTCAAGAGGTGGTGGAGTTAATTCAGGAGCAAATTCAAAGCAGTTGTACCATCGTGCTTTTGTTGGTAGTCCTGTATACATCAACCCTATCGACGCTGAAATAATGTCATATACGCCGCTTAATGGTGATGTCCTTATAGGCGCAGGACAACCGGCATATTCATTTGGTACGGACTTTTATGGTAATGCGTGGGCTAATCCACCATCTGTAGGTGCTTGTGAATTTAAGTCTTTCAATACAGTTAGTGCATACATACCAACAGAAAGAAATCAAACAACAATAACACTTGCTTCTGGTAGCACATCTCAATCAGTTGAAATATATCTTGGCTCTACAGGCATAACCGTAACAACAAGTGGACTAACTGCAAGATACAACAAAAATCGTACGTCTGACGTTGCTATACCTTTAGTTGCCAGAACCATCGCTCAACCTTGGATAGCAGGTGGTTTTGCTGAAGTCAACCCAGTGACAATGCCCGGTGTTTATCGTTTAGACATACCTAACGAAGCAATCGCTACTGGATACGTCAACACAACAATTGTTGTTCGTGGTGCATCTGGCACAAACGGTGCAGTGGTAACTATTCAAGAACCACAAGCCGTAGGCACTCAACTACGTATGGGTCCATTCACCGTACAAGCAGACGGAATCCTAACAGACGACAGACTCAAACTTATCCAAGGCTCTGTACACTCCATTGACTTCAAGATGGTTGATGCGTACGGCACAGGAGTTGACGGCACAGGCACTGTTGTTACTGCAAAGGTCTACAACGCCGCTGGCTTCCTTATCGACACATACACTTGTACAGCAATGTACGCACTAGACGGACGCTACTCATTCGCCATTGACTCAACTGTCACAGACAACGTAGGTATGTATACCATCAACATCTACCGGCAGATTGGCACGGAGACAAACGTATTCGGCAGAATGAAACTTGAAGTGCTATCACCGTAAGGCTAGACTAAACATATGAACGACCAGTACAGTTTTGCTAATATCCGTAAAGAACATGACGCTCTAACGAACGACTGGCGTGTATTTGGTCAGATAGTCAATCAGTGGTATCAGCCTGACCCTAACGACCCAACTCAGCCTGTTGACCCATCTACAGTTATTGGAAGTTTCGATAATCCTGATGTTGATGGTGTTCCACAAGGTACTTCGTTGTTTGGTTTTTTTACGACTTCAAGTTTACAGTTGCAAGAAGGCTGGGTAGACGAATTCTTACAGCGTATGGCTTGGCATATAGTCAACGGTACAGGCGAATAAGATGCCTACGTATTATGTACGTCCTGACGGCAATGATAATAACACTGGCCTGACTCCTACCAATGCTGCTGGTACTGGTTCGTATAGGACTGTCAATAAGGCGTTGTCTGTTGCAGTTGGTGGTGACACTGTATGGATAGCACCGGGTACGTATAGGGAGAATCTTACATCGGCAGTAGCGGCTCAAGCAACGGTGATTACTTTTCGTGGTGATGCAACTCTTACACAGGTAGCTTGGGGTTCTGGTCTTACAGTCGGGCTTGTCCGCATAACTAATATTCAGACCAACGACTCTGGTTCAGCAAGTGGCACTACACTGTCAATACAAAATCAGTACAGTTTTTCAGACTTGCGGTTTGAAGGAAAAATAAGCGTAGGTACATATCTAACTACATCTTTTACTGATTGTGTTTTTATAGGCAATGGTTCTGAAAGTAGTATAGCCTTTCGCACGAATACAGCACCAGCAGTAGATAGATTAACATTCGATAGATGCATAACAGTAGACTTTCCCGTTAACTTTACTGTTGGTTTCAATAACACCACAACAGCACATAGAGTTGTGTTTACGAACTGTTTGCACTATGTATGTACAAATGCCGATAGAGCAACGATAGTAAGTCCCGGTGGAACATTCTCTTCATTTTGGCACTCATATAGTTCTAGTTCAGACGGCGTTGGACCTGCTTCTGTTTACATAAATAACACTTTTACTGCTGGGAAAAATCAACCCGGATATATTCTTACAAACTTTGGTTGGGGCGCAAGTCCGTCCCCATACGTAACAAACTGTTTGTTTTTATGTAATGCAACCACGGCTGTATTTGGTTCAGACAGAGGTCAAGTAATAGAAAACTACAACGCTGGATTGAATTTGACTCGGTCAGGTGTAAGTAGTGGTGCTAATTCATTCAGTGTGACAACATACCCAATTGATGTCAATGAGTCATATCTACAGGCATTTGCTGGTTACTTGCCATATACACCATATGTTGGTAGTCGTATTATAGGTGCTGGAACAACCGCTACAGTTGCGACTGTAACCGTTCCTACCGTTGACTTTTCAGGCAATGCATGGAATCAAACCAATCCAACGATTGGCTATATGGACAACAGGCAAGTTTCAACTGTTCCGGCAACGGCTGGTTATGTACCACTAGACCGTGCTATCCAAACGCTCACAGTAACAGCTGGTGAAACAGGTAAGTCAGTACACTTGTACCTAGGCTCTACCGGAGTAACCTTCCAAACACCTAACCTTACTTGCTACTATGCACGTAACAATGGCACGTCAGTAAACATACCGCTAGTTGCTGGTAACGCTTCTACATGGGTCTCTGGTGGCCTATTCGAAGTATCTGCTGTGACTATGCCGGGTGTATACAAGTTTGATGTACCTAACGCTGTAATAGAAGCTGGAGCAACTACTGCATCAATTATGTTACGTGGTGCTAATGCATTCAATGGTGCTTTTGTAAATATCAATATCGAACAACCGGCTCAGTCGGCTTATCTATCCACGCTTGGTTATAAGTTCTTGTCTGAGTACGCTGGTTCTGATGGTGTGCTAACAGTCAACAAGCGAACGGTCACCACGGTCAAATGTCAGATAGCAGATACAAACGGTACTGCTGTTGCAATCGGCTCGTCTACGATGACTGTAGAGGTCTACACAGGCTCTAACGTGTTGCTTGCGTCATACACTCCGACTATTCAGTATGCTGGTAACGGTCATGTAACGTTTGTGCTTGATACACAGATTACTGGTACAGCAGGTACGTACAACGCTTATGCAATACGTTCTGCTTCTACGACTGATAGAGCGGTGTTTGGACCGTTGCAGATAAAGGTGAATGAACTGTAATGGCTATTTACTATGTGCGTCCTGACGGCAACGATACTAACACTGGGCTTGCTCCTACAAGTGCTGCTGGCACTGGTTCGTTTAGGACTGTCCAAAAAGCCATCACTACATCATCTGGTGGGGACACCATTTGGATTGCTCCCGGTGTTTATCGTGAAAACTTATCATTGTCCGACAAGGCAACAAACGTAACAGTTCGTGGTGACGCAACGCTTACTCAAGTTGCGTGGGGGACTGGTTTAACGGCTGGATTTGTTCGTATTTCCAACAACTTAACTAACGATGTTGGAACGCCTACAGGTTTTGTCTTAAACATAAACGGTGTTGTCGCTAACTTTACATTCCGTGACCTCAGATTTGATGGTCAGATGAATATGCTTTTAATTGGGCCTAATGGCACAGTTGTTACTTGTAGGTTCTATCACTGTCATATGAATTCTGCTGGACTTGAATGTTACATATTACATCAAGGTAGCGCACAACGATATTTGTATTTTGACTCATGTGTACAAGTGGATTTTCCTATACGTGTTGCTGGTGATATCTATAGTCCACGAAACCACAGAACTATTTGGAAAAACTGTCTAATATATGTGACGGAAAATCAATCAACCGCTACAGCAACTTCACCCGGCGGTACGATTTCGTCGTTTTATTATTTGAACAACGCTATGGCTGCTGTTGACCTAGTGATGTTTCATAACTGCACATTCTTGGCTGGCTCTAAATCACCGAACTATATTCTTACTGCTTGGAACTGGGATGACAGAATACAGGTATGTGTTAGAAACTGTTTATTTTTAACACAGGGTTTAGTAAATACATTTAAAACTGACAGAGGCGGGCAGATGAACGTGTCATATGCCGCCGGATACTCATTAACGACTGCCGGTGCAGTCCTAACAAATACGACAACGTTAAAAACTGTGCCGGTTGACTATAACGATGGGTATATGCAGGGAGCGTTTAACTACTTGCCATATACGCCAATTCCTGCAAGTGCACTTATAGGTGCTGGTGTGTATCAAACTGACGGTGGGGAACAAACTCCATCAGTAGACTTTTCAGGCAACGCTTGGAATCAAGCAAACCCAACCATTGGATATATGGACAACAGGCAAATATCTACTGTTCCATCAACCGCTGGCTACGTACCACTAGACCGTGCAATCCAAACCATCACCACAACAGCAGGTTCTACCGGCGTATCAGTTCACATCTACCTAGGCTCTACAGGCGTGACATTCCAAACGCCTAACCTAACGTGCTACTACGCTCGTGACAACGGTGCATCTGTACAGATACCACTCGTACAAGGCAACGCATCTACTTGGGTATCTGGTGGACTGTTTGAAGTCTCATCAACAACAATGCCCGGTGTTTACAAATTTGACATCCCTAACGCTGTGATACAGGCTGGTGCTAAGTCAGCATCCATCATGCTACGTGGTGCTAACGCTTTCAACGGTGCATTCGTCAACGTCAACATTGAAGGTGAACCACAACCCAACTACGTGTCTACTAACGAGTTTAGACTTGCATCTGAAGACGCTGGCTACAACAACGTACTAGAGTTGAACCTTAACACGGCGACTACCGTAAAATTGCAGTTGTTGGATATGTACCAAGCACCTTCTAATATCGCTGGTGCTACGTTGTCAGTTGAAGTTTATAACAGTACAAACAACTTGGTCGCTTCGTATACGCCAACTGTAAGATATGCAGGAAACGGCGAAATAACCTTCGTACTGTCTACTAACGTAAGTGCTACGTACGGTGACTATAACGTGTATTGTACAAAGACTAGTGGGTCTACCGATTCTGTTGTTTATGGACCGCTGTCGCTTAGGATTAGGAGACTGTAGTGGCAACTTATTACGTCAGGAACGATGGTGCTGATGCCAATACTGGTCTTGGACCCGGTCGGTTGCAAGCGTGGCAAACGATACAAAAGGCGTTAGGCGCGGCTGGTATCTCGTCTGGTGATACGGTTTATATTGCACCGGGTCGGTACAACGAAGCGATTACCATCAACATGATTTCTGCTGCGGTTGAAACTCGTGTACTTGGTGACCCAACGTGTACTCAGTTCAGTGACATTACTCCGGGTGTAGTAAGGTTGGTTGGCAATACATCTGATGCTGGTGTAACTTATTCAAGTAGCTCATGCATAACTGCAACTTCTAAAAACTTCTTGACATTTAGGATGCTGGCTCTAGAAGGTTGGCAGAACGGTTTTTCGGCAACAACTTGTACTAACTGGACTATAGATGACTGTGTCTTTACTTGTAATGACACGGTTGGTACGTATACGTCACCAAGTAATGTTGCTGCTAATTTTGTTTTTACAAACTGCATTACGAATGTACGTATTACGAATGGAACTAGACTCGTTTTAAGTATTCAGCATACTGGAACTAGTGCAATAGACCACGGCACAATTGTTGCTAACAATTTCTTTGGTGGTGGTGGAAGTAGTGGTGGAGCAAGTGTATGGATTACTGGATATACCCCCGGAAATGCACTTGTTTTCAATAACCAGTTTGAGCGCGGACATCGTGCAATCGAAATAAGCGGTGTCACAGATGCGACATTGCAAGCCAAATTCTACAACAATGTTTCAATCTACAGTCTCGACAGACCATTTGCTTCAAATGTTGCTAGTGGCGGTTATGCTAATTACAACGCAGTAATGATGTGTAATTTTGGCACTAGTATATTATTTAATGTAGTTGACGGTAATCAAAATAGAACAGTTGCACCTACAAAGTCCTACGGTATGGAACGACTATTTGGCCTTGGTGTAAACGATTGGTACGCACCGCGCCTAGGTAGCAACCTCATCTCCTCTGGTGACCCAGTTAGTGGCTCAGTAGGCATCACTGCTGGTTCTGCCGAAGTACCACAAGGCGGGAACGTATATGTTGTTGGTGACAAGATTCAGTTCTTGACTACACTCGGCAACATCACCGCTCTGCAAACATACACCGTAGCGACAGTAACATCTACGACATCCTTTACTTGCACAGGTCTTACTCCATCTACTGCCGGAACAATCCAACATCGTAGATTTAGATATACAGCAGATGCGTTCGGCACCGCATATCCTTCATCTAGTCAACCAACCATCGGCATGGCTAACCGTGTAGACCTTAGCACTATCGGTCAGTACATACCAACCGAAAAGCAAGTAACTACTTATAGAACTACACCCGGTTCACAAAGTCAGACAACCTATGTATTCCTAGGTGTTACCGGCATCTCGTTCAACACGCCTAACCTTGTTTGCTACTATGTAAGAAACAACAGTGCTACAGTAACCGTGCCGCTCGTTACTCAGACAGCAACTGGAGCGTGGGTATCTGGTGGATTCTGTGAAGTAGACTCAATCAAACTACCGGGCTTGTATAGGTTCGATATCCCTAACGCAATGATAGCAACTGGTACGACATCGGCTTCGTTTGCTATCAAGGGTGCATCTGGTTCTAACGGCGCGTATGTGACCGTAGAGTTTGACCAAGCATCGATGTTGATTAGCACTCCCGGCTATAAGTTGATAAGCGACCAACTCGGTGCAAACGATGAACTAGACATTGTTCAAGGAACACAAACAACAGTCAAGTTGCAGATAGTCGATACGTATAACACAGCAGTACCCGTAGGAGCTGCTACGTGTACCGTAGAGGCGTATTCAGCCGGAAACCTGATAAGTACTTATACGCCTACTATTCAGTACGATGCTAACGGTGAAATGACGTTTGTGCTTGATAGTGTAGTGACGGCTAATCCGGCTGAGTATAAGTTGTATGTGAGGCGTAACAATGGTGGTTCCGATACAACGATACACGGTCCGATGATTGTTAGAGTGAAGAGGAAGTAATGTTTGACTTATCACAAGTTGTAATAACTGGACCCATTGAACCTAATAATGACTGGATTATCACTGGTGCTGCTTATGATATGTTCGGCAATTTGCTAGTTGATTTCAGAGATGGTGTAAGTTTGTTTGAGTGGTTTCCATCACAGCCTATTGAATGGCAATACGCCATTGTGCAAAGATTTATACCTGAGATGATTCTCAGTTTGCAGAATGGAGCGCAGTTGTAATGGCTACATATTACGTTCGAATGGATGGCAATAATGCAAATACTGGAACTGGTCCCGGAACAAATCAAGCGTGGGCTACAGTTGCATTTGCTTTAGGTGCGGCTTCTGGAGCTAATCCCGGCTTAGTTGGTGGCGATACGGTTTATATCGCTCCCGGTACATACCGTAATACTGTTACAATTGGCTACAACACGCCAACTAGCATGATAACCGTACAAGGCGACCCGTCGTGTTCGGTGTTTAGTGGATTGGCTGCCGGACCTGTTCGTATCACCAATTCTCCAGTGGGTGATACAGCACCTTCTCGTGGGACATTCTTCTCTGGTACAACCGATTATTTGACATTGCGTAACATACAGTTTGATGGACTTGCAAACTACTCAAATGGAATAGTTAACTTAACTGGTGGCAACATTATTGTAGATAAGTGTGTCTTTCAAACGTACACTGACACAAATAATGGATATGGACTTTGGATAAATATCGGTGCCGGAAAAAATAACATAACAGTAACTAATTCAATATTTTGGACACATAATACGTCTATAACGATAAATTTAAATAATCAAGGTAGTAGTAACTATGCAACAAATACAAATATTTCAAACTGTTATGTAAGGAGTGGTATATTGTGGTCAAACACGACAGCAGGACAATTTTCCGGACTTACCATTCGTGACTGCACAATTACTTCAACTGTTTCTAATGGAAACAGTAATGCAGGTACAGGTAATTCTATTTTTAATTGCATTATTGACGGTGGTGGTGGAAGGGCAATTACTCAGTGGAATACTGGAACTTTGACCGCCACAAACTGTACTTATATTGGTTCTATTGCTTCATCAAATGTTACGTTTGTAAACTCAAATACTAATATGCAGTTGTTTGATTTAGGTCAATCAAGGCTATGGGGTATTGGGCAGGTAGAAACTTTCTCACCGCAACAAGGTAGCGTGATGCTCAACGCTGGTACAACCGGCGGTACAGCGACCGACTTGATGGGCGTAACGTGGTTGGCTCCATTAACTCCAACTCTTGGTGCTATAGAGCGCAGTAGTACATCCTCTGTTGGTTTTTATGTGCCATCAGAAGTCTTACCAACGGCAACACGGTTAGTTCCGGGTTCATTAAATAATAGCCTTACAGTCTTCCTTCGGGCTACTGGTCTTACTTTCAATACACCTAACCTAGTTGCTAGGTACATACGTAATAACGGTGCATCTGTATCCGTACCACTAGTTGCACAAACAGTTGGTGGAGCATGGGTCGCTGGAGGTTTCTGTGAAGTTGACCCAATTAACCTCCCCGGCTTCTACAGATTTGACTTACCAAACGAAGCAATTGCAAACTACACAACCGCTTTAAGTGTTGCTATCAAGGGTGCAGTCGGTACTAACGGCGCATACATCACAGCAGAACTTGAGCAATCAACAACACTAATCAGCACAACCGGCTACAAGTTAATCAGTGACCAGTTAGGTGCTAACGGTGCGTTAGATGTCATCAAGGGTTCGTCGATTACAGTTAAACTACAGATAACTGACGTAAACCAAAAACCAGTACCTATCGGCTCTGCTACATGTACTGTTCAAGTCTACTCACTCAACAACTTGGTGGCTACGTATCCTACAGTAATCCAGTATCAGTCAAACGGTGAGATGACATTCGTGCTTGACACCGCAGTGACTACTGCTCCCGGCTCATACAACATCTACGTAAACCGCAATAACGGTGGTTCTGACACAGTCGTCTACGGTCCAATGAAGTTGACGGTAAGCAACCTATGAAAGACGATTTGACTGACATACAGAAAGCGATACTGTTAGTCATGTCTGCTGCTGACACAAGCCTAACTTTGACTATGCGTAATATGCAGAAACTTTCTAGTCGCCGTGAGTTCGAATACGTCAATCAAGATATAGAAGATTTGTATCAAGATTTGCTTCAGGCTATGGCTCATGTA
>Ga0315905_10001666_pt1 | contig 23751 bp, 15 predicted proteins | sample LakEriMetagenome_5_FD_203522 | JGI IMG/M metagenome (GOLD analysis project Ga0315905, IMG submission 203522) | Freshwater fungal communities from buoy surface, Lake Erie, Ohio, United States - Buoy 4 MA121 | ecosystem: Environmental > Aquatic > Freshwater > Lake | place: USA: Lake Erie, Ohio...
GCAATCCGAAGTCGCCACCGTCGCGACCGACGCCGCTCATCTTGAAGCCACCGAACGGCGCCTCGTGATTTCGCTGGGCGGTGTTGATGCCCACGTTGCCGCTGCGCAACTGACGGGCGATGCGATAGGCGCGGTCGCTGTCCTGCGAGAAGACGTAGTCGTACAGCCCGAACTCGGTGCCGTTCGCGATGGCGATTCCCTCGTCCTCGTCGTCGAACGGAACGACGACCACGACCGGTCCGAAGATCTCCTGCTGAACGGGAGTCATGTCGGCACGGCAACCGGCGATGAGGGTCGGCGCCACGTAGTAGCCACGCTCCATGTGTGAAGGGCGACGACCGTCGACCACGATTTCGGCGCCCTCGTCGGCGCCGGCCTTGATGTAGCTCTCGATGCGATCGCGTTGGATCGACGAGATGACCGGTCCGACGAGAGTGTCCATGGAGGTGGGATCGCCCACCTTCAGATTCGGTGCGACTTTGGCGAGCGCGGCCACCAATTCGTCGTAACGGCTGCGGTGCACGATGGCGCGGGTGGGTGCCGTGCAGATCTGTCCGCTGTGGAAGGCCCACACGCTCTGGATGCCGGCGACCGCCTTGGCGATGTCGGCATCCTCCATGACGAGTCCGGCGCCCTTGCCGCCCAGTTCGAGCAACTGGCGCTTCATGGTGGCCGCGCCGGCCTCCATGATGCGCGCGCCCACGCTGGTGGATCCGGTGAACGACACCATGTCGACGTTGCGACTGGTGGTGAGCGCCGCCGCGGGTTCGGGCTTGGACGAAGTGATGATGTTGATCACGCCGGGCGGAAATCCCACCTCGTGCATGATCTCGGCCAACTCGATGACGGCGAGCGGGTCCTGCGGAGCGGGCTTCATGACGACGGTGCAGCCGACCGCGAGAGCGGGGGCGATCTTGCCGGCCATGTTCACGACGGGGAAGTTGTACGGCGAGATGCAGGCGACGACGCCCACCGGTTGGCGGTGCACGACGCCGCCGATGAGACCTCCGGCGGCCAGCGGCGTGGCTTGCATGGGCGAGGGGGGCAACGGGATGTCGAGGCTGCGCGCGGCGGACTTGGCGTAACGCTCGAATCGCTCGATGGCCACGGGCACCTGCATGCGCGAGCCCACCATGGCGGTGGCGCCGGTCTCGCTGATGATCAGCGGCACCAGATCACCTTGACGCTCGCGCAGTTTGTCGGCGACGGCCTGCAGAAGACGGGCGCGCTCGGCGGGGGGAGTGCGCCACCACTTCGGGAAGGCCTCTTGGGCGGCGCGTGCGGCGGCCTCGGCCTGGGCGACGCTGGCCTCGGGGGCGTGTCCGACGAGTTCCTCGGTGGCCGGATTGATGACCGGACTCGTGCCCTCGTCACCTTCCACCCATTCGCCACCGATCAGAAGTCGGTATCGCTTGTCGGCTGTGCCTGATGAACCCATGTTTCCCCTCCGTCGTGACGACCAGTCGAAGGCTACAATCTGACGGACCGTCAGATTCCATCGCGGACGCATTGTTGACACGTCGCGATCCAACTCAAGGGGCCAAGAGCATGCTCGACATCGTTATTCGCGGAGGCACCGTCATCGACGGCACGGGCGCACCGGCCCGTCGGGCCGACGTCGGTATCAAGGGTGGTCGCGTGGTGGCCGTGGGTGTGGTCGACGAGTCGGCCGCCGAAGTCATCGATGCCGCAGGCATGTACGTGACCCCGGGCTTCATCGACCCGCACACGCATTACGACGCCCAGTTGCTCTGGGACCCGACGGCCAGTCCGTCGAGTGTCCACGGAGTCACCACCGTCGTGGGCGGCAACTGCGGTTTCACGCTGGCCCCATTGCTGCCCGGTGACGCCGATTACCTCCGCAAGATGATGGCCAAGGTCGAGGGCATGCCGTTGGCGGCGCTCGAGAACGGCACGGACTGGTCGTGGGAGACCTTCTCGGACTACCTCGGACGGCTCGAGGGCAATGTCGCCGTGAATGCCGGATTCCTGGTGGGTCACTGCGCGATTCGCCGTTACGTGATGGGCGGTGAGGCGGTGGGTGCGGCCGCTGACGCCGATCAGATCGCGGCGATGCGCGCCGAGTTGGCGCGTGCGATCGAAGCGGGAGCCTTGGGGTTCTCGTTCACCAACAGCACGTCGCACAGCGACGGTGACGGCGAACCGGTGGCCAGTCGTTGGGCGACCCACGACGAGCTGATCGCCTTGTGTGAGGAAGTGGGCCAACACGAAGGCACCACGCTGGAAGGCATCGTGCCCGGTTGCCTCGACCGCTTCGCCGACGACGAGATCGAGTTGCTGGGGCGCATGAGCGCGGCGGCGAATCGTCCGATGAACTGGAACGTGCTCACCGTGGATTCGCGCGAGCCCGATCGTGTGCCGCGCCAGATCTCGGCCTACGACCGGTCGGTGGAGTTGGGCGGACGCGTGGTGGCGCTCACCATGCCCGTGCAGGTTCCGATGAACATGAGTTTCCTGAACTTCTGCGGGCTGTGGCTGTTGCCCGGTTGGCAGAAGATTCTCGGCGTGCCGGTGGCCGAGCGGATCGCGCGACTGCAGGACCCGGACACTCGGGTGATGCTGCTCGAGAACAGCTTGTCGCAGGCCGCCGGAGTGTTCCGCCGTCTCGCCGACTGGGGCGACTACGTGATCGGCGACACCTACTCGGATGCGAACCGTGGACTGAAGGGTCGCATCGTGCGTGACATCGCCAACGAGCGCGGGCGTAGCTGCTTCGGAACGTTGCTCGACATCGTGATCGCCGACGAACTGCAGACAGTGCTGTGGCCGACCCCGCAGGACGACGATGCCGAGTCGTGGCGAATGCGCGCGGAATTGTGGCAGGACGAGCGGGCGATCATCGGTGGTTCCGACGCCGGCGCCCACCTGGACCGCATGTGCGGTGCGCCGTATCCGACGCGCTGGCTGTCGGACTGCATCCGCGGTCGGCAGTTGGTGCCGGTCGAGCACGCCGTGAAGATGATGACGTCGGCCCCGGCGCGTTTGTTCGGATTCACCGATCGCGGCGAGTTGCGCGAGGGTGCGTTCGCCGACGTGGTGGTGTTCGACCCCACCGCGGTGGGATCCGAGGACGCGGCGTTGGTGACGGACCTGCCGGGCGATTCGTCGCGACTGACGGCGGGTTCGTTCGGCGTGAAGCGCGTGCTGGTGAACGGCGTGGTGATCGTGGAAGACGGTGTGGCGAACGGACGGGTGCCGGGAACGGTCCTGAAGTCGGGTCGCGACACCTACACCGTCCCCGCCCGCTAACCACTTTGCGACAATTTGTCGCTTTGTGTACATGGCTCGTGTACACAAAGCGACAAATTGTCGCAGTTTGGTCGTCAGGCGGCGGTCGCGGAGGATCTGGCGCGATGCTCCACAGCAATCATGATCGTGGCCACCGTCGCCCGTAGGTCGTTTCGCACGTCGTCGGTTGTGGGTCGCAACACCATCCAGCCTTCCGCGGCTGCGAGGAGATCGCGGTGCTTGTCTCGGTGGATCGCCACCACGGTGTCATGAAGCTCGCCGTCGAGTTCGAGGCCCAGTCGTAGCGCGGGTAGCGCCGCATCGAGGTGGATCACGTTCCCGCGAGCGAGGCGAAGTGGATACTGGGATGTCCATTCCAGGCCGGTGAGCCGAAGCGCGTCCATCAGGATGATCTCGTCGTGACTCATCGCGGGCGGAATGCTCGTGACTCGCTCCATCACGACGTGGCGGAAGCGGGCAGAACCGTCGCGCCCCATTCGGGTGATCATGGACCCGAAACGATTCAGTTGTTCCAACGTGACCATCTTGCGGTTCAATGCGTCCTCGAGAACCGACCTCAGGATTCGGTCGTCGAGTTCACCGGAGATCTCGAAGAGAGTTTGGGCCGGCGAACTGACGCGACCACCCGAAAGCGTTTCGACGATGTCGGGGTTCTCGAACCGGGTGCGTCGGATTCGCATGTTCGCGACACGGGGGAGTGTCGTTCCTTGGACGGTCATCTGGATGCGATCGCGAGGAATTCGGCGAAGGCCCCAATAGGCAGCCGCGGTGGTTCCCGACACCCAGCCATGAGGCAGGGCGAGCGATGCGGCGAGGACCTCCGCTTCGATGTCGAGGTGAGCCTCCCCGACGGCGAAGATGGATCCGCGATAAATGCAGCGAAGAACTCCTTCGCGAGCGAGTCGGCTTGCGGTTCGCCGATTGATGCCGATGGAGGCCAAATCCTCGATAGTGATGATGCCGTGTCGCCGTTCGGCGAGATTGATGATGTTTGCTGCGTCGCTCCACATGGCCGATCAGCAAAGCACTGCCCTATGGCACCCTTTCACCAAAATGCGACAATTTGTCGCTTTGTGTACATGGCTCGTGTACACAAAGCGACAAATTGTCGCAGTAATGGAAGAGGGGCCGGGGGGATTGCTCCCACCCGACCCCTCTGGTCCCGTTCACTCCGGTCGCCCGGAGAAACCTCGACCCGGTCACCCGAGTCGTATCACTTCGCCTCAGTCGGCGATCGGGGTCCAATCGCTGGTGATCACACCGCAGTTCACCGGAGCCGCACAGCCGTTGTACAGGCCGTTGGCGTCGGGGGCGGTCTGAGCGTTGGCCGCGGTCACCTTCACCACGTGAACGGCGTTGGCCGCGAACGGCTTGCCGGGGGCGAAGGTGCCGGTGCCACCACCGATGAGAGCCAACGGAACGTCACCCAGGCCGAGGATGGCCTCGATGAACGACGCACGCGTCGGGTTCACGCCAGCAGCTTCCAGACCCAACTTGATGATGTTGGAGATGGAGCATTCCTGGGGCGTGTAATCCGAGTTGAGCACGGTGCCCGCGGTGTCGGTCAACTGACGACCAGCCGGCACGCCGGGGTTCGACGGTCCGCCGTAGTACTCGGTGAAGTTCTCGTCGAAGTTGGCGCGACAGGCCGCCTCGAACTCGCTGTCGGGGCGGATGGCGGTGCCGTCGGTCGAGTGATCGAAGGCCGTGGTGCACGAACTACCCACCGCGGTGGCCGCACGGTCGGCGCTGAGGCCGAACGGCGAGCAACCCGACGACGACACGTCGAGCAGGGTGAAGGACAGGTCGGCCTCAGCGGCCTTGGTCCAGAAGCCGGTGTTCTCCGTGAACGGCGTGGCCACGAGCACGTGAACCGCACCCTCGGCGACGAAGTTGCCCACGGCAACGGCGCCCTCTTCGTTGATGGCGGCGTTGTCGCCCGAGACCGAGTTCAGTTCGGCGCGGGTCACCACGAAGCCGGCCTCTTCGAGGGCGGCCTGAGCGGCGTCACCGGCGGCGGTGCCACCGGGGGTGTTGTTCGACATGATGCCCACGGTCGAACCAGCGGCGGCATCGGTGTTCTCGATCCACTGCTTGGCGCCGGCGGCGGCCATCACTTCGGTCGGGGGCACGAGCGAGATCGCCAGACCGGTGGCCAGTTCGGCCTCGGTCATCACGTCGCCGTACAGGATCGGCACTCCACCTTCGTAGATGCAGTCACGGGCGATCGACGACAGACCGGTTCCGTTCACCATGGCGAACAGTTCGTTGTCGATGGTCGCCTCGGCGCACAGCGCGTCGAAGGAGGTCTGGTCGAGCGGGTTCCACACGAGGCGGACCAGTTCGATGGTGCGTCCGTTGATTCCGCCGGCCTCGTTGATGTCGTCGGCGAAGACCTTCCAGCGGTCGAACAGGTGGTCGGTGGTCAGGGTCTCGGGCACGACGCCCGGCATGACCGCACGAACGGCTTCGAGGTCGGCGACCGCGACACCGATGCTGATGGTGGTCTCGGTGACTCCGACGTCGGAAGCCGTGGGCTCCTCGGCGGGAGCATCGGTGGAGGGCGCCTCACTGGTAGGTGCCTCACTGGTGGGCGCCTCGGTGGTGTCGCCGCCGTCATCGCCGCCACAGGCAGCGAGGATGAGCGAGGCACCAGCGAACAGCGCGACCGCAATGCGTGACTGTCTCTTCATTGTGTTTCCCCCTCTAGGAACATGGAGCCCGCCGGGAGCGGGATCCAAGGGGCAGGGTAGCAGAGTTGGCGAGGGCTTTCTGACGCACCGTCAGAAATTTCTGACGGTGCGTCAGATCGTCGGAAACGACTACTCTTGCGACACGGGTAGAGAGGGCTTCGGCTCGCGTAGGGGGATCGATGCAAGGTCAGGAAAGTTCGAGTCGAGAACGTCCGCAGACGAGCACCGCATCGGCGCTGGCCGCTTCGATCGCGGTCGAGGAGGAAGCCCGCGACGACGCGCGCACCGAGGTGGATGCGGCGGCCCTGGGTGGATTCGTCGATTCGGGCGCGTCGCAGATGTCCTTGCGCGCCGGCTTCAAGGCCGGCGGGCTCAGCGTGGCTCTCGTCCTGTTGCTCTTCACCATCTTCGAGGAATTCGATCGCGTCGCCATGCAGGTGCTGGGCCCCGACATCCAAGAGACGCTCGGCGTCTCGGACACCGTTCTGCTCGGTCTGCAGAGTTTCGGCGGCGTGGTGCTGGTTCTGGCCACGTTGCCCTTCGCATGGCTCGCCGACCGTTATTCGCGCGTCCGCGTTCTCAGCGGCGCGTCGGGACTGTGGTTGCTGTTCGTCGGATTCACCGGCGCGGTGGTCAATCCGTTCCTCATGGGTGTCGCGCGCGCCGGATCCGGATTCGGCGCGTCGGCGCGCATCCCCATCGGACCCTCGCTCGTGGCCGACCAGTACCCGTTGGCCATTCGTACCCGGATCTTCGCGATCGAGGCCCTGGGTCGCCCGCTCGGTCAGGTGCTCGGGCCGTTGTTCGCCGGCGCGATCGTGGTGGCCGCCGGTGACGACGCCGGTGACTGGCGCGTGGTGTTCTTCGCTCTGCTCATCCCCGCCGGATTGTCGGTGTTGTGGTCGCTCTCGTTGAAGGAGCCCCAGCGCGGTCGTCAGGAACAAGAAGCCGTGCTCGGCGCCACGATGGCACCCGACCTCACCGAACCGCCGGTTCGTTTGTCGGCCGCGTTCCAGCGTTTGAAGAAGGTCCGCACCTTCTATTTCCTCGTGGTGGGTATCGGCGTGCTCGGTTTCGCCCTCGTCGCGGTGCCCAGTGCGTTCAACCTTCTTCTGGAGGACGCCTACGGATACAGCGCCTTCAAGCGCGGTTGGTTGGGAGCCATCACGTGGTCCGGAGCGCTCATCGGCATCCCGCTCGCCGGTCGTCTCGGCGACCGTCTCTTCCGCAAGAACCCGCCGTCGTCGTTGAAGATGATGGGCGGATTCATCCTCCTCTACGGACTGTTCGTCACGACCGGCCTGCGTTTCCAGAATCCGGTGGTGATGGTCGCGCTCGTCACCATCGGCTACTCGTTCCAGGGAATGGCGTTCACCCAGGTGGGACCGGCGATCTCGTCGATCATCCCGTACCAGATGCGTTCACAGGCCTTCGCCATGGTGGGCGTGTACATCTTCCTCATGGGTGGTTTCTTCGGTGGCCTGCTGGCCGGAGCACTCTCCGACGCGCACGGTGAGCGCACCGCACTCACGTCGATCGTTCCGCCGGCGGCTCTGCTGGGCGGGCTTCTCATCATCTACGGAAGTCGCTACATGAAGCGCGATATCGCGTTGTGCGTCGCCGAGTTGAAGGAGCAGCAAGAGGAGCGGCTCCGTTTGGCCGGCGATCCGGGCAACGTTCCGGTGTTGCAGGTGCGCAACGTCGACGTCAGTTACGGAAACCTCCAGGTGCTGTTCGACGTCGGGTTCGACGTGCGAAAGGGCGAGGTGTTGGCTCTGCTCGGGACGAACGGAGCCGGAAAGTCCACCATCCTGCGAGCGATCTCCGGATTGGTGTTGCCGGATCGCGGAGTGGTGCGAATGAACGGCCGCACCATCACATTGGTGGATCCCCAGTTCCGTTCGGAAATGGGGCTCGTGCAGATTCCGGGTGGTGAAGCGGTGTTCCCCTCCATGACGGTGGCCGAGAACCTGGCCATCTGGAGTCGTCAGATCCCCGACGTCGACAAACGGCGCGAGAAGCTGCAGTTGGTCGACGAGACGTTCGCCGTTCTGCGCGAACGCGCCGATCAGCGCGCGGGTTCGTTGTCGGGTGGCCAGCAACAGATGTTGGCCCTCGCCAAGGCGATCATGCTCGAGCCCGAACTCTTGTGCATCGACGAATTGTCTTTGGGTCTGGCACCGGTGGTGGTGCAGGACCTCTTGCAGGTGGTCGAGAAGTTGAAGGAACAGGGAACCACCATGGTCATCGTCGAACAGTCGGTGAACGTGGCCCTGTCCATCGCCGATCGTGCGGTGTTCATGGAACGCGGACAGGTGAAGTTCGAGGGACCGGCCAAGGATCTCCTCGAGCGAGGCGACCTTTTGCGCGCGGTCTTCTTGTCGGGAGCGGGAGCGTGATGGCGATGATCGGATTGGTCTTCTCGGGCGACATCGTCTTCGACGGTCTGGTGCAGGGTCTGGTGTACGCACTGGTGGCCTTCGGACTGTTGCTCATCTATCGCGCCACCGGGGTCATCAACTTCGCGCACGGTCAGATCGGTGCGTTCGGCGGCTACCTCATGGCGGTTCTGCAGATTCGCTACGACATCGCGTTCGGATTGTCGCTTCCGCTGGCACTGTTGGCCGGCCTCGTGCTCGGTGTCGTCTCCGAGCTCGTCCTGCGACGTCTCTTCACGCAACCGCGTTTGTTGTTGTTCGTGGCCACGCTCGGACTCACGCAGGTCATCCAGCTTCTGCAGCTGCGCATCCCGATCACCGACGAGGAGGCCACCCAGGTGGGATTCCCCGTGCTCATCTCGGGCCAATGGGAAGTGGCCGGCTTGTCTCTCACCGGACCGCAGGTGCAGGTGTTGCTCGTCGTCCCGGCACTCATGGTCTTCCTCGGTTGGCTCTTTCACAAGAGCGCGTTCGGTATGCAGGTGCGCGCCACCGCCGACAACTTCTCCGCCGCGCAGTTGGCCGGAATCGGCGTGCGCAAGGTGTCCACCAAGGTGTGGGCCCTGGCCGGTGTGTTGGCCACGCTGAGCGTTCTGCTCATCACGCCCCTCTACGGCGGCTCCATCGGATCGGTGCAGACCGCGCTGGGTCCGAAGTTGTTGCTGTTGTCGTTGGTGGCGGCGATGGTCGGCCGCATGAAGTCGTTCGGATGGACCCTCGTCGGCGGTCTCGTCGCGGGACTCATCGATCGCCTTCTGGTGTCGTGGTCGTTGTTGGGTCAGATGCCCGCCGGCGCCAACGTGGCCGTGCTCTTCGTGATCCTGCTCGTGGTGCTCTTCACCACCGGACGCGGCGAGTCCATGCGTGACAGTGGCTGGCAGCTCACCAACAAGGTTCGCGCGGCCCGCGTGGAACTCACGCGCCATCCGCTGTACCGCGCGCTCACGCTCGGTGGAATGGCCCTGCTGGCCGGAGTGGCCCTCATCGTTCCGATGCAGCTCGACAAGGCCAGCGACGTGTTGAAGTTCTCCATCGTGCCGATCTACCTGATCGTGGCGTTGTCGGTCACCGTGGTCACCGGTTGGGGCGGTCAGCTGTCGCTCGGACAGTTCGGATTCGTGGCTCTCGGCTCGTACTCCACCATCTACTTCGCCGACGAACTTCCGTATTGGTTGTCGATCATCATCGGTATCGGTTTCGGTGTCGGTGCGGCGATCATCATCGGTATCCCGGCCCTGCGCGTGAAGGGTCTCTACCTCGCGGTCATCACACTCGGATTCGGCCTGATGATCCGCTCCTGGTTCCTGGTCGCCGAGAAGGTGGCGCCCGACGGTGGGGGCGTGGCCAAGCTGAACGTCGACCGTGCCAAGGGATTCCGCCTCCTCTTCTGGGAGGTGAAGGGCAAGAACTTCGACGGCATCTACTACTTCACCTTGTTCATCGCGGTTCTGGTGATCTTGTTGGTGTGGCGCATTCGTCGCACCGGCATCGGTCGTTCGATCATCGCCACGCGTGACAACGAGAACTCCGCCGCCGCGTACACGGTGTCGCCCAACCGGGCGAAGTTGTTGGCGTTCGCGGTGTCGGGTGGCATCGCCGCGTTGGCGGGCGCCTTGTTGCCTCTGGCCGATCGAAGTGGGCAGTTCAAGGTCGACGGACTCGCGTTCGAGTTCGAGGATTCGTTGCGCATCGTGGCCGTGGCCGTGGTGGGCGGAATCGGTTCCATCACGGGCGCCATTCTCGGCACCCTCGTGATCGTGGCGTTGCCACTGGTTTTCGACGGCACCGAGCAGGTGGAACTCTTCGCCAGCGGATTCGGAATGTTGATCGTGCTGTTGTACTTCCCGAGTGGCCTCATCTCGATTCTGCACTCGTTCCGCGACAACCTGCTTGGTTGGATCGCGCGTCGCACCAACTGGACTCCTCCGGTGCGCGAGAAGGGGGCCGACGTGGCGTCGCTCGGTGGGAAGGGAACCGATGTGGATCCCACCGCGGTTCCGCTGCGCACCGACGGACTCACCGTGAACCTCGGTGGTCGAACCATCGTCGACGGAGTCGACATTCTCGTGCGTCCCGGCGAGATCGTCGGTCTGATCGGTACCAACGGAGCGGGCAAGACCACCATTCTCAACGCGGTCTCCGGTCTCCTTCCGTCCACCGGACTGGTCGAACTGTACGGGCGTGACATTTCGGGGATGTCGGCTCATCGCCGAGCTCGTCTGGGTCAGGGTCGCGCGTTCCAGAACGCGAGATTGTTCGCCTCGCTGACCGTGCGCGAGACCCTGATGGTCGCCCTCGAATCGCGTCAGCGCTCGTTGCTGGTTCCCTCCATTCTCGCGTTGCCGCCGTCGCCGATCGCCGAGCGTCGCAAGCGCCGTGAGGCCGACGAGATCATCAGTTATCTGGGTCTTGGTCGGTACGCGGACGCATTGATGGGCGAACTGTCCACCGGCACTCGTCGTATCGTCGAACTCGGGGCGCTCATCGCCCTCGACTCCAAACTGCTTCTTCTCGACGAGCCCACCGCCGGAGTGGCCCAGCGCGAGACCGAAGCGTTCGGACCGCTCATTCAGACGATTCAGCGCGAACTGGGAGCGTCGATCCTGATCATCGAACACGACATGCCGATGGTGATGTCCATTTCGGACCGCATCTACTGCCTCGAGGCCGGTCGGGTCATCGCCGAGGGCGATCCGCAGTCCATCCGCACGAACCCCGCGGTGATCGCCAGTTACCTGGGCACGGACGAGCGGGCCATCCAACGCAGTAACACCAGCGAGTAGCCGACCGTGGCGAACCGCACCTTCGAAGCACTCCTCGCTCCCGGTCGTATCGCCGGACTCGAGTTGTCCAACCGCGTGTTCCTGCCGGCGATGGACATGAACCTCTGCGTCGAGGGCGAGATCAGCGACGGTGAGATCGCCCACTACACCGCCCGGGCGGTGGGTGGCACCGCCATGGTCATCACCGGCACCGGTGCGGTGGGGTGGCCGCTCGGTGCCACCTCGCGTCATCAACCGGCGTTCTCCGACGACCGGTTCATCCCCGGTATCCGTCGTCTGGCGGACTCGGTGCACTCGGTCGGCGGTCGCTTGTGCATGCAGTTGTGCCATCACGGCAAGACCGCCAGTGTCGACACGGCCGATGGTCGTCCGCAGCTGGTGCCCTCGTTGCTCGAAGGCGGTCCCGACATGTCGGCGTTGCGCGACAACCCGATGGACGAACTCATGCGCCTGGCCACCGCCACCCAGGGCAAGAAGGCCACCTACAAGGTGGCCGACGAGGACGATCTGGCGTGGGTGGTCGATCAGTTCGCCGCCGCGGCACGAAGAGTCAAGGCAGCCGGCGTCGACGCCATCGAGATCCACGCGGCGCACGGTTATCTGCTTTCCACGTTCCTGTCGCGCACGTACAACAAACGCGACGATCGTTGGGGTGGCTCCATCGAGAACCGCGCGCGTCTCACCTGCGAGGTGGTGCGCGCGGTGAAGGCCGAGGTCGGCGTCGACTACCCGGTGCTGGTGCGGGTGAACGGACACGAGTACGGCCCCGAGGACGGTCTGACCGCCGCGGAGACCGCCGAGGCCGCCGCGTTGATCCAGACCGCCGGCGCCGATGCCATCCACGTGTCGGCGAACGCGCACAACCCGTTCGCGAACTTCACCGACGGTCCGCTTCCCAACATGGTGGCCGCGTATCGCGAGCACACCAAGACCATCAAGCGGGCCGTCACCATTCCGGTGGTGGCGGTGGGACGCATGTTGCCCGAGGTCGCCGACGAGATGATCGCGGCCGGCGAGTGCGATTTCGTTTCGATGGGCCGACAGTTGTTGGCCGACCCCGAGTTGGTGAACAAGATTCGTTCGGGCGAACGACGTTCCGTGCGTCCCTGCATCAATTGCTACGTCTGTGTCGAGCAGAACTTCTTCGACGGTAATCCCAAGTGCGCCGTCAATCCGGCGTTGTGCAACGAGAAGGTCGCCGTTCTGACACCGATCGATCGGGCGCAGCATGTCGTCGTCGTCGGCGGCGGACCCGGCGGCATGGAGGCCGCGCGCGTTGCCGCCTCCCGTGGCGCCAAGGTGACGCTCATCGAGAAGGGCGGTCGTCTCGGTGGAACCATGTGGTTCTCGCAACTCACCACTCCGGCGAACGCGATGCTCGTGGATTGGCTGACGCACGAGATCGAACGGCTCGGGGTGGACGTCCTCACGAACACCGTGGCCGACGTCGACCTCGTCGAGAGCCTGCGCCCCGACGCGGTCATCGTGGCCACCGGCGCGCGTCGTGGACGTCCCGCGGTTCCCGGCGCCGATCTGCCCCACGTCCTCACCGGTGACGGATTGCGAGCGGTCATCACCGGGGAAGCCGACGCGGACCTGAGCGGGATCGGAGTGCTCGGACGCGTCGCCGTCGGGGCCGGACGAGCCATGGGCCTGTTGAACGACCCAGATCGCATCCGTCGTCTGTCCAAGTTCTGGATGCCCGTGGGTCGTCGCGTGGTGGTGATCGGTGGCGGGCTGGTGGGTCTGGAATTGGCCGAGTACCTCGCCGAACGGGGTCGACTGGTGACCGTGCTCGAGGAGGGCAAGCACCTCGGTCTGCCGATGGCGATGCCGCGCCGTTGGACCGCGGTGCGCCAAACCACGTTGCACGGCGTCACCCTCGTGCGCGAGGCCATACCGGTCTCCATCTCCAAGGTCGCCGTTCGTTACCGCGTGGGCGACCAGGAGTTCGAGGCGCGCGGAGACAGCGTGATCATCGCTTCCGAAGTCGCGCCGGATCGATCCTTCGCCGACCGCTTGTCCGAGCGGGGCCTGAACGTGAAGGTCGTCGGTGACGCCGTCGATGTCGGATACATCGAAGGCGCGATGCACTCAGCCCACGAGGTGGCCCGTGAACTCTGAAACCCTGCCCACGTTCGCCGATCATGTCCGGGCTCGCGCCCAGGACGATGGTCTCGCACTCTTGTTCGAAAACGAAAGACTTTCGTGGCGCGAGTGGTGCGCGTTGGTCGCCGAACGGGCCGCCTGGTGGCGCGCGCACATGGCCGGTCGTCCCGCCGGCACGCCCCCGCACATCGGGGTCCTGATGGACAACACGCCCGAGTTCACGTTGTGGCTCGGCGCCGCGGCCGTGACCGGTGCGGTGGTCGTGGGCATCAATCCCACGCGGCGTGGAGCCGAACTGGCGCGCGACATCAAGCACACGTCGTGTCAGATCGTGGTCACCGAGTCCAATCAGGTGGAACTGCTCCACGGTTTGGATCTGGGAGACGCCAACGGACTGGTGTTGAACACCGACACGAGCGAATACGCATCAATGATGGCCGCGCACCACGGTGCGGCCCTGCCGACGGCAGCGGAATGTCCGGTCGAGCCGAGTTCCACGTTCTTGTTGCTCTTCACGTCGGGCACCAGTGGGGCGCCCAAGGCGGTGATCACCAGCCATCAGCGACTGCACTTCGTTTCGGGTTCGATGCTGATGATCCTGGCGCTCGACTCCGACGACGTCACGTACATCTGCATGCCGCTCTTCCACTCCAACGCACTCTTCACGGCCTGGGCCCCCAGCCTGGTCGCCGGTTGCGCCGTCGCGTTGCGCCGCAAGTTCTCGGCCAGCGAGTTCCTGCCCGACGTCCGCCGATTCGGCGCCACCTACTTCAACTACGTGGGCAAGCCGCTCACATACATCCTGGCCACACCGGAACGCCCGGACGACCGCGACAATCCGTTGCGACGCGGTTTCGGCAACGAGGGTTCCGAAGTCGACCTCGCGCGCTTCGCCGAACGTTTCGGTTGCACGCTCACCGACGGCTACGGACAGACCGAAACCGGGGCCTCGATCGTTCGTGTTCCGAACATGCCCGCGGGCTCGTTGGGTGTGGCCGCACAGGCGTCCATCTCGGTGCGCAATCCCGACACCGGCGACGAATGCCCGCGCGCGATCTTCGACGCCGAGGGGCGACTGATGAACACCGAGCAGGCCACGGGCGAGATCGTCAACGCCGGCGGCGGAACCTTCGAGGGCTACTGGAACAACGACGAGGCGAACAAGGAGCGGTTGCGCGACGGCGCCTACTGGACCGGTGATCTCGCGTATCGCGACGAGAACGGCTTCTTCTACTTCGCCGGTCGCAGCGCGGACTGGATGCGCGTGGACGGCGAGAACTTCGCGGGTGCCCCGATCGAGCGCATCATCATGCGCCATCCCGACGTCATCCTGGCGGCCGTGTACGGGGTTCCCGACCCCGACATGGGTGACCGCGTGATGGCGGCGGTTCAGTTGTGTCCCGATGCGAACTTCGACATCACCGAGTTCGCGGCGTATCTGCGCTCACAGAGTGACCTCGGCTCCAAGTGGTTGCCGACGTTCGTCATGGTGGTCGACGACTTCCCCATGACCCCGTCGAACAAGGTGATCAAGCGGGAGTTGGTACTTCGTCGTTGGCACGATGTCGAGAACGATTCGACCGCGCGCATCTGGTGGCGCGACGGCCGGTCCGACGACTTCGCGCGCTTCGATCAGGAGGCGGCACGGGTGTTGCGCGATCGATTCCGAGCGAACAAACGCGAGAACGTGATCAGCTGAGTCGGCGTCGCGAAGTGACGCCGTGGGTCACGGAATCAGAGCGATCTTGCCGGCCACTTTGCGATCCTCGAGGTCGCGCAACGCATCGGCGGCCTGCTCGAGGGGATACGTCACGGGCTCGACCGGGCGCAATTCGCCGCGTTCGATGAGTTTCATCACCTCGGCGAGCATGGCGTTGTTGCGGTCGGGGTTCTTGCCGGCCCATCCACCCCAGTCCACTCCGGTGATGCGGCGATTGCGCAACAACACTTGGTTCGCCGGCAGTTTCGGAATACCGGCCACGAAACCGATCACGAGATGTTGCCCGTCGTCTCCGAGCGCGCGCAGGCAGGTCTCGCCGACCTCGCCACCCACCGGGTCGTACAGATAGTCGACGGCGCCGCCCGACAGGGACTTCGCCAGCTCCTTGATCTCATCGGCCGGCAACGTGGAATCGATGGTGGCCTCGGCACCGCGTTCGGCGGCGAACCGGCGCTTTTCCTCGGTGGACGCCACCGCGATGACGCGCAAACCGAGGGAGCGACCCACGTCGACGGCGGCCAGGCCCACACCGCTGCCGGCGCCCAACACCAACAGCCACCGACCCGATTCCACACGCGCTCGTTCCACCAGTGCGAACCACGCGGTGAGGTAACTCTGCATGAACGTGGCCGCTTGTCCATCCGACAACGTGTCGGGGAGCGGCATCAGTCGCTTGGCCGCCACCATCGCTTGCGACGAGAAGCCACCCAAGCCGACGTTGGCGAAGACGCGTTGGCCGATGGTGACTCCACCCTCGGAAGCGACGTCCGGAGCGATCTCGGACACCCGACCCACGACCTCCATGCCGGGGACGAACGGTACGGGCGGTTTGATCTGGTACTTGCCCTGCACGAACAGAGCGTCGACGAAGTTCACCCCGCAGGCCGTGACGTCGATGCGTACGCAACCCGGGAACAGTTCGGGCGCCGGCTTCTCCTCGAGCACCAGACGATCGAGGGGAGCGAATTCGCGACAGACGATGGAACGAACGACCGAAGACATGGCATCACGGTAGTCATCGGTGACGGATTGCTGTGGTCTCCGACGACGTCGATCTGACACACTGTCAGAAAGCGAAGGGGGCGAAATGGGAACGTTCTGTGTCACGGGATCGGCGTCGGGAATCGGCGCGGCCACCAAGAAGCGTCTCGAGGCCGACGGGCATCGGGTGATCGGGGTCGACATCCGCGATGCCGACGTCATCGGCGACTTGTCCAAGGTCGACGATCGTCGCCGGATCGTGGATGAGGTGACCGCCGCGTGCGGAGGAGTCCTCGACGGACTGGTGCCCTGCGCCGGCGTCAGCACGCCCGCACCCAACGAGTTGGTGGTGCGCGTGAACTACTACGGCACGTTGGCCGTCGTCGAGGGCCTGCGGGGTTGTCTGGAAAAGGGCACCGATCCGGCGGTCGTCATGATCTCGTCGAACAGCACCACCATGACGCCGGGCTTGCCGGTCGCCGAGGCCATGGCGTACCTGAACGGCGACGAGGAGTCCGTGGTCGCCCGCCACACCACCCCCAATGCGTTTCTGGCGTACCCCGCCGGCAAGTTGGCCATCGCGTTCTGGGTGCGTTCCCAGGCCGCCTCGTGGATGGCGTCGGGGATTCGGTTGAACGCCGTCGCGCCCGGAGTCATCGACACGGGCATGACCCGACCGTTGCTCGACATGCCCGGAGTGAAGGATTCCCTCGACATGATCCCGATTCCGCGCGGGCGATGGGGCAAGCCCGAGGAGATCGCCGGCGCGATCCGCTTCTTGTTGTCGACCGACGCGTCCTACATCGTGGGTCAGGTGTTGTTCGTCGACGGAGGAACCGATGCCTTGCTCCAACCCACGGCACATCCGCATCCGCTGCCCGGAGGAAACTGATCCATGGACGAGCTTCGTGACACCGACCCCATCGCCTGGTTGACGGCCTGCGAGGAGATCCGCCAACTGGCCAGTCGCTACGCCGTTTGGTACGGGGCCCGCGACACGGAGAACCTCGCGCGTCTCTTCGTCCCCGACATCAAGGTGACTCGTGAGACCTCGGGTACCGACGCCTTGCGGTCCAGCTTCGACGGTCAGATGGGTTCACTCGGCCGCGTGATCCTGATGGTGGGCAACCACGTCATCGACGTGTCCGACGCCGACAACGCCACCGGTGTGGTCGGTTGTCGTGGCGAGATCGAGGACGTCGACGGCAAGTGGATCATCCACCAGATCCAATACCACGACACCTACAAGCGCGTCGACGGTCGTTGGTTGTTCGCGCGCCGCCGCCACCTGTTGTGGTACGGCCACGACATGGCCAATCCGCCCGTCGGTTTGCCCGATGCCAACTGGCCCCAAAGCCAGACCGGACGCGGCGAACTACCCGAGTGCACCGAGTCCTGGCAGACCTGGACCGCCAACAACGCCTGACCGGGTTCAGGGCCCGCTGAGAACGTGGGTGCGCTTGTTGTCGGCGAAGGCCTGCTCGAGTGCGGCGGCATCCTCGGCGGCCATCGGTCGTAAACGCTCGCCGCGAAGTGGTCGCCAGTAAAGCGTCTCGGTGGTGCGCCACTTCTCCGCGCGCAACGGGGGTTTGTGCACCTTGTTGTTCGCGGTCAACGGCATGGCCGTGGTGATGCGAACGATTCGGGGCGACCATTTCGTTCCGAGGTCGCGCTGGGTGTCGAGGAAATCGTCGAAGGCGACGGGGTCGAACGTGGTGGTGGAATTCATCTCGATGGCCGTCATCACCATGTCGCCGGTGACGGGGTCCGGAACGGGGTACACCGCGGCCATCACCACACCGGGAAAACGGCTGATGATGTTCTCCACCGGAGCGCCGGCGAAGTTCTCGCTGTCGACGCGCAACCAATCGGCACTACGTCCGGCGAAGTAGAAAAACCCGTCGTCGTCGCGGAAGCCCAGGTCGCCCGTCCAGTACCAACCGTTGCGCACCCGTTCGCTCGACGCCTCGGGATTGTTGTAGTAACCCTCGAACGTGGAGCCACCCGAGGTGTTCACGATCTCGCCGATGCACTCCGGGTTCGTGATGGCTCCGTGCTCGTCGAAGACGACGCGCGGACACTCGACGTCGGTGGCCGGATCGACGATGACGACCTTGCCCGCCATGTCGGGACGCTCCCGCCCGAGTGCATTGGCCGGGGTGTCGGGAGTGCGGATGATGGCCACCACGCTCTCGCTGGATCCGTACCCCTCCACCAGTTCGCAACCGAATCGTTCGAGGAAGCGCTCACGGTCGAGGGCGCTGGCCTCGGTCCCGAATCCGAGACGCAAACGATGGTCGCGATCGAGGTTCGTGGGCGGTTGGCCCAATACGTAGGCGATCGTGCGACCGACGTAGGTGAAGTACGTGCATCCGTAGGCGCGCACATCCTCGAGGAAACCACTGGCCGAGAACTTGCGACGCAACACGAGGGTGGCCCCGACGGCCAAGGCCGGACCCCAGCACGCCATGAGCGCGTTGCCGTGGAACAGCGGCATCGGGCTGTAGCACACCTCGTCGCGTACGACGCCGTAGATCTGGCCGGCGCGCACGGCGGTGGTGGCCATGCGCTCGTTCGTGCACACGACGGCCTTGGGCGCACTGGTGGAACCGGACGTGAAGAGCAAGAAGAGGGGCAGTGTGCCATCGGGTGCGCTGCTCGCGAGAAGTTCGTTGTCGAACGGCGCGAGCATCGGGCGCACGGTGTCGACGTCCATGAAGGCGTCGGGAGAGACGCCGCAATCGAGGCCGTCGAACGTCGTTCGTCCGGCCGCGTCGGTGACGATCATCTGGCAGTCGGTGTGGCGCACGTCGCGCGCCAACTCGGCACCGCGTCGAGTGGGGTTGATGCCGACGATGCACGCACCGGCGAGGGCGGCCGCGCCGATCCAGTACAGGTACTCGGGCGTGTTCTCCAGCAACACACCCACGTGGGGCTTGGCGGTGGGGTCCAGGTGTTCTCGCAGGAACGACGCGCGTCGGGTGGACTCTCGGACCACCTCGTCCCACGAGGTGAATGTGCCCTCGAAGACGTAGCCGGGGTGATCGTCACCGAGACGATCGCGCAACAGATCGGCGATGGTGCTCACGGGACGATGCGCGGAGGAAGCGGCTGTCGGTACAACGCGGCGGCGTTCTCGCAGCACAACTTGCGCAACAGCGCGGGCGACAGGTGGCCCCAGGCGTCGCGGAGGATGGATTGCGTGTTCGGCCACGTGCTGTCACCGTGCGGGTAGTCGACCTCGACCATGATGTGGTCGTCGCCGATGACGTCGTGCAGGTCGATGGTGGAGGGGTCGTCGATGGTGCAGAACCAGAAGTTGCGACGCAACACCTCGGCGGGGCGAAGATCCCAGCCGGCGCCGTATCCGCTGCGGTCGACCACGTTCTCCAGGCGATCGAGCAACATGGGTACCCACCCGATGCCACCTTCGCTCATGGCGATCTTGAGACCGGGGTACTTGTAGGCGTAGCCGCTCCACAGCCATTCGGCGCAGGCGGTCAGCGACAACTGTCCGAACAAGGTGGCGCCCAGTTGAAGGGCCGGGGCGTCGCTGGGCATGGCGTACATGCCCGACGACCCCACGTGAAGCGAGATGACGGTGTCGGTCTCCACGCAGGCCTCGATGATGGGATCCCACCAACCGCTGAAGAGGCTGGGACAACCGATGTTGTGCGGTCGCTCGGGCAATGTCACCGAGGTGAAACCGCGCGCGGCGTTGCGGCGGATCTCGTCGGCACCGAGACGCGCCGACCCGTCGGGGCCGGGGGCCAACCACGTGATGCCGCACGGAATGATGCGCTCGGGGTAGGGCTGCCACCACTCCTCGTACAGCCAGTCGTTCCACGCGCGCATGGTGGCCAATCCGACCTCGGGATCGCTGCACGCGCTGAACACTCGGCCCGCGAATCCGGTCACCTGCGACGGAAAGTTGAGCGAGGCCCAACAACCGATGAGATCCATGTCCTTGATGCGCTCGTGGATGTTCCAGCAGCCCGGGCGCATGTCCTCGAAGCGGGCGGGCTCGAGCGAGCGGAGCTCCTGCTTTCGTCCGGCGACGGCGTTCATGCCGACCTGACTGAAGATCTGGCCGTCGAAGGTCCAGACCTGGTGGCCACGCTCGTTCTCGATCAGTCGAGGTGCCTTGTCCTGAAGAGCGGAGGGCAGCCGTCCGTCGAACATGTGCGGCGGTTCGACGAGATGATCGTCGACGGAGATCAACGTGTAATGAACCGGCGCCATCTCGGGCTCGGGCAGGAGAATGTCGTAATTGGTCGGACCGATCACGTACGTGTCAGTGGCCATCGTTTCCTGCCTTCGCGGTTTCGAGGAACGACTCATACTCATCGTCGCCGAGGTGTCGGCGCAAGTAGGGCTGGGCGTGAATGTAGCCACCGTTGGGGATGCTCGTATCGGCCAGGATCGCCGCCACCGCCCGCCCGATCACCGAGGGGGGAACCCCGTGGCGGGCGACCCATTCCAGGCCGACACCGGAGTCGAGAACGCGTTCGGTGGCCACGAATCCGGGGTTCACGTTGATGGCCCGGACCGACGGGTGTTCGACGGCGACCATGTCGGCGATGCGGTGGAAGCCGGCCTTGGAGGCGGCGTAGACGAGGGACCAGCCCCCCTGGCCCGCGGGGGAGTCCGGAGTGCGTTGGCCGGCGTCGCTCGTGACGTCGATGATGGTGGCGCCGTCCATTCGACCGGTGGCGAGGAGATGTCGCAGGAACGCTCGGGTGAGCAGGAGCGGGGACGTGAGGTTTCCGGTGACACGTCGGATGACGTCTTCGGCGGAGCCGTCGGCCAGGAGCACGTCGTTGCCGGCACCGACGTACACGGCGTTGTTGACGAGAACGTCGATGTGTCCGGCCGCGGCCACACAGCGTTCGAACGAGGCATCGACGTCGTCGAGGTCCAAGATGTCGGCCGCCACGCAATGGGCACGCCCGCCACGTCGCTCGATGGCCTCGGCGGTGGAGCGCAGGCTTCCCGGCAACGCGTGCCCGTTGGCGGGGTTGATCGCCGTTCCTTCGACCACGGTTCGACCGGTGATCACGAGGTCATGGCCGAACTCGGCCAGAGCGATGGCGATGGCTCGTCCGATGCCACGACTGGCACCGGTCACCAAAGCGACGGGCCGCGTGGTTCTGGACAACCTCAACCCCCTCCAGCTCGAGTCGCAACGACTTGTTCGGCGCTCGGGATATCCGTGGCGCGCCGTGTGGCGACTAGTTTTTGACACGGTATCAGAAACGTCGAAATCGGAGTCGTGGCAGATGGGTGCATTGACGGGCAAAGTGGCGATCGTGACCGGCGCGGGTCAAGGAGTGGGGCGTTGTCACGCCGAACTCCTGGCGCGCGAGGGTGCCAGCGTCGTGGTGAACGATCTGTCGGATCTGGCCGATGAGGTGGTCGCGGCGATCAACTCCGCCGGTGGGCGTTCCGTTGCGTGCAAGGGCAGCGTCACGGATTGGTCGTTCGCCGAGTCGCTGGTGGCCACCGCGGTGCGAGAGTTCGGCGATCTGCACATCCTGGTGAACAACGCCGGCTTCATCCGCGACGCCATGAGCTTTTCGATGGAGGAAGCGCAGTTCGACAGCGTGGTGAGCGTCCACCTGAAGGGACACTTCGCCCCCGCACACTTCGCCGCGCTGCATTGGCGCAACAAGGCCAAGGAACTGGAGGGCACCGAGGGTGGTCTGCCCGCGCGCCGCATCATCAACACCACCAGTGAGAGCGGACTGTTCGGTGGACCCGGCCAGGGCAACTACGGATCGGCCAAGGGCGGCATCATCACGATGACCACGATCCTGGCTCGTGAGCTGAGTCGCTACAACGTCACGGTGAACTGCATCGCACCCCGCGCGCGCACACCGATGACCGAGGTGAACCCCAAGTTCACCAAGCCGGAGAGCGGCTTCGACAAGTACGACCCGGCCAACATCAGTCCGATGGTGGCGTTCCTCGCCAGCGATCTGGCGGCCGACATCAACGCCCAGACGTTCATCGTGCTCGGCGATCAGGTGCACCGCATGCGACCGGCCGAGATCGCGGGGTCGATCACGGCCGGCGGCAAGCAATGGACGGTCGAAGATCTCGCCGCCGCCAAGAGTCAACTGTTCGGTGACGCATCGAGTGGGGTGCCCGCCTGGGGCGGCCCGCCGATGTGAACGGGGGACCCGCGTCGATTCAGTGCGGTGCGCCGAACTGACGATCTCCGGCGTCGCCCAATCCGGGCACGATGAACGCGTTCTCGTTCAGACGCTCGTCGATGGACGCCGTGAAGATGCGCAGATTCAGGCCGGTGCCACGCAGGTACTCGATGCCCTCGGGTGCGGCCAGCACGCAGATGACGGTGATGGGGCCGGTGGGATTGCGTTCCATCAACAACTCGCAGGCATGAGCGAGCGAGCCGCCGGTGGCCAGCATGGGGTCCAACACGATGCAGGTCCGTCCGGCCAGTGTCTCGGGGAGCTTGTTGACGTAGGGCTTGGGCTCGAAGGTCTTCTCGTCGCGGCTGATGCCGACGAAACCGACGTCGGCATTGGGCATCAGTTCCTGGGCCGCGTGCACGAAACCGAGACCGGCGCGAAGCACGGGCACGACCACCGGCTGACTCGACAACGCGCGACCGGTCGTGGTGGTGAGGGGCGTCTGCACCGTCACGTCGTGCGTGGGCAGATCGCGGGTGGCCTCGGCCAACAACAGCGTGCCCACGCGCTCCAGTTCCTGACGGAACAAGGCGTTGGGGGTGTGGACGTCGCGAATGCGGGTCAGTGAATCGGCGATGAGCGGATGGGAGACGACGGTGACTTCGACGGGCATGGACCCATTCTTGCCGATCAGCGGGTCTGGGTCCCCATGGCGAGCTCGGCCCGAAGCAGGGCGTACCGGGGCTTGATCATGCCGTTGATGATCCGGAGCCGTTCGGGGAAGGGGGCGAAGGCGCTCTTCATGGCGTTCAGGGTCATCCACTCGAAGTCATCGAGCCCCCAGCCGAAGGCGTCGGCCAGTTGCGTGAACTCCTTGGTCATGCTGGTGTCGCTCATCAGGCGATTGTCGGTGTTGACGGTGACGCGGAAGCGCAGGCGTCGCAACATGCCGATGGGGTGCTCGGCGATGGAGGCGCACACGCCGGTGTTCACGTTGCTCGTGGGGCACAACTCGAGGGGAATACGCCGGTCGCGTACGAACGCCGCCAGTCGTCCGAGTTCCTCGGCTCCCTCGGGCCCGGTGACGTCGTCCACGATGCGCACGCCGTGCCCCAAGCGTTCGGCACCACACAATTGGACCGCTTCCCAGATGCTCGGAAGGCCGAAAGCCTCGCCGGCGTGGATGGTGGAGTGGAAGTTCTCGCGCTGAACGTGGTTGAAAGCCTCGAGGTGTCGAGTCGGGGGATGGCCGGCCTCGGCTCCGGCGATGTCGAAGCCCACCACACCGCGATCGCGCCACCGCACGGCCAATTCGGCGATCTCCAAGCTTCGTCGGGCGGTGCGCATCGCCGAGCAGATCGCGTAGATGGTGAGGTCGGTGCCGCTCGAGCCGCGAGCGAATCCGTCCATGATGGCCTGCATCACCTCGTCCAGGGTGAGGCCCTTCTCGGTGCACAGTTCGGGAGCCATGCGCACCTCGGCGTACACCACGCCGTCGCCGGCCAGGTCGCGGGCGCACTCGTACGACACGCGCTCGATGGCGTCCTTGTCCTGCATCACACCCACGGTGTGGGCGAAGGTCTCCAGATACAGAACGAGGTC
>Ga0315905_10001667_pt1 | contig 23742 bp, 28 predicted proteins | sample LakEriMetagenome_5_FD_203522 | JGI IMG/M metagenome (GOLD analysis project Ga0315905, IMG submission 203522) | Freshwater fungal communities from buoy surface, Lake Erie, Ohio, United States - Buoy 4 MA121 | ecosystem: Environmental > Aquatic > Freshwater > Lake | place: USA: Lake Erie, Ohio...
CTACCTACAATCCGACTTCCTAGCAGCGCAGCAGGTAAACCCGAAAATGACATTTGAGGGTTTTATGGGAGCGCAGCAGGCACGTGGCGGACTGTTTGGTAATAAGTACTCTCCCACTGGAGCAGCCGGCGGGGGCTTCTTAGGATCCGCCGCAGGGGGTGCTACGATGCTCGGCCTTGGTGCACTTGGTGGCGGGATGATTATGGCTAACAAAGCCTCCGAAAACTACTGAGGACCCACATGACACGTTCCCTTTGCGCCGCGATTTCCGGCACGATCAACGCTGAGGACTTTGCCCGCTTTGAGAGCGTCATGGCGGATCCACAGTGGCGTCACGCGATTGAGAAGAACGCCTCCCTGCTCTACTACATGGGTGATCTCCTTGAGACGCCTCCAGTAGTTGCTGAGCAAGCGGCTAAAGAGGCGCAGGCCTTTGCTGCGCGCCAACGCTACGACGTGATTCAGGTTCGCCCCGAGGCGGGCGGCTACGTCGTAAAGGTGTCCTCGGCCCCTGACAATATGCAGCCGGTCTCCATCTTCCTGACAGAGAAGCAGGCAGCGGAGGTGCTTCCGCCCGAGACGATGCAGGCTGCCGATCAGATGGGCGCGGCAACGATGACGGGCGTGGAGGCCGACGCAGATCCTCTTGTGGAGGCGGCTGCGCCGGTGCAGACCTTTGGCCTCTACAAGGTCATGGAGAAGGGCTCGGGCAAGCAGATTGTCGGGTATGTCATTCCGCAGCTCATGGACATCATGACCGGGCAGATGGTGCCGCAGGCTCTGTTTGTAAATGGCAGCCAGTACGCCATGCAGCAGACTGTCGTAGGCAGTCCTGTTGGCATCAACTTCAATCTACCGGCCAGCCCTAACATTCGCGGACTTGGTGCTTTCTACAAGTCTGACGGCCGCTCAATTGTCGTCACGACGCCCGTAGAAATCATTTCTGAGGTTACCGTCGAAGGGCGCAAGTATTACGCAACCCGCCTCCAGAATGGGCAGGAAGTGCAGCTTGCTCGTGTCGACAATCTGAAGAAGCCGGTGCAGATGAGCCCTGGTGAGATCGCAGTCCCGAAGGACTACGACTTCATGGTCCTTGACTCGCCCGTCCAGCTGGAGGACGGCGGTGCCGCCCAGCAGGGCATAGCGCGGGGCGGGGCCACAGGTCAGCCCCCTGCTCCGATGCAGGTTCCTATGAAGGAGGTGCAGGCCTCTGCGTACCCGACAATGGTCGAGATTCGTGCATGGGGCGATCTCAGCTGCGACCTCCGTGGGCCGGTGTTCGATAAGATCGGCTCTGGCGTACAGTCGTGGGCTGACGGCATCTTCCATCTTGCAGCAGCCGGGGTTCCGCAGAACCTTGCGACTGCGCTGCTTGAGAAGTCCGCGTCTGAGTCTCAGCCAGTCCGCCTCTACGGTCTGCATCCGCTCTCGACTCCCGTTGAGCGCGTAAAGACCGCAGCTGCGATGGCGGCGGTGAAACTTGCAAACGTGAAGCTTCCCCCCAAGCAGTGTCTCCTCAAGGAGGCCGCTGCCCTTTCGGACGTTGCCTCGGTGGACTCGGTCCTCGCGTTGAACTTCATCAATCCCGAGAACCTTGAGACGTTCATCGAGTACATCCCGGAGCTTGAGGAGACTTCAACGAAGCTGGCGAACATCGTCCTAGCATCGCAGATGGGTCTTCAGACAGTTCCGCAGCAAGCTGCTGTCCGCGCGATGTTCGCTATCGAAAATGTGGTTAGTGCTCTGAAGGATCTCCAGACGCACAAGATTTAATGGCACGCCACCCCGCAGAATACTTCGTAGCGTTCCTGTGTGCCTCATTGGAGGACTCGCAGGAACGCACCATCAACAGCACGCTCCGCCTCCACGGCATCGCGCCGATTGAGAGAGCGGAGTTGTCGCGTATTCGTCAGGACTCCGCGCCGCCCGAGGGCTTTAAGGCTTGGGATCCCAACGATACGCCCAGCAAGCGATGGCTGAAATCAAAGTCCATCTACTCCTTCATGCACCCCGACGAGACCACGCGGGAAATGAAGACGCAGATCCTAGAGACGCCAGTAGTACGCGAGAAGGTAGACACCCTCCTCATTGGCCGTGTCTCCCCATCTGAGGCCGCATTCCGTCTTCAGAAGCTGGGGCACACGGTGTCTGCCGGCGCGATTGAGGAGTACCAGCATTACTTCTGGAACACCGAGATTATGGGCCTCGCGGACTGGGTGGCGTACTTCCAGAGCGACGCTGACCCGGACGACGGTTCAGGACGAACGCAGGGTCGTAAGTCCCCGCTTAAGTCCTCTCTGCTTGGCGGTCCTGACCTTGCCAAGTACAAGGCAGGCATCGCGCAGGAACTAGACGGGAAGAAGATCCTCGCTGAACTTCAACAGGAACTGTACTTCACGTTCCGGGAGATTAAGACGCTCCCGATATCAGAGAAGAAGGTTGTCATGCTGTCTGCGGTTACACGCAGTCTTGCGCGACTCGATGAACGCATTTCCTCCAGCGACCAGGCACTTCAAGACACGCTCAAGCGGTTTGAGAAGTTCAAGGTCATCACGGACACAGCGAAACCTCCGTCTCTTTTGCAGCTGGCACCGCAGGGAACAATCAGTTCTCGGTCTAAAACCGAAATTCAGATTTCGAGAGAGAAGTAATGATCACCGCCGACGTTGTGAAGATGGTCCAGCAGTTCAACAAGGAGCTGCAAAAGGCCGCACAGTTCGGGATTCAGCTTCCTGAGACTTCTGAGTTCCAGGGTAAGCGGCTGACTTGTCGCATGGTCCGCAAGGGCAACGACATTATCTTTCAGGTATACGCTCCGAAGTTCCCAGCCGATTTTGCTGCGCTGCTTGCGGAAGTAGTCGAATCGCACTTTGGGAACACGGCCGACTTCAAGCTCGACCATGTCGCAGAGCTAAATAGTTATGCCCTTCTGGCAAAGGGTATTCTTGATCGCCCGACAGTTCGGGTAGACTACGTCACCACCGACTTTCTCAATCTCCTCGACGAGGTGCTAAACTCGCCGGAGATTAAAGGGCAGGCCCGATGATTCGCTCTACTTCATTCCGTACTGAAATCGAGATGACGCGCTGGATGAACGCGCAGGGTCTCGATATTGCGGACATCTATGTTCTTTGGATGAACTCCTCGAACTTTTGGACGGTGTTCTACGAGGACGGGGTAGGACGCGACATTATCGATACGACTGACGGGCCTGCTGGGGCTGCTTACGGCACAGTTACTGGCGTAGGCACTGGCGGCGCGACAGTTCGTGTGCGTGCGCTCCGTGTTGCGGTGCCGACTGAGGCGGCGGGCACTCCCGATCCCTCCACTGGCACACTTGGTGGCACGGTCTCGTACACGTACATCATCCCTGACACGTTCTCTATTTCCGATCCCAGCGGCGTCGGCTTCTCCGTGAAGGACGACGGCTTCGGGTTTCTTGTGAGCGCAGAGACAGGGCAGCAGGTTGGCGTTGTTGACTACGCTACAGGTAACTTCAACGTGAAGTGGCCGTTTGGGAAGATCCCCCAAGGCGCGGTTAACGCAACGTACACCTACTCGTCTCTGCCAGACACGGACAACGTACCAGTACGCGCCCGCTTGAGTAGCCTGTCGCTTAAGATGGTTTCTGGCACCGCCGCCACAGTCGGGTGGGCGGTCTACAATGACTCAGCAAAGGCGCATCCGCCCGCCGCCATGGGGACAATTACCCTGTCCAATGGTGTTGGCACGGCAAACCTCCTCATGACGCTCTCGAACGTCCTAGACCTCACTATCCGTGACAGCCGCTGGGTAGAGCTGATTCCAAACACTGGCACGAATAACTTCCAGATACTCCTGACGTGGGAACGCGTCCTGTGATTTCGCAGGCAGTACTTCGCGCGTTTAGCGAGGAGCTAAAAAAGGTAGCGGCAATGGCGCCGCTACCTCCTACCAAGCCGACCTTTAACGTCGCGGCTACGCAGGCCCCCAAGGCGTCTACGGCGGCACAGCCTGTGAAACTGCCGGCTGTCCCGACAATCTAGGCCGCTTTACGTAGCGCGGTATGGGCTGCCTTCTCTCGGTGCAGAGGAGACAGCCCATATTTATTTAGGGCCTCTACGTGCTCCTTAGTGCCGTAGCCTCGATTGCTTTCCCACTTGTACGTTGGGAATTGCTTTGCAAGGTCGTCCATCTCTAGGTCACGGTAGACCTTGGCGATGATGGATGCGGCGGCGCAGAGGAAGTTATTTGCGTCCATCTTTGGTGCGATACGCTGCGGCCCGGGGTAGCCGTCTACGCCAAAATCCCCGTCAACAAGTAGCAACTTTGGACGCTGAAATAGGGTGGCTTCACGTACAGCTCGCTTGTAGGAGAGCTGTAGTGCGGCGGTGTGGCCGAGCGAGTTGATTTCCTCTACAGAGGCCTCGCCGACTCCAACAATTCCGCCTTGGCTGTGAACAAACCGAAGGATGCTTTCAACTGACCGTGCTCGCTGAAGAGCAGTCGTCTTCTTGGAGTCCTTGACCTCGGGCATAGGCCACGCATCAAGGATCATTTCCATCTGCACGGCGACAGACACAATCGGACCAGCAAGACAGCCGGTACCGACCTCATCGAGACCGCAGTAGATGTTCACGTTCTCCCTCCACGAAGGGGTTGTTGTTTAGCACTGGACCAATCCCCTTAACAAAGATCAGGGCCGTAAAATCATAGCCCTGCCAGCGCGATTTACGGTAGGAAGCGTCATTCACTTCCGCCCATTGGCGGAGGAGGTCACGGATGATCCGCGCCTCCTCCACCTTCATTGGTTGCTTGGACCGAAGCAGCAGGCCCCACTTTAGAGGATCTGCCTGGTCCGGCTGAAGCTCCCACCCGAGCAAGCCATCGAGGAGAGCACGGTTAGTGCTCTCTGCAAATGACTTGACCCAGGTGAGACTCTTGATCATGCGTTGCGGTAAGCCGACGCGAAGGCGTCAGCAAGCGCACGTCCCGTGAGCCCCGTTGAGGCCTGTTCCGAGACCTTTGGCCCGGCAGCCACCTGCCCCATGCGCGTGATGCCGATGAAGTTTGGGGACTTCATCCCAAGAGTGACCTCCAGCCACCAAGGGTACTCTTGGACGGTCTGGAGGTACGCCTCCCGAACCATCTGCTGAAGCTCGTCCGGGGAGGAGGGGCGGCGGCCTTCTCCCTCCTTAGGACTGACGCGGACGTGGAGCAGCCCTGCCGGGGCATTCACGGTAACGAACCGCACCACCTGCGGAATGGCGTCCGTGGAGAGGATTGCAGCGTGGCCGTAGACCATGCCGCTGACTTCCGGACCAGCCTTCGGCATCCAGAGCTTACCTGCTCGCGCAGACGGCCCACACTCGATCACCGCCCCGATGGGGCGCTCATTGTCGGCGGCTTCCAGAGCGGAAAAGAGCCGCGGCACGGTGCGAAGAGCGCCCGACGCCTCGGTGATGTTCGCGAAGCCCGCCTCTCCCGGGGCGAGCAGACGATCCACCACGATCCAAGCGGCGCCGTAGGCAACGCCATTACGAACACCCTCTTTCGACTCGCGGACTTCACGTCCCGCGAGCACTGCCAAGTTGGCCATGTGGCCTCCCTCTTTGTTGTGAATGCTACCCGGAATGGGTTAGCATTTTCTTATGACCACAACTTCTAGGGAATTTTCTGCGGGTATTGACGATGAAATCCACAACGCGTGGGACTTTGAGCCGCCTGCACGTGAGGTTGAGGACTGGGAAGCGACTGCATTTGAGGAAGAGGTAGGAACTTCATTTACTCTCAGCCCAAGTCAGTTCGTCGAACAGGCGATCCTGATGCCGGATCCACACACACGCAAGCTAGAGCCGTTTGATTTTGCCGAGCGGCCCTACTTAAAGAAGATTTACGACACCCCGAGTAAGCGCCGTCTGTTGGTGTGCGCTCGCCAGGTCGAGAAATCAACAATGCTTGGCAACTTGTCTCTCACGTACAGCTGCCTTATTCCGCACTTCAAAGTCCTATACGTCTCGCCCTCCAGCACGCAGACCAAGGTCTTCTCAAAAGACCGTCTGAAGGAGCCAATGGAAACCTCGCCCGTACTAAAGGCGTGGTTCCCCGGCATGTTGACGGACAACGTCTACGAGAAGAAAGCACTGAACCGTAGTCAGATCATTCTTCGCTATGCGTTCCTGAGTGCAGACCGTGTCCGCGGTATCCCCACGGACGCTATTTTCATCGATGAGTTTCAGGACATCTTGCTTGAGAACGTGTCCGTTATTGAGGAGTGTGCCTCCCACTCCCCCTTCAAGTGGTTCTCCTACTCTGGCACGCCCAAATCACTCGACAACCCCATCGAGTTCTACCTGAGTAACTACTCAACACAGAACGAGTGGGCTGTGCCGTGTGATCGACACGGCACACCGAATAACCCAGGATCATGGCACTGGAATATTCTTGGGGAAGACAATATCGGGGCAAACAGCCTTGTATGCGACCGCTGCGGCGAGAAGATCATCGCAAACCATCCAATGGCGCAGTGGGTTCGTACGGGAAGTCCCGATCCCAAGTTTGACGCTTTTGAGGGTTTCCGCATCCCACAACTGATGGTTCCATGGCTGCCGTGGAAAGAACTGCTTGCAAAGTACAACCAGTACCCGCGCGCCAAGTTCTATAACGAGGTGCTTGGGCGTAGTTTCGACTCAGGCCAGCGGCCCCTGACAAAGCAGGATGTCCTCGATAACTGCAATCCTGACGTGGCTCTTGATCCAGAGTCTGTAGCAAAGACACGCCAAAGAATCGGTAGCGGACGTATCTACGCCGGCATCGACTGGGGACAGGACTCTACAAACTCGTACACCGTAATCGCACTGGGCGCGTATCTCGACGGCCGCTTTCAAATCTTCTTTATGCACCGATTTACCGGAGCAGAGAGCGAGCCGGGTGAGCAGCTAAAAAAGATCTTCAAGATCATTGAGGGGTTCAATGTAGCCCGCGTAGGCGTCGACTACGGTGGGGGCTTCTTCCCTAACGGCGAATTGCTGAAGAAGTATGGAGCAGGCCGGGTTGTCCGCTACCAGTACTCAGCGCCAGCGGTCTACATGAAGTACGACGCAAACCTCGGCCGATACATGGTGCACAAGTCTGAAGTGATGAGTTCCGTATTTGCGGCAATCAAGCGCAAGACGGTATTTCGTTTCCCGCGCTGGAATGACTTCTCGTCCCCGTTTGCAAGTGACTGCCTCGCAGTGTTCTCGGAGTACAACGAGCGTACGCGGATGACGGAGTACAAGAAGTCGCCGAATACAACGGACGACTCCTTGCACTCCATCCTGTTCTGCTTCCTCGCCTCGATGACAGACTTTCCGCGTGAAGATGTGTTTGTTCCCAGCGCAGCGGTAGATCGTCTTTCATCTATGGACTAAAAACTGATCCCATCTCCCGATGGAACCAGCCAGCGGCCCTAAGGCCGCTGTCGTCTACTACTGCTTGCGGAGCAAGCGGCCCGCGGCGTAGCCCGCGACCGCACCACCGCCGACACCGATACCGATGTTGAGAGGGCTCAGTTCCCACCAGCCCTGCGTGGCGCCGAGATACGCGGCTCCGCCGCCGAGGACTGCGCCGCCGCCGGCGTACATTACGTCCTCTTTCGTCACCCAGCTGTCGGCAGACTTCACGATCTGGTCTCGGTTTGCCTGAAGGCCGCGAATGCGGGCCTCGGTGGCCTGCCGCCAGGCGTGGTCCTCGGCTCGATCGTTCTGGTAGATCTCTACCAGCTCGTTGATGTTCAAGGTCGTCTCAACTGCTGCGGGCTTGGCTGCTGCCATTTGTCGGATCTCCGTCCGTGTTTTGTGCCTATGATTGGGCACAAATAATTATGGCAGTTATTTACTTATTTTTTTTTACACCAAGCACCGCATCGAGCGCGTCGACAACAGAAATTGTCGGCTCCTGCCTAAGCATCGCGTGAACATCCCCGTGTCCGCGCAGCCCTTCATACGTTACGGCCGCTGCGCGAATTCTGCGACGTCCCTCCGCCAATGAACGATGAGCTTCCTGTAGGGGCAATGAGGCAGAATATTCCGCAAGTCCTACAACTGACTCACTCATCGCCACGCAAAGGCGGAGCAGGGGCACCCAGGGTCGTACGTCTCCCGTAGCAGTGGCAATTACTGCAAAGTCGTTCTCATCAATCCGCAGGAAAACATCGACCCACGGTTCGACTTCCCTGAGTTCCCACTTTGAGAGCCGAAGCTGCCCGCAGCATGCAGTGTGCAGTTCTTTGCCGTACTCAGGAGTAATCGACAGCGGTACGGTGTTGGCATCGAGTAGCTTCAGTAATGTCTGCACGCTGAACTCTAGACGACGCAGGCGTGCGGTCATCAGGAGAATTTCTTGGCGAGAAACGGGACCCGCCCCATTATTTTCGGTACGCAGTCTCCGCAGTTCCTCAACCTCACCCGCCGGTATAAACTTTCCTCGTGCGTTACTTATGGACTTCGCGCTAAGAAAGCCTTTCCGGACGTAGGTGCGGACAGAGCGCTCGGTGATCCCTAGGTGTTTCGCGGCCTCGGAGTAGGTAAGAAGCTCAGCAGCCATTACTCTGTTCTTCCTTTCGATTCGAAATACTGATAACCTCTGCTCGGAAGAAACCCACAATGCCCACGCAAATTAGCCCAGATATGCTGATGAGCATCGCCCGCCAGGCGGCGGGCGAGTATCTTGCCCGAGGCACCGACTTGACTACTGCTGTTGTCAAAGAGGCCTCGGCTAGTCGGCTACCGCTAACCGACGAGCATGTTAGGCGAATTTGCGAGATGACCTACCACGAGGCGTTTGAGCGTGCCTTTCATCAGAAGCGTGGTAGCCTAGATCGCTACATTTCGTTTGATCCGCCTGATGCGGTACAGTGCGCAAAGGAGCTGAAGGCTATGACGGTTGAGAAGAAGGCATCTGCGCCCACACAGGGCCGCGCCCTCGCGCCGACAGAGTTCCTAAAGGCCGCCAGCGCGATGGCCGGTATCCCTGTCCGCGAAAAGTACCAGCCCATGAACGCTTACTTGGCAACCGTACTAACTCCAGACGTTGAGAAGGTTGCTGCGCAGGACAACTGGCACAACCCGATGGGCGATATTGTTCGCGCCCATCAGGCACTCCGCGAGGCCATACGTAAGGTTGAGCTAGACCTTGAGTCGACAGAGCACGAGGCCAAGATTGCTTCGGCTCACTTAGCGGCTCAGTCGGTGCAGGCCTGCAAGGACGGCGCAGATGTTTCTGACGTCCTTAATCTTTGCTACCACGCCGCTGAGGGAACTGGCATTACGGTCAAGGTCGCGCACGACACTGTCTGTGAGATCGCCGAGGTTCTAAAGTCCCACGGCTTCGATACGCGTGTACGCGAGAAGACGGCTTCGTATGCGGAAGCAAACCTCTCTCATCCGATTGCTGTCGTATTTACTAAGGTCGCATCCCTGCGGGACTCTCAGGCACACCTAGCTACGGCAGCGGAAGACCTCCGCGCTGAGTACTCACTCTCTGCTCGGAAAGTTCGTGCCGCATTCCCCGGTTAAAACTGCCGGCCTTAAGGCTTTGGCAGCTGGTGCGGTCCTAGGGGCTGGCGCAGTCACGGCCGCGCCACACTTCGCCGCTGGGATGCGCAAGTCCTTCCGCCCCCACCTTGAGGCGGCGGCCGTAAGAAATCAACTTGGTCCACTAGGTACAATGGGAGACCTAGGGCCAAATCAGTTTAAGTTTGCACATCTGGAGTCACCCATGAGCGCCTCTGTACCAGACGAAGTCTACGTTGCTGCTGCCCATGGGCACCTCTCCGAAAATGAGGTTGCTCATTTGGAGTCTTTTGCTGGCGAGCTGACCAAGGGCGCGTCTTTCGCTCAAGGCCTTCAGTACGGGCTCGGAACTGCGGCAGCTAGCGCAGTTGGTGGTCTTGCTATGGTAGGCCTCTCCCATGGTATCCAGAGCGCATACGACTCCATGACATTTGAGAAGGACCTTCAGGCGACTCTGAAGACCCGTCCCGAGCTAAGCACGTACCCCAAAGAACAGGTGCGTCTTGTCTACCAGTCGCTGCGCCGCCTGAGCCCTGAGATCGCTAAGGATCCTCTGACCGCAGGTACTTACCTGGTACGTCAGTTTGAGCGCCGTAACCCCAGCGACCCTCACTCTCTCCCGACGGTTGAGCTTGAGAGCGCGCGTACTCTTTCGCAGATCACGGGTGAGTTTGGAAAGCGTCGCGACAATGTGCGCGACGCGCTGCTACAGGCGAACGCGCAGGGCGTACAGGCCGGTGTAGGGTATATGCAAGAGTCTCGGCAGGCTAAGCGCCAGTCCGAGATGGAAGATCGCAAGATCAAGGCGTCCCTGCACCTTGAGGGGGAGAAGGCGCGCCTTCGCGACCAGTACAACATTGCTGGTGAGCAGCGTAAGGACCTAAAGGATAACACTGCGCAGAACCTTAGGGACCAACTGAGCGCAATGAACGCAGCCCACGGGACACGGACGGGCGAGCTTGAGCAGCAGCTTGCAGAGATGCGCAACCGCATGACAGCCGCAGAGGCCGCGCGGGACACCGCGCTCTCCTCCCTGACGCGTTCACAACGTGTTGGGCTTCAGCGCCAGCGAGATCTAATGATGCGCCGAGAAGCCCAAGGCAAGAAGTAAGGAGTCTCTCTTGGAAAAGGTCTCCCTATTTCGTGGTACCAACGGAGAAGGACGCCCGCTCATCCATCGTGTTGAGCCGGGGTCTGCTTACGGTATTTCTCAGACAGGAGACCTATCCAAGACTGCCTCACACGAGCACCTGCCACAGGTGCAGGAGCTGATTGAGTCACTCGCCCCACAGCCTGGGCGGCTGTACCTAATCAACTCCGCAATTGGGGCCGGCGAGTACGTAGGGTTTAATCTACGAGGCGACTGGTTTACCGAGCGCGGGCTACTGCATACGCCGCCGGGCTGGGACAAGATCCCTGTCTGGGATATCGATGCGCGCCGCCGGGCCGCAAACATGACAGAGTCGGTGCCGGGCTGGGGTGATCAAGCGTGGGGATACCCTACCTTTTACAATGCACACCGTTTTCGGCACCACGTCAACAAAGACCCAGAGAAGGCGTACGGATTTATTCAAGGGGCTTTCTACGACCACCGTATGCACCGCGTTGTGCTGGTGTCAGAGCTTGTACGGGACATGTGTGAGAGCCTAAATGCTCTCGATATTTACGAGCGGATTGAGCGTGGTGAGTTCCCGGACTCGTCAATGGGCGCAAAAGTGCCCTATGACGAGTGTGCCATCTGCGGGACTAAGGCCCGCAATCCGGCCGAATACTGCAGGCACGTGAATAATCAGGATCCCTTGTTCGGCATGAACAAGATCCTCGCAGACGGTCGGAAGTGCGGTGTCTACAATCACCATCCTCGTTTCTTTGATGATTCTTTTGTATTTGTTGGGGCCGAGAGATCCGCCAAGGTCATGTCCTTAGTAAATGACCGGGTCAAGGGCACCAATAAGTACTCACAGAAAATCTACCCATTCCAGACTCCCGGCGCAAAGCTCGCATCTGTTGAGCTTACTCCCCGACAGGAAGAGAACCGAACCATGCGAGACGTGGTGCGGAAGATGGAAGAGCGAAAGCAGGGAGAGCGCGTAGAGGACAGGCTTACGCAGGCCCTTGAAGGCATCCCGCAGGGCAATCGAATTGAGCGGGCTGCTGCTGTTGCTTTTGCACGGCAGGCAAAGAAGAAGGATGCTCCTGACGCACTGAAAGCTGTTGAGGAGAACTTCCAAGCTACCTACGGGCAGCCCTTAGACCACTTCTCGTACCTACGAGAGAAGGTTGAGGGCGCTTCTGGGTTTGGCTCTGAAACAAAGATGGCTTCCTTGAGCAAGTGGGCGGAGATGTTGAAGAACATCCCTGCGCCCTCCCCCAGCCAACTCTCTATTGTGAAAAGCCACGCATCTAGGATGCCCGGACTGCCTACTCCCCTACTTCAGGACTTGGCAGCTACACCGGATGAGAGCCTGCGCGGACTTGCCCACCTCGGAATTGTGCTACGCCCTGACGAGTTTCAGTACATGGCGCTCGCCCGCGGCAATCGGGATGCAGCAGATGGCTACCGCTCTGGTGGAATTGTCTTCAAGTCTGCGCCGCTGGATATGGAGTGTATGCCGGAGTTCAATCCTGAGCCTCGTCCCAATGCCATGACGATGGACATACTACGTCAAGTGCTTGGTAGTCTCTTAGGACAGCGGTCATTTGCACCAGCAGCGGTCCGCATTCGCATTACACGCGTAATGCCTGTACAAGATCGGTCCGACTTTGAGCATACAGATCCAGTGCTCGATAAAATTTCCCAAGCCTACAACGACTACCGGGGCGGATTAATCTTCTCTCGTCCCGCGCTGCACCATTTACAACTACCGGAAACTGCGGATATCTTCGATCTCGGACAAGAGGTCAAGCTGGCCGATGCTTCCGCAGAGCTTTCAAGACTTCTTTTCCACCTAGCGTACTGGCATACTCTGCCAGTCGGTTAGAAACACCTCGGCCGAGAGGGAGAACCTCGAAGACGCCTTCTTCACCCACAGGAGTAAATCCATCATGTCAATTTTCGATACACTGGTTGAGTCGGGCGTTACCCAGGAAGACCTGGAGAAGGCCGCATCCGCACGTCTTTTTGCCGAGGCCGCAGCGGCCGAGGGCATCGACCTCTCTGAGCTGACCGAGGACCAGGCCGAGGAGCTGTACGACTTCTGGGCCAACGGCGGTGAGGAGTACGCCAAGGAGGCGTCTGCTGAGGAGATGCTCGCCGAGGCCGCCGTCAAGGAGGCTTCCGCTAAGCTCGCCGAGGCCGAGTACATCGGCCGCTACATGGCGCGCGTATACGCCGACGAGATGAACAAGATTGCGGCGGACGAGGAGACCCCGGGCCGGCTCCGCTCTATGGGCCACGGCATTCGTGAAGACGCCGAGCATCTCGGTCGCAAGCTCCGTTCGGGCGTCGGCTACGACGACCTAAAGTCCGGCATCTCGGCTCTCCGCAAGGGCGGCAAGGACATGTCGAAGGCCGAGATGGCAGCCGCGTACAGGCAGGTTGGTAAGGGCGGTCTCCGCGCGGGCCTAGCGGCGGGTGCGGTTGGTGCGGCGGGCTACGGCGCGAAGAAGCTCCACGATGCCCACAAGAAGCAGTCTTCCGCTCTCGATGAGATCGTCGAGGCACGCGCACTTGAGCTTCTTCAGGCCGCTACCTATGAGAAGGTTGCGCAGCGTACGGCGACCGAAGCCGCCAAGGATCTTCTCACCGCCCGGCACGTCCGCAAGAACGTCAGTGACGTGGCGGGGGAAGGTGCAGGCGCCATGGACAAGCTCAAGGCCTACGCGAAGATCCTCCGCGGTAAGGCGGGTAACGAGGCGATGACCTCCGAGGCTCGTAAGTCCCTTGCGGCACAGGCCGGTCTGGCGGCGGGCGTAGGCGCGGCGGGCTACGGCGCTAAGAAGCTGCATGACGCCCACAAGAAGGAGTCGTCGGCGTTTGAGGAGCTGGCCCTCGTTCGCGCGTACGAGCTGCTTGAGGAGGCCGAGGCCGAGAACGAGCTGGACGAGGCGGCTCTCGACCTCCTCCGCGCGAACGGCTACGACGTCTGAGGTAACTAGTGCCTGCTTGGATCCACAATCGCGCTGAGCGTATCCTTCGGAAAAACCCGAACATGGATGAGGGCGAAGCTTTTGCGATTGCGACCCAGCAGGCACACGCCTTAGGTAAGTCACCTAAAGGGTACGGTACTTCGGAGGGCCGCGCAGAAGCCCACCGTAAGTACCGTACCCCGCAGGATGATCAGAAGACCGCTTCTGCATTTATGTGGGATGCGTTCTTTTCAGAGGTCGAGAAAATTGCTGCCCTTATGCCAAAGGGCGGGCTTTCTGCCCTCGCAAAAACCAAGCCCATATCTTTTAAGGCACCTAGCGAAGCGAGTGTCTTTGCTAAAATGACGCGAACCGCCCCTCTTAATTCTACCGGAATTAAGGGCGCGCCGAATCCCACTCACCGTGTTGCACAAGGTGGCGTGCCCGCCACTACCGCGGTGCCCACGGGAGTGAAGTCCCCATTTGGGGCAGCCGCAGGTGCTCCGACAGGGGTGGCGCCTCCGAGTGCCACAACATCTACTGTATCTACTGTAAAGCCGAACAACCCCTCTTCTTCGGGCGGCGGCTTTACTCCATAATACCCACTACTCCCTCTTCCCAATCGAGGCCCGAAAATGTCCTACCAAAGCCTAATCGATGACGCCATCGCCCGTGCCCGCGTAAAGGTTGCGTCGGGCCTCCCCCAGCCAACTGACAAGCTTGCCTCCGCCCACGATGGCGGTGCGCTACTTGGCGAAGCGGAGAAGATTGCCAACGCGCTTGAGTACATGGCGATGGCAACTGCGGATGACGGCTCTGCCGCCGGCGCAGCACGGGCGGAGATGGTGCGCGATTTCTTCAAGACTGCCGCTGAGGCAGACAAGAAGAAGGGAATTGCACAGCCCCTGGTCACCGAGACGACGACCTCTGGTACTCAGAAGGTCGCCCCGCAGGCCGGCAAGGCGAAGCTGGCCCCGCAGGGCTTGGTCTCTGGTGACTCCCCTAAGCAGACGACTGCCCCGGATGGCATGATGTCTCGCAACGCAATGGAGCAGACGCCTTCTGCCTCCCCCACTAAGGCCGCCAGCCTCTACGACATGCTTATGGGCGCGCGTATGGCGAAGATTGCAGCCGAGTCCGGTGCGGCAGCTCCGCGTCAGATGGACTCCACGCAGCCTCCGCCTGCTCACCCGAAGGGGCAGGAGGGCGGCCACGCACAGGGCCCGCTCTCTACCAGCGAGAGCATCGTGGCTGCCAAGCGTCGCGAGCTTCACGCACCGACACGTAATCGTCTGAGCGAGCTTTTTGCACACAGCGGGGACACTGCGCAGAGCCTAGAGTCCGCCGCAGGTACGTTCCCTCTTGCTGCGGCAAAGGGTGGAATGAAGGTTGCGAGCCTCGCAGCTGCGATGCAGAAGGAGGCCACTGACGCGGCCCCTGGCGCCTTCAAGACTCCTATTTCAGAGCTTGGCCAGAAGAACATGGACTCTGCTACTGGCTACGTCCAGCGCGGTGCGGGACACGTTGGTGACTTTTTTAAGACGAAAGGCGGCCGTAACGTAGCCCTCGGCGCGCTTGGTGTTGGTGGTGTGGCCGCCGGCACGCTGTACGCACGCAAGAAGCTCGAGGATATGGGCCAGGGTGGCCGCGAGCGTCGTATGATGGAGATCCAAAAGGAAAGCTCCGTCTCTATCGTTGAGCTTGCAGCCTTGATGCAGAAGGAGGCCACTGACTCGCCTCCAGGCGCGTTCAAGACCCCAATTGAGTCAGAGCTAGCAAGGGCGAATATTGACTCTGCGACGGGGTATGCTCAGCGTGGTGCCGGACATATGGGTGACTTCCTGAAGACCAAGGGTGGCCGTAACGTAGCACTTGGGGCCCTTGGTGTCGGTGGTGTGGCCGCAGGCACTCTGTACGCCCGTAAGAAGCTTAAGGACATGCAGCAGGGCGGGCGTGAGCGCCGCATGCGCGAGCTTTCACAGGGCTACTAAGATGCGTAATCTCCGCGACTACCTAAATCTCTCAATCGCCGCCTCACGCGGCGATTTGGGAGAGCACGTTAAGGCTGCATCAGCTGGAGTGTATGAGGGTATGCGTGGAGAGTACGCGCCCCTTCATCTGCCAAAGGAAGACAAGCCGGGGCTGCTTAGTCGACGTTCTGCCCAGATTGCGCTGCTCGGCGGTGCGGGTTCTGCGCTACACGGGGGCTACGGCCTTGTAGGTCCCGCTGCTGCGGGCCTAAGTGCAGAGCACGGGCTTGGTATGGGGACTGCCATAGGCGGTTTAATGGGTGCCTTAGCGGGAAGTCCGCACGGTGTCCTTGGTCGCGCGGCAGGCGGCGCAATCGGCTCCGCACTTGGTCACGAGTTTTTCCGCCGCAAGGCTGAAAAGCGGAGGCTCCATGGCTCTTCGTGACTCGCTTGCGCTGTTTAGCAAAGCTGCTTCCGGGCAGCTCGGCGAAAATGCATATTACGCATTAGTTGGAATTGCCCAGGCTAAGGTTGCGGCGGTAAAACAGCCAATGACAACCGAACAACTAAACGCGAATAGTGCACCGCAGCATCAAAGTGATAGTTCTCGTAGACAGCGTCTTGCAGAACTACTGCGTCGGCGCGAAACTACTGAAACGGCAACCGGCTCTCTTTCACCGAATCCGCCTCACGGAGATTCCTAATGTCCACTACCGTTAAGATTGGGTCTGCTCAGGCCGCAATCGTCTCTGCCCGGGGCGCGCAGATGCTGCGCTCTCTGTCAGAGAAGGTTGCATCACTGTCAGACGAAAACGCTCAGCTTCGCTCCCTTCTTACCCAGCGTCAGCACGAGGATTCCGTCCGTGAGATCGCTCACGAGATGGAGGCCAAGGGCCTAAACGCTGAGATGTCCTTCGAGGAGAAGGTTGCGCACGTTTCGCAGTATGATGATCTGTCACTCATCCGTCAGGCCGTTGGCATGGCTGCTGGGACAGGCATTCGTTTTGCGAAGGTAGCCGATGCCCCTGGCCGCGGCACAGCTGACGCTCTCACCGAACTCTGCCTCGGCGCAGATTAATTCTCCACCCCTGTAATCACCTAAGGAGCCTACCATGGCTGGTCAGTATGTGAGCATTGTCGTCCCGGGCTACAACAGCCTGTTCGTCCGGGATCTCTCCTACGTCGCGGGCACCGGCGACGCCTCGGATGTAAATCCGTTCAGCCCCACCGACTCCCGTCCCCTCATCGAGGGCGAGTGGCTGGAGCGTACGGGCGCGGACAAGGTCACGCGCGGCGGCAACAACGCCGTGGCGTCGTCGGGCACGAAGGACGGCGCCGGCACTAAGCCCGCGTTCCTATACTTCAATGAGCGGGGCCGCTACGACGTCCAGATGACGCGCCGCGCGCACCTCATCACGGGGCCGTCAGGCTTCGAGTTCCGCACCAAGCTCTGCACAGACGAGGGCTTTCAGGTTGGCGACCCGGTTGCGGTCTTTGACTGGGACGGTATTGCAGGCGCGTACGGCTGTGTTCGCCGCGTTCTCGGTGTTGCGACATCAGGTAGCTACGTTGTCGGGCGCGTGACTCGCGTGTACGGCACGTCAGACATCGCCGTCGTGTACAGCCCCGAAGGCATCAAGGCCTGATCCTTTTCCAACCCTTTTACGAATTGAGGTTCTACCATGGAAACCTATTCTGCTGAGCTGATCAACGCCGGCTTCATCGAGCGGCTTGACACACGCGAGGGCCAGTCCAAGACGGCCGCCGCCAGCCTGACCTACATCAAGGACCGTCTCCGTGAGGCTTCCTTCACGGACATGATCATCCCGAACGAGCGCGTTGTTCGTGGCGATCTCCAGCGCTCCACCGAGCACGACACGCTCGTGAAGATCGTGGACATTGAGCCGGGCTCCAAGGCCATGCCGCTCAACTTCCGCGGTCTCCCCACGGCGACCTACGTGAACGGCAAGCGTTACGCGATCGGCTTCTTCACCATCTCGTCTGAGAAGTTCGAGATCGTTGAGCAGGAGCTGATGGCGTACGAGATGCCCATCACCCGCATCATTGAGGAGAACTCCCTCAAGGATATGGTTGAGGTCAAGGATCGTGAGTTCCTCATCCACGTTGAGGCGTGCATTGAGGGTATGCAGTCCGAGGGCAACAGCGGCGCCGTTGCGTTCAACACCTCTGGTGTCAACGCGGGCTCGGTGTACGGCGTCTCGAAGGTCAAGGGCAGCCTCGCGCTCGCCGCGACGACCGACGACTTCGTTGTTCGTCCGATCCAGCGCCCGGACATCGTCAACATCAAGAAGCTCCTCAAGCGTCAGGTTGTTGACACCTCCGGGAACATCCTCCGCGCCGGCCGTCTGCGCCCCGCTGTCATGCTCATCACCGAGTCTGACGCGGACGACTTCGACCAGTGGACGCTTGAGGACCTCGGTTCTCAGCTCACCGGCGAGACTGCGGTTGAGGGCTGGAGCTACAACAAGGCTGTCGGCCTCCGCATCATCAAGACGATCAAGAACGACATCCTCCGCGAGGGGAACGTTTACGTGTTCACGGCGCCCGAGTTCTTCGGCCGCAACTACACGCTGAACGATGTGAAGTTCTACATCGACAAGATCGTGAACCGCATCCAGTGGCAGGCGTGGATGGACGTCGGCATGGGCATCGGGAACATCGCCGCTGTCGTGAAGCTTGAGCTGTACTCCGGCTCGGTCATCACGGGTGCGACGGACTCCGGCTTTGAGGCTGCCCAGCCCGTCGCGGTTGAGAACCTCGGCCAGAAGAACAACAAGGTCGCGGAGGGTCTCACCTTCCCGCAGATCTCCGTGTTCTAATCACCCACTGCGGGATACAGGATGCCCCGGTTCCCGGTCTTCGGGGCCGGGGCATTTCTGTAACAGGAGGAACTATGTCACGTTTTCTGCTTCGCAATACCGTAAGAGATCCAAAGTTTGCCGCTCTTCGCAAGAAGAACGACTCTTTGGTTGTCCTACGCCCATTCATCGGGGGAAAGCCGCTACCTCCTGCCGCAACGCGTATTTTGGTGCTCAGCGATTTAAGCGCGAATGTGCTGGCCGAGATCGAGGCCCTCGTAGCAATTGGCAACGTTGAGTTCCTTGCAGTTGGGCGGCAGGGTCCTGCGGTGGACTTCCAGGCTCTTCGCAAGGAGCTAGGCCACGTCGCACCGGTATCTGCCAGCGTCACAGCTCCAGTTGCGGCTGAAGTTGTAGCAGAGGTCGTCGCGGTTGCCGAAGTTACTTCCCCAGCTGAGCCGGAGCCTGTACCTGTGGCACCCGAGGCTTCAGAGCCGGTAGAGGAGGAAGTGAGCGCGGAGCTGGATGCCCCTGAAGCCCCGGCATCCGAGCCCGCAGCCGAGAAGGTGTGGACGCGCGAAGAGCTAGAGGCCGCCAAGCTCGTTGACCTTCGTGATGTCCTTACTGCGCTTGGTGGCAAGCCCGCAGGCAAGAACAAGGCAGCGGTTGTTGATGAGATCCTTGCCGCGCAGGATGGTGTCTGATGGCACTGACCCGTGTGTTCAACATCACGAACCGCGAGGAGGTTGCTAATCCTCCCCGTGCGTACCTGATTGCGCGCCAGCTAATTCGTCCGGGTAAGTTCATTGAGGTAGATACCTCTCTGCTCTCAGCCAAGGACTTTGCGCTGCACGGGTCTGCGCTTTGGTTCGGCCTAGCCCTGCCGAAAGAGCTTAGTGTGCAGGTGCAGAAGGTAGTCGCGCCGATGACGAAGGAAGAGGCAGAGAAGAAACTCTCTACGCTCTCCACAGATGAGCTTTCATCTCTCGCGTCGTCGGTGGTACCTCCTGTAGTATTCCCTGTAAAGGCGAGTCCCGCGTTCCAAGCCAAGATCCTCCTCACCGCCATGTTTTCGGGTAGCCGTCAACTTGACCCTGAGAAGTTCTTCTGGCTTCGCCGCTGGAAGATAGTAGACGGAAATTTTGTAGAGGTGTAATTTGGCCCTATTTCTCTACGCCAGTGAGACAAACATCCCGTCTGCGTCCAAACGTCTCAATGAGATGGTTGCCGTTGTTCGGATGTTCCTCCGAGACTTTCCGGAGTTAAACCGTCTCATCTCCGGCGAAGAGACTAGCGACCGAATGATCGCCTGGGCGATCATTGACGCAATTGACGACTGGAACTCAACTCCACCGTTTATTGGCAAAGTAGGGCTCACAAACTTCCCGTCAATGTCTTGGTTGCGCGAAGCGGCAGTCATGCGCACGCTAGAGAGTGTGGGTCTACTGCAAACGCGCAACCAGCTTAATTTCTCGGACGGCGGTATTTCTCAGTCGGTCTCCGACAAGGCACCGCTATTGCTGAACTGGGTACAGCTCTACTCAAACCGAGTAGAGCAACGGAAGGCCCAGATCAAGTCGTCCATGAATATCGAACTCGCCATGGATGGTGGAGGCGCACTCAGCGAATACTTCCTCGTCAACGGCACCTATCTTTCCTGGTGATCCATGTACGACCAGCGCGCGGCACTTCGTGCCCATCTCGTGAAATCCGCAGCCCAAAACGAACAAATGGAGATGGTGAAAACTCACCTCTTCAATATGGCAAAGCAGTCTAAAGAACTGCATGCGATGCTTGGGGATCGGGATCAGGTGCCCGAATGGGTTCAAGAAAAACTGGCTGTGTCTAGCAATATGTTGGACACCATTTACGACTACCTAAGTCCCAAAATGGCAAAAAGCGCAGGGTACACCACGCATCTACCGCTCGCCGCAGGTGCACTCGCAGGTACAGCCGCTGCCGCACACCGGTACGCCCAGGCTAAGCCTCGCGACGGCGGTCTTAGCCGTCTACAGGTAGAGGCCCGTTCCGACCTTGCTCGCCACCGTGAGCACGCGCGTAACGAGGGAGAAGACCCCGAGTCAGGACTAAAGGCAAAGTACCTTAAGTTCAAGGGCCGCGTTGCTGACGCTTCGGCTAAGGAAACTCTGCTGTCCGCCGCAGCCTTTGGTGTGCCTGTCGGTATCGCCGCAGGACTAGGCACTCGTGCGGCCCTGAAGACGCTAGATCCGTACGTCCAAGAGGGACCTAAGCTTGTTGCAGGAACTCCAATAGGCAACATGCTCGGGATTAAGAAGTGATTTCTTTTCGCCAAGTCAAGGTCGTATCTTTCTCTCTTCAGTACCTAGACGTGTACTGGGAGATTGAGAATACGAACGAAGACCTCCAAGAGTACGACTTCTACGTTGAACGCTCAGAGTCGGAGCTTGGGGCGTGGACGCTTGTTGCGGGTCCGCTCGTAGACCGATTCTACGTTCGGGATAACGACGTTCCCTTGATGAACGCGAACCGAGAACTCTTCTATCGAGTTCGCGCGATAAATCGTATCAGCGGCGATGAGCTACCTTCCAAGGTATTTTCTCGTAACGGGCCGCTGCCCTTAGATGCCCTCGAAATTGTACGTAATGAGGAGATCGTGCTCCGCGAGCACGCAGGCACAAAGGCCTGGCTCTTCCCCATTCGCACCTTCGGACAGAGATGCCCGCAGTGCTGGGATCGTGCTTTGATGAAGTGCACAGATGACGCGTGTCCCACATGCTGGGGAACTGGCTTCTCGAACGGTTACCACTACCCTATCGAGTGCTGGGTACAGCTAGACTCGGCAACAAAGGTCGAGCAGGTCACTCAGAATGTTCAGCTGCAAAGTAACTACGTAACTATGCGGCTTGGCCCAGTACCCAACGTCGCCCCGATGGACCTGGTAATTGACCATCTGAACCGTCGCTGGCGCGTAGTATCCGTTGCGAATACCACGCGGTTTGGTATTTCTGTGCGTCAGCAGCCAAGCTTAGTGCGCGTGACAAAGGGCAGCGTCGAGGACGCAATTCCGCTAAAGGTGGATACGGCTAACGTGCAGCTGCGGCCTTCTCGCGAGTACATCAACCCGCAAGTTCCGGGTGCCGCCTCAAGTATCCCCGACATTTCTACGCTACTCGGCGCATATGGAGTGCGGTAATGGAAGAAACGAAACAGTCCAAGATCCCACTCAAGCCCATCCTACTCAGCCTAGGTGCAGTAGGTGCGGGCCATCTGCTTGGCTACGGCTCTGCTGGGGCAATTACTAAAGCACTGGCAAATACGCGCATTGGTGCGAAACTCCAAAGCATGACGCCGCAAGCCCGTAAGGCCTTCTTGGCTAAGGCACTGGCTGGGGCAACTGGCGCCCTAGCCGTGGCGAGTCTCCTACGCGAGAACGCGCGCGACAAGTACATTGAGCGCGGATCGTCGAAGACGGCTTCGATTTCTCAGCTTGATATGGTTCACTACGCGTACCAGACAGCTCTGGAGGAGCGCCGTTGAGTCAAGTACTGCTACGTAGGAAGAAGTTTGATGAGGGCTTGGGGGAAGACCCCGAGCGCTACATGACGACTACCTACGTGCGGTATTTACAAGGCCTGTTCAACTTCATGCCCCAAAATCATTTTCATTGGGAGCCTGACCTTGAACATACCGAGATCATCATTACGGCAGAGGCCCCTCTTGAAAAGCAGGTCGTTGAGAAGGCCCCTGTAATTACGGTCGTGCTCGGGCCTACCCAGTGGCAGGGCATCGGCATCGACAACATGCTCTCTCTGAAGCTTAGCGACAGTACGCGCAAACGCACCGACCTGTGTACGGGCTACTTTGCGGTATACTGCGTGGCAGGCAACGACATCGTTGCACGCAGAATTGCACAAGCAGTCGCCAACCACACCCGCATGCACCAGCGTATTTTGGAAAGCTCAGGAGGGTTTCACCAAATTGCCCGACCGGGCCCTTCAATTAATTCTCCGTCTCCTCCGGGAGCGCTGGTAAACGGAGACGTGAAGGGTCTTGTGATGGTTCAGGTGAATATCCCATTCTCCTTCCAGTGGACCTGGGAGACGAGCATCGGACGTCAAGCACCACAGTTCCGCTCACTAGACATGATCCTTCAGGAAGAGCGCGCAGTTGACTATCCTTACGCTTCCCCTACAACGGTGGAGACGATAAGATTGACCATCTCCACGCGCCCTCTTGTGATCCGACGCATCAATAAACGAGGGGTTACCCCTTCCGCCACCTCGCTTGAAGTCGGAACCCCTATCGAACAGTTCCAGATTTCTACCCTAAAGACTTTTCCTACGGAGTGACCTATGTCCTCAACCCGTCCCGGCGTCGAAATCACCCAGGTGATCACTGAGACGCCCGCTACTACGACTCCTCCGACGCTTGTCCCTTGCATCGCAGGCGTTTGCCGTCAGATTGTCGAGGCGTACCTCACGGACGGGTCGCTTAACGCGGATGCCAAGCACTCCGAGACATACGTCCAGGGTGCGATGCTGATCCCCCAGTCGGCATTTCCGAACCCGCGTAGCAATATTGACGAGGTTAACGTCGAGGAAGGGTACATTCGTGCCTTCGTCCGATACGGCGGCCGCGTCAAGGAGCTTCCGCGCGGCTCGCACGGCACGTACGGTCAGGCCTTCCTCAAGGCCGTTAATACGTCTACCCGTGCCGCGTTCTACACGGACGACGGACCGTTTACATTCCTAGCGGGCCTGAGCGACACACTTGTTCTCGCGTTTGACGTGCTGAACCCCGCTACGACTTCTTCAGACGTTACAGTTACGTTTGACTCGACCAGCCCGCAAACGGCTGCGCAGGTTGCAGCCGCGATCAACACCGCGGTCGGAGCAGAGGTTGCTACGGCCGAGGGCGACGTCGTAGTGGTCGCTTCTCTTACGTTTGGGGCAAAGTCGAGCATCACGCTACGCAGTGGCAGCGGCGCGCTAGATGTGCTGGGCCTTGATTCCACAGTTGGCTACCGAGTCGAGGGTGCGGGTTTCCGGGGCCAAGACGACGGCGACGGCGACCTCACGACCCCGTGGGTGGAGTTCTTCCGTGGCGAGTACTACGAGGACGGCACGGCTACTACGTACGACGCCTTCTTCGGCGCCATTGACATGGACGGCGATTTTACAAACGGCAAGGCCTCCGCCGTCACGTTTACGGGCAGCAGCGCAACCGTTCCTCTTCAGGTCGCTACGGCGACGCGCCCCGGCGACCAGTTCTGGGTTGACGGTGTGCAGTACGCAGGCACGGAGATCACCAAGGCAGAGACCTCACGTTTCCGCCTTGGCAAGCTCAACTCGACTCTCTCGACCTTTGCAG
>Ga0315905_10001669_pt1 | contig 23736 bp, 20 predicted proteins | sample LakEriMetagenome_5_FD_203522 | JGI IMG/M metagenome (GOLD analysis project Ga0315905, IMG submission 203522) | Freshwater fungal communities from buoy surface, Lake Erie, Ohio, United States - Buoy 4 MA121 | ecosystem: Environmental > Aquatic > Freshwater > Lake | place: USA: Lake Erie, Ohio...
TATGAGAAGTCTGTCAAAGCTGGATCTACTGAAAGTAGACGCTCTTGTAGAGACCCATCAGCCAAAACGCCAGGAAGAGTTGCTTTAACACCCTTCATGATTCCTGCAGGTAGATCCTTGTAAGCACCGCTTGAAAGGTTTCCATCTACTAGGTATGTCTTAACCTTGTCAGGTCCGATTCCCTGCTTGATTAGCTCAGTGAAAATCTTTGCTGTCTCATCGAAGCCGATGATTGCAATCGCATCTGGCTTCGCAGCCTTTGCCTTAGCAACATCTGCTGAGAACTCAGCTGCCTGTGGGTTATAGACAATGTTTGTTGATGTACCAGTAAATGCAGCCATTGCGTACTTAGCAAGACCATTACCGTATGCATCATCAAGGTTGAGAATTACAGCGTTAGTTGCGCCTTCCTTAGCCATCAACTGACCAAGAACTGCTCCCTGGAAAGTATCTGAGGGAGCGGAGCGGAAGTAGTAACCGTCATCTGCATAGTTTGTGAAATCTGGTGATGTGTTTGCTGGTGAGAAGTGGACGATTCCAGCTCCTGCAATCTTGTCGATTACAGTAAATGAAACTCCAGATGATGCCGCACCAACAATTGCACTTACACCTGCTGCAATATGTGCATCAGCAGTCTGTTGCGCGATATCAGTACTTGTATCTCCTGAATCACCACGGACGTGCTCAATGTTTTCTCCAAGAACTCCACCTGCAGCGTTGATATCAGCAACAGCTAAATCAACTCCGGCAAACTCTGGGGGTCCGAGGAACGCTAGGCTGCCTGTCTCAGGCAACAATGAACCAATCTTTAGAGGACCAGATGCTGTTCCTCCACCACCGCAGCCAGCAAGAACTAAGCTAGCGACAGCAGTAGCAACCACGATGGCTGCCTTGTTGAATTTCTGCATGTTTTCTCCTTTAGTAAGTTCCATTATCAAAGGTATCTAGATGACCTTCAAGAAGGGCTACCGAAGTATAACTAACAGGCACCGATCGGTAAACACGAAGATGGGCTTGATATGGGCTTGATATTGAGGAAAATCGCGGTTCAATCTACAAAATTTGGCTATGGAATCCTGCGAGATTTTCCAGGATCGTGTCGCTGGGGCGGTTAAGAGTGAAACTGCTCGGCCTGCTTAGGGTCGATTACCGCCAAGGCCACATCTTTCATTGTAAGTCTTCTATCCATCGCTGCCTTTTGAATCCAGGAGAAAGCTTGTGGCTCGCTCAAATTTAGAGCAGACATCAAAATCCCTTTAGCTTTATCAATTACTTTGCGAGTCTCTAATCGCTCATGCAGATCGGCAACTTCATCTGCAAGAGAGCGCATCTGTAAATGCCGGCTTATGGCAATTTCAATTGCGGGAACAAGATCTCCAATTGAAAATGGCTTTACAACATATGCCATTACGCCAGCATCGCGGGCACGTTCAACAAGCTCACGTTGAGAGAATGCGGTCAACATTAAAACTGGTGCGATCGTAATTATCTTTTCTGCAGCAGATATTCCATCGAGAACTGGCATTTTTACATCAAGAATTGCAAGATCTGGCTTATGAATTTGCGCCAACTCGATTGCTTGCGCACCATCAGCTGCCTCGGCTACAACTTCATAACCGGCTTCACCCAACATCTCAACCAGATCCATGCGGATAAGGGCTTCATCTTCAGCGACCAAAATTCGGATCCGCTTTGGCGCGCTTTTGCCAGCTTTATCCACGTTTATATCCGCACCTTTATATTCATGTGCCTCGAGTCGGATTCGAACCGACACTATGCAGTGTTTGAGACTGCCCTCTCTACCGTTGGAGTACCGAGGCCTTTATCCTCAAATCTTAACGGTAAGCAGGAGCCGCGCCACCCACAGCATCGCCTACGCGGTGAACACGCATCGCATTGGTTGAGCCTGGAATTCCTGGAGGTGAGCCAGCGACAATTACAACCAGCTCTCCCTCTTTACAGCGCTTAGACTCAAGTAGAAAAGTATCAACCTGCTTAACCATTTCATCGGTGTGCTTCACCATCGCCGTTAACTCTGGTTCCACTCCCCAATCAAGGGCCATGCGATTGTAGGTTCCAACTTCGGGAGTAAATGCCAAGATCGGAATTGATGAACGAAGGCGCGCGGTACGTCGCGCTGAATCACCAGATTGAGTGAAGGTAACTAAGTATTTAGCGCCAACAATTGCACCGACCTCAGCTGCCGCTTTGGTGATTGCGCCACCTTTAGTTTTTGGCGTTGATTTCATTGGGCGGATCATGTCCATTCCGCCTTCTTCTGTATGCGTAATTATGCGTGCCATTGTCTGAACGGCTTCAATTGCGAATGCCCCTACAGAGGTTTCCCCTGACAACATCAGCGCATCTGCGCCATCTAGAACTGCATTTGCGCAATCTGTCGCTTCAGCGCGAGTGGGACGAGAATTTGTAATCATGGAATCAAGCATCTGGGTTGCAACAATGACGGGCTTTGCCGCTTCACGAGCCAACTGAATGCAATGCTTTTGTACTAATGGAACCTCTTCAATAGGGAGTTCTACGCCTAGATCACCGCGTGCAACCATAATGCCATCAAAGGCGTTAACGATCTCTTGCAAGTTTGCCACCGCTTGTGGCTTCTCAATTTTGGCGATCACCGGAATGCGAATACCAACTTCATCCATAATGCGATGAACATCTACGATGTCATCAGCACTGCGAACAAATGAGAGCGCGATGAAATCAGCGCCAGCCTTCAAACCCCAGCGCAGGTCATCCATATCTTTTTCGGATAGCGCAGGAACTGAAACGGCAACACCAGGCAGGTTAATTCCCTTGTTGTTACTCACCGCACCAGGTTCGATTACCTTGGTAACTACATCATTACCTTTAACTTCAATAACTTCGACAGTAACTTTTCCGTCATCAATCAAGATTCGATCTCCAGCTTTGCAATCACCAGGTAAACCTTTGTAGGTAGTTCCAACACGGTCTTTGGTGCCTTCAACTTCATCTGTCGTGATTGTGAAAATATCTCCGCGCACAAGATCGTGAGGACCTGCCTTGAAACGCGCTAAACGAATCTTCGGACCTTGCAGATCAACGAGTATCGCTACAGGAACACCCGCCTCTTTCGCTGCCTGACGAACCTGATCGAGACGAGCCTGATGTTCTGGATATCCACCGTGAGAGAGGTTGAGGCGGGCCATATTCATTCCGGCGTCAATTAGTTCACGAACTTTTTCGGCAGATTCAACTGCTGGACCCATTGTGCAAACAATCTTCGCGCGACGCATGTGGCTACCTTATCTAATCGATTTCGTTATTGGTTACTTTGTTGGAGAACTAGAAGTTAATTTAAGTGGGATAAAACACCTAAACCATTAGAGATCGATCGGTTGGCTCAATAGGTGCAGGCAATTGGGTTTCCCCTTCAAGATATTTATCAACACCTGCAGCCGCACTGCGGCCTTCGGCAATCGCCCAAACAATGAGTGACTGGCCGCGTCCGGCATCGCCGGCAACAAATATTCCTTCCACACTGCTCTGATAATTTTCATCACGTTTGATATTTCCACGATCATCTAACTCAACTTCCAACTGAGTCAAGATCTCTGATTTTTCAGGGCCAGTAAATCCCATAGCTAAGAAGACAAAATCTGCTGGTATCTCTCGCTCTGTGCCAGGAACTGGCTCGAACTTACCGTTGGAGAATTGTGTTTCAACAATTTTTAACGCTTTCAAATTTCCTTGGCCATCTCCAATAAATTCTTCAGTGCTAACGGCGAAGACGCGATTATCCAACTCTTCGTGTGCAGATGAAACGCGATAGATCATTGGATAAGTTGGCCAAGGTTGTCCACTAGGTCGCTCTTCAGTTGGTCGCGGCATAATCTCTAACTGAGTAACGCTCGCTGCTCCCTGTCGAACAGATGTACCAAGACAATCTGCGCCCGTATCTCCCCCACCCAAGATCACAACGTGCTTTCCGGCAACGTTTATATCTGGGTTAGTGACTTCACCTAGGGCTTGCTTATTGCCCCAAGGTAGAAATTCCATCGCTTGGTAAACACCTTTATTTTCGCGGCCTTTGATTGGGAGATCGCGCCACTGTGTGGCACCAACTGCGATCACGATTGCGTCGTACTTTCTGCGCAAATCTGCGCCAGTTAATTCAACTCCAACATTTACACCGGGACGAAAACGGGTTCCTTCTTTCTCCATCTGGTTTAAACGGCGATCAAGGACGCTCTTCTCCATTTTAAATTCGGGAATTCCATAGCGAAGCAGCCCACCGATTTTATCGGCGCGCTCATAAACTGCGACGGTATGACCGGCGCGAGTTAATTGTTGCGCTGCTGCTAATCCAGCTGGACCTGAACCAATAACTGCAACAGTCTTGCCGGTTAAGCGATCAGGTGGAGTTGGTTTCACATTTCCAGCGCCGAACGCTTCTTCGATCGTGCGAAGTTCTACCTGCTTGATTGTGACAGCATCAGCGTTGATTCCAACTACACACGCAGTCTCGCAAGGGGCTGGACATAAACGCCCTGTGAATTCTGGGAAGTTGTTTGTCGCGTGTAAGCGCGCGATAGCTTCTTCTTTATCGCCACGCCAGATCAGGTCATTCCACTCTGGAATCAGATTACCGAGTGGGCAACCTTGGTGACAGAACGGAATTCCGCAATCCATGCAGCGTCCCGCTTGCTTTTGTAGGTGCTCCATACTCTGTGTTTCATAAACTTCATGCCAATCTTTGATTCGCACATCAACTGGACGACGCTTGGGCGTCTCACGTGGTGTAGTTAGAAATCCCTTTGGATCAGCCATTTGCTGCTACCTCCATTACATATTGATCAACTGGAAGACCATCTTTAGTCGCTCTTTCAATTGCGGCGAGAACTCGTGCATAATCGCGCGGCATAATCAACGAAATTCGATTTAACGCAGCGCTCCAATCCTTTAGTAGATCTGCAGCTACTTCAGAACCAGTTTCTGTATGGAAAGTCGAGATTATTGCTTTGAGTGAGTCTCGTTGATCTTCGGGAACTGCCAAGATATCTACCATCTCGGTATTTACTTGGGGCGGATTTAAATCTAGAACAAAGGCGCGCCCACCTGACATTCCGGCAGCGAAATTGCGTCCGGTGCGTCCTAAAATCACCACGGTTCCACCAGTCATGTATTCACATCCGTGATCACCGACGCCTTCAACAACAGCGGTTGCACCAGAGTTACGAACGCAGAATCTTTCACCGACTAAGCCGCGGATAAATATTTCACCGGATGTCGCGCCGTAACCAATTACATTGCCAGCGATTACATTCTCGTGAGATGGGAAGGTGGCACGTTCATCTGGTCTAACGATTACGCGACCACCTGAAATTCCTTTGCCAACATAGTCATTGCTATCACCGTATAGTCGAATGGCAATTCCGCGCGGCAGGAAAGCTCCAAGTGATTGACCGGCAGAACCGTGCAGCGTCACATCAATAGTTCCGGCGGGCAGTCCTTCTGCGCCAAAGCGACGGGTTACTTCTGCGCCTAACATTGTTCCTACGGTGCGGTTAACGTTTCGCACCGGTAGATCAATTCGAACCGCCTCTCTCTTATCGAGTGCTGCTGCAGCAAGAGTAATTAACTGATTGTCCAATGCGGCGGCAAGCCCATGATCTTGGAACGTTGTGCGATGAAGCGGTGAATCAACATCTAGGCGAACTAGCAAAGGTGCGAGGTCGAGTCCGCTCGCCTTCCAGTGATTTACCGCATCACGAGTGTCTAGATATTCAACGTGGCCGATAGCTTCTAGCAAAGTGCGGAAACCAAGTTTTGCCAAGATTTCACGGACTTCTTCAGCTATGTACTCAAAGAATGTCTCAACGAACTCTGGTTTTCCAGTGAAACGTTTACGTAACTCTGGGTTCTGCGTCGCAACGCCAACCGGACAAGTATCTAAGTGGCAGACGCGCATCATTACGCAACCTGAAACAACGAGTGGCGCTGTTGCAAATCCGTACTCTTCAGCGCCCAACAGTGCAGCAATCACAACGTCGCGACCAGTCTTTAACTGCCCATCTGCTTGAACAACTATGCGATCACGCAGACCGTTAAGAAGAAGTGTCTGCTGTGTCTCTGCTAAACCAAGTTCCCAAGGAGCGCCCGCATGCTTGAGTGAGGTAAGCGGTGAAGCACCAGTGCCACCATCGTGGCCAGAGATTAGGACAACATCGGCATGGGCTTTAGATACTCCGGCAGCAACTGTTCCGACGCCGACTTCGGCAACTAACTTGACGTGAATGCGTGCATTCTTATTTGCATTCTTCAAATCGTGAATTAACTGCGCTAAATCTTCAATTGAATAGATATCGTGATGCGGCGGCGGCGAAATCAAACCAACACCAGGAGTTGAGTAACGCACTTTGGCGATCCACGGATAAACCTTATTTCCAGGTAGTTGACCACCTTCACCAGGCTTTGCACCCTGCGCGATCTTGATCTGAATATCGTCAGCGTTAACTAGGTAATCACTTGTAACGCCAAATCGGCCGCTGGCAACTTGTTTAATTGCGCTGCGCTTGGAGTCTCCGTTTGCCATTGGAATAGTACGAGTTGGGTCTTCGCCACCTTCACCGGTGTTGGATTTTCCACCGAGTCGGTTCATAGCTATCGCTAAAGTTTCATGCGCTTCTTGTGAAATTGAACCATAAGACATCGCACCAGTTGAGAAACGCTTAACGATCTCTGAGATTGGTTCTACTTCATCAATTGAAATCGCAGGGCGCTCTCCTTCCTTAAAGGTGAAGAGTCCGCGCAAGGTCATCAGCTCTTTGCTTTGAGTATCTACCTTGCTGGTGTAACGCTTAAAGATGTCATAACGCTTGGAGCGTGTGGAGTGCTGCAAAGTGAATACAGTTTCGGGATTAAATAGATGCGGTTCGCCATCGCGGCGCCATTGGTATTCACCACCGATTGGCAAGCGCTTGGTGCCTGGGATTTCTCCCCCGACTGGGTAGGCAATGAGATGGCGCGCGATAGTTTCTTCAGCAATAACATCCAGGCTAATTCCACCTAGGCGCGATGTTGTACCGACAAAGTACTCATCAACAACTTCCTGCGATAAACCGATCGCTTCAAATACTTGAGCGCCGGTATAAGAAGCAATAGTTGAAATACCCATCTTGGACATTACCTTCAAGACGCCTTTACCAAGGCTCTTAATCACATTACGTACAGCCTTTTCAGGAGTAATACCTGTGATCACTCCCTGCAGAACTAAATCTTCAGCGGATTCCATCGCCAAATATGGATTAACCGCTGCTGCGCCATATCCGATTAGCAATGCAACGTGATGAACTTCGCGGACATCTCCTGCTTCAACAACTAAACCAACCTTAGTGCGCGTCTTCTCGCGAATTAAGTGGTGGTGAACTGCAGCAGTCAGTAAGAGTGATGGGATCGGCGTATCTTCAGCATCGCCATTGCGATCTGAGAGAACGATGATGTGGGCACCTGCTGCGATTGCATCAGATACTTCGCGCTTAATTTCTTCAAGGCGAGTATGTAGCGTGTTTCCATCACCTGTAACTGGGAAAAGGCCGCGAACTACATAGCTTTCCAACTCTGGGTAATCTCCATCAGCATTGACGTGAATAATCTTTGCCAGTTCATCGTTATCAATAACAGGGAAAGGAAGTGAAATTTGACGGCAAGATTCTGGTCCAGGATCAAGGAGATTATGTTCAGGTCCGATCGAACCAGCCAAACTTGTAACTAATTCTTCACGAATTGCATCAAGTGGTGGGTTTGTTACTTGGGCAAAAAGCTGCGAGAAGTAATCAAAGAGCAGACGTGGTTTTTCCGATAGGGCTGCGATTGGTGAATCGGTTCCCATTGAACCAAGGGCTTCCATTCCATTCTTCGCCATTGGAGTTAGCAAAATTCGAATCTCTTCTTCGGTATAACCAAAGGCGCGTTGGCGACGAACGACAGATGAGTGCGGGTAAACGATATGTTCGCGTGAAGGTAGATCGCTTAACTTCATCATGCCTTCATTGATCCATTCACCATATGGCGCACTATCGGCAAGTGAATCCTTGATCTCATCATCTTCAATGATGCGTCCAGCTTCGATATCAACTAAGAACATCTTGCCTGGTTGCAAGCGACCTTTGCGAACAATCTTTTCTGCTGGGAAATCTAAAACTCCAACTTCAGATGCCAGGACTACGAGCCCATCATCTGTAACCCAAAAACGTGAAGGACGAAGACCGTTTCGATCCAAGACCGCGCCTACTTGATGTCCATCGGTAAATGTCACACAAGCTGGACCATCCCAAGGTTCCATTAGCGATGAATGGAATGCGTAAAAGTCACGACGCTTTTGCGACATCGTCGCGTGGTTCTCCCACGCTTCTGGGATCATCATTAAAACTGCGTGTGGCAATGAACGTCCACCTAGGTAAAGCAACTCAAGAACTTCGTCAAAGGATGCAGAATCGCTACCTGACATTTCTACAATCGGAAAGAGACGATTCAAATCTCCAGGAATCAACTCGCTTTCAAGAAGTGATTCGCGGGCGCGCATCCAGTTGCGATTTCCTTTAACGGTATTGATTTCTCCGTTGTGGGCGATGAAGCGATAAGGGTGAGCTAAGGGCCAAGAAGGAAATGTATTTGTAGAAAAACGGGAGTGGACTAAGGCCAAGGGAGAAACAACTCGCTGATCGCTTAAATCAGGGAAAAATTCTTCTAACTGTCCAGTCGTAAGCATTCCCTTGTAGACGATGGTTTGTGATGAAAGCGATGGGAAGTAAAGATCCAACGAGTGTTCGGCACGCTTTCGTAAACAAAAAGCTAATCGATCGAGTGCGATTCCTGATTCATTCTTCATTCCAGAAATGAAAATCTGTTCGAACTTTGGCATTACAGATACTGCGGTTTTGCCCAGCGATGCTGAATTAATTGGCAGTTCGCGCCAACCCAAAACCTTTAAACCTTCTTCTTCGGCTATTTTTGCGATTTCGTTACGGACTTCTGAACCCTGCGCAATAAATGCGATACCGGTTGCATATGAATCCGCAGGAGGAAGTTCAAAGGAAACCACGGCGCGATAGAAAGCATCAGGTACGCGAATTAATATTCCAGCGCCATCACCACTATCAGGCTCGGCACCAGATGCGCCGCGATGTTCTAAATTTCTTAACGCAGTTAGCGCCTGCGCAACAATTTCGTGTGTCGCAATCTTTTTTAGAGTGGCCACCATTGCAACACCGCATGCATCATGCTCGTTGGATGGGTCGTAAAGACCAAGACGTGCTGGGTAATTAGAGGCAAGGGCCATCTGATTCACACTCCTGTTGTCCACGCTTGCAAATTCTGGAGGGACAACATTGGCCCGAAAACCACCGGCGACACAGTCGAAGGTGTGGCAAAAGGATAACAAGGATTAGGGCAAATTGGCACGCCCAAGAAAGATCGCGGCTTTAGATCCCGCTCACATGGAGAAGTCGACCAATGCCGGCGGTAATCGCCATGCCGATACAGCCACCGATTATCACTCGAAGCGTCGGGGTAAAGATCTTTGACCCCGCAATTTTCGCGCTTGTAATTCCCGTGATGAGCAAACCAACCAGCGTGAACCCGACAATGCTCAGCGCGACCGTTCCGGTGGTTGGCGCAAAAGCTCCGGCAAATGGAATCAAACCACCCGATGTAAATGCTGCTGCAGAGGCAATAGCCGCTTGCACAGGGCGCGCCTTTGTATGTGGATGCTGACCCAGTTCATCGCGCAGATGGGCTTCAAGTGGATCGCGCGCATGCATGGCAGTCGCTACTTCAAGTGCTAATTCTGGAGTAAGGCCGCGCTTGATATAAATTTCTTGTAACTCCAAAAGTTCTGAATCTGGATCTACTGCTAAGTGTTCCATTTCAAGTAAACGATCAGATTCTTCAATATCGTTTTGAGAGCGCACGGAGACATATTCACCAACAGCCATAGACATCGCACCGGCGACAATTCCGGCAGCACCTGCTGTGATTAGAAAACCTTGCGCATCTGCGCCACCAGCTTTTGCTGCGGTTACGCCGATCATCAGCGATGCTGTGGACACTAAACCATCATTTGCACCGAGAACTGCAGCGCGCAACCAACCAGCACGATGAGTGCGGTGATGAAGGTTTCGCCGATAGACATCTTCTAAGGCCATAAAGGCAGCCTACCTGATCCGAATCAAAGTTCGGGTTGAATCACAACCTTCTTTTTATCTCGATTTCTATCGAGGAAGAGCGTCATACCAAGAACAAAAATAAGGATGCTTGTCCATTGATTGACCCGCATTCCAAGCAAAATGTGCGCAGAGTCGATGCGCACTGCCTCTATAAAGAATCTGGCCATCGAGTAACCCGCTATATAAAGATAGAAAACCGACCCAGCGCGCCATCGATTGCCGAACTTAATGAGCAGTACAGCTAGAAGTGTGGTGCAAAGCGCTTCATAAAGAAAAGTCGGATGGAAAGTCTCATATAGGCCATAGCCATCAGGTCGATATCGATAGGGAATCTCTAGCGCCCACCAAGTGTCTAACGGCCTACCAAATAGTTCAGCGTTAAACCAATTTCCAAAACGGCCTATCGCTTGTGCAAACAAAATACCTGGTGCAAGCGCATCTAACAAAGTTTTAAATGATGGTAGCTCTCTCTCTTTACCAATCCTACGGTAAGCCAATAGTGCACCTAGTACACCGAGAGCTATTGCTCCCCAAATTCCCAATCCGCCATTCCAGATTTTAAGAATAGATAAAAGGCTCCCACTGCTGCCAAAATATTGATCGGGTGATGTCACAACGTGGTAGAGACGTCCCCCAATAATTCCGGCAGGAACTGCAATTACTGCAACTTCTGACACAACGCCGGTTAGATCTTGACCGGCGGAAGTTCCGAAGGAGCGCAACCTCTTATCACCCAACCAGATTGCGATCGCAATTCCAGCAATTATGCAGAGCGCATAGAAGTGAAAAGTTAGTGGACCGATATCGATCTGCGACTGAGTCGGAGTCGGTATCGAACTACGCATCTTTAAGCTTTTGTTTAAGCTTTAGAAACTGCGAGCATGAAATCGCCCAGGCTGTTGTAGTCTGTTTCGCGATTAATCTCTTTGCCATTTATAAAGACTGTTGGAGTTGAATTTACATTTCGATTTGCGCCTTCATTGGCAACGTTTATAACCCAGCCTTTGTAGTCGTTATTAGCAACGCAGGTATCGTAGGATTTATCAGAAATTCCCAGAGCTAAACTCAAAGTCGAGAGGTATTCGGCGTTCCATACACCCGTGTTTTCTGTGGGTTGGTTTGCATAAAGTAATTTGTGGAACTGCAAGAATTTACCTTGATCTGCAGCGCACCCTGCAGCATTGGCTGCTAATTGTGACTCAGGTCCGCGGAAGGAGAGGGGGTGGAATGCCACCTTGGCTTTTTTGGTGTTGATCAAATCTTCAATGTATTCACCAATTATCCCGGCAAATCGCCCGCACGCACCGCATTGAAAATCTTCGTAAATTTCGATAAAGGGCACATTCTGCACTTCTTTGTTGAAAACCATTCCGTAACCATCTTCAACTGAAACACTGGAAGGAATGGCGGCACTGGTATCTGTCTGTTTCGAAAGAAGCGTAGGAACGAGCATGATTAGTGCAACTCCAAGAACTACCGCGATAACTAAGTTGCGGGTGAAGTTATCTTTTCCGCCTTTTGGGTTCTTTGCTTGCGCCATTCTTATGCCACATCTTCCTGTGAGGATTTACGATTCTGGTTCTTATCCAATGAAAACTTAGTTGTAGGGTAGCGAATTAAATAGGCAGCGAGAAATACCAGCCCAATGTCCCTGAGAATTTCCTGTAAATACTTGGTCTGACCTGGCTCAACAGCGCCTCCGCCGCCAAAGCACCCGCAATCAATATTTAGGCCTCTTGCCCAAGCCTGCGCGATTGCGATGATAAATACGATCATTGTAAATCCGCCAAGGGCTGCCATCACCCGCGTGAGGGCACCCAAAATCAATAACGCACCGATAACCACCTCAATAAAGGGCAGAATCAGTCCTAATATATTTGCTATTGGGATAGGCAGCATTTCGTATGCGCGAACCGCCATCTGAGATTCATCGGCTTTACCAACTTTTAAATATCCGGCGGCAAAGAGAACGCCACCCAAAATCAAACGTGCGAGTAATCCAAACCAAGGTTGAATTTTTACCAACTTATCCTTCATCGTCCTTCACGTACTCCTTTTGCTAACTCACGCGCTAATTCAGTTACAGCCTTTAGGCCTTCTTCTTCACTTGGGGCATCTTGCATCGCCTTGATAAAGGCTGAGCCAACAATTACTCCATCGGCATAGGCGGCAACGCCCTTGGCTTGTTCGCGCGTTGATACACCTAAACCAACTGCGATTGGAAGATCGGTGGTCTTGCGCACTCGCGCAACCAGATCTGCCGCACCTGATGAAACGGATGTTCGCGCCCCAGTTACTCCCATCAAACTGGCGGCATAAACAAAGCCACCGCATTTAGATGTTACCTGCGCCAATCGCGCATCCTTTGTACTCGGTGCAACAACATAAATTGGATTGATTGAAGAACCTTGCGTTGCGTTAATCCAGCCCACTGATTCTTCGATTGTTAAATCTGGAGTTATCACTCCTGATCCACCATTGGCAGCGATCGCGGCGGCAAAGTTGTCTACGCCAAACCGTTCAATGGGATTCCAATAAGTCATTACTACAGCAGGGACGGATGCACTAGCGATTTTTAGCGCTGCTAACACTTCTTCCGCACCTGTTCCATTTGCAAGCGATGTAACTGCAGCGGCTTGAATGGTCGGCCCATCCATAACCGGATCGCTGTATGGATAGCCAATTTCAATGGCGTCTACTCCCCCGGCAATGAATGCCGCAATTATGCGATGACATCCTGCTTGAGATGGAAAGCCTGCTGGTATGTATGCAATAAGAGCTGCACGATTTTCGGCACGAACTTTTTCAAAGAGTTGATCTAAAGCGGTCATTAATCGAGGGGAATTCCAAAGTAACTTGCGGCAGTCTGCACATCTTTATCTCCGCGACCAGAGAGATTAATAACGATAATCGCATCTTTACCAAGTTCATTTCCCACCTGCATCGCACCTGCCAGCGCATGTGCGGTTTCAATGGCTGGGATAATTCCTTCAGTCTTTGATAAGAGCGCAAATGCGTGCATCGCTTGATCATCTGTGATTGCGCGATACTCGGTGCGACCAATGTCGTGTAAGTAAGCATGCTCTGGTCCGACGCCAGGGTAATCAAGGCCAGCAGAAATTGAATGTGACTCCACAGTCTGTCCATTTTTATCCTGTAAAACATATGAGCGAGTTCCGTGTAAAACTCCCGGAGTTCCGCCAGTAATTGTTGCGGCATGACGGCCAGTTTCTACGCCATCTCCCCCAGCCTCTAGACCGATTAAGCGAACGGTGGGATCAGAAATAAATCGGTGGAAGATGCCAATCGCATTTGACCCGCCTCCAACGCATGCCAGAACAGCATCTGGAAGTCGCCCGGTAAGTTCTAGAACTTGCGCACGCGTTTCTTCACCAATAATTTTATGAAAATCTCTAACCATTGTTGGGAAGGGATGAGGTCCAGCGACGGTACCTAACATGTAATGTGTTGTCTCGACATTTGTAACCCAGTCGCGCATCGCTTCGTTAATGGCATCTTTTAGCGTGCGCGATCCAGAAGTTACTGGAACAACTTCGGCACCTAACAATTTCATACGAGCAACATTTAGCGCTTGGCGTTTTGTATCTTCTTCGCCCATATACACAACGCATTCCAAGCCCATAAGAGCGGCAGCGGTTGCTGAAGCAACACCGTGTTGGCCGGCTCCAGTTTCAGCGATGATTCGTTTCTTACCCATTCGCTTGGTGAGCAAAGCTTGACCGAGCACGTTATTTATTTTATGACTTCCAGTGTGATTTAAATCTTCGCGCTTCAAAATTATGCGGGCTCCACCTGCGTGCTCTGCAAAACGTTTCGCTTCGGTGAGGATGCTGGGGCGACCGGTATATGTACGGTGCAGTTCGGCAAGTTCAGATACAAAAGATGGATCGAGTTGTGAAGTGCGATGAGCTTCTTCCAACTCTTCAAGCGCGCCAATCAGCGCTTCCGGAACAAAGCGTCCACCATAAGGTCCGAAGTGGCCCAAGATTGCGGAGAGATCTTCGCGCTCTGAAATCGACATAGTTAAAGCCTACCCTTGACCCAATAAGGTACGCATTGCCAAATTTGGATCCGCAGATGTGACGAGGGCTTCACCCACCAAAATGGCGTCTGCCCCGTGGCTTTGCGCAAACTCAACATCGGCGCGGCCGCTGATGCCTGATTCAGCGACTCGGATAACCTCGTTCGGAATCTGAGGAATCAACTCTGAAAACGCCACTGGATTAACTTCAAGAGTTTTCAAGTTTCGCGAATTGACTCCGATAATGCGCGGTGTAATTTCCATTGCCCGTTCTAATTCATCAGCCGTGTGGACTTCAATTAACGCCGCCATTCCCATCTCTGTTGCTAGATCATAGAAATCTCGCAATTGGCTCTTTGCTAAAGCGGCGACAATTAACAGCACCATATCTGCGCCATGTGCACGCGCTTCAAAGAATTGGTATTCGTCAACCATAAAATCTTTACGCAGAATTGGGATAGATACTCTGGCTCGTACTGCAATTAAATCCGCGAGTGATCCCTTAAATCTGCGCTCTTCAGTTAAAACACTAATCACGCTAGCGCCCGCGTTCTCATATTGTTCGGCCAGAGCGGCGGGATCACCGATTGCAGAGAGTGCACCTTTACTTGGAGAGGACCGCTTAACTTCGGCGATAACTTTTATTTGATCACCTTTTAGCACCGCATGCGCATCCAAAGGCGCAACGGCTTGTGACATCTGCTCGTGTAACTCGCCTAAAGATCTGCGGCGCTTTGCTAAATCTTCGCGCACGCCTTCAATGATTGAATCTAATACGCTCACTTTTCGCCACAATCCTTAGATGGATCAATTCCATTATCGAGGGCGCTCCAAGGGGTATGTACTTTTGGTTTGCGCTCATAACGTGATGAAATATTAAAACGTCGCGAAATCAGAAAGATCAGCAAGAGAATTACGACAAGTGAAAATAGAACCGGAGCAAAATCTAACATTTAGGAAGCTTTCATTCCAGTAGATAACTTATTGGCCGCACCGATCGCGCCTAAGACAGCAGCGGCTTTATTTAGACACTCTTGGTTTTCTGATTCAGGATCTGAATCAGCCACGACACCTGCTCCAGCTTGAACATATGCCGTGCCGTTATGGATGAGTGCTGTACGGATTGCAATACAGGTATCAATGTTGCCAGTGAAATCTAAGTAACCGATTGCCCCTCCATATAAACCGCGACGCGTTGGTTCTAACGTTTCAATAATCTCCATCGCGCGTGGCTTTGGAGCGCCAGAAAGAGTTCCCGCTGGGAAAACCGCAAAGAGCGCATCGACAGGAGATGATTTTTCAGATAGTTCTCCAATTACAGTCGAGACGATATGCATCACGTGTGAGTATCGCTCGATATGCATAAAATCAATTACTTCTACGCTACCTGGAGAACAAATCCGTCCAAGGTCATTTCTTCCAAGATCTACCAGCATCAAATGCTCGGCGCGCTCTTTCGGATCTGCCAACAACTCTTCACCTAGGCGATGATCTTCTTCTGCTGAATCTGATCTTTTGCGGGTGCCAGCTATCGGATGGACCATCACTTCTTTGCCGGTGACTTTCACCAGTGCTTCGGGGCTGGAACCGACGACTTCAACGCCGTCAGTAAATCTAAATAGATACATATATGGACTGGGATTGTGAAGTCGAAGCATGCGATAAACATCTAGCGCATCTGCAGTGCACTCCATAGCAAAACGCTGCGAAAGAACGATTTGAAAAGCTTCACCTGCCAAAATTTCTTCTTTAGCCAACGCTATCTTTGCTTTGTACTCTTCACCTGAAATATTGCGGGTGAATTCTGGAGCACTCTTTTCTGCTAGCTCATCTACGAATCCAGGAAGTGAGCCGGCGAGATCGCTCTGCATCCGATCCAATCGCGACTGTGCATCGTCATATGCTTGGTCTACGCGATCGCCAGTTCCATCCCAATTAATGGCATTGGCAATTAAGGTGATTGTTCCTTCCGCGTGATCCATTACCGCAAGATCACTGGTCAACATAAAGGCTAGTTCTGGTAGATCAATATCTTTTTTAGCGAGTGATGGAAGTTTTTCCAAGCGACGAACGCAGTCATATCCCATATAACCAACTAAGCCACCAGTAAGTGGTGGAAGCCCAGCGATCTTGGGCGAACGTAAATGTGCCGCTGAGAGTCGCAGCGCGGCGAGCGGATCTATACCGACAGGAGCGCCTGCAGGTGTTGTACCTACCCAAATCGCTTTGCCATCTTTCTCACTCAAAGTTGCTTGGCTATTTGCTCCGATAAATGAGTAACGCGACCACGCTCCCCCGTGTTCGGCCGATTCCAATAAAAATGTCGAAGGCGCGTTCTTGGCTAGCTTTCGATAAATTCCAATTGGGGTTTCACCATCTGCGAGAAGTTTGCGGTAAACCGGAATTACATTAAAACTCTTGGCATACTCCTGAAATTCTGAACGTTGCATCAGCGCTCACCGGCTAAATAGTTTAGGGGAAGCTGATTGTGAAAACAACTCTGCTCCCCCGTGTGACAGGCAGCGCCACTTTGTTCGACTTTAATTAAAATTGCATCGCCATCGCAATCTAGTGAGATCGCTAAAACTCTTTGGGTGTTTCCTGAAGTAGCGCCCTTCTCCCAGAGTTCATTGCGGCTGCGGCTCCAGTAAGTCGCTCTCCCGCTTTTAAGTGTTAAGGCAAGTGATTGGCGATTCATATATGCCAACATTAAAACTTCACCAGTCTTGGAATCCTGGGCAATAGCCGGAATTAAATCTAGATCAGACTTTAAACGCTCTGCAATATCTGTGGGTAGAACGATAGGCAGTTGCGCATCCATAGCCTTATTCTGCCTTAGGCGGTGCGGTTGTTGCGAATGGAATAACCCTGAGCGCTTAAATACTTCTTAACATCGCTAATTCTATGAATCCCGAAGTGAAATACGCTCGCTGCAAGTAGCGCATCAGCGCCGGCGTCAAGGGCGGCGCCAAAATCTTCAAGAGTTCCGGCACCACCACTGGCGATCAACGGAACCTTGGAGATTGCTCGTACCGCAGTAATCATTCCAATGTCATAGCCTGCGCGCGTGCCATCGGCATCCATTGAATTCAAAAGGATTTCTCCTGCGCCAAGTGCGCAAGCTTTCTCAACCCAAGTTAGCGCATCAAGTCCAGCGCTCTGGCGGCCTCCGTGCGTGGTAACTTCAAATCCTGAATCAGTACGCGCACGACGAGCATCAACTGAAATTACTAATACTTGCGAACCGAAGCGATCGGCAATTTCAGCGATTAACTCTGGGCGCGCAATTGCAGAAGTATTTATCGAAACTTTGTCGGCACCGGCGCGAAATAGTCGATCTACATCTTCAACGCTGCGAATTCCACCGCCTACAGTTAATGGGATAAATACTTGCTCAGCAGTCTTTCGTACGACATCTAAAGTAGTTTCTCGATCTGAACTGCTGGCAGAGATATCTAAGAAAGTTAACTCATCTGCCCCTTCTAGATTGTATAAATTTGCCATCTCTACCGGGTCACCAGCATCAACCAAATCTGTAAAATTCACTCCCTTTACAACGCGACCATCGGTCACATCTAGGCAAGGAATTATTCGAATAGATAGCGCCATTTACTTAACGCCTTTAGTTAGCGCTAAAGCCTCTTGCAATGTAAAAGCACCGGCGTATAAAGCTTTGCCAACAATTGCGCCTTCGACCCCAATTTCATTTAGCGCAGATAGCGCGGAGATATCGGCCAAAGATGAGATCCCACCACTAGCAACTACTGGTTGCTTGGTTGCACTACATACTTCGCGGAGCAATTCCAGATTTGGGCCTTGGAGAGTTCCATCCTTGGTTACATCGGTTACGACATAACGCGCGCAACCATCGCTTTCTAATCGAGCTAACGTTTCAAAGAGATCTCCTCCTTCTTTAGTCCACCCACGTGCTGCAAGAACATGGCCCCGCACATCTAAGCCAACTGCGATTCGATCACCGTGTTCTGCAATTACCCGCGCTGTCCACTCTGGGTTTTCTAGCGCAGCAGTCCCGAGATTTATGCGGCGACAACCGGTTGCGAGAGCGCGCTTCAGCGATTCATCATCGCGAATGCCACCGGAGAGCTCTACCTTTATATCTAACCGTCCAACAACTTCAGCGAGAATTGCGCTGTTATCTCCCCGACCGAATGCAGCATCAAGATCTACTAAGTGCAACCATTCAGCACCAGCTGCTTGAAATTCTAAAGCGACTTCAAGTGGTTGGCCATAAACGCTCTCGCGCGCAAGTTCGCCTTGCACCAGTCTTACAGCGCGGCCATCTTTGACATCGACTGCAGGAAGAAGTTCTAAGTACTTTGCTCCGCTCATAGCAACTCCACCCAATTCTTGATTAGTTCAAGGCCTGCATCACCAGATTTTTCAGGGTGAAATTGCGTTGCGCATATTGCGCCATCTTCTACAGCGCTCAGAAACTTCTCGCCATGTGTTGTCCAGGCTTGTGCTGAACCAACGCTGGACTTTGCGGCATATGAATGGACAAAGTAGAAAGATTGATCTGCAATGCCTTTAAAGAGTTGTGATGGACCAGTAACCGCAACGGTATTCCATCCCATATGAGGCAATATCGGCGCAACTAACTTAGTAATACTTTCTTGCCAGATTCCAACGCCATTGTGCGGTGCGCTATTCGCATGTTCATCGCCATCACGAAAGAGAATTTGCATACCAACACAGATACCAAGCGTCGGACGTTTTGCGGCAACTCGTGCTCGAACTATTTCATCTCCCCCGATTGCGACTAGGCCGCGCATGCAAGCTGCGAATGCACCAACACCTGGAACAACTAGCCCAGCAGCGTTAAGCGCTGTATCGCGATCGGATGTGACTACAACTTCAGATCCACTGCGTTCGAATGCGCGTTGCGCTGAACGTAAATTACCTGACCCGTAGTCAAGGATTGCAATCACTATTAGAGCGAACCTTTTGTGGAAGGAACTCCTGCGATTCCGCCATCAAGTGAGACTGCATCACGAAGTGCACGCGCAACGGCTTTAAATTGTGCTTCAAAGACGTGGTGCGCATTACGTCCTTCCAGGACGCGGATATGAAGGGCGATCCGCGCTTCAGCGACAATGGATTCCCAAATATGTTTTCCAAGAGTTGTATCAAATGTACCGATTAACTCAACGATTTCAGGTTGGCGGTGAACAAGGTAGGGACGTCCTGAAAGGTCTACCGCTGCCTGAACTAGTACTTCATCGAGTGGCACCATGGCATCACCGAATCGGCGGATACCGACTTTATCGCCAAGCGCTTCGCGAAGTGCTTGGCCAAATGCCAAAGAGGTATCTTCAACGGTGTGATGAGAATCGACATCAACATCGCCCGTTGTTTTTACAGTTAAGTTAAATCCGGAGTGCTTTCCAAGTTGCGAGAGCATGTGATCAAAGAAAGGAACGCCCGTATCAACTGAGATCTCACCGACGCCATCTAAATTCAATTCGACAATGACGTGTGACTCTTTGGTCTTACGTTCTACGCGGGCTTGTCTCATTGGCTTTCTCCATTCAAGATATCTTTCAGGGCGACGATAAATTTTTGGTTTTCGGCCTCGTTGCCAATAGTCATTCTCAAGTGGCCCAATAATCCCACATCCCGAATGAGAACGCCGCGATCTAGCAATTGGCGCCAAAGTTGCGCGCTCTCTTGGCTAAATCCGGAGAAGAGAATGAAGTTCGCTTGGCTTGGAGCCACTTGCAGCCCCATCTTCTCTAACTCCAAAACAAGAGAGTTGCGGGACTCAATAAGAGATGAAACGGTGCTTAAGAGTTCGCTTTGAAATTCAAGTGCAACTTCAGCGGCCGCCTGAGTTAATGAGCTTAAGTGATAAGGCAGGCGTACCAAGAACATCGCCGATACAACTTCAGGATTCGCAATTAAATATCCCACGCGAGCTCCAGCGAAAGCGAAAGCTTTGCTCATTGTGCGAATAACAACCAGATTAGGAAACTTAGTAATTAAAGTTACGGCAGATGGCAGGCTAGAGAATTCGGCGTATGCCTCATCGACTATCAGCAAGCCGCCGACTTTTGCGGCAGCATCTGCGAGCTGTGAAATCTCGTCCAAAGTGACAGTTGTTCCGGTTGGGTTATTGGGAGTAGTAATAAAAGTTAGCGCGGGCTTTACAGTCGATATCTCCTCTTTAGCTTTTGCAAGGTCCAGTGAGAAATCTGCACGACGACCACCATCGCGCCATTGAACTCCAATCACATTAGCGATTAAAGGGTGCATTGAATAAGAAGGAGTAAATCCCAGAGCTGGTCGGTCACCAAATGCCATAAAGAGCGATTGAATTATCTCGTTACTGCCATTTGCCGCCCACACCTGATCTGTGTCAAATGAAGTCTTTGATAATTTATTGATAAATGAAGCTAGCCCTTTACGCAGTAAAACTGCGTCGCGATCTGGATAGCGATTTAACTTCAGTGCAACTTGGTGGGTGCGATCAGCGATCGCTTTTGCCAGCGCAGGAGATGGTGCATAAGGATTTTCGTTGGTGTTTAGCGTTGCATCAGCCGGAACTTGTGGCGCGCCATATGGAGAGAGCGGCTTTAAATCTGGGCGTAGTGGCAACCAGTTTGGCCAGTTCTTATCGCTCATATATTTTCCAAACGTGCAGACATCGCTTCGCCGTGCGCCGGTAAATCCTCGGAATTAGCCAAAGTGATTACTGTAGGAATCAGATTTACAAATGCTTCCTTCTTGTATTCAATGTAATGAATTCCTCGTAAGAACGTTTGTACAGAAAGTCCACTGCTGTGGCAAGCGCATCCCCCGGTTGGCAAGACGTGATTTGAACCAGCGGAGTAATCTCCCAGTGAAACTGGGGAAAATCTTCCGATAAAGACTGCTCCGGCGTTACGGATCTTAAGCGCATCTTGAGCAGCGTTTGAAGTTTGAATTTCTAAGTGCTCAGCGGCATACGCATTTACTACATCTATCCCTTGGGAAATGGAATCAACTAAGACAATTGCCGATTGGATACCCGAGAGCGCTTCTCTTATTCGGGAGCTGTGCTTGGTCGCAGCAACGCGAATTTCCAGCTCCTTAACAACTTTAGTGGCCAATTCAGATGACGTTGTTACTAGAACTGCCGCCGCGATTACATCGTGCTCAGCTTGGCTAATTAAATCTGCTGCTACATCGCCTGCTATTGCGCTCTCATCTGCCAATATCGCAATTTCGGTTGGTCCCGCTTCAGAATCAATTCCAATAACTCCGCGAAGAGCACGTTTGGCTGCAGCCACATAAATATTTCCTGGTCCAGTAACGAGATCGCATTTTTCAGAAAGTCCTTCCATTCCATATGCAAAAAACGCGATAGCTTGCGCTCCTCCAATTGCGTAAACCTCTCTTATTCCAAGCAGCGCGCAAGCGGCCAGAATTGTCGGGTGCGGCAACCCTCCAAACTCTTTCTGCGGTGGTGATGCAACAGCGATGCTAGAAACTTCAGCGATTTGGGCTGGAATCACATTCATTAAAACGCTACTTGGATAAACAGCGCGTCCACCTGGAACATATAAACCGACGCGATCAACCGGAATCCAACGTTCAGTGACAACGCCACCATCTACAACATTGGTTGTTTTATCTGTGCGCTTCTGATCCTCATGCACCTTACGAATTTGTGTAATCGAAAGTTCTAAAGCCGTTCGAACGGCCGGGTCTAAATTATCTAACGCCTTTTCTAACTCAACTTGGCTAACGCGAATTGAAGCGGGCCTAACTCCATCAAATTCTTCGGCGAGCTTTAAAAGTTCCGATTGATCTCCATTTTTTACCCGCTCCAGAATCGGCTCAATGGTGCGCATTGCAGTTGCGATATCAAGTTTTGCGCGCGGGATTGCTCTTTGATAGCCCGCTTTACTTAAAGCTTGGCCTCGTAAATCGAGCATACGAATCATGAGATAAGTCTAACGGTTTGGTATTTACTCCCGCGCCTTAATAAGAGTGAGTAAGACTTGCTGAGATTAGATGCGAACTAGGCAATCTGGGCCGAGAATTGATTTCAGATCGGCGCTCAAACTTGGTGATGCGGTGACCAACGCATCTATCTTCATTGTGGTTAACACCCCTTGATCATCGATCTGCATGTGGACTTCACGCTTTCCGGGATGGGAGCGAAGAATCTCCTTCATGCGATCAACAATTGGTGGCGTGCACTGAGAAATTGGAAGAGAGATCAGGAGTGGACCAACTGGCCCAGTTGAAATATCTAGTGACTTCATCTCAAGAGCTGTGAAGCGAACAACATCATCGCGTCGTTCAAAACGTCCTCGTACAGTTACTACACGATCTTCGGTAAGAGTTAGGGCATATTGATTGTAAACATTTGAGAAGAAGAGAACTTCAACAGCGCCTTCTAGATCTTCCAAACTTACAATTGCCCAAGAGGATCCCTGTCGTGAAACTTTTCGCTGCACACCGGTGATCAACCCACCTAAGGTGACGAAACCATCGGGCGTGCTCTCATCAGATAGAAGTGAGCTAATGGACATATCGGTATTTGAACGCAAGATATGTTCGACTCCCAGTAGCGGATGATCAGATACATATAGCCCAAGCATTTCGCGTTCAAAGGTAAGTAACGTTGTTTTATCCCACTCGAGCGTTGGAATTTCAATATCAAGTCCAGCGACTTGGGTCATGGACTCTCCGCCAAAGAGATCGAACTGACCGATCGCTTCAGCGCGCTTAGTCTCGATAACCGAGTCAATTGCCTCTAAGTGGATAGACATTAAACCTTTACGGGGATGTCGCAGCGAATCAAAAGCGCCACCCTTAATTAAAGATTCAATCGTTTTCTTATTACAAACTTGCGCATCTACTTTTGCAAGGAAGTCACCGAAAGATGTGAAGGCTCCCTTGGCTGTGCGAGAAGCCTTTATTGATGCGACAACGCCTTCACCAACATTTCTGATCGCCGCCAATCCGAAGCGGATATCTTTTCCGCGCGGGGTGTACTCGGCATTTGATTCATTTACATCAGGTGGCAAAACTTTAATTCCCATGCGGCGACATTCTGAGAGATAGAGCGCTGACTTATCTTTATCATCACGCACGCTGGTAAGAAGGGCGGCCATATATTCAGTTGGGAAATTCGCCTTTAAATATGCAGTCCAGAATGAAACCACGCCGTAGCCAGCACTGTGTGCGCGGTTAAAGGCGTAATCAGAGAATGGAATTAGAACATCCCAAAGGCGATTAATGGCTGTCGTTGAGAAACCATTTGCTTTCATACCTGCCTCAAAAGGCACATACTCTTTATCTAGAATCTCTTTATTCTTCTTACCCATCGCTTTACGCAAAAGATCTGCGCGTCCCAATGAGAAGCCAGCGACTTTCTGAGCGATCGCCATTACTTGTTCTTGGTAAACAATTAAGCCGTAGGTATCTCCCAAAATCTCCTGCAGAACGTCAGAGAGCTCAGGGTGGATTGGTTCAACT
>Ga0315905_10001670_pt1 | contig 23733 bp, 16 predicted proteins | sample LakEriMetagenome_5_FD_203522 | JGI IMG/M metagenome (GOLD analysis project Ga0315905, IMG submission 203522) | Freshwater fungal communities from buoy surface, Lake Erie, Ohio, United States - Buoy 4 MA121 | ecosystem: Environmental > Aquatic > Freshwater > Lake | place: USA: Lake Erie, Ohio...
ACACAGAAATGCGCATTTCCAAGGACTGACCCCATTTGTGACCCCATTTGCCTATTTCGGCAAGGTGTCGCGTTCGGGTGGCGGCGGCGGTTTCACGCCGCTGGCGAGCATGATTGCCGAGATCGCGTCGATGGTGGCGACATCCGGCTTGAAATTCCCCGGACGGAAACCCTGCGCGATGAGCAGCGGCATCCAGCCATTGTCGTTCTTGCGGTTCCAGACTTCTATCTTCGCGCCGCGCGCCGCGAGCAGCTTCGCGACTTTCGGCAGGCTCTTGTAAGCAGCGCCGTGCATCGCGGTCTGGCCCTTGCTGTCCACCGCGTTCACGTCCGCGCCGAGAGCAATCAGATACTCGCACGCGGCCACGCACTCATCCTCGGTGCCCGCTTCTTCATCGGGCGCATAGCAACCGAGCCCGGCGGCGGCCATGAGCGGCGTGGAGCCGTCGGCGTTTTTGTGGTGCGGGTCGGCGCCGAGTTCCACAAGCATTTTCATCATCGGCAGGTCGGCGGTCTTGCAGGCGAGGAAGAATGGCGTCGCATTTCCAAAACCGATGGATCCGACGCCGCGTGCCCTGGCTTTGGCGCCGAGCGGCGCGTTGACGTCCGCCCCGGCCGCGACGAGCGCACGGGTGAAGTCGATGCTGCTCAGACGTCCGTGTGTGTCCGGTGGCGGCTGGCCGGCATCGTCGTCGCCACGCTGCGGCTTGCGCACCCATGTGAGCGTGTGGAGCGCGGTGAAGCCGCTGCGCATGTCGTTCGGATCGGCGCCCGCCTTGATGAGGTCCATCGCCATCTCGAAGTGGCCGTTCTCCACGGCGAAAAGCACGGCGCTCGTTCCATCCGGCGCGTCGCGGCCTCCGATATTGTTCTTCGTGCTGATCGCATCCTTCGTATCCGCGCCCGCTGCGAGCAGCGCACTCACTGCGGCCGTCTTGCCTTCACGCGCGGCGAAAAGCAGCGAGGTGAAGCCGGATTTCAGCCGATGCTTCACGTCCGCGCCGTGGGCGATGAGCAGCGTGAGCACCTCCGCGTGCCCTTCCGCAGCCGCCCACATCAGTGCCGTCTGCCCGGTGTGATCCGCCGCAGCCACTTTCGCACCGCTCTCCAGCAGCGCCTTCACCGCACCGGGCCGTCCCGTGCGCGAGGCCATCATGAGCGCTGTCTCACCGCCGCGCTGTTTGGCGTTTGCATCCGCTCCCGCATCCAAGAGCGCCCGCACGATCACTTCGTTCCCATTCTGACACGCGAGCAGCAGCGGCGTGATGCCGTAGCGGTTCGCCGGATCGGCCTTTGCGTCAACGGCGAGCAGCCGGGCGACGACATCCGCGCGGTCGTGATACGCCGCCCAATGCAGCGGCGTCGTTCCGTCGGCTTGCGCGGCATTCACGTCGTATTTCGCGGAGAGCAGCGATTCAACGCGCGGCCAGTCTTGCTTTTCGGCGGCGTCGGGGAGTTCCGCCGCCTGCGCGGCAACGCTGAGGAGAAACCACAGTGACGCGATGGACACAGAGGTTCTCATCCTATGTTTTCTCCTTTCTGCGTCCATCGTGCTTTTGTAGTAGAACATGCGTCTCACAGTAATCCGATGATCCCGCTGCTGTCGCCGAACTTCTCCAGCTTGACGCCGGCCCGATCAAGCAGCGTGAGATGAAGATTGGCGAGCGGCACGTTCTTCTCGTAACGCAGGTGTCGTCCGCCTTTCACGCCCGCGTTTGCGCCGCCGGCGACGATGACGGGGAGGTTCGTGTGGTCGTGCACGTTCGGGTTGCCCATGCCGCTGCCATAGAGTATAAGGCTATTGTCGAGCAATGTTCCGCCAGCCTCTTTTGTCGCGGCGAGCTTTTGCAGATACTCGGCGAACAGCGAGACATGGAAGGCATTGATCTTCGAGAGCCGTTCGATCTTCACGGGATCGTTGCCGTGATGGGAAAGCGGGTGGTGCGGATCGCTTACGCCGGTTTCGGGGTAGGTGCGGTTGCTGGTTTCGCGCGCGAGTTGGAAAGTGATCACACGCGTGACATCGCCCTGCATCGCAAGCACCTGGAGGTCGAACATCAGCCGCGCGTGTTCCGCATAGCTGGCAGGCACACCGCTCGGGCGATCGATATCCGGCATCTCATTTTCCGCGGCGGCGGACTCGGCTTTCTGGATGCGGCGCTCCACCTCGCGGACGCTGTTGAGGTAATGATCCACGCGTTCGCGATCCTGCGGGCCGAGCTGCTTCGCGAGACGGATCATGTCGTCCTTCACGAAGTCGAGCAGGCTCGCGCGGCGCTTCAGCGCGGCCTGGCGCGCGGCCTTGCTACCGCCATCGCCGAAGAGCTGCTCGAATACGAGCCGCGGATGCGCTTCGGCGGGAAGCGGCGTGGTGGGCGAGGACCACGAGAGATTGTTTTGATAGACGCACGCGTAGCCGTTGTCGCACTGACCGACGACCTGCATGAGATCCATCGCCAGCTCGAGCGACGGGAGCTGCGTTTGCTGGCCTATGGACTTCGCAGCGATCTGGTCCGCGGTGGTGCCTAGGAAGTAGTCGGTGCTCTCCGTGTGCTTCGCGCGCGCGGCGCTGAGAAACGCGGCGTTCGACGTCGCATGCGTGCCGGGATACGCGGGCTCGAGTTGGAGATTGGAGATGACCGTGCAGTGCTGCTTCACCGGCTCCAGCGACTTCAGGATGGGCGAGAGAACATCGAGCGTGTCCGCATTGCCGGGGGTCCAGCGCGACTGGTCGCAGCCCATCGGGATGAAGATGTAGCCGAGGCGTTTCGCAGGCTGCACGGTGCGGCTTGCGGCAGTGGCGGCTGGCACCATCGCTTCCAGAAACGGCAGCGAAAGTGTGGCGCCGATGCCGCGAAGAACGGCGCGGCGGGAGAGTGCTCTGCGGGTGATGTAGGTGCTCATGGTTTTGATTCTCTCATGGTAAACGGGACACTGGTGACAATTCCGGAAATGATTTCTGAAAAGCGCCAGCTGCCTTTTTCCGCGCGGCGCACGATCTCCCGCACGGCAGGCGCGTCCGGCGCTTCCATGCCGCGGCCGACGGCGTAGGTGAGAAGTTTTTCGGTGAGCGTGGCGGCGAAAATTTCGGGGCGCTTGAGCAGCGCGCTTTCGAGACCGGCCACGCTTTCAAATTTGCTGCCATCCACGAATCCGCCGAGCGCATCGACCTTGCGGCCGTCCGCGAAATCGCGCCAGCGTCCGACCGCGTCGTAGTTTTCCAGCGCGAAACCGACCGGGTCCATCAATGCGTGGCAACTGGCGCACGCGGCGTTTTTCCGATGCTCCGCGAGACGTTCGCGGATGGGCAGCGATTCGGAAATCACGCCATCGAGCGCCGGCACATTAGGTGGTGGCGGTGGCGGCGACGTGCCGAGGAGGTTTTTCAAAATCCAGTGCCCGCGAATCACCGGCGAGGTCCGCGTGGCGTAGGAGGTCACGGTCAGGATGCTGCCATTGCGCAAGAGTCCGCCGCGCTGCCACTCCGGCGCGAGCTTCACCTCGCGGAAGCGGCTGCCCTGCACGTGCGGGATGCCGTAGTGCGCGGCGAGGCGCTCATCGAGCCACGTTCGATCGGTGCGCAGCATTTCGAGCACGCTGCGGTCGTTTCGCACGATGTCTTCAAAGAGCATGCTCGTCTCGGTGCGCAGCGATTCACGCAGGTTCTGATCGAAGTCGGGGAACATGCGCGCATCCGGCGTGATCGAGTCGAGATTGCGCAGATAGAGCCACTGGTCGGCGAAGTTTGTGACCAGCGCCTTCGCGCGCGGATCGCGCAACATGCGCCGCGCTTGCGCGTCAACATCCAGAGGGCCGTGCTCGGCCGCAGCGAGGAGTTCGTCATCCGGCAGGCTGCTCCAGAGGAAGAACGACAGGCGCGAGGCGAGTTCGAGATCGGTGAGGCGCCAGGGTGACTTCGGCTGATCCCGCTCGGTGCGGAAGAGAAACTCGCGGCTCACCAAAATGGCCGCGAGCGCGGATTCGATCCCGGCCTCGAAGCTCTTTGCTTCCTCCACGAATGGCAGCACCCGCGCGAGATCCTCCTCCGTGACCGGACGACGCCACGCACGGCGCAAGATTGGCGCGAGCACCGCCTTGGCATCCGTGCCGCCCTTTCCGAAAATCATTCGCCGGCTCGGAGTCTCACCCGCGCCCTTCGCATCGAGCGGACCCGTGATCGTGACCTGATACACTGCGGGTGAGAGCCGCGGATGACGGTGGAGGTTGTAGCTTGACTTGTAAGGCTGGCGCAGCCGTTCCAGCACGGGCGAGCCGTCCGGCAAAAACGTCACGCCCAAATCGTGCTGGCCGCCGGCAATGTGAAAGCGCTTCTTCAAGTGCGCGTCGATCAGCTCGTAGTTATCGTCCTTCGCTGGCTTCACGGTGAACTGCGCCAGAACCTCGCGATCAAGCAGCAACTGCACCTCATGTTCGCCGTGCATTCCTTCCACCTGTTCATTGCGATCCCGTTGCAACCGCACCTGCACCTCGTAGTCGCCTTCCTGTGCGAAGACATGCGGAATCAGCACGCCACCGCGCGTGCCGAGCGGGAGCCCCGGCACCTGATACTCCTGGGTGATGTCCGGCCGCACGCGCACGGCCGTGATTTCCGGTTCCGTGGAGATGCCCACTGCCGAGCGCGCGATCTTTTGTGCGGCGTTAATGTAGCGATCCAGCAGTGCGGGCGGCAAATCGCCGACGGTGATGTTGTCAAAACCGTGGCTCGATTCATCTGCCGGCAACGCGCTATGTGCATCGAACTCCACGCCGAGAAGATCGCGCACCGCGTTCTGATATTCCGTGCGCGTGAGCCGGCGCAGCGTGTCCGTGCGACCGGGCTTCGGATGCAGTTGCGCGTTCGCATCCAGTTCCCGCACCAGCGCCGCGACGGCAGCATCATAGCCCGCCTCATCGGGCCGCTTCTTTCCCGCAGGCGGCATGTGGCGAGCGGTGAGCTGCCTCACCACATCCTCCCACACATCCGCATGCGCGCTCACTTCGTCCTGAAAGATTGATTCGAGATCGACCTTGCCTTTCTTCGTCTCCGCATCGTGGCAATTCATGCAATACGTCTCCAGCATCTGCGGCGCGGCTGCACGAACCACGGACGCGAGAGCGCTGAAAGTGAGCAGGCAGCGGACGAAAAACATAATTGCTAGAAATTGCTTTTGGGGTGAAGGTCGTTAACAAAGCCCACGATAAGACCGGGGAGCGAGGAAATGGGGGTGCGGGGGTAAAACGGGGGCGGAAGAAGTGAAAAGTGCCCCGTCGTCGCTGCGCTCTGCCGGGCAAGCCGAGTGAGCAGTGAGAAGAGATAAAAAACGCGACGAATCGGCACTGTCACAACGACCGTTTCTGGTTTTAAAGCTCAATTTCATTTGTCGCGAGCATGACTTTCGAGACCGCTTTGGCAAGAATTCTTTTCTTGCCGCGTATTTTTTTGATGGGCTTTTTTATTTTTCATCTGGATTCGAGAACCAATATGCGACCGTCGTCCAAAGGCTTTCCGGTGCCTGCCGTGTCGGGCGCTGGTCGAAACAGTCTAGGTCAGGACTGGACGGATTCCGGGAACGGTTGAAACAGTTGAGACCGGGTTCCTCGTCGGGGATCCATTTTGCCAGAGACAAAAGACTTCGAGGAACAGCTTCAAGTGATCCAACACGACTGCCTCGTATGTCTGTTGATGAAATCGCTACTTCTGGTCTTATGTCTCGCGTTTCGCACGCACGAAACGGCATGCGAGGCCGCTAGCGCTCGCCTTTTCCACTGCAAAGATTTCGGCCGACAAAAAATCTTCTCGCGTGAAATGGTTCAGCGGTTAGAGTCAAAGCCGTGCAGAAAAAAGCGTTGTCATTGTTGCAGGAACTGACGGAGGCGCATGCCGTGCCCGGTCATGAGGACGAGGTGCGGGCGATTTTTGTCGATGAACTCGAGACCCACGGCGAATTGGCGGTCGATTCCTCGGGCTCGGTGTTTTGTGAAATGGGTGCGGGTCCGCGGGTGATGGTGGCGGGCCACATGGACGAGGTCGGCTTTCTCGTGCAGAACATCACGCCCGATGGCTTCCTGCAATTTGTCGCCGTTGGCGGATGGTGGGAGCACTCGCTGTTGTCGCAGCGGGTGGAAATTCTTACACGCAAGGGCGCGAAAATTCCCGGCGTGGTGGCATCGCGTCCGCCGCATTTTTTGCCAGCATCCCAGCGCACCCAGATCGTGCCGATGGATCAGATGTTCATCGACATCGGTGCGTCTTCGCGCGAGGAAGTCGAACGCATCATGGGCATCCATCTCGGCGATCCGATTGCACCCGTGAGCGCCTTCACCCCGATGGCGCGCGAGGATTATTTCATGGCCAAGGCCTTCGACAATCGCGTCGGCATGGCGGCCACGATTCATGCCGGACATTTGCTCAGTCAGAGTTCGCACCCCAACCGCCTGATCCTCACCGGCACCGTGATGGAGGAAGTCGGACTTCGCGGTGCAAAAACAGCCGCCCATGTCGCCAAACCGGATGTGGCGATCATTCTTGAAGGCCCGCCCGCCGATGACACTCCGGGATTTTCCCGCGCCGACTCGCAAGGCCGGCTCGGCGGCGGGGTGCAAATCCGTCTCTTCGATCCCACAGCGATCACCAATCCGCGCCTGGCGGCGCTGGCCATCAAAGTGGCCGAAGAAGAGGGCATCACTCATCAAATCGCCGTGCGCCGGACCGGCGGAACCGATGCCGGTGCGATCCACCTTTCCGGTCCTGGCGTTCCCTCGATCGTATTGGGCGTGCCGGCCCGCTACATCCACAGCCACAATTCGATCATCGACATCAACGACTACCTTTCGATGGTCGCACTCACCGTCGCTTTGGTTCGACGGCTCGATCAAGTCACCGTCGATTCGCTGACCGCGTATCTTTAGATTTTTTCTGGGCCAGCCGCTCCGGCAGATCGGAAAGCCAGGTGCCGATGTCGGCGATCACCTTTTCATTCTGAACGTCGTACATCAGCAGGTGATGGCCCTCGGGATAAAAGCAGCGGTGTTTGTCGGGCACGGCAACGAGGTGTTTGTAGTATTCGACCACGTCCCCGGCAGGGGTGAAATAATCCTTGCCGCCGTGAAGAACCAGCACCGGCACCTGGAAGGTTTCCGCGCACTGCTGCATGTTCACAATCATCGTATCCATGCTTGTCAGCAGTCGCAGGGTGTGGCGTTCGATGTGCCAGGCATTCGTCTCCGATTGTTCGGCATGCGTCGATGTTGCGGTCATCCGCACGTTTTCGCCGCCGGACAGTGTTTTCAGGGAAAGCCGCGCACTGGGGAAAATCATTCCCACACCGTGAATCGCGGTTCTTTTCCATTCGGGGAAATCGCCGCGCACTCCGACAATGGGGGAACTGAGCACGATCGCATCACAGGGAGGTTTTTTTTCCGTTAGAGCATCATTGAGGTAGGCGTTGGAAAGGATCAGCGCACCCATGCTTTCGCCCTGCCAGACGACCTTCGCCCGCGGGTGGTTTTTGCGCACCAGTGCGGTGAAGGTGTGGAGGTCGCGATACCAGTTGTCGGGTGCGTCGATGTCGCCACGCCGCTCGCGAACGGGATCAAAGCCCTGGCCGCGGATGTCGTAGGCATACAAGGCGACTTCCGGGTGCTCTTTGATCAGGTAATTACCAAGATTTTCGTAATCGATCGAAGCTCCGCAAAAGCCGTGCAGAGCGATGACAACGGTTTCCGGGTCACGGGCGCTTTTGCCGGAGCCAATAAATTTCCGGCAGGGAAACGTCTGTCCATCGGTCGTGGTGAAGGATTTTTCACCCAGCCGCGGTTTGTCGTATGCATGTGTGACCAGGGTGTAATTCGGCTTGCATTGACAGGAAACGGCCAGCAACGAGAGCAAAAACGCCGCCATGCCGCCGCGTTGCCAAGCGGCGGAAAAGTATGCGTTGCATCTTCTCATCCCGGAGAACCTATCAATGCGGGGGACTTTTGCAATACCCGGATTGGCGAATTTTAGATCGTCGGGATTCCCTGAACCAAGGCGTTGAAAGGATGGCGGTGCTTGGGTCGTAGCCTCCCTCCTATTTCCTTACCAAGGAGAAACACCATCTGCTTCGACCTCATCCATGAAAAACATTCCGTTCTTGCGAGCCTCGCTGGCCATCACATTCCTCGCCGCACCGGCGTTTGCCCAATATCCCGAGTGGAAGCAACAAGGCTCGTTGTTTGTGCTCACCACGCCCGAAGGAGCGGACCTGCCCGAGGGGAGTGTGGTGGAGAATTTTCCGCTGTTGGTCCGCTTGAACAAGGACTTCTTCGATTTCAGCAAGGCGAAAAGCGGCGGTGAAGACCTGCGTTTTTCGGCGGGCGGCAAAGCGTTGGCCTATCAGTTGGAACATTGGGATGCGAAACAGGGCACGGCGTCCTTTTGGGTGAAAATTCCTGCGATCAAGGGCAATGCCCGCCAGGAAATCAGGATGCACTGGGGCAAGGCCGATGCAGTCAGCGAGTCCAAGGGGTCAGCGGTGTTCAACGAGGAAAATGGCTATGCCTCGGTCATTCACATGAACGAAGCCCTCGTCGATGAAATCGGCACGGTCACTCCGGTCGATGCCGGAACCACCGTCGCGCCGGGAATGATCGGCGTGGGACGTAATTTTGTCGAAGGGAAGGGGATCAATTGCGGCAAGAATGTCACCAAGCTGCCTTTCGGCGACAATCCCTTCACGTCCGAAGCCTGGTTCCGTTCAACCGCCACGAATTGCTACATCACCTACTACGGTCGCTACGCCACGCGATTGAACGGCAAGACCGGCGACGGCAATGAAATCGGCATCAGCATCGGTTCGCCGTCGAGCCTGGGTTGGGCGTCCGACGGTCCCGGCGGGGCAATCGCCAAGACCGCGCCGGTGATGGGGCAATGGTATCATGTCGCGGCGGTGTATGAAAACGGCGACAGCAGGATTTTCGTGAACGGCAAACTGGAAGACAGCCGCAAACACCCGGCCGCGATGTCGGTGATGAAGGATGTCTGCATGAACATCGGCGGCATGCGCGGTGGCTCGTATCGGTTCGCGGGCGACATCGATGAAGTGCGCATTTCGAAAGTAGCGCGGTCCCCCGAGTGGCTGAAGTTGCAATATGAAAATCAAAACCCGCAGCAAACCCTGGTCGGACCACTGGTGCAGCCGGGCAAGGATTTTGCGGTGAGCCAGTCGTCAATCACCTTGCTGGAAGGCAAGGAAACCGAGGTCGAGGTGAAGGCGGGCGGGGCGCAGAAAATTTACTGGGTTCTCAAGAAGGACGGCGTCGAGTCGCTGGTTGCGGTCGACCGTTTTTCCTACAATCTTCCGGCAGGTCGGGTGACCAAAAACGAGTCATGGACATTGCAGCTCAAGGTGGTCTATGCCAACGAGGTCAAGAAGGTGGACATTCCGGTCACGATTAAGGAAGACATCCCCGAACCGGTGGTGACGCTCAAGGCACCCGCCGCATGGAATGGACGCGACAGCATCGAAGTGGTGCCGAGCATCAATAACCTTTCCGCGATGACCGCGAAGGGCGCGGGCGAGGTGAAAACGACTTGGCTTGTTGCCGGGGGAGCGGTGATCAAGGTCGCCACGCCGGAAAAACTCACGCTCAAACGCTCGCAGTTCTCAGGAAAAATCACCGTCAAGGCGGTTGTCAACAACGGCGGTGCGGACACCGTGGCAACGGCGGATATTCAGGTGAGCGAACCCAAAAAAGACCCGTGGGTGCAGCGCGTGCCCGGCAAGGATGAACAGCCGGAGGACAATCAATTCTATGCCCGCGATGACAAAAACGAAGGCACGCTGTTTTACAACGGCACTATCAACGAGACCGCCGATTCGGTTTTTCTGAAGGTCTATGCCGATGACAAGCCCTACAAGGGAGAAAGCGCGAAACTGGCCGCCGACAAATCATTCGGATTCACGGTCAAACTCAAACCCGGTCTGGTCAAGTACAAGGTCGAGTTCGGCACCGAGTCCGGAGGAAACCAGAAGGTGCTGAGAACCGTGAACAATTTGGTCTGCGGCGATGCCTACATCATCGAAGGCCAGTCGAACGCGGAGGCCACCGGTCCGAACAACGGGCCGGGTGTTGATCCGCCGACTTCGATGAACGATTGGATCCGCAGCTACGGCAATCAGCACAGCGGTGACATCAAGGGCGGCTGGGTCAATGCGGTGCGCACGCGGATTTGGGGACAACCGGATTACGGGGTCGGCCAGATCGGCACCTGGGGCATGGTGCTGGCCAACAGTCTGGCCGAAAAACACAAGATGCCGATCTGCATTTTCAATGGCGCCTACGGGGGCACGCCGATCTTCCAACATCAGCCGAATCCAAAAAACCGCTTCGATACCAGCGGAGAGTTTTATCAAAACCCCTACAAGATTTATGGCAGTCTGCTGACGCGGATTACCGCTGCGAAACTGACCCACGGCATCCGCGGCGTGCTCTGGCACCAGGGCGAGAACGACCAGGGCAGCGGCGCGCCGACCGGGGATTACAACTGGAAATCCTACCAGCAATATTTCATCGACATGTCCGCCGCCTGGAAAGAGGACTTTCCCAACATCGAACACTATTACATCTATCAGATCTGGCCGAGCGGCTGCAACATGGGCGGCAATGCGAACGCAGACATGCTGCTTGACTCCCAACGCACGCTGCCGTTTCTGTATTCCAACATGCGGATCATGTCGACGCTGGGAATCATCAGCGGATCGAGCGGTCGCGGACTGTGCCACTTCGATGTGGAAGGTTACACCCAGATCGCCAAGCTGATGCTGCCGGTGATCGAGCAGGACAACTATGGTCTCGACCGCAGCGTCGTGATGACCGCGCCGAACCTGCGCGGCGCGCGCTTCAGCAGTGCGGCAAACGACGAGATCACTCTTGAATTCGATCAACCGGTGGTTTGGAAGGACGAATGCAAGGCATGGATCGAACTCGACGGCCAGCCTGCGGCGGTCAGTTCCGGCAAGGCTTCCGGCAACACGCTGACCATACATTTGTCGGCCCCGGCGACGGCGAAGACCATCGCCTACCTCTCCGGTCGCACCTGGGACGGCAAGCCCGACAAGCTCATCTTCGGCACCAACGGCGTCGCCGCCCTGTCATTTTCCCAGGTGCCTTTGGCGGCGGGCAAGTAGCAAGGCTGATCGAGTGACAATTGCCAGCCGCACCCGAACGACGTGTGAAGCCGGCTCCCGAACCAGAGCATAAACAACCGGAACGCTGGGCACCGGAGGTCGCGCCACAGCGTGAGCCACGGTCGAACGCAAAGGAAAAGCCGCCCGCCAAACCGGAAGAAGTCGAGCAACCCGGAAAAAAAGAGCATAAGAAGGACTCGTAATACTTTGATTCACCATGAATGAGGTGTATCAATCCGTCCGCTGAATTGCGAAGATCACCATGGCCGTTGAATACAAAGACTACTACTCGATCCTCGGGGTGAAGCGCGATTGCAGCACCGCCGAAATCAAAAAGGCCTTCCGCAAGCTGGCCCGGCAGTATCATCCGGATGTGGCGGTCGACAAAAAAGCCGCCGAGGTCAAGTTCAAGGAAATCAACGAAGCCAACGAGGTCCTGCGAGATCCCGAGAAGCGAAAAAAGTACGACGAGCTGGGCGAGGACTGGCAGAATCCCCATGCGGGAAGAGCGGGAACGGATGGTCCACGCGGCCAGGATTTCAATTTCGGCGGCACTGGATTCAGCGATTTTTTTGAGCAGTATTTCAGTGGAGCGAGCCGCTATGGGTTTCCCGAGAGCCAGGGAAGATCTGGTCCATCGGCCACGAGAAAACGCCGGGGCAGCGATATCGAGGGCGACATTCTGGTGACGCTGCACGAAGTCATGCACGGCTCCGTGCGTCCGATTTCCCTTCAGGTGACAAACCCGGAAAACGGCATCGCCACCACCCATACGTTCCAGGTTCGCATTCCTCCGGGAGTCATCGATGGCAAACGGATTCGTGTTCCGTCGCAGGGTGAACCAGGCGCGGCGGGAGCACCTGCGGGCGACCTCTATCTGCGGGTCCGCCATGCGGCCCACCCGGATTTCTCCACCCAGGGTCACGATGTTTTCCACGTTCTGGAAATCGCCCCGTGGGACGCGGTGTTGGGAGCCGAACTCGCGGTGCCGACTCTCGATGGACCGATCAAACTTCGCGTGCCGGCAGGCAGTGAAAACGAACAACAACTCCGGGTGCGCGGCCGGGGGCTGCCCAAAGGGACGTCCGGCGAACGGGGGGATTTCTTCGCCTGCATCAGCGTGGTTTTGCCGGATAAAATCACCGATGCGGAGCGTCAACTCTGGGAGAATCTCCGCGACAACTCCCGCTTCAATCCACGCGCCAACACAACAACACGATGAACCAACCACCATCGGACACACCGTTTTTTGAGCCCGAGGAAAATGCGACCTATCAGCTCGATGTAGTCGAAAGTCTCACGGGCCTCTGTTCGCAGACCATTCTCCATTATCAGGAAATCGGTCTGGTCCGTGTCTCGTCGGTGCCGGGTGAATTCGATGAAGACGCCCTGCGCACGCTCCGCCGCATCGAACATCTGCGCGACACCTGCGAGGTCAATTCCTCCGGACTCCAATTGATCCTGGATCTCATGGATGAAGTGGAGCGACTCCGCGCGGAACTGCATCGGCGCATGTAGAGGCATGGTCGCGATGCCGAAGCATATTCTTGAATTTCTCCGCCGCCATCGCAGCAGGAAAATCCGGCATGCGAAGCTTCTGTTTTTCCGCAAAAAAATCTGTTAGGACGAGTCCTTCTTCCGGGACGTCGGTAATCAGGCTGGAATCCGGTTCATTCCAGCACTGTGATCGAGGAAAAGTTTTGAAAACAACGCGCGCGCATCAAGGCGCTACCTTCGACTGGATGTTGATGCTGATGGCGTTGTCCTTTTTGAGAAACGATTTGGCCAGGGCGTTGATTTCCTCAAGCTTGATGCTTTCATAATCGGCCGTGCGGTTGCGGGCGAATTCGAGACTTGCGGGTTTTTCCTGGCAGTTTTTCATCACCGTGGCGAGCCAGTATGCGTTGTCGCGCAGGGTTTTTTCGATTGAAGCCAGGGTTGGCTTGAGGGCGCGATCAAGCTCATCAGCAGTGGCGCCTTCGGCGGCGAATTTGTCGGCGATGGTAATGATCGTTTCGGTCAGTTTGCCGAGGTCCTCGGGTTTGCCAACCGACATCGCACTGACATAGCCGAAGTCATCGAGCGCGTCCGAGCCATCGAAGCCGGCATTGGGGCTGTAGGAGGCACCGAGTTTTTCGCGGATTTCCACGCGCAGTTTGTCGCTGAGGATTGCGGCGAGCACATTCATGCGGCGGGCTTCCTTTTGGTTGTCGCGCAGGCCGCGGGTTTTCCAATTGCAGATGACGATGGCCTGCGGAACCTTGCTGTCGTAGCTGACGTTTTTGCTGATCGGTGCGGTCGGCATGGTGACCTTGCGCAGTGGAGCGAGATCGGCGCTGGCCGCTGCTCTGGCAGGCAGGGAACCCACGGTCTTGAGCAGCAGGGGAATCAGTGTGTCGATTTGGAAGTCACCGACGATGCTCAGTTCGAGCGGTGCTTGTGCCAGTTCGGGTGCGAGCCAGGCTTTGACATCGTCCACGGTGTATGTGGCAAGTTTGGCCACGTCGGGCATGGCGAAACGAGGGTCGTCGCCGTGCATCCATGCCTCGATTTCCGCCTGCGGGCCGGCGGGGGAGTGTTTGAGCTGTTGGTCGATCATCGGCAGCGCCGCCTTGAACTGGCGCAGCGCCTCGTCGCGGTATCCGGGGTCGGTCATCGCGGCGCAGAGCAACTGCAACTGCAGTTCCAGATCCTGCGGCGTGGTTTTTCCCTGCAACAGGAACGCATCCTCGGAGAGCGCCAAATCCGCGCCGACGTTTTTCCCGGCGAGGATTTGCTGCAATTCATCGACGCTGTGTTTGCCGAGCCCGCCGCCATTGAAAACGGCGCCGGCGAGCAATTGCAGACCTGGTTTGTCCTTCGGCATCATGAGCAGGCCGGTGCCGAAGCGTGCCAGCATGTCGATGGAGTTTTTGGTGAAGTCGGTCGATTTCAAATTGACCTTGATGCCGTTGGAAAGCGTGAGCTGGGTGATCCCAAGGTCGGCCACTTCGTCGCGTTTGGCGATGGTCCCCGGCGCGGCGAATTCATTGTAGCCGAAGGCGGCGGTTTTCCGCATCTCCGGAGCCGCGACCTTTGTTTTTGCGGATTCGCGATAGAGCGAGGCGAGTTCATCCTTCACGCCCTCCGCAGCGTCCTTGGTGCTGAGGATGAGGTGGTAGCCGGGTTTCTTCCAGAACGTATTGAAGGCTTCCTGGCAGTGGGCGACGGTTATTTTTTCGAGAGCCTTTTTGGCGATGTCGAGGTCGGTTTGCGGCGAGGAGAAAACCGAGTCGTCATTGATGCTGCGGGCGATGGCGGTGGCGAGTTCGTTCGACTTTCTCGTTGCCGCCGATTTGACCTGTTGTTCATAGGCATTCAGTGCGTTGGCCACGGCCTCGGCGAGCTCGTCGTCGGTGAAACCGAATTCGAGGGCGCGGCGGAACTCCTGATCCAGCACGGGCAGTGCTTTTTTCCAGTCGTCATCCTTCGCGGTTACTTCGACCGAACCGACTTCGGTGAAATTGAAGATCACACTGCGCGAGGCCCCGCCCGCGATGATGGCCGCGCCTTCCGCTTTCGCGAGGCGTTCGAAGCGGCGGTTCAGCATCGCGTGCGCCAGTTCGAGCGGCATCCGCGAAGCGCGCACGGCCGAGGTGTCGGGCTGTTTGACATACGGGCTCAGCGTGGTGATGCTGAGTTCTGTTTTGGTGAGTTCCTTGTCGGTGAAAATGGCGGGCACGACATCCTTGAGCGGTTCCACCTTGCCAAGATCGGGGTTGACACCGGGTGTCTGCGGGTTTTTCAGCGATGAAAACGCATCGGTAATCATGGCTTTCGTGGCCTCGGCATCGACATCGCCGACGACGATGAAGGTCATGCGCTGCGGTGTGTAAAAGCGGGTGTAGTAGTCGACAAAACGCTCGCGCGGTGCTGCCTTGATCACCGCCTCGGTGCCGATTGGGAAGCGTTTGGGGATCAGGGAGTCGGGCAGCAGTTGGGAGAATTGCTTCTGCATCATCCGGAAATTCACCGAGTCGCGGCTGAGTTTTTCCGATAGAATCACGCCGCGCTCCTTGTCGATTTCATCGGGCTTCAGCAGCGCGCCGTCGGCGAAATCGCGCATCACCGTGTAGGCGAGCTGCATGGTTTCCTTCGACATGTCGGGCAGGTCCAGCATGTACACCGTTTCATCGAACGAGGTGTAGGCATTGACATGCGCGCCGAAGCCGATGCCCAGCCGTTGCATGCGCGGCACCAGTTCATCGGGGGTGAAATTCTTCGAGCCATTGAAAACCATGTGTTCGAGGAAGTGGGCCACGCCCTGTTGGTCGTCAGCCTCCATCAATGATCCGGTGGCGATGTGCAGTCGCACCGAGTAACGCTTCGGCGGTTCCGCATTCGGGTAGATCATGTAGCGGAAGCCGTTGGGCAGGTTGCCAAACACGGTTTTTTCATCCGCAGCGATGTCGGAATGAGCCTGGGGCCATGCCGTGGCTGCCGCGATGGCCACCGTGGCATCAGTCTTGACCGTGGGTGTTTTTGTGGTGCTGTTCTGGTTGATCGACTTGCCCCAGAAATAGAAAGCAGCAGTGGCCAGGGCCAGGAGGATGAGGAGAGGAACTTTTTTGCGCATGCGTTGATTCCAGCGCATCCACGCCAGGAATCAATGCGTATTTGCAAAATTATTCCGCAGGTCAATCAAGCCAGGGATCTTAGGAAACGCCGAGGTGCACAAGTCGTAAAGGTGACTCGCGGCACGAAGCGATGGTTGCGAGCCCCAAATGGCGAATGCTCTTGTGGACTTGTGATTGCCCCAGACTACCACACATCCTTCACCCCGCAGGCGGCGGGATGACAGGCTCTTCGTTGCTGCGGGTGGGGTCTTCCAACAGGGATTGGTTGAAGTAGTCGGCGGCGCGCTCGGGGTGGCCGTGGTGGTGGGTGGCGATGGTGAGGATGTTTTTGCCAAGCTGCATTTCCAGCACGACGCGGGCTGCGGCGAGGGCGGCGCGGATATGGGCGAGATCGCCTTTGGCTTCTACTTGGCCGTCGCGGGCGGTGGCGAAACTGGTTTTCAGGGCGTTGAACTCGGCCAGCAGTTCGGGGCCGAGGGTGGATTTGTACTTCTCGGCGGTAGTGATCACGCGGTCGAGCAAGCCGGGAAGCTGTCCGATGCGGGCACGGTTGTAATCTAGGAACCCTTGCGGATAGAACTCAGTGTAGGCGGCACTGCCTTTGGGGAATTTGTCGCGCACGCGGCCCTCGCGCTGGCGGACAGTGCTGCGGAAAAGTTGCAGCACCTCGTCCTTGGTGACGGTTCCGCCCATTTGCGCTGACAGGTAGGTGGTGCGGGAGGCGAGTTTCGCGTCGAAGGCATCGAACGCGGTGTCCGTGGGAGCCAGAAGCGCGGCAATTTCTGCGGGAAGAGCAGGTAGCGCCTTGAGCTTGCCGAGGTGATCTTCGGCGAACTGGCGGAGTTCTTCTGCACTGATTTCACGGTTGGCCAAATGATTTTCGAAGAAACGTTTAATATTGATCATAGTACGCGTGAACTACCAGAAACCTGGGGGGCACGACAAGCAGAAAGCTGAAAATGTAGATTTTTTTCGGGCAGAAGGCATTCGGAATTTTCCGAACGGCATTTGTCAGCCGACGGAGGGCATTCGGAATTTTCCGAATGGCACTTGTCAGCCGACAGAAGGCATTCGGAATTTTCCGAACGGCATTTGTCAGCCGACGGAAGGCATTCGGAATTTTCCGAATGGCAATTGTCTACCGACGGAAGGCATTCGGAATTTTCCGAACGGCACTTGTCAGCCGACGGAAGGCATTCGGAATTTTCCGAACGGCATTTGTCAGCCGACGGAGGGCATTCGGAGTTTTCCGAACGGCACTTGTCAACCGACGGAAGGCATTCGGAATTTTCCGAATGGCACTTGTCAACCGACGGAAGGCATTCGGAATTTTCCGAACGGCGTTTTGAGCGCGGAGGCAGCCACGACCATAACCCGGTGAATGTCTAATGCGTCAAAATGACGCGCTTCGGGAGAATTGAGTTACGTCATCAGACATTCTATGAGCTTGTTGTCTGGGAACTTGCATGGCTTTCACTCAGTGTTATGGATTGACTGAACGATAGTCTCCTTCTTCGAATCATATCGAAAATTGCCGATGCTTCCCTCCTTGAGCTTTTCAATAGCCTCCTCAATCGCATCCAGCGGAACCAGAAACCACTCCTTGGGTTCCACCTGCGAACCGAAACGATCCTTCAACTCCAAGTCCAACCGGGCACTGCCGAAAAACCGGTGAAGCAATGCCTCCAGCTTCTTCCGGTTAATGTTGGATAGCTTAAAGGTCGCCACGATCTCTACATCGGCCAGCAAATAGGTCGGATCTTTCTTTGCACTGGCGATCCGCGCTTTCACGTCTCCTCCGGTGACCCCGATCTTGTGAATTACCGACCGATGTTCCGCAACAAACGGGTGCTCCGACTTGCTCCGAAGAATATAGATATAACCCGTTTGCTGATCTCCCTCCTCTTCCTCGTCCGAGAAAAGCGGCCCCAAGTCCGGTTCGGTAATGCGGCGACTGGCCTTGTCTTTGTTCAAAGCTCTCTGGAGCGAGCGCACGAGCAAATCGCTCTCAGTGCCATTGTCGAAAATCACCCGCAGCCGGCTATCGGGACGCCCATAGTAATTGGTGAACGGCTCACCCTTGGACGCCACCAATGCCTTCTGTCCGTCGAGGATAAAAATGTCTCCCACCTTCACCTCGGCATTGTCCTTGTATTTCAGAGTCTGACGGAGGCCGGAAGCCAGTTCGCGTTGCACCTTCTCGAAAATGGGCCGGAACTCCTCGAAGTCCTTGCAGGGATTTCTTTGCGCGACTTCCTCGGCGGCCTTGATCTCCCCGCGGGATCGCACGTGAACAAGCTCTGTCACATCCCCACCGGAATCGACGCCCAACGCCTCGAGCAATTCCGCATCCGAAGGCTCTTCGCTTACAACACTCGAAGGAATCTCCGCGATAGGATCGAGAAGCCCATGCGGGTCCATGCCTTTCAAAACTTCCCTGCACTCTCCTGACTTCCGGATCTGGTCCAGCCTCACGGCGTAAAGCCGTTCGAAAATGTCACGGCTCTCTCCATGCTCCGGCCTGCGGCCATGCTCCTGCACGAAGCGACCGATCTCCTCAAAACCCGCGATGATCCGTTGGTCACGCGCGGAAAGGCCGTCGGTTTTGCTTGCCGCGGTTTCCACACCCAGCGCGCCCAGCAACTCCAAATCGTCGTCTGTGATCTTCTTAGCCATTCTTCTGATTCATCGCCTCGCGTTGCAGGAAGGCCACACCTTCCGCCATCCGCTTCTCCCAAGCGTCGGGTGAAGTCAGGGACGGCAGCCTGCCCTTTTCTTTCTTAAACTCCAGTGCGCGTTTTGCCAACCCCCGCGCTTCTTCGAGCGTCAGATTCCCTCGTCGGCCGGCAATCACAGCGGCCACCTGCTTCAACCTTTCCTCGGTCATCGACTTCGCCAGGATGGCGTAGGCTTCGCCAAACGGATTGATCCGGTCGATCAGATCAATGTCCAGTTCCCGGACATCCATCGCGTATCGGCGGATGCCATCAATCAGCGACGTGTTGGGAGTGGGCTCGTTGCTGTCGCCATCCCCGCCGCCAGTCAGCATTTTCTTCGCTTGTTGCACGAGGTTCAGCGCTGCAATGGCATGTTGGCGCACGGCTTCCAAATCCTCGTCGTCCAGATTCGGAAACCTCTCCTGCACGATTTTGCCCATGCGGACCTGCGTGAGTTCCTCGGGGACCAATTCGTCATCAAACAATCCGCGCTCGATGGTCCGCTTATCCTGCACGAAGGCGGTGACGAGTTCGTTCAAGTCCTCCTTGCAGATCCGTTCCGCCTCGTGGCTCTTCGGTTCTGCCAGCCCTTTGATTTCCAGTTGGATTTGTCCCGTCGTGGGATTCACGCCGATGTTCGTCTTCGCCGGGTCGTATCCTCCCGGCCCGTAATCGTATCCCGGAGTTTCTTCATTGCTCTGGTTCTTGGAGCGGAACTCGAACCGTGGTGCCAGCACCTGCTCCATCAGCAGGCTCGCGGCGATGGCCTTGAGCGTATCGTTCACGGCTTCCGTCACCGCTCCTTCCGAGGCGTCCGGCTCGGCGATGAGGTTGGTGAAACGGGTACGCTTCTTGCCCGGCGCATCGCGGGTGGCACGGCCGATGATCTGGATGATCTCCGTGAGGCTGGAACGGTAGCCAACCGTCAGCGCGTGCTCGCACCAGATCCAGTCGAAGCCCTCCTTCGCCATGCCGAGGGCGATGATGATGTCCACATGATCCCGGTTGTTCTTCTGGGCCGGATCTTTCAGCGCTGCGGAAACCTTTTCCCGCTTCGTCGAATCATCGTCCACCAGATCGGCGATCTTCAGGATCTTTCCCTCGGCGGTCTTCACGAGCTGGAAACCAGTTTGCTCGTCCGCTCCCTGCCATTCGCCCAGCCCCTCGATGATGTGCTCCACCTCCTTGATCTTGTCCTTCGTGCTCTCCCGCGCATTGACGTTCGGAATGTGGAGGATCGTCTTTTCGCCCGGCCGCAGGACATCGAAGATGCATTTCTCGGCATCGTTGTTCTGATCCCGCGTGAGGTAGTCGCCGGAGTAGAAGAAATACCCGATATCGAGCTGCTTCAGGTAGTCGTAACCATTGAGCTGCTCGTAATAGGTGTAGGTGACGGTATCGAACTTCGATTCATCGTCCGGATGCAGCACCGCCTCCGCGTCGCCGCGGAAATAGGACCCGGTCATCGCCACGAGGTGGATCTTGTCCCGCTGCATGAGCTGGCGGATGTGTTCGCCCAAGCGGTTGTCTGGATTTGCCGAAATGTGGTGGAACTCGTCCACGGCGATCAAGCGATCATCGAAAACCTCCGGTCCGAATTTCTCCATCGCGAAGCGGAACGTCGCGTGCGTGCAGACAAGCGCCATGTCCCCGCTGTCGAGGAACTTTTTTAGCGATTCCACCTTGCCACCGTTGTCCGTGCCCGGCGCGTCGCACAGGTTCCACTTCTGCTCGACCTTCCAATCGGCGAAAAATCCAAACTTGCTCAGCGGTTCGTCATGAAAACTCGCGCCAATGGAACGCTCGGGCACCACGATGATCGCCTGCTTGAGCCCCTGGTTCGCCAGCTTGTCCAACGCGATGAACATCAGCGCCCGGCTTTTGCCCGATGCCGGTGGGGATTTGATCAAAAGGTATGGCTCCCCGCGTTTCTGATAAGCACGCTCCTGCATAGGCCGCATGCCCATTTCATTAGGTCGCGTGGATCGGCCATCGCGGGCGTAGGTGACGGAGATGGATGGGATGGATGTGGGGTGAGTCATGATAAAAATGATTGTGATTCCGGCATCTCTTCGTCCTTTCCGAAGGATAGATAGTCGTATCGTGAGAAATCTAGCAAACCCCTGGCCTGCCAAAGCGTCATTTCCCCCAAATTTGTGACCGAGCACTCCATGGCACCAAATTCATCACAAGACCCAAATAACTTTTCGATCTCTTTGGCGGACTGTTTGAGCACTTCGATCATTGCTGGTTGCCCCATCAAAGACGGCGCTACCATCAAATGAAGTTGGATTTCATAGCAATCTCCTTCTTGGATTTCATCCAATGGAGCTATCTGTATCAAAAGGGAATCAATAGCTGATTCATGCCTTGTGATGATTTCACCAAATTCTTCCTTAATACAGCGAAAGGCCGTCTCGAAGGATTCTGGAAATGCAGTTCTGGAGTAGCGCGCGGCACGCCACTCGATGATGTCATCAATGACTTCTCGGGAAATGACTATCTGAAGTGAAAAACTAAATCCTTCGATTAGCGAACGATCAACGAGCCCAATCTCCTTAATCTTTGCTACGACGCACTTCTGCTCGTTATGTAAACTAATCCAAAAATGAATTTCTCGCGGATTTTTCCCATCTTGGTATTCGGGATCGGGCTTTCCTTTCTTTGTCTTGCGGAGAATTAAGGGCAGCAGCTCTAGATAGGGCTCTTTGTCGAAATCCGGATTGATGCAGTCGCAGGTTTGCGTAAGAACCAAAAATCCGACTATGTCTTCTCCGCCCGAGACGCCTGCCTGCTGCAAGCTACCAGGATCAAGAACGACTCCTTGCTTCCAGCCTGCTGCGATCAGTCTATTTCTCAGGTCGGCCATTACAGGGGGGCATTACGAAAGCGATGCAGTTTCTTTGCGTTTTCCGCCCAACGCTTGTTGAGCTTACGCGTTGATTCGCGGATCGGATCGCCTTGAATGACCAGTGGTTCACCCAGAATCGCACGCGATTGAGCATAAGCTTCCTGATATTGTTTCATGCGCTCATGAATCATCTCTCGGATGACAGTGACGCTCACATCCGCAGAGCGCAGCGTGTCTCTGATCGTTGTTTGATCGGCGCGCGGACCAGTGTAATCCAATAGGAAATCCCAGTTGGAGGCATCGGTTGCTTCAGCCCAATCTGTTGCCGCGGCAGCCAATGTTTGCAAATGTTTCTGCGATTGAGGGTCAGGCGATGTTTTGCCTTTCAGCCAGCTATAGACCGTAGGGCGGGTCACACCAAGAATCTCAGCGAGTTCGGTCATATTGAACTGCCAGTCTTTTTTGACACCAGAGATTAGCTCGACAATTGGAATGGATTCATGGGCTTGATAAGCCTTAGAGATCATTACAAGTGGATTAGATGGCGGATCAGATTGGCGTGGCATACCAGCCATAGCCGTTCCTGGCCCCGCGATCAATCCCACAAGGACCAAGGACATTGTCGTCATTGAATGTACATGGCTGCTGGTTGCCGCTCGATTTCTAAAATCAGGTGGCGTAGCATGATTGAGAGTAGTTAGATTCATTTCCATAATTCGAGGGCTTTCGTCGTGATGGTGGCTTGAAAAACTTCCGCGTTATGGCGACGGAGTTCGGAAAGTTGAGCCAGGCAAGATTCTGCGGTAAACGGTGTAGGGTGCGCCGTTTGCGTGTGTAGATTTTCCAGAAGTAAAAACGGCACTGAACTTTCCAGTGGATAGCGTACATGGGCATCGATCGGCAAAAGGTCCGGCGGCAGAGTAAAGTGCTTCGGCCCTAGCGAAATGCAGCGCGTTACCAAACGTCCTCCCTCTGGAGTTTCAAAACTTGTCTCTGAAATGCTATTGACACGCTGTAATTCACCAAGGTTGGGCATACCCAAAACAGAGGGTGTCACCCATTCCGATGGATCAGATTCTACTTCACAGGGAATATAGCCAACATAGCGCAGCTGATACACTTGCGGCAAAAGAGATTGGATCACGGATTCCACCATAGAAAAAATGTTCCGATAATGTGGCTCCGCGTTGGCAAAATGATCATAAGCCGTGAATAAAATGCTTACACTCAACTTATCCAGGCGAATGATAACGGTTTTCTCCACGTTGCTGAAATCCCAACGGTCAAATTCCTGAAAGGCGACGTTCATTCCCGAACCAGCCACCTCATCGATTCTCCAGTTCTTCGTTTTAATCGGATCGACTGTCACGGGATACCCATTGAGGCGCAGAGCTTCCTGCAAGGCAGGAACATAGCTCGCCATACTCTCAACGGGCATAAACTGCACCCGAGCAGCCACACAGATCAGAGGGGGATTAGTAAGAGAAAATTCAGACATGGGGTTGGTTGCGGCCTCGTTTTACACAAAATTTTACACTTTGGTAGCGTTTTGTGAATCTATTTTTGTGCGAATTTTGGCAAATTTCATCTGACTACCCCTTGATACAGCAAAAGGTGGTCGTTTTTGTCCACCGTCACTCTGGGTATTGGTCCTTCAAAATGGCCTTCTGAAGCCTGCCTGTCACTTCTTTGACTTGAGAAGCTAATATCTTGTCTGGTGACGCTGACCAGAATGACACAATTGCCTCCGAAAAAGCCTCGATCTGAGCATCGCTGATTTTTAGATAGGTGTGATCACGGAGATCCACACTGGAAAAAAGGATTGCATGGTTCCCAGTGGCGTCGTCAAAATACACTGGATATTTTTCCTTCAATTCGTCGAAGGCAGGCCCCGCGCCGTGCTTGTAGACATTCACCACCAAGCGACACGCATTCAGTGTTTCCCAGTAGGCAGACGATCCCACACTCCAGCCAAGGCTTTCCAGAAATTCAGCCATTTCTGCGAAGTTCACCTGCCAAATTCCTCTCGGAAAATTCTCACCCGCATACCAGTGCTTAATCTCATTCACCAACCAATCACGAAGCTGCTTGTCCCATTCATGAAACATACCGGCGACTACGCTCAAGCGCGTTTGATCCCGCATGTCGTTGAGTAGTTCATAGAATTCGATGCCGACATTGTAGGCGGCTTCATAGAAGTCGGCGGGGTCGTGCCTTTCCGGATCAAAACGACTGCTGCTTCGCTCAATCCACTCTTCGGACGCTTTTTCAGCTTCCGACTCGATGTTTTCAAACTGCGAAAGCAGACGTTTTCGCGCCTCAGTGACGTAAAAGCGATGCCCTTCGATCAAGTCCTTCCGACGCAACGCACACATTTGGAAA
>Ga0315905_10001673_pt1 | contig 23684 bp, 11 predicted proteins | sample LakEriMetagenome_5_FD_203522 | JGI IMG/M metagenome (GOLD analysis project Ga0315905, IMG submission 203522) | Freshwater fungal communities from buoy surface, Lake Erie, Ohio, United States - Buoy 4 MA121 | ecosystem: Environmental > Aquatic > Freshwater > Lake | place: USA: Lake Erie, Ohio...
GCCGCGTACTAATCAATTGTACCCCCCTCCCCCCCCCCCCTTTCCCCCATCAACACCCAAACGCCGTCCGATCACACACAGTACCACCGCCGCGTGTGCGAGCTCCTCTCCACGCACGACCGCGCGTTCCTGGTGCACGCCGACAACGTCGGCAGCAAGCAGTTCGCCGACATCCGCGCGGTGCGTTCGCGGGAGGGCTCGCGCGCTCCGAGTCTTTTGCCCGCCCCCCCCCTGCTGCAGCCTCCTCCTCCTCCCCCCCGCCCCCGGGCCCGCCGCCGCCGCCGCTCAACCTCCCCCCCCTCCTCCTCCCTCTGCCCACTCCCACCCCCAAAAACAACACCAAAACACTCCGCAGGGCCTCCGCCCCGACAGCGTCATCCTGATGGGCAAGAACACCATGATGAAGCGCTCCATCAAGCTCTACTGCGAGGAGAAGGAGGACGACACGTGGATGCCCCTGTACGAGCGCCTCGTCGGCAACGTCGGCATCGTCTTCACCAAGGCCGACCTGTCGTCGGTCAAGGAGGAGATCGCGCGCTACAAGGTCGGCGCGGCCGCGCGTGTGGGCGCCGTCGCGCCCAACGACGTGACGATCCCGAGCGGCCCGACGTCGCTGGACCCGTCCAACACGTCGTTCTTCCAGGCGCTGGCCATCGCCACCAAGATCACCAAGGGGTGGGTTTTTTTTGTTTTTGTTTTTTGATTCGGGGTCGTCGTTGTTTTTTGTGCCGTCTTGCGACGCGGGCGCGTTTTTTTTCCTTTGCCCCGGCTCTCCTGTCGCCCAAATTCGCGCGGCCTCCTCTCTCTCACGACATCCCGCCCACCCCACCACCACCCACACCGCCCCCTAAACAACAACAAACAGCTCGATCGAGATCGTGTCGGACGTGCACCTGATCCACGCGGGCGAGAAGGTCGGCGCCTCGCAGGCCGCCCTCCTCGGCAAGCTGGGGATCCGCCCGTTCAAGTACGGGCTGGAGATCCTGCAGGTGTTCGAGGGCGGCGCGCTCTTCGACCCCATGGTCCTCGACCTCACGGACGACGTGCTGCTCGAGCGCGCGGCCGCGGCCATCGCCAACGTGGCCGCGCTGTCGCTCGCCGCGGGCTACCCGACGCTCGCCTCGGTGCCGCACAGCGTCGTGGACGGGTACAAGAACGTGCTGGCCATCGCGCTGGCGACGGAGTACTCGTTCCCGCTGGCCGACAAGGTCAAGGAGATCCTCAAGAACCCGGGCGCCTTTGCGGCCGCGGCCGCGGCCGCGGCGCCGGCCGCCGCCGCCGGCGGCAAGGCCGAGGCCAAGAAGGAGGAGCCCGAGGAGGAGGAGGAGGAGGACATGGGCTTCTCGCTGTTCGACTAAAAACAACAGCGGGAGCGGTGTCACGTCGGGACGGGCGTGGTGTGTGCGGTGTGCGAGGGGGGGGTGGCGTGGCGTCGAGATGCGTCGGGGGAAGGGCGCGCGCGCTGGCGCAGCAGCCCGCCAGCTGTTGCGGCCGCGCGCGCGCGCCCTTGCCTCGTGCCTCTCTTCGCTGCGCCTCCCCTCTCTCGTCCCCGCCTCCCCATTTCTTCCCTAGCGATCCTGCATCTCTTTGCGGGCGTTTGTGTTTGTAAAGAGCCGCGGGCATCTCGATTCCTCTGGATCTCGACTGTTGTTGGCAAAGTCGGGCGACGGCGGCGGCGGCCGCCGCTGTCGATGAGCCACAACCCGCCGCGCGCGCTGTCTCTCGAGCGACCTCTCGTTGTTGTTCTTACGCCTACCAATCCCAATTTTGCGATCAATCGAGCGCGCATGCGACCGCCCTCGCACCCGTGCCTGATCGGGGCGCGGGGGCAGCCGGCGGCCGCGCGCGCGAGCGTCGGGGTCACCGGCCGACCATCGACAGCTCTCGGCCGCGATCAGGCCGCGATCAGGAGGCGGCGGCGGACCATCCGCCCGTCGGCGCTGTTCGGAGGAGGAGGAGGAGGAGGAGGAGGAGGAGGAGGACCAAGTACAAGCGCCTCGCCGTCCAAGGGCTGGCTCGCGTCGCTCTTTGGCGGCGGCGATGGGCGCGCCGCCGCCGCCGCGCCGCCGCCGCCGCCCGCGCCCGTCGACGACGGCGCCTTGCTCGACTTTCTCTCGCGCGACCTCGGCGTGGCCGTCTCGCGGCAGCCCACGATGCTGGTCGAGACGTCGTGGGGCGGGCGCGGCCTGGCGGCTTCCAGGCCGATCGCGCGCGGCGAGCTGGCCGCGTGCGTGCCCCTGAGCGCGATCGTGACGGCCGAGGCGGCCGCGCTCGAGTCGCCGCTGCTGCAGCGCGCGGCCGCCGCGGCGCGCGGCGGGGGGCAAAGCCCCGGCGCTGGCAGCGGCGGCCTCACGGCCGAGCTGCCGGACTGGACGGCGCTGGCCGTCTGGCTGATGGAGCAGCGGCACGCGCTCGAGCAGCAAGGCAGCAAGGCGGGGGGCAGGTGGGCCCCTTACGTCGCGCGCCTGCCCGACAGCACCGGCACGGTGCTCGAGTGGGCGCCGCCCCCAGGGGACCCCGCGGGGCCCGGGCGCGAGGCGTTTGTCGCGCGCGAGCTGGCCGGGTCGGGCCTGCGCCACAAGGCGGCCGAGATCCTGCGCGCGGCCGACGCGACCTGGAGCGAGGTCGAGGCGCTCGCCGGCGGCGCCGAGAGCGGCGGCGGCGGCCCGTACGCGCGCGCGGCGCTCGACTGGGCGCTCGGCGTGCTGCTGTCGCGCGTCGTGCGGCTCGACGGCGCGCCCGGGCAGCCGTCGGCGCTGGTGCCGTGGTGCGACTTCCTGAACCACTCGCCCGCGGCCGACTGCTACCTGGACGTGGACGAAATGGCTAGTGGCGGCGGCGGCGTTGGCAGCAGCAGCAGCAGCACCAGCAGCAGCCCCTTGGCCGTCGTCGGCGTGCGCGCCGACCGCGCCTACCGCCCCGGCGACGAGGTGCTCATCAGCTACGGCCCAAAGTCGTCCGGCGAGCTGCTGCTCTCGTACGGCTTCTGCCCGCCGCCGGACTCGAATGCGGCCAACGACCGCGCGTTCGTGCAGGTGGCCGTGCCCCCTCGGGCGGCCGCCAAGCGGCGCGCCCTCGCGCGCCGCGGCATCCCTCCCGCCGAGACGTTCGCCTTGCGCGCGGACGCGTTGCCCGAGGGCCTGCTGCCGTACGTGGCCTTTGCGGACGCCGAGCTGAGCGGTGGCGGAGAAGACGATGAGGACGATGCGGCCGCGGAGGCGCTGGCGGTCGTGCTTTTTGGCGGCGGCGGCGGCGGCGGCGCGGAGCAAGACGACGACGACGACGAGGCGGCGGAGGAGGAGGAGGACGAGTGGCCACCGGAACTGGAGCGGCTGGCGTGGCGCGGCGTGGCCGCGCGCTGCCGCGCGGCCCTCGGCGACTACACCACGGACGAGGCGGCCGACCGCGCGCTCGCCGCCTCGGCCCCCCAGGTGCGCGAGCGCGGCGCGTCCGCGGCCGTCCCCGCCGAGCGCGCGGCGGCCCTCGCCGACGCGCGCCTCCGCGAGCGGCGCATCCTGGGGGCGGCCATGTTTGCGGCCACGGGGCAGGCCAAGCAGGGCAAGGCTGACGGCGGGAGGAGGCGGCGATGGCTGTGACTCCAAGTCGAGAGGGAGCAGGAAACGCGAAACACTCTTTTTACACCCTATAAAATTTACTACAACTACAACAACAAGCCGTCGCCGCCCTCGCCGCCGCCGACCGAGTCGAAAAACGCGATCGTCTCCTGCAGGGCGTCGACGAAAACGTCCACCTCGTGCGCCGTGTTGTACACGTGCAGCGACGCGCGCGCGGAGGCCGGGACGCCCAGCTCGCGGTGCAAGGGCTGCGCGCAGTGGTGCCCGCTGCGCACGGCCACGCCCGAAGCGTCCAAGAGGGTGGAGACGTCGGTCGCGTGCAGGCCGCGGACGTTGAAGGCGGCGAGCGCCGCGCGCCCGCCGGGCGTCTCGGGCGGCGGGCCGTAAAGCTCGACGCGGTCGAGGCGCGCGAGGCGCTCCCACAGGTACCCCCCCAGCTCCTGCTCGGCCTGGTGGACGGCGCGCATGCCGCGCATGCCGGCGTCGGCGCGGAGGGCGGCGTAGTCGGCCAGCGCGGAGGCTGAAGAGGGCGGGGCGAGCAGCGGCGGCGACAAAGACGGCAGGGCGCCGTCGCTGCCGTGGCCGTGGCCGCCGCCGTGGCCGTGGCCGTTGCTGCCGCTGCTGCTGCTGCCGCTGCCGCCGCCCGCCGCCTCTGCCGCGCCGCCGCCGCTCCCGACGCTCATCAAAAGGTCCACCGCCGCCCCCAGGCCGATGGCCTCGGCGATCGCCGGCGTCCCCGCCTCAAACTTGGCGGGCGGGCCCGCGTACGTCGAGTGGTCGAGGAAGACGTCGCGGATCATCTCGCCCCCGCCCATCCAGGGGGGCATCTCCTCCTCGGACGCCAGGATCTCGCGGCGGCCCCACAGGAACCCGACGCCCGTGGGCGCGAGCATCTTGTGCCCCGACGCGACGATCCAGTCGGCCCCCAGGGCCTGCACGTCGACGGGCATGTGCGGGACCGACTGGCACGCGTCCAGCAGCACGCGGGCCCCCACGCGCCGCGCGCCGCTGACGACGCGCTCGGCGTCGAGCACGCACCCGAGCACGTTGCTCACGTGCGGCAGGGCGACGAGCTTGGTGCGCGGGGAGAGCAGGGCGTCGTAGTGGTCCATGTCGAGGGTCTGGTGGTCGAGGCCGCGGCGGCGGGAGGTCACGGCTGAAGCTGAAGCTGAAGAAGAAGAAGAAGAGGGCGCGCCTCCTCCTCCGCCTTGCTGCCGCAGCCGGACGTGCCGGAGCACCGCGCCCGTGCGCTTGGCCACCATCTGCCACGGGACCAGGTTGCTGTGGTGCTCGGCCACGGACACGACGATCTCGTCCCCGGGCTTGAGATTGGCCAGGCCCCACGTGAACGCCACAAGGTTGACGGCCTCGGAGGCGTTGCGCGTCCACACGACCTCGTCCGGGCCGCGCGCGTTGATGAGCGCGGCGACCTTGGCGCGCGCGCCCTCGTACGCCGCCGTGGCGGCGGCGGCGAGCTCGTGCACGCCGCGGTGGACGTTGGCGTTGTAGCGCGCGTAGTAGTCGTCCATGGCGCGCGTGACGAGCAGGGGCTTCTGGGACGTGGCGGCGCTGTCGAGGTAGACGAGGGGCTTTCCGCTGCCGGGCAGCGTCTGCGTGAGCACGGGCGTGTCGCGGCGGAGGAGGTCGGCCAGGGCCGCGGTGAAGGGGGAGACGCCGGCGGTGGCGCTGGTGGCGGCGGCGGCGGCGGCGGCGCGCGCGCTCGTCGGGGCGGCGGCGGCGGCGGCGGCGGGCTGTTTTGTTTTTTTCGTTCGTGGTGGGGGTGCGTGTGCAGAGGGGAGGTGTCGTGAGTGATGGTGCTGAGCGTTCGTGCGCTTGCGCTCTTGATTGATTGATGGATTGCTGCGGCGGGCGCGCGCGCGCGCGCGAGGGGGCGCGCGAGAGCGACCTTCCACAGATGCACGCACCATCGTCGTCGTCCGCCGACCGCTCGTGGCTCGCCTCCTCCGGCCGCTGCGCAACTGCGGGGGCGCAGGCGTCCTGCCGCTCGTGCTCGGCGCGCACGAGCAGGAGGCGGACGCGGCGCCCGCGCGCAGCGACGACGACGACGACGACACCGCGCCTTGCATGGGTGGCTCCCGGTTTGTGGTGCCGATGTCGCGTGGCGTTCGTTCGTTCGGGGGGTCTCGATGAACGCGAGAGGCTGCTTGAATGGTGAGGCTATGATCTGCTATGTGAGATGAGTCGTGTGAGAGTGGGAAGGACGGGCGGGCGAGCGACCGGAAGAACAAGGCAGCAGCGCGACACGACGACGACGCCGCTTGGCGGAAAGCCGAGGGCGCGCGCGCGACGGCAGCGGCGGCGCAAGGAGCGAGCGGCGCTCGCTCGATCCCACGCCGCCCGCACAGATCGCTCGCCATTTCGTCACACTAGTTGATCGTCAAGCAAGGAGCCATCTGCTCTTGCCGCCCGCGTTGCAGCCTGCATCGGCATCAGGCGACGGCGCAAGCGGCGCGCGCCGCTTTTGCACGACATCCCCATCGCACCCGCCCGGACGCGACGCAACCCCCACCCGTCTTTCAACCCGCGGCAGCCACGATGCAGGTCCCGACGGACGTGCTCGCGGCGCTGCAGAGCCAGCAGGTGAGGGATTGCGTGAAGGAGCTGCGGACGACGCGTTGTTCTTTCCCCGCGCCAAACGCCGCCGACGCCGACGCCGCCGTTCACGCGTCTTCGCTCCGCGCGCGCGCCCCTAAAAAAAAACAAAAAAACAGCGCCGCGTCCGCAACCTGTGCGTGCTCGCGCACGTCGACCACGGCAAGACGACGCTGACGGACCACCTGATCGCGAGCAACGGCCTGATCCACCCGCGCACGGCCGGGGAGCTCCGCTACATGGACTCGCGCGACGACGAGCAGGAGCGCGGCATCACGATGAAGAGCAGCTGCATCTCGCTGCTGCACGTGCCGGCGGCGGCGGCGACGGGCGGCGCCGCCCCCGCCGCCGCCGCCGCCGCGCCCTCCTCCTCCTCCTGCTCCTCCTCTTCGTCCGCCCCCTCCACGGCCGCCCCCCCGCGGCCCCAGCCGCAGCCGCAGCCCCCGCCGCAGCAGCAGCTCGCCGACGGCTACCTCATCAACCTCATCGACTCGCCCGGGCACGTCGACTTTTGCAGCGAGGTCTCGGCGGCCGCGCGCCTGTCGGACGGCGCGCTCGTCGTCGTCGACGCGGTCGAGGGCGTGTGCATCCAGACGCACGCGGTGCTGCGCCAGGCGTGGCAGGAGCGCGTGAGGCCTTGCCTGGTGGTCAACAAGGTCGACCGACTCGCCACCGAGCTGCGCCTGAGCCCCGCGGAGGCGCACGCGCGCCTCGCGGCGACCGTGGCGCACGCCAACATGGTCTGGTCGGCGCTGGCGAGCGAGCAGTACTTGTCCGAGGCCGACGCGGTGCTGGCGGCCGAGGCGCAGCGGGCGGCCGAGGCGGCCGAGGCGGCCGAGGCGGCCGCGGCGGCGAGCGGCGGCGGGCAAGAGGACGGGGCAGCAGACGACGCGGAGGACGCCCGGCAGCAGCAGCAGCAGCAGCAGCAGCAGCAGCGAGACGAGGCGGCGGCGGCGGCGGCGGCCGCCGAGGAGCAGCAAGGGAGGGACGCTTTCCGCCCCGAGGACGGCAACGTGGCGTTCGGCTCGGCGGCCGACGGCTGGGCCTTCACGCTCCCGCAGCTCGCGCGCATGTACGCGGCCAAGCTCGGCGGCGGGGTCAACCCGCGCGCCCTGGCGCGCGCCATGTGGGGCGACTACACCTACTCTGCCAAGGAGCGGCGCGTCGCGCGCCTGCGCGGCGGCGCCGCGCGCCAGGCGGCCGCGGGCACGGGCAAGAGCAAGCTGTGCTTCGTCCAGTTTGCCGTCGAGCCCCTGTGGCGCGCGTACGCGTCCCTCGACTGCGTCGCGCCCGGCACGGGCGCCCCCTTTGCGGGCGAGGCCCTCGCGCCCATCGCGCGCGGCCTCGGGCTCGCGGACGCGCAGGTGCCGCCGCGCCTGCTCGAGCCGGGGGCCGACGCGAGGCAGGCGCTGCGCGCGGTGCTGCGGGCGTGGCTGCCCCTCAGCGAGGCGGTGCTGACGATGGCGGCCGAGCACCTGCCGAGCCCGGACGAGGCCGCGCCGTTCCGCACGCCGCGCCTGCTGTCGGCCGCGGCGGCGACTGCTGCCGACGGGCTCGGAAGGGGCGGTGGCGGAGCCGGCGGCAACGCCGCCGCCGCCGCTCCTGCCGCCGCCGCCGCCGACGACGGCCCCGGCGCGCTCGCGGGCCTCGACGCGGCCGAGCGGCGCGTCGACGCCGCCCTCGCCGCCCGCCCGGACCTCCCGCTGTCCCGCGGGGACGCCAGGGGCGTGCTGCGGCGCGTGCGGGAGGGCCTGGCCTCGAGCTCCCAGTCGGACGACGCCCCGCTCGTCGTCTACGTGTCGAAGATGGTGTCGGTCCCGGCGTCGGCGTTCCCGCGGGGGCAGCTGCCGGCGGGCGTCAGCGCCGGCGCCAACGGCGAGGTGTTTCTGGCGTTCGGGCGCGTCTTCAGCGGCACGGCGCGCGAGGGGCAGCGCGTGCACGTGCTGTCGGCCGCCTACGACCCCGCTCGGCCCGCCGGGGCCGGCGGCGCGGGCGCGGACGCGGCGGACGGCGGCGGCCTGCCGGGCGCGCGGCCGGCGGCGGCGGCCCACGCGCCGCCGCCGCAACACCGCCAGACGGCCGTCCTGCGGGGCCTGTACCTGATGATGGGCCGCCACCTCGAGCGCCTGCCCCGCGTTCCCGCCGGCGGCGTCCTCGCCCTCGCCGGCCTCGACGCGTCCTTGCTCAAGAGCGCCACCCTGTCGTCGGTGCCGCTGTGCCCGCCGCTCGCCCCCATGGCGTTCCAGGCCGCCCCCATCGTGCGCGTGGCCGTCGAGCCCGCGCGCCCCGCCGACCTGCCCCGCCTCGCCGAGGGCCTGCGCCTGCTCAACCGCGCCGACCCGTTCGTCGAGGTGTCCCTCGCGCCCTCGGGCGAGCACGTGGTCGGCGCCGCGGGCGAGGTGCACCTCGAGACGTGCGTGCGCGACCTGCGCGAGCGCTTCTGCCCGGGCGTCGAGCTGTCCGTGTCGCCGCCGCTCGTCGGCTTTCGCGAGACGGTGTGGTGCGGCCGGGAGGCCGCGGACGACAACGGGGGCGGCGGGGACAACGGGGGCGGCGGCGGAGGCGGAGGCGGCGCGGGCGGCGGCGGCGGAGGCGGAGGCGAGGCTGGCGAGCCCGCGGGCGCGGGCAGCAGCCGCCCGATCGTGCGCGTGGTCGAGGCGTCGACGGCCAACGGCTGCTGCGTGCTGCGCGTGCGCGCGCTCGCGCTGCCCGCGGCGGCGGCCGCGGCGCTCGAGGAGGGGTCGGCCGTCGCGCGCGAGCTAATCGAGCGGGAGGAGTGTTGTGGTCGGCGGCGGCAGCAGCAGCAGCAGCAGGGGGCCACTGATGCTGCTGCTTCTGCTGCTGCTGGCGTGGGGGTGGACGAGGTGGCCGCGCGCGTGCTGCGGCGCAAGCTCGCCGCGGCGCTTGGAGGGACGGTGGCAGCAGCAGGGCCGAGCGAGGAGGAGGGGGCGCGGGGCGGGAGCGGCGGCAGCGGCAGCGGGTCGGCCGCGTACGCCGGCCTGCGGCGGTCGCTGCGGCGCGCGTGGCTGCTGGCCCCGCGCCGCGGCGGGGCCAACGTGCTGCTGTGCAGCGCGCTGTCGGCCGACATGATGCCGGCCAGGGGAGCAGGCGAGGCGGGCGGGGCCGCCGCCGCCGCAGAGGCCGCGCCGCCGCCGTCCCCGAGCGGCGGCGGCGCTGGCAGCGTCGCCGGCGCCGGCAGCGTCAGCGGCGCGGGCCCGCCCGTCGAGAGCGCCGGTCTCTTCGACGTGCCCGCGGACCAGGTCCTGCGCGTGGCCAAGGTGAGCGGCGGCGCGGCCTCAGGCGCCCCCCTCGCGCCCTCGACGGCGGACGGCGGCGTGGCGGGCGTCTCGTCCGCCCTGGCCGGCGCGAGCCTGTCGGGCGCGGCTGGCGGCGAGGACGGCGGCGGCGGTGCCGCCGCCGCGCCTGCCGGCCCGCCGCCGCAGGCTTACGACGTGCGCCTGGGCCAGCCCGAGGCGGCCGCGGCCTTGGGGCTCTTGCAGCCGCAGTCGCCTTTGGTCCCGACTGCTGGGCGCTCGACGGCTCAGCAGCAGCAGCAGCAGCAGCAGCAGCAGCAGCCCGCGACGCCGCTCCCGCCACCGCCCCTGCCCGCCAACGTCCTCCCCGCCGCCTGGCAGCACGTGCGCGAGGCGATCGCGGACGGCGTCGTCGCGGGCTTCAACCTCGCCGCCGCGGCGGGCCCGCTCTGCGAGGAGCCGCTCTGGGGCGTCGTGTTTGAGGTGGAGGCGCGCCTCGTCCTGCCCTCCGCCTCTCCCGCCGACGGCCACGGCGGCGGCGGCGGCACCCGACGCGCCGCCGCCCCCCCTCCTCCCCCCGACCTGCTCCTCCAAGAGGACGCCTACGGCCCCTTCACGGGCCAGGTCGTCACGGCCGCCGCCTCCGCCCTCCGCCGCGCCGTCCTGGAGGCCGGGCCCCGCCTCGTCGAGGCCGTCTACCTGTGCCAGCTGCAGGCGGCCGCCGAGGCGCTGTCGGGCGTGTATGCGGTGCTCGGCCGCCGCCGCGCGCGCGTGCTGCGAGAGGAGCTCCGCGAGGGCTCGGGGGACTTTGCCGTGCACGCCTACCTGCCGGTCGAGGCGGCCTTCGGCCTCGCCGCCGAGCTCAGGCGGCGCTGCTCGGGCGCCGCGAGCGCCTCCTTGCTGCTGAGCCACTGGGAGCGCGTGCAGGTCGACCCCTTTTTCGTGCCGACGACCGAGGGCGAGCGCGAGGAGTTGGGGGAGGAGCAGGTGGCGGGCGGGGTCGGGACCAACGTGGCGCGGCGGCTGGTCGACGCGGTGCGGCGGCGCAAGGGCCTGGCCGTGGAGGAAAAGGTGGTGGCGCGCGCGACCAAGCAGCGGACGCTCAAGAGGAACGTGTGAGAGGGTGGATTTGAGGAGAACAGGCCGATCTTGCAAACTGAGAGAGAAGGGACTGCGAACGAGTTTCCGATTCGGGGTCGCGACGCGAGAGAAGCGAGAGAAGAGCGCGCGGCGCGTCGCGCGCGGGCGGGCGGGCGGCAGCGCCGGCCCCCTCTCGCAAAGAAGGGAAAAAAAAATAGGGGGATGGTCGGTCGTCGCGCGCCCCCCCGTAAAACTCCCGAGGGAAACAACACGCTCGAGCGCCCCGCCTCCGGCGCCATCACACGGCCGGGAAGAACAGCCCCACCGCCACGCCCAGCACGCACCCGGCCGCCACCTGCAGCGGCGTGTGCCCGAGCACCTCCTTGAGCTTGACGCCCGACAGCTGGTGGCGCGCGTCGAGCAGCTCGCCGACCACGGCGTTGAGGACCTCGGCCTGCCGCCCCGCGTGGCGCCGGACGCCCGCGGCGTCGTACATGACGACGGCCGTGAAGGCGACGCCCATGGCGAAGGCGGCCGACCCGAGCCCCTGCTGCACGGCCAGGGCGGTGGTCACGCCCGCGCAGAGCGCCGAGTGCGACGACGGCATGCCGCCCGAGTCGACGATCGCGCGGACGTCCCAGACGCCCTTGCGCGCGCGCTTGGTGAAGATCTTGAGGAGCTGGGCGGCGAACCAGGCCCAGTAGCCCGCGAGGAAGACGCGGTTGGTGAAGAGGTCGTTGAAGCCGTTGCCGGGCAGCGTCGGCAGCAGCGAGAAGGAGGACGACGGCGGGGGCGCGGGGGGGTACAAGGCGCCGGGCGGGGCGGCGGCGGCGGCGGCCGCGACGACGGCCACGAGGGCGGCGCCCATGGCCAGGCGCTGGGGCGCCGGCGCTGCTGCCGCCGCCGCCGCTCCTGCTGCTGCCGCTGCCGCCGCCCCTCCGCCTGCTGCCGCCGCCGCCGCCGCTGCCCCTCTTGCGCCTCCGTCCGCGGCCGGGAAGACGAGCGGCCGCCCAAACAGCAGGCGCTCGACGCCGCGCCGCCGCGCCCACGCCGCGCGCGCCGCGGGGGCCAGGAGCGCGGCGGCGGCGGGCGCGGCCGACGCGAGGGCGGCGGCGGCCAGCGCGCGCGCGCTGCCGGGCGGCCGCTGCTCCTGCTGATCATGCTGCCGCTGCCGCTGCTGCTGTTGCTGCTGCTCCTCCTGCTCCTGCGCGCCCTGCTGGCGCCGCCGACCGGGCAACGCCGCCGCCGCCGCCGCCGCCGCCGCCCCAACGTGATGATGATGATCGGCGGCGGCCGACCGCGGCCGGATCCGGGGCGGCCCGCGCGACGCGAGCATCGGTCCGCCGCTGCTGGTGCGCCTGGTGGCGGCGCAGGCCGGCGACGCGCGCGCGCCGAGCGCCATTTCGTGCGAGCGCCGACCGAGGGCAAAAGTCCGCTCCTGCGCTCTCAGTCGCTTTTGTTCGCCTCAGGCGCGCGCAGGCGGCTCAACGCCAATGAGGGCAATGACGACAGGAATGCGAGGTCGGCGATCCGCGCGACGCAACCCTAATCAGGTCAAAGAGTGCTGTGGCGCGCGCGCGCGCGCAGCGGATGAGGGCGCGATCGGGGGGTGAGCAGACGCAGCGACAAGGTCGGATCGCCGCGCGTCGTGCGGGTTAGGGTTGAGACGGTAGAGAAGAGCGGCTGCAGGGATATGCTTGCTTGCAACAACGGCCCGTGAATGGAGACGGGATGCGCCCGTGTGGGGATCTCGGAAGAAACAAAAAAAGTTTGGGCAAGCCGGCCGATTGTGGCGGCGCCCCCGCCCCCCCGCCCCCCCCCGCACACCCCCCTTGCCCCGACGGCTCACCGGCGCCGCTCCCGCGGCGCCGCGGCGTCCCCGTCCTCCCCCTCCTCGTCGCGCTCGTGCTCCTCGCGCAGCGCCGCGAGCTGCCTCTGAAGGTTGTCGGGGGCGGCCCACGCGGCGCCCATCGGGTCGGCGCCGGCCGCGCGGCTGATCGACGCGGCTCGCATGTCGGCCGCGTGCATCCCGGACGCGCGCTCGACCGCCGCGGCGGCATCGGCCTGCGCCTCCTCCTCCTCGCCGCTCCGACGCCGGCGCCCCTCGGCCGACCGGCGACGCGCCGAGGCCACGGCGGCCGCGACGCGCGCGCCCAGGCCGCCGCCGCCCCCGCCGCCGCCGCCGCCGCCGCCGACGTCGCGCGTGTCGTACGGCCGCCCGAGCACCTCGCTCCGCACGCGCCCGCCGCCGGCCGCGGACGCCGTGGACGCCGCCGCCAGCCGCGACCGCTGCCGCGTAGCGGACGCCTCGCGCGCCGCGTCGCGCAGGTAGCGGCTCGACGCCGCGCCCGTCTGGTGCACCATCGACGCGAACAGCCCCTCGTCCTTGGCCAGCAGGGCGTGCGGCTCGCCGTCCTCGGTCAGGCGCCCGCGCTCGAGCACGAGCACGCGGTCGTGCCCGACGATCGTGTTGAGGCGGTGCGCGATCGTGAGCGTCGTGCAGTCGGAGCCGAACGCCGTGTCCAGCGCGCGCTGCACGAGCGCGTCCGACTCGGGGTCGACCGACGCCGTGGCCTCGTCGAGCATGAGCACGCGGCTCGCGCGCAGCATCGCGCGCGCCATGCAGAAGAGCTGGCGCTGCCCCTGCGAGAAGTTGGCGCCGTGGTCGACGACGGGCGCGTCGAGCTTGGCGTCCAGGGCGGCGATCGTGCCCTTGAGGCCGACGCGCTCGAGCGCGAGCCACAGGTCGGCGTCGCCGCGCTGCGCAAAGGGGTCGAGGTTGTGGCGCACGGTCCCGGAGAACATGAAGGGGTCCTGGGGGATGATCGACATGGCCCCGCGGAGCGTCTTGAGGCCGACGCGCGCGATGTCGACGCCGTCGATCGTGACCGTGCCGCCCGAGGGCTCGACCATGCGGAACAGGGCCATGAAGACGCTGCTCTTGCCGCTGCCCGTGCGCCCGACCAGGCCCACGCGCTCGCCGCCGCGGACGTCGAACGTCAGGCCGCGCAGCACGAGCGGCAGGCCGGGCCGGTAGCGCAGCGTGAGGTCGCGCACGCTGATGGCGCCCGCCTCGGGCCACCCGCGCGACGCCAGCTCGCGCGCGAGCGCCGGGTCGCGCGTCTCGGCGTCCGCCTCCCCCTGCGGCTCCAGGTACTGCGCCACGCGCTCGACGCTGTTGAAGTCCGACTCGGTCTTGGACGCCATGGCCGTGCCGTGCTTGAGGTAGCGCGTGAGCTCGAGCGCGTAGACCAGGGTGAGGCCCGCCAGGCCCGGGGACACGGCCCCCTGCAGGCACAGCACCGCCGACAGCACGAGGACGGCGAGGCCGATCACGTCGAGCCGCAGCGACAGCCACGACGCCGCGGCCTTCTGCGTGACGAACGCGAACGCGTTGTCCTCCATCAGCGCGTCCGACGCGTCGGTGAAGTGGCGCTCGCGCCCGTACGCGCGGATCACCGCCACGCCCGCGAGGGCCTCGCTGAACTTGGAGTAGATCGGCGAGCGCAGGACCGACTCGATGCGCTGGAGCTCGCGCGCCGACGGGATGTAGTAGCGCTGCAGCAGGGTGTAGACGACCGTGATGGGCAGCACGGCGATCGCGAACCACCGCGTGGTGACGCTGATGACGATGAAGACCGCCACGTAGGTGGCCATGCACGTCAGGAACTGCACCATCGACTGCCCGAGGACGCTGTCCATGATCTCCGTGTCGCGGCTGAAGCGGTTGAGGATGCGCCCGGCCGGGTTGGTGTCGAAGAAGCTCTTTGGCAGGACGAGCAGGTGGTGCAGCAGGGCGTGGTGGAGCCGGGTGGCGGCGTCGACCGTGGCGTAGTAGAAGCGCAGCGTGCGCGCGTACGTGATGGCCGAGTAGGCGAGCCCGCCCGCGGCGTAGATGCCCAGGTAGAACCACACCCCGTGGTGGAAGCGGTCGCTGAACCAGACGCCGACCCACGTGTCGTTGAAGACGCGGGCGCCCTGCTCCATCGCGAAGAGGACGATGACGGTCGCGGCGACGAGCGTGCCGCCCGCGGCGAGCACGTAGCGGCGCACCACCGGGGCGCCGAGGGCGCCCTCCTCGCGCGACTCGACGCCGGAGAGGTTGCGGTTGGTGGCCGAGTCGAGGCGCACGGACGAGATGCTGGGGCCGCGGCGGATCGGCGGCTTGGCCGGCGCGCCGTCGGCGACGTCGACGGCAAACGACGCCTGCTTGTTGACGCCGGCGCTGCTGGCCCTGGCGATCTTCTTCGCCGCCGCCGCCGCAGCCGCCGCCGCCGCCTCGGCCGCCTCCTCCTTGCGCACCGCCGCCGCCTCGCGCATGTCCGCCGCCGCGCGCTCCCGGGCCTCGCGCGCCTCGGCCTCGGCCTCCGACTCGCCGCCGCCCTCGCCGCCCTCCCCGTCGCTGTCCATGTGCACGAGCTCCTTGATGTCGAGCCCCGCGTCGCGCACGAGCTCGGCGTAGGTGCCCTGCGCGCGCACGCTCCCGCCGTCCATCCACACGATGCGGTCGGCGTGCGGCAGAAACTGCAGGGCGTTGGTGACGAGCAGCACGGTCTTGCCCCCCAGCGGCGGGCCGCGGATGCACTTCTCGAAGAGCGCGCGCCCGACGTGCGCGTCGACCGCGCTCAGGGGGTCGTCCATCAGCACGACGTCCGCGTCCGCGTAGACCGCGCGCGCGATGGACACGCGCTGCTTCTGCCCGCCCGAGAGGGTGACGCCGCGGTCGCCGATCTCCGTGGCGTCGCCCGAGGGGAGCACGTCGAGGTCGGGCCCGAGCTGCGCCGCCTCGACGGCCGCGCGGTAGCGCGCGGCGTCAAAGGGCGCGCCGAGGAGAACGTTGGCCTGCACGGTGTCGTTGACGATCCACGCCGTCTGCGACACGAGGGCGACGCGCCCGCGCATGGCCGCCGCGCCCGCGCGCCGCTCCATCAGCCCGACCAGGGCGGCCAGCAAGGAGGACTTGCCGCTGCCGACGGCGCCGACGATCATCGTCAAGGAGCCCGGGGGCGCGTCGAGCTGGATGTTCCGCAGCACGAACGACGAGGGCGCGGAGGAGGAGCCCTTGGACGCGGGCGAGTCGAGGGCGGCGGCGACGTCGGCGTCGTCGGCGGCGCCGGCGACGGCCGCGGCGGTCGCCGTCACGGGGGCGGCGCCGTGCTCGGCGGCCGACGAGGAGCTCGACCCGGCGCCGTCCTTGTCGTGGGCCACCGCGGTGGCGACGACGATGGCCGGGGGCGGCGGGGCCGCCGCCGCCGCCTTGCCGTCGGCGGCCTTGATAAGGAGCGGGGCCGCGGGGGCGGCCGCGGCGGGGCTGCTGATGGGAAGCTCGAGGGGCGCGGCGGCCTTGGAGGCCGGGGCGGCCGCAGCACCGCCGCCGAAGAACCGGCGCCACCCGCCCGCCTGCTGCTGCTGCTGCGGCGGCGGCGGCGGCTTGGCGCCGTCGCTGCCGCTGCCGCCGCCCTTGCCCTTGCCGCCCTTCTCGCCGCCCTTCTTGCCGCCCTTCTTGCCGCCGCCAGCGCCGCTCACGACCACGGCCGGCGCGGCGCTCGGCGGCGGGGCGCCCCAGTCGAACTCGCCGTCGACGACGCGCACCGTGCCCACGGGCAGGCGCTCGAGCAGCCGCGCGGCCTCGTCCGCGGCAGGCGCGGGGGCGCCGGCGCCCTTGCCCGACGACGCCGACGTCGGCCCCTCGCCAGCAGCGCCGCCGCCACCGCCGCCGCCGCCGCCGCCCAGCAGCAGGAGCGGGTCGCCGCCGCCGAGCACGGGCCGGCCGTCGGCGCCGAGCGCGACCTCCGGGCGCATCAAAAATCCCTGGATGCGCTTGAGCGCGACGGCCGCGTTGATCAGCATCGTCACGAGCATGGGCAGGAACGCCAGGGGGAGGCGCAGGAGGTTGAAGAGCGCCACGGCCGCGTACGCCTCGCCCGTGGACAGCGTGCGCCCGGCGAGGGCGAACGAGCCGAAGCAAAAGACGGCGACCATGACGGGCCCGCTGAACAGCAGCATCGCAAACAGCGCCTGCCACTTGATCATGGCCTTGAGCGTGCGCACCTCCTCGCCGCGCGCCTTCTCCACCTCGCCGCGGAAGCTGTCCTCCCACGCGTACAGCTTGACCATCTGCATCCCGGCGATCAGCTCGTTCATCAGCCCGACGCGCCGGTCGGTCCACTTGAGCATCGACCGGCGCAGCACGAGCAGCTTGGCGCTGACCTTGGCTGTTTTTTTTTTGCGGGGGGGGATTTGTTCGGGGGTTGTGTGGTGGAGGGAGGGAGGGAGGGAGGGAGGGAGGGCAGGAGGAGGAGAAACGCAAGGGGAGGGGTTGAGCAGGAAGAGGGGTGTTTGTCAGCCATCGGGACGAGCGCGCCGAGCCTCCTCCGCGCGAACGGACGATGGCGAAACAAATGTGAAAACAAAAAATCGGGCGAATCCACCCCCCCCCACCACCAACCACCCACCTGTCAGCGGCGAGTAGACGAGCATGACCGCCAGGCCCACAAACGTGGCCCACCCAACCTGCTGGTACAGCAGCGCCAGGATCACCACGATCAGCGCCGGGGCCCCCCACGCCGTGTGGATCGCAAGCATCGCGTCCTGCACCTTTTGCGCGTCGTTCGACATGAGCGTCACGACGCGCCCGGCCGACTCGGCCTGCAGCGCGGCGTTGGTCAGCCTGAGGCACTTTCGGTAGATGGCGGCCATGAGGGCGTTGCGCATGCGCGTGCCGATGACGTTGAGGGCAAAGTTCATCTGGTTCTCCGAGAGGGACTGCACGAGCGGGGCGCCGCAGAGCGCGATCAGGTACAGGTAGAGGGTCTGGCGGGTCGGGCAGAGCGCCGCGGGGGCCGCGGGGGCCGCGCCCGCAAACGGCTGCGGCCGGGCGGCCGCGGTCGCGGCGGCGGCGGATGCGGCGGCCGCCTGGCACGACAGGCCGTTGACCACGTTGCGCAGCATCATGGGCCCCACGAGCGAGCACGCCGTCGAGACGGCGTACAGCGCGCCCGTGAACAGCAGGCCCCCGGACGACCCGCGGAAGACGGCCACCTTGATGTCGGGCTTCTTCTTGCCGCCCGAGGCGTCGGCGGCGGCGCGCTGCGCCTGCCACGCGGCGTCAAAGCTGCCGTACAGGCTCTCGGTCTCGACGGCCGGGGGCTTGTACAGCTCCGCGGGGCCCAAGGTGTGGCGGTAGCCGTAGAAGATGAGCGGGTCGACGAACAGGAACAGCAGGCGGCTGAGCGGGTTGGGGCGGCGCGGAAGCACGATGCCCGGAAGGTCGCCCGCGTCGACGACGTCGTCGCCGTCGTCGTCTTCGTCGAGCTTGCCGCCGCCGCCCTTGCCGCCGCTGGCGCTGCCGGCGCGCTTCGAGGACGCTGGGGCGGCCGCGTTGCGCCGGCGGAAGCGCGCGAACGGGCCGCCGCCGCTGCGTGCCGCCGGCGGCGTCGTCGTCGTCGTCGTGGCCGCAAAAGCCGCCGGCGTCAAGCCGTCGTCATTAGCGGCGGCGGCAGCGGCGGCGGCGCGCGGCGGTCCGTCGGCGCGGTCCGCCATGGCGCGCGCGGCCGGCGCTCTCGCGGCGCGGGCTCGGGGGCGCTGCTACCGACTGGCCGGAGGGGTCTGCTGGCGGCGAGGGTTGCTTCTACGCGCCGCGAGTCGGGGGGGGCGCGCGGGCGGGCGACGATGGTGAGGGGGGGGAGGTTGCTATGGTTGATGTGGCTGTCGAGGCGTCGGCGTCCGTCCTTGTGTTCTTCGCGCTCGCAGGTCGTTCGCGTGCGCGTGGGCAATCAGGCAGGGTGGATGCGGAGGCGTTCGATGAGGGAGTAACAGGGCGGTTGGGTTTCTGTGTGTTGGGGGGCCAAGGGCGCGGGCGCACACGGCGCGAAGAACAATCGAGCTGGTGTGGCTGGTGGCTGGTGGTGGTGAGGGCGTCCCCCCGACTCGCTTCTTCGCACCGATCGCACGCGCGCAGTCGGCGCCGAGTTCACAAGAAACAGACGAGACATCCGCAACGCAACGCAACCATGCACGCGATCAGCGCCCGCTCCCAGGTACGTTTGATCTCGATTCGACCCGTCATTGGCAGCACAGCGGCGCGGCGATTGAGGGCGCGCGGCGACCACACCACACCGCAGAGCGCCACGTCGACGCACGCACGCGCGACCACCTCTCTCGATCGCCGTCCGCTCTGGCCAAGCGCGCCCGTTCGTGCAGTGCTCACCCCCCGTGCGAACCACACACACAAAAAAACACCCCCATCTCACGACAAACGCACACAACCAGCAGGCCGCCGCATCGGCGTCGGCGTCGGCGCGCGGCGCCCGCGTCGTCGCGCGCGCCGCGCCCCCGCAGCAGCAGCAGCCCCAGCAGCAGCAGCAGCCGCCCGCCGAGCAGCGGCCCCCGCCCGCGACGCGCCGCGCCCTCCTCGCCGCCGCCGCCCTGGCCGCCGCCGCCGCCGCCCCCCGCGCCGCCCGCGCCACCAGCCTCCCCGAGGAGACCGCCCCCGCCCCGCTCCTGTGCGACGCCGCGTGCGCCGCCGCGCTCGAGCGCCCGGGCGCGCCCGAGCTCGTCACGACGCCCTCGGGCCTGCAGTACCGCGAGATCGTCGTCGGGACGGGCCCGAAGCCGTCGGTCGGGTTCCAGGTCGTGTGCGACTACATCGCCATGACCCCCGCGGGCCGCGTCTTCGCCAACTCGCTCGACAACGGCAAGCCGTACGACGTGCGCGTCGGCGCGGGGCAGGTGATCCCGGGCCTCGACGAGGGCCTGCTGTCGATGCGCGTGGGCGGCGTGCGCCGGCTGTACATCCCCGGCGGCCTGGCCTTCCCCAAGGGGCTGAAGGCGGCGGCGGGCCGGCCGTCCGTGCCGCCCGGGTCGCCCGTCGTGTTTGACGTGGCGCTGCGCTACATCCCGGGCTTGGAGGAGGACGAGTAGACGCGGATTTTTGTTCTATGGTGGCGGCGACGGCGCGCGCTGTTTCTGGGATGGGCGCGCCACCGCGTATTCGACGCTAGGTATATCTGCCGGAAACAACGCTCTGGACAACCCATCAATTGGTCAACACACCCACATTTCCATAGCCTTGTCTCGCTCGCCTCAACACTAGCCAGCGCGCTCAACCCAAACCCCCCTGCCTTGATCGCGTTTGCAGTCGAGACACCACCCGACTGACACCCGAAACGAGCGATGGCAATCCGCGTCGAGGCGGGCGCGGTCTACGTGCCCGCCCACTGCCTCGAGCAGTCGACGCGCGCGCCCGGCGACGATGCCGAGCCAACCAGCAGCAGCGGGTGGTGCGTTCCGCGCCGCCGCCGCCGCCGCCGCCCGCGCGCGCCGTCGCCGTCGTCGACGCTCGGCGACACCGCCTCGCTCCCCGCCCGTCAACTGGTCGGCGCCGAAGCGGACGCCAGCGGACGCGTGCGCGTTTGGTACACCGAGCAGGAGCAGGACGAGCAGCAGCGCGTCAAGCCCGGCAAGCAGCTGAGGGGGTACGTGTGCCCGCCGCCGCTGCGCGTGCGCGTCTCGGCGCCGGTCGACGCGGGCGCGCATGCCGACGCCGTCGTCGCGGCCGTGCGCGCTGCGGCCCGAGGCAGCCAGCGGCCGCACAAGCCCCTCCCGCGCGTCGTCGCGATCGCCAACCCGGTCAGCGGGCGCGGGCGCGCCCTCCGCGACTTTGAGCGCGAGGCGCGCCCCCTGCTCGAGCGCGCCGCGGGCCTGCGCGTGACGCTGCTGCCGACGCGGCGCGCGGGGCACGCGCGCGAGCTCGCCCGGGCGCTCGAGGTGGACGGCGGCGGCGGCGACGGCGGCGTGGTCCTGGCGGTCGTGGGCGGCGACGGCACGCTGCACGAGGTGATCAACGGCCTGCTGTCCAGGCCCGACTGGCGGCGCGTGTGCTGCGGCGGCGGCGGCGACGACGGGCAGGCCCCCGCCCTGCTCAGGCTCGCGCACGTCCCCTGCGGCTCGGGCAACGGCGTCGCCGTCTCGTGCGGGCTGCGCGACGCGGCGACGGCGGCCGCCGCCATCGCCAAGGGGTGCTCCGCCAAGATGGACGTGACGTCCGTATTGGTGCGGACAGCCGGCGGGCGGATGCCGACCGCGGCCGTGACGGCGGCGGCAGGAGGGGGCGCCGCCGCTGCCGCCGCCGCCGCCGCCGCCCCCGACCCCCTGGCCCAGCCCCACGCCCTCACCCGCACTTTCTGCGCCCTGTCCGTCGCGTACGGGATGCTCGCGAATTTGGACGTGCGCACGGAACCGCTGCGCTTCCTGGGCGAGGCGCGCTTCACGCTCGGCGGCGCACTGGAGATCCTACGCGCGACATCGTACGCGTGCCGGGCGGCGTGGGCCCCGCCGACGGACGCGGGGGCGGCTTCGGGGTTTCTGGGCGAGGAGGACGTGGGCGACGAGGAGGATGGTGCGGAGGAGGAGCAAGGCGGTTACACGCCCCCTGCTGCCGGCAGCGCGCTGCTGGCGGGCGGGCGCGCGCGGTCGTGCGATTTGCTGGCCGCGACGGAGGCCGCAGCGGGAGGCGGGGACGGCAACGACGACGGCGACGACGACCTGCTCGGCGACGGCGGCCCACCCCTCCCCGTGCTCGCGCGCCTCCTTCGATCGTCGGGCGGGGAGGGCGGGCGGACGCTGCCCGAGCGCATTCCCTCGAGCGCGGCGCTCAAGGCGGGCGGGTGGCGCCCGCTGCCCGTCGGCCCGGGCGTGCACCTGTACTCGGCGGTGGGCCCGCCGTACGTCGCGGGCAACTACCGCTTCAACCCCCTGGGCGCGCTGTCCTCCGGCGCGCTGCGCCAGCAGTGGGTCCCCGGGCACGCGGTGCGCGGGCTGGCGGGCCGCCTGGCGTCGCTCGCCTTGCAGGACGGGGCGGCCGACGGCACGCATCTGGACGCTGCTGCTGCTGCTGCCCCGCAGGGCGGCGCGGGCGGCGCGGGGGGCCTAATGCGGCACGCGCCCGCCGTCGCCCTGGCACTGGAGCCGCTCGCGGGCCCGGGAGAGACGTGGGTGCAGCTGGACGGCGAGGTGGTGCGGGGAGCGGTTCCCGGCGCCGCGCTTTGGGCCGAGGTGCACCCGGGCCTGCTGAGCGTGGTCGTGCGGCCGGGGCACGCCGAGGCGGTCGCGTGAGAGAGCGCGCGCGCGCTCGCGGCGGCGGCGGAGGCGGGCGGCGGCGCTCTACGAGTCTGTCTCTTCGATCGCGATCGCTTTGCAAACACCGTCGGCTCTCTCTCTCTCTCTCTCTCTCACCAGTCCCCTGTACTTCCTGACCGTACCTCTCGCGCGCGCAACACTATCAAAGCCCCCGCGCGCTCTTGAACACGACGACGCTCTACCCGGCGATCGTCGGACGAGAGCCCCGGTCGAGCCAGAGACCCGCGCGCCTTGATCACACGCGCGTCCGACAACAACCATGGGCCGCTGGCGCCCGACCCTCCTGCACAAGCTCATGCGCGCCGTCGAGCACCGCGCCTTCGAGGTGCCCGTCGGCCTGTCCGTCCTGAGCCGCTACCGCACGGCCGAGCTGCGCCTGCGCCGCCCGGCCCCGCCGCCGCTGCGCTTCTCCGACGCGCCCCTGTACCGGGCGCTGTTTGCGCGATACCCCGAGGCGCGCCTCGAGGCCGTGCGCCTGGACGACGCGAGCGCCCCCGCCCCTGTCGCCCGCCGCTTCGTCGAGGAGCAGGCGCGGCTCATGCAGCAGCAGCAGCAGCAGGACGGCGGCGGCGGGCGGCTGGGCGAGGCCGAGGCGTTCCGGCAGGTCGAGGCGCGCCTTCGGCGGCAGCTCGAGCACGCGGGGGACGCGCGGGCGGGCCGGGGCACGCTGCTGTCTCAGCTGCAGGACGAGGAGGAGGGGGTTCTGTCGGGGGCGCTGCGGCAGCGGCGGCGGCGGGAGCAGCAGGCGCTCGCGCAGCAGCAGAGGCCGGTGCGGGGGCAACAGGGGCAGGGGCAGCAGCCAAAGCAGCAGCCGCAAAAGAAGGCCGCGGGGCGGCCACGTCGGTAGCGACGAGCGGCGGTCGACAGGCGTGCGGTGCGCCGTGTGTAAAAAACCTCAACGGCTGGAGGGCCGTGTGCTTGCGGCTTGGCCTCTCTCGCGATGATCTCACTGGTAGGCGCGCAAGTCCCGAGAACGGGCGCGCGCGATCCTACTGCACGCCTGCGTGCCGCGCCGGCCGTTGCCGACGCCGACGCCGACACCGGAAAACGAGCGCGACAGGCTTGGTGATGAAGCGTCCGCGTGCATGCGCATGCTGTGCGCCACACACGAATGGGAGCCAAGCACTCGACTCGCTGGACGCAGTACGCGCGTGAAACCATCCGAAGCCGCGCAGAGTGCGCGCGATCGCTGCACCCCCCCGCCGTTGCCCTCCCGGTAACGACAACTGGTGCGACTACTCGCGCGCCCCGAGAGCCCCCGGCTCCGCGACCGCTGACACTCCGCAACGAGCGCTCGCTTGTAGCCCCGCCCTGCGCTTGCGTGCGCGCGCGCGTGGAGCGCCCACGCCGCGACCGAGCCGGTTGCCACCGCCACCGCCACCGCCACCGCCACCGCCACCGCCACCGCCATGGGCCAAGGCGCCTCGTCGCTCCACCGCGCGGCCGTCGCCGGCGACCTCTCGGCGCTGCGCATTGCCGTGCAGGACAACCCGAGGGCGCTCGACGCGCGAGAGCCCACGCAGCAGTGGACCGCCCTGCACATCGCCGCCGCCAAAAATTACCCCTCGCTCGTGCGCGAGCTGCTGGCGCGGGGGGCCGACGCCCATGCCGCGGACGCCGAGGGGCGCACGGCCCTGACACTGGCCTGCGCGCAGGGGAACGGCGAGGTGGTCCGGGACCTCCTGCGCCTGGGCGGGGCCCAGCAAGACGCGCTGCGGATGGACGCGAGCAACCGCACGCCCGCCGACTATGCGCGCGACCGAAAGCACGCGGGCGTGTTGAGGGCGCTGCGCGAGGCGGGCGGCAACGCCGCGGCGAGCGCGGGCCCGCCGCCGCGGGGCGCCGGGAGGCCGTCCAGCCAGCCGCAGCAGCAGCAGGGGGGTGGGGGTGGTGGTGGGGGTGGTGTGGGCGGGGCCTTGCTCGGCCTCATCTTTGGGGGAGGAGCGGCCGCGCAGGAGCGCAAGCGCCAGGAGGCGGCGGCGGCGGCGGCGGCGGCGGCGACGGCGGCCGCAGCAGCCCCGCT
>Ga0315905_10001674_pt1 | contig 23682 bp, 17 predicted proteins | sample LakEriMetagenome_5_FD_203522 | JGI IMG/M metagenome (GOLD analysis project Ga0315905, IMG submission 203522) | Freshwater fungal communities from buoy surface, Lake Erie, Ohio, United States - Buoy 4 MA121 | ecosystem: Environmental > Aquatic > Freshwater > Lake | place: USA: Lake Erie, Ohio...
GTTGCAGGAAGTCGGATGCGGAGACCATCAATGACAGGACGGAGCCGGCTTTTGGCGTTTCCTGGCCACCGTCGCGCATCGCCTTGAAATCGATATCGATATTGGCTTCTCCCCGAGGGGTGATGGCAAGCATGGTTCGTTGTTTCGGTTGTTCATCGACGATGGATTCGATCCAGGCTTCCTTGAGATCGTAGTCGTCGCTCACTTTGCTCCGCACCTGGAGCAGCGCCTGTTCGGTGATCGCGGTACCGATCCCGTCGAGGACGAAATCGACGTTGGGTGGGTTGTCCGCAATCGCAGCCAGTACGAATTGCTGCACGCGGGTCGAGACCAGCCCGTGATCGTCCCACAATCGGAGTTCCAGAAGAAGGTTTGCATCCAACTGCCCGAGGGGCAAGCGGAATTCCTGGGTTGGCTCGTCAAATTCCCTTGTTTCGACTGGCTGGGTGACAACGCCATCCGGGCCGGAGCGGACAATCATCCATTCGCTGCGGCGGATTCGGTTGTTGGATTCGATGCGCAGTCCGACTTGGGTCCCTTGAGGGAGTCGGATGCCGTTGCGATAAGGGAGGGTCTCCTTGCCCCACACCGTTTTCGTGGATCGCTGCAGATAGGCTGGGTACTCGACTTCGATGTTCGCGGCGGCGACCAGTGGCGCGTCGATAGCGCGCAGCGTCAGATTCCCGATGCGAGCATCTCCGCCAGTCAGGCTCATCGCCAGGGAGTCGTTGATCGATTCCAGCGGGGGCCCGTCGAGAACAAAGTTCTGTCGTGCGCCCTCCTTCGCGCTGCGGCGCAGGTTTGCGCGGCCTCGATTGCCATCCGCATCTCGGTAATTCATCGCGCAGGTATCGTAGGGCGGGGCCAGAAGATTTTCCGCCCAGATCTTCAGTTGGCACGAACTTCCTTTTGGTACGCGCACGGTTCCGTCGTGGAAGGGAACCATGTAGCGTTCGCGCACAGTTTGGTTGCTGAAGGGGGGAATATCCATCTCGACGCCGACCAATCCCAATTGCGTTGTTCTCGGCCAAGGTGCATCCGACAAGCCGAACAACCGCTGGCCCCACTGCCATGTCCACTTCGGTGCCAGGAGCGCAACGACACAGCTGATTCCGGCAATCGCTGCAAAGGCGATCAGTTCCCGCTGCAAGGATTGGAACCGGACCATGGAGCGGATGTCGATCTGGGAAATTCGCGAGATTGCAGCGTCGCGAGCGATCGCCAGGACACCGGGACGGAGGGGATGCTCAAAGCGATCGGCGGTGTCACTGGTCTTGGCCGATCCCGCTTGAACCGTCGTCACCAACGAGCTCTTGAATTCCGGATGTTGCTTCTCGATCGCCAGGGCCAGCGCATCATCGCTCCAATGAACCAACCAACGATTCCAGAAAAAGTGGTAGAGGAGAGCCGCTGCCCCGACCGCGAGAATCCCGAGCATGATGATCCGGACCAACCTGGGCGACTCGTCGGCACCGAATCGAGTCGGCAGGTAGTCGATCAATCCGAAGCACCAGAAGGCCGCCATGACCCAAATCCCCAGCGCCACCCAACCTTGGCATGCTATCAAACGACTGATCAGGCTGCGCAGTTCTGCGAGTTTTTCGCGGATCGTTTCAGGGATCGGATAGAGGGATTCTCGTTTCATTTCGTTAGTTGTAGCACACTTCGATTCGTCGCGCATACGCGAAAACCCAAAGATGAAAATCGATCCCCCCGTGCTTTGGTAACGGGATTGGTGGATAATCGTTGCATGCCAATCCACAACTCCACCAAGTCCGATTCCAAGCCAGATTCATTGTCCTCTCCGGTCGTTTGGGTAACCGGGAGCGGCGCTCCCCGTGTCGGACGCGCCGTCGCTGAGCATTTCGCGAGGGAACATTATCGCATTGCCTTGCATGCGCACCGATCCACGGAGCAAGCGGAACGTGTGGCGCATGCATGGCGAGAGGAAGGGATTCCATGCATGGTCACGCAAGGCGATGTCAGCGACATGGATGCTATGGAACGGGAGGTTCGTGCGATCGTCGCGAGCTTTGGGCGCCTCGATGCGGCGGTGCACTGCGCGGCGATCTGGGAATGGAAGGAACTCGAGCAAACCACCAGCGACGACGTGCGGCGCAATTTCGAGATCAACACGCTGGGTTCCTATGCGGTCGCGAAAAGCGCGGGGCTGCAGATGGTGACTCAAGCTGCGGGTGGTGCGATTGTACTCGTCGGAGATTGGGCGATCGCTCGGCCGTATCGGGACTTCAGCGCCTACTTCACGGGGAAAGGTGCCATCGAAACCATCGTGCGATCCATGGCGGTGGAATTGGCGACCCGCAATCCCTCGGTCCGCGTCAATGGCATCCTGCCTGGACCAGTCATGCTCGACCCTTCCATAAAGGTTGAGGATGCAGAACGCATCCGTCGAGCTTGCCTCCTCCAACGGCATGGACAGCCCGAGCATGTTGCGCAGGCGGCCTACTTCCTGGCACGTCACGAATTCATCACCGGCGTATCCCTTCCCGTTGATGGCGGACGCACGATCTGGTCGGGTTACGAAACCGACCGCATCGCGCATCCAAACTATCCAGCAAACCGCGATGAAGGACACGGCTAACCAGGACACGGACAACCATCCCACGGATCAGCAGCGTGGTGCAACAGCACCTGCCACACGCCCCATCGGTGAGCGCCTCGCGCGTCGCTGGCTTCGGGGTCTGGTTTACTATCCGCTCGTTCTCTTGCTAGCCTTGGTGCTCATCACCATCTACGTTGTCGAGTCGTTCGGTATACGCGTCTGGATTGCCGGTGCGAGTTCGCTGGCGGTTGGGCTGTGGATAGCGAACGCGATCCGGGGCTCGGGCCCTCGCATGCCGGCCGATCGAGCGCCATGGATGACGTTCATCTACATGGTTGTCATCGCGGGTGCATATGGCCTCGTGCACCAACATCAGCGCGACGAGCACCATCGGCAGTCCGAAGCATGGCAAGCCGAAGCGTTAAGCCTGTATCCCGATGGAATGCGGTCCAACGCATGGCAGCCGATCGCTGTGCGAGCTGTCATCGATGAGCCGCTGCGTTACCGGCGATCTACGACGCCGCGTTCACTCCGTTCCGACGTTGGCAACCGCGAAGGAATTTCGGACGATGACACGGCCTCCCAGGATGACCTTCACTGGCAAACCCTCACGCGGGTTCGCATTCAGCAAGCGCGTCGGGCCGATGGATGGAGCCCGAGCGTCGCTGTAGCATCGCTGGTGATCGACGAAAAGGTGCGAGGCTACTATCCGGGCGATCGGGTTGAACTCTACGGTCACTGGCGATTGCCTCCCGAGCCCTCCAATCCGGGGCAATTCGATCTGCGGGCTCGGTATGCCGAACTCGGATGGACTGCCCAACTTCGGGTCGAATCCTCCGAGCAGTTGCTTCGAATCCCCAGCGAATCGAGTGTTCGTCTGGATCGGCTCCTTGCACGGATGACCGACTGGTCTTTGGCGACGATCGAGCATTACGTTCCGTTTGGCCAGGCCCCGCTCACCGCAGCGCTGGTGCTCGGACAGCGCGAGCAGGCTCATTGGGATCTGCAGGAGGAACTCCTGGCAACCGGGACGATTCACATGCTTTCCATCTCGGGGATGCACATCGATATGGTTGCAGTGGCCTTGATGGTGGGGGGATTGATGTTGCGATTGCCGCGCGCTCCGACGCTGATCGGTATCGTGCTCGTGTGCGGTTTGTACGCGATGCTTTGCGGAGCCAATCCCCCGGTGGCTCGGGCTGCATTGATGTTGACGGCGGCATGCCTCGCACGACTGCTGCGATGGCAGTTGACGAGCTTGAATATTCTCGCGGGCGCAGCCTTGGTGCTCCTCATCCAACGCACGAGTATCGCGTTCGAGATCGGAACCCAGCTCTCTTTCATGACCGTTGCGGTCTTGATTTTGACCTTTCCGATTTTGCAGCACCGACAGGCACCGTTGCGACGATTGCTGGAGAGCCGGCAGACAGGCAGCCAAGTCGCGTGGGCCGGCGCGAAGCGTTTCGCTTGGGAATCCCTCCGCAGCAGTTTTTGGGTCTGCTTTCTTTCGGCGCCGTTGGTTTGGAGCAACTTTCATGTGCTCAGCCCGGTCGCGATCGTGCTCAACCTGGTGCTGTGGCTTCCGATGCTCGTCGCGTTGCTCTCAGGCCTGGCACTGATCCTATTCGGCTGGTTGCCTCCGATCGCCGCTCTGCTGGGGATCCTCTGCGGAGCTGCTCTTTGGATCCTGACGCAATGCGTTGCCATCGCGGAGTCGCTGCCGCTGAGTCACTTCTGGCGCGCGGCACCTCCTGCGTGGTGGATGGTCGGTTTTTACGCGCTCGCGCTCGGGATTGTCCTGTGGCGAGGAACCCGTCGCACCAGCGCGCGACGACTCCTGTGGCGATCCCTCGCCGTATGGTTCGCCATCGGGTTGGCTTGCGAACCGATCAGCCTAGGGTGGCGTAGCGCGGCGACGCAAGATGGTCCGGGGAAACTGGCGGTCACCTGGATCGATGTCGGTCACGGCACCTGCGCCGCGATCGAAACCCCGAACGGCGAGTTTTGGCTCTACGACGCGGGGCGCCTCGGAGATCACGAACGAAGCTATCAGCCGATCGCCAGCGCCCTGTGGCATCTGGGCTATTCGCGCATCGATCGGATGCTGCTCTCGCACGCGGATTCCGACCACTACAACGCCATGCCGGGTATCGCCAAGCGATTTCATCCGCGCGAGTTTGTCACCACCGACTCGGTGTTGAAGACGGAGAACCCAGCGATCGTGGATCTGCTCCTGCAGCTCGAGCGGCAATCGACACGCACCACCAAATGGCGGCAAGGAGACCGGTACCCAGGACGAGGGGGTTGGGTCGTCGAAGCGATTCATCCATCGATTGAACAACTCGATGCACCGAAGTTGTCCGACAATGCCAAGAGTTTGTGCCTCGTGGTTCGATTCGCAGGAAGGGCGATTTTTCTGCCAGGCGATCTGGAACCGCCGGGAACTCACGCGCTGGTTTCTCAGCCACCGATTCGCTGCGATGTCATGATGGCTCCCCATCACGGCTCGTTGGCAGCGCAAGCCGAAAAGGTGATCGCATGGGCCGATGCCAGATGGGTCGTGGTCAGCGGTTCCGCTCGGGCCGTTACTCCGCGGGTGCTTCAAGCATTCACCCCACCAAACGGTTCGCTATTGATCACCGCACGCGATCACGCCCTAAGGGTTGAGATCGATTCCGCTGGAAAGCTGACGATTCTGCGATGGAATAACTCGAATTGGGAAGAACTTCACCGCGAGATCGACAAGCTACCAAGAGGATAATCACTTATCATAGATGCTGTTGTCCTCATGCATCCGAAGGATGCGTTATCGCAGAGAGCCCAACCATCATGAAACTCCACTGCCTCGGTACTGCCGGCTACCACCCGAGCGCCAAACGCCACACGGCATCGTTTTTCTTGCGCGAGGCCAATATTCTTTTGGACGCGGGGACTGGGGTTTTTCGCTTGGACCAACTGATCCATGCGCCCGAACTCTCCATCCTGCTGTCGCATGCCCACTTGGATCATATTGTCGGGTTGACGTACTTTTTGGATTTGGTCGCCATCACACCCTTGGAACGAATCCACCTGTACGGCGAAGCCGAAAAGCTCGAGGCCATTGAGCAGCATCTGTTTCACGAAGCGATCTTTCCGGTGCTTCCCCCAATCGTTTGGCATCCGATCGATACCTTTGGAGAAGATTGGCAAATCGGGCAAGCTAGCGTAACCTGGTTCCCATTGCAGCATCCGGGGGGGAGCGTTGGGTATCGATTGCAATTCCCGGGCCTTAGCCTAGCTTACGTGACCGACACAACTTCTCGTTCCGATTCCGAGTATTGGTCGCGGATCCAAGGTGTCGATTGGTTGATTCACGAGTGCAATTTCGGCGACGAGCATCAGGAACTGGCGGAAAAAACGGGACATAGTTGGACCAGCGCCGTTTTGGAGAATGCCTATCGGCACAAAATCCAGCGATTGGTTCTGATTCATATCAACCCCTTGGACGACCGCCCGGATCCGATCGGACTGGCGGCCGCGACCGCCCGTCTTGGGTCGCGAACCCCGTCGCAGATCCTGCTCGCGAACGATTCCACGGTCCTAGACTTGTCAAGCCTTTGAATTCGGCCTCGTCGGACCCTATAATCAAAATGTTCGATGGGTTGCGCACGGCATCCTCGATCCAAGCTTTCACACCTTCGTTGCTCTTCGATTCGAGGATAAATAGCAAGCATGAATCCCTACGGCTCTCTGAGCGATGACTTCTACGTCAACGTCACGTTGCAGACCGAAATGGACTTGCCTACCGGGCGGGATTCGGTCCTTCATTTCTTCGAGCAGATGCAGCGTCGATTTCCGAAGCTGCAACATTTCTACCAGCGCGAGCGGGGCGAATTCATTCTCGAAGAGGAAAAAGAACATGGCGCGTATCGATGGGTAGCCGTCGAATCCCGTCGGATCAGCAGCGGCGTCGTGAATCCCAACTCGCTCGAAGAAGCCATGGAGCAGCATCGCGAAGTTCTCGAGATGGCTCCGTACATGCTTTCGGTCAGTCGACTCGACTGCGAAGCGGTCAGCTTAATGTACGGTTTCGATTACGCCTACCGAGGCAACCACAACCAACTGTTGGCCGATGCAATCGGTCTGCCCGTCGGACTCGAAGCGATCACCCAACGCCCTGGCTCGCAGCTCATGGCCTACGAGCCGATGGTGCAAATCTCGCTCGACGATGTCTTCCGCACCCATGCTCGAATCAACTTCGAACCCAGAACCGGATCCTTTCCCCATCGCGGTCCAGAGTTCTCCGACGAACTGTTGAGTGTCTACATGACAGTCCGGCGCTTTGATTCTCTCCGACCCGACGAACTGTTTGTCGACGAACTTCGCAGGTTGGAAACGCTGTCACGCGAGTTGATGGACAATTACGTCGTCGAACACATCCTCAAACCGCTGCAGAACTCGATCGCGATCCGTTGAGCGCGGCGGCTAGTGAATCCGAAGGACTAGCACGGGGCATTTGGCCAAGCGGATAATGCGCTCTGCCACGCTTCCGAGCAACAGGCGGGTCAGCCCGCTGCGGCCATGGGATGGAACGATCAACAACCCGGCGCCGATCGCCTCCGCTCGCTCAACGCAGACCGTTCCCGGATCGCCAATAAGTACCTCGCGAGAAATGCCAGCATACTTGGAGTCCGCGAATTCCTCCTCCATGGACTTTTGCGTGTACTCCAATCGAACTCGATCGTCGATCGCCTCGACGGGGAATCCTTCGGGGGCGAGGGGAACGAAGGTGGGCAAAACGTGGAGAACATGAATTTGAGTTGGGGAATCGGCGATTTCCAAGGCTTTGTCTACCGCTGTGCGGGAGTGGGCTGAGAAATCAAAGGGAACCAGGATCGGCTCGCGAACGGAGAGTGCCATGTCAGAGGTCCTCACAGCGTCGATGGAAGGGAAAAACAAACTCCGGACAGACCGGTCATTGTAGCGGGAATCCGCAGCATCGTCGCGGCGTGGAAGCCCCGGATTTCTCCATTGACCGCACGTGGTGGTTCCTCGATACTCCGGGAGGAATTTTCTTGGTCCTACCCCTAGCATTCCAGGGTTTATGGCGATCGCAAGCAACAATCAGGATCCTCCCTTGGCGGACGGGCTCGGGCCGTACTGTCGCCGACTCGGCGAGCGGGCCAGATGTGCTGCGCGACAATTGCGAGACGTTCCGACGTCCGTGAAGAACGCATGGCTGCTCCGATCGGCCGATCATCTGCTTCGTCGCATCGATGGGATACTCGAGGCCAACGCGCGGGATGTTGCTCAGGGGGCCGAACTCGGATTGACCTCTGCAGCGATCGATCGCCTGATGCTCAACCCGGACCGCATTGGGGGAATTGCTGCTGGCTTGCGTTCGATCGCATCATTGCCCGACCCGGTTGGTGAGATTCTTGGGGGCGGGGTCCGGCCCAACGGTCTTCAAATCCGGAAGGTTCGCGTTCCATTGGGGGTTCTTTTTTTCATTTACGAGTCCCGTCCCAACGTGACGGTGGATGCTGCGGCGATTGCGATCAAGAGTGGCAATGCGATATTGCTTCGCGGGGGCAAGGAGTCGTTGCGGAGTTCGTCGGCGTTGGTATCGGTACTCGAGGAAGCCGCGCGGGAATCGGGTTTGCCTGAGCATGCGATTCAATTTGTCGAGACACCGGATCGGAATGTGGTTGGTGAGTTGTTGCAGTTGGACGAGTGCATCGATTTGGTGATCCCCCGAGGGGGAGAGAGTTTGATTCGTCGCGTGGTAGCGGAGGCGAAGATGCCGGTCCTGAAGCATTACCACGGAAACTGCCACGTCTACGTGGACGAGTACGCCGATTTGGCGGTTGCTCTTCGCATCGTGGTCAACGCCAAGACGCAGCGGATGGGGGTCTGCAATGCTGCGGAATCGTTGTTGGTTCACCGGTCGGTATCCAAAGCATTCTTGCCGAAGGCCGCCGAGGCGTTGCAATCGCGAGGGATTGAGCTTCGCGGTGACCCTCAGGTACTCGAATGGATCGATGGGGTGGTTCCCGCCACGGATGCGGATTGGTCGACGGAATATCTTGGGCCGATTCTCAGCATCCGCATTGTGGACTCTTTGGACGAAGCCATCGACCATATCCAACGCTATGGTTCGCACCACACCGACGCGATCGTTACACGCGATATCTCGCGCGCTGAGCAGTTTTCTCGGCAGGTCGATTCGGCGGCGGTGATGATCAATTGTTCGACACGATTTCATGATGGAGGGGAGTTGGGGCTGGGTGCGGAGATCGGAATCAGCACCGACAAGCTTCATGCCCGTGGTCCCTGTGGTCTGCAGGAGTTGACGACCTACAAGTACATCGTGACGGGTGAAGGGCATGTGAGGGAGTCGTAGTCCGCGAAAAGGAGTTCGCCATGTCAGAAAACACACTCAGCCGCAATGACGTAGAGAATCTGTTGAAGTCGCTCGACGAGACCGCTTCTTCGTCGTCGGCTCCCACTCCCGCGTCGTCGGTGAAAATAGAGGGCAAAAAGGGTGCACCGAAAATTCGGGTCTTGAACTACGATTTCAAGAGGCCCGAGCGGGTTGGCAAGGAGCAGATGCGATCGCTCCAGTCTTTGCACGATGGTTTTGCACGCAACTTCGGCGCTTCGTTATCCGCGATGCTTCGAAGCATCATCGAAGTTCGCTTGATCAGCGTGGACCAGCTGACCTACAGCGAATTCGTTTACTCGCTCGAAATACCCACGTGCTTCAATTTGCTCAAGCCCTTGCCGTTGGAAGGAAATTGGGTACTCGACATCAGTCCTTCGCTCCTCTACCCGATCATCGACCGAATGCTGGGTGGATCGGTCAGCAGCGAAGCGATCCCCAAGCGTCCTTTGTCAGAAATCGAACTTCGGCTCGCAGCGAGGATCACCACCGTCTTTCTCAAGGAATTGCAGGATGCATGGCGCAATGTTCTCGAGATGGACTTGCAGGTGGAGCGTGTCGAGAGCAATCCGCAGTTGGTCCAGATCGTCCCGCCCAACGAGGTGGTGGTCATGGTCAGCTTCGAGTTGGTGATGGGTGCGATCCGCGGAACCATCAACTTGTGCATTCCATTCAATACGATCGAGCGAGTCGGGAGCAAATTGTCCAGCAACAGCTGGATCGGCTACGCCACCGCGCGGACCAATGAGCAATCGGTGAAGCAAATCAGTTCCCGCCTCGATGGCTCGATCGCAGACATGGTGGTAACGCTGGCGCGCTCATCGATTACCACGGCGGAACTGTTCGGGTTGGAGGTTGGGGATATCATCTCCACGGAAAAAGATATCCATCATCCCCTCGAAGTAGAAATCGCGAATCGCGTCAAGTTTATGGCTTCGGCGGGCTCCTACAAAGGACGCAAAGCCATCAAGATCGAGCAGGTCGTTGGCAAATCGGAATAAAGGAGCGCGGGGAATCAGACGGCGCTCGACGTCGAACATGTTCCGCAATGCCCCTTCACTAGGACTTCGCTGATGCGGGCGATATTGTGCGCGCGGCGTACTGTGGCATTCGGGAGAGGCATGTCTTCGATGCATGAAACCATCCCACAGTCCATGCAGACAAAGTGAGGATGGCTGCTCCGATCATGCTCAGGATCGGCCAACAGGAATCGCCAGACGTGGTCTCCTAGTTCGGTCCGAATGACGAGATCGGCTTCCGCCAGGTCGGTCAAATTCCGAAAGACCGTCGCTTTGTCGAATCCAAGCGGGACCAATTGATCCGCGAGTTCGGCATGTGTTTGCGGCTTGGACGATCGCTTGAGAGCGTTGATGACCGAGATCCGCGCTGGTGTGCTTCGCAACCCCGCTCCCTTCAGTATCTGGCGTGCCTCGAGAACATCATCGACGGGATTTTTCTTAGGTTTCATGCTCCACCTCATGCGACTCGGGGCATAGACACTTCGCCAAACGGTACTTGGTCTCCGGGGCTCGAAGCTCGAGTTTGCCAAACCCGTACTCCGCTCCGAGCGCTACCGCCGCCTGTTGATGTTCAGCATAATTGGTGATCAACATCACGGGAATCGACTGCAAACGCGGATCGGATTTCATGCGGCGGATAATCTCCAAACCGTCGGAATAATCGATGTCCAGTTTTCGATTGACCAGGACCAGATCGACATGCTGAGACTGGAGAACTTGCAGCGTATCGCTCCACTGATCTGCTTTTAGGATTTCGGCGTTAAAACCTTGCAGGAGCATGGCGGACAGGGCGGCGTGATCGGGTCCGCAATTCCCGACATCGAGAACGATCTTGCGCATATCTATCACTGTTTCTGTTTCGCCTCAAGCAATTGGACTTCCAGTTCACGGACCAGGTCGCTTTGGAGATACCGCTGCATCAGGTCCCGTGTTGTTTTGATCATCGTTTTGATTCTTTCCTCGACTGGAGCGGGAATGTAGCCCGAGTCGGTTGCAATGGCACGTAGCTCAATCGCCTGGATCTGAGCCGACATCCCTTCATAATTCTTGACTTTCTTGAGTTCGTCGACGAGGGCCGACGCATCGTCTAAGTTTCCTTCGTCGAGTTTGCGCCGGATTCGCGACTCCAGAATTTTTCGACGGGCCACGACATCGAGGACTTCCCCTTGCAGGCCCTTGAGAAAGCCTTCGGCTTGCAGCCGCCGACGGTCGTCCGGCAAATCGGCTTTCTCCAATTCCCGGTTGCCGGTGATAATTGGTAGCCGGGCCAGAAGAGTATCCCCGTTTTTGACATAGTATAAATAGAGGGGAACGTTGATCGGGATCGTGCTGGTGGGAGGTTTTTCGCGCTGTTGCTTGGGTTTTTCCTGCGCTGGCACCTCTTCCGGTATCGGTTCCCCGGTCGCGACAGTGCTACGGGCTTTGGCGATCGATGGGACGGCGCTGGACGCGGGTTGATCGTACGTGATCGTGGGTAGCTTGGATTCCTGGATATCGATGATGCCGCGCCAGTCGGTTCGACCGACCATTTTGAGTTCATCGGTGCCAGGGGTCCGCAGATAGATCTCTGCGCCGGGGACAGCGCTGGATGGCGTTTGACGGATCCCGAGTTTGAGTTCGGTAGCTGGGAATCGAGGCTGCACCTTGAGAGCCACGCGCCGTGTGCGACGATTTTTTGCGGCGGCCAAGGCACCGCGACTGGCTGCGAAAATCGCCCCGTAATAACGGGCTGAATCGATCGGTTCGGTAATCGCGATGTAGGTGAACGCGAGGCTTTGAAGCGTTGTTGGATTTCCGTTGAGGTCGTCGCGCCGCACGTACGGGGCGACCACATCGCCGGGGCGGATATGGATGGGGGAATCCTCCGAGACTGCCAGACCAGCGGCCCGCACTCGGAGAACCGCCGTCTTGTTGTCGTTCTCTTCGATGCGCACCATTGGCGTGAATGAGCGCCGTTGAAGAAATGCCACGGCCTGGGGAATTTCTTGCAGGCTTCGTACCTGCATCGACTCCTGGAGTCCGAGCCGACGGACGAACGCATCGAGTTCTTTTGCTCGAACGGAGAGCAACTCTCCTTGACGATCGATGGAAACCAAAACAATCTTGTCCTTATCCCTCATCAGCGCTTCGGGCTGCCACGGGAATCGGGTCGGAATCGAGCGAGCCACCTCTCGGAATTTGGAAGCCTCGGACTTGGGGATCAACGCCGCCAGGTGCTTGCCGGTGAGAAGGTCCTGGCGGAGCTGTTCCGATGCCCCCGGATACCTCTCGGCTTTGTCCTGCAAAGTCTTCCAGTTCTCGAGGTCTTTTTTCTTTCTTTCGACGACTGGTTGAATCTTTTGAATGTCGCGATCGAGTCGCGTTTGGTCGCTGAGCGCTTGATTGAAACGCTTGGTATCCTCGGATTTCCCGAGAGTCGTCACTCCGCGTTTGCGAAACTCCGCGATTTCAGATGCAAGGGATTTTTTTCGGTCCAGCAGGGGCTGCAATTGTTTTTCGAGGGGGGCGATATCCTTGTCGACGAAAAAGGGGAGCATATCGCGCTGCAGCGCTCCGTACTCGAGGCTCAGCATGGCGACCTTCGGGATGCGTTCCATCACCGAATCGAATGTCCGGATGCTGTTCAAGCTGGCCGCGCGGGCCTGGGCATCCTCTTTGGCCTTGAGCTCTTCTTGTTCACGCCGGGACATCTTCTTCTTCTCGTCCTCGGTAAGTACGCGGCGTTCCTCGCGAGGTTGCAGGGCTAGGAACGCGTTCTTTGCTTCATCCGACTTGCTGAGCATCAAGACCAGTTCGCGAGCCAGCAGTTGCTCGACGGTCAATTCGTCGAGGTGGTAGAGGACCGAGCCGAAAAGGGCATCGGGAGTCTCCCCGACGAGGGTGCTAGACGCGGCTCCGAATTCGATTTCGCAACACTCGGCGATGCGTCGGTAGAGATCTTGCCTACTCGCTTCATCGATCCCTAAAGAAGGGGACATGCTGACCCATACCTGGATGCGATAGGGAGAAAACTCCCAGGCCTCATTGGAACTGGACTGGGCGCGTAGTTTGCCCGGCAACAGGGGAAAGCAGACCAGCAGAACAACTGCGAACAAGATCCTCATGGGACGCGGTACCTCCATTTCTGGACGTCCTGATACAACCCGAGCGGCTTGGGCGCGATTCCGATCAGCTCGCTTCGATACGCGAAAGACTCGCCAACCTGCCATAGGGGCAAGATCGGAAGATGGGCGGCGACCAAGGAATGAAGATCTTGGCACCCCTGTCGAACTTGGATCCAGTTCCGTGCCGCGCCCAATTGCGATAGGGCTTGAACGATGAATTGGTTGTTGGTCTGGGCCGGTGCTCCGACTCCAAAGAGTCTCTCGGCATCGGTGGCGGGTTCCCATACCGAAGCGGTGAGATAGACGATGTCGACCGGCGACTCCTCTTTGGGACTGGGGATGCGATCGAGAACCACGAGTTCCCCAGGAACATCGATCAGCTTCCATTGTTCGATGATCGCTTGACCCGCCACGCGCGCCGCTTCGTAATTGGGAACACCCAGGCTAAGCTTCGGGATGGGAGGAAGCTTATCTCCTTTCTTTTCGGCGGCTACGCGCAGCTTGTTGCTGGCAATCAGGATCAGCACTTTCGCCAAACGGGGATCGTAGGCCAGGTTTTCCACCGAAGTGTTGTAGGCATAGGCAATTGGGTCGGTATCCACGGCTCCGCGCGGGAACGGGCCGCTGATCACTTGGCTCTGGGCTGCCTCTCCGCCGCCCAGGATCTCCCCCTTCAAGATGGCTTCGCGGTTGATCGCGTAGAGCAAGGCTCGGCGAAATTCCCGGTCGTCCAAATAGGGATTGGAGCGGCGCGGCACCAACATGTGCACGGTCGGAAGTGCATAGTTTTCGACGGTCACGGTGCGCGCCACCGACGCTCCGCGCAGCCGCCGCGCGTCGGCTGGGAAGAGGCGATCGATGATCTCGACATCGCCGCGGAGGAATTGATTGATCGCCTCGTTGGGGTCCTGGTAGAGGACCTCATGGATTTCCAGGGGTTGGAATTCCGCGGCGGGAGTCGAGGCGGACCATGCGAACCGCCGTACGGTACCTTCGTCCCCTTGGACTCGGTACAGGACTCCTGGTGGTCCCGATTCGGCGCTCGTTCGCTCGATCGGCCACTGCAAAAAGGCTTGCGGCAGCACATGCGGACGCCGAAATCGAAGCTTCAATCGTTCGGGGCCAAAGACGGAGACCGAGTCGAGAATCGCTGCCCATGCTGGCGAGTAATCCGGCTTTCCGATCGTGGCGCGCCGGAGGAAGGACTGGGAGAGCATCAAACTGTTGGGCACCCCTACGTTCCCGGCATTTTGGATCGCCAAGTCCAATTCGAATTGGTCATCGCTTTGCTGGAACGATCCCAAGGAAAAACGGTATTGCCCTCCCTCGGCGCCGGTTCCACGAAATTCGAATAGGGGTTTTTCGATCAATTGCCCCGATCGAAAAGCGGGCCAATCGGCCAAGGCCGCAGTGTCGGGATGATTCGATTGCTGAAAGACCGCTACCCGCGCGATCGGATACTCTCGCAAGAGATCGCGAAGCAGGTCTTTCCCGCCGTCGATCTCCGGTTCGATCTCGAGCATGCGCTTTGCTTCCCGGCGAGCACCCAAGTAATCCTTGCGATCTCGCAACTGGAGGGCGCGGGCGCGGTACTCCTCGGCCAATTCCAAAAATTTTTCTTTCCATTGGCCTACGACGGGAAGGGGGTCGGCACTGTAATCCTTATCCAGCCTGGCGACCATGGCTTTGGCAGTCGCCAAGTCATTCTTGTCGAAGTAGGCTTGAACGAGTTGGTTGGACACCGTCGTGATGAGATTGCGTACGCGGTCGCGTTGGTAGTTGGGAAAGCTCTTTTGCAATTCCTCGAGAACCGCCATCGCATGGGGCAGGCTCTTTCGCTGGAGCAGATCCGCAGCGCTTTCGATCAAAAACTCCTGCCTCAAGGAGGCCAAGCCTGGGGTCTGCGGATAGTTGACCATGAGATAATTGAGATGCTCAAACGCCTCGCCAAAGTTCTTCTCTCGCACCATTGTCTTGGCCCGCTCAAGAATCATTTGCTCGTAGAGCCAAATCCGTGCGACATCGTTCCAAGCCACCTCGTAGCGGCGGGTCGGGAACAGAAGGATGGTAACTTGGAGCTTTTCTCCGTCCTTGGTATCGGTGGGAATCCGACGATTGGGAAAATCGATCGGTGCCACCTTTACACTGCGGCCCGATGCTTCGGCGGTCAAAGTCACGATGTCAAACGGTTCTTCATCGAGCAGCGAGGAAGTCGTTTCGATTTCCTCGAGAACCTTTTCGAGCGGAGTTTGAGCAAACGACTGCACCGAAGTGAACGGCACCGAAGTGAAAAGCAGGATCGCAACAACCGCACCAAAAGGGCGGCACGCGCGATCCCAGGCTTTGTTTGCGAATGGAATTCTCATCGCGACGCGCCTGTCACGCTGGACTCATCCGGAGCGGGTACGGGCAACTCAATCAGGATTCCCTCGTCCCCCGGAACCAGGATCCCTTCCGGCAATACGATCGGAGTACCGCTGGCAGGTTCTCCGGAAGCCGCTTTTCCAACCATGCGGCCATCGATCGAGGAAATGCGCAGCAAATCCCCGAGCGTGCTCGTCAACAGCACGTCTTGTCCCAGACGGACCGGTTCTCCGACCAGGACCATTTGCGGTAGCGGCACACTCCACAATTGTTTGCCGCTGGCATCGAATGCTACCAGTCCCTCGATATCGTTGAACGCCAGACCTAAGGTACGATCGTCCATCGGGAGTGTGAACGGACCCCACGCAAAGCGTCCTTCGAAATTCAGCTCAGCGATTTTCTTCAGTTCGCCGCTTTCATAGAAGTCGAGATGGTCGCCCGATGCGCCTGGCGAAACGCCCACCACAACGTCTTCGAGAACGGACAATCGTCCTTTGAGTGATCGCTCCAAGGGCTGCGTATTGAGCATCCGCAACTGTTTCCCGGTCGAGAGCTTGTAGAGATTTCTCTTTTGATCAGCAACGACGACCGATTTCTTGTCGGCGAGTAGGACGGGGTTGAGCCAGACAGGCTTTTCCCCGGCGGAGATGGTGGGCTGAAACGGCGTGCCAACCTGTGCCCCGGTATCGAGGTCGATCATCATCAACTGTGCGTTCTCCAACGGCAGGATGACCATCGCGTCGACCGCAAGGGGCGAGGCGACGGGATAGGAACCCGCCAAATCCAAGTTCAGCAACCGCGTCGGGCTCCCCAATTTCCTGCTGCGATCGATTGCCAGGATCTGGCTTCCCTGGGCCGTATTGAGAAGCAAGCTTCTCTGGTCGTCGATCGAGGTGGGCGCGCTGAACAGCATGGATCGCTGGTTGCGTCCCATGTTCTCCACAGCCATCGTCGCAGCAGCGAGGTGGCCGGTTGAGTGAAAGGATGCTGCGTCCACGGTATAAACTGCAGCCTGGGACGTAACCGCGAGCACCCCTTGTTGGGTTGGAGAGGCGTAAACCACCGGGTTGCCGACATCCAGTTCCCAGTAGGGATTTCCGCTCTTGGGGTCGACGGCCGCTACACGGACTCCCGCATTCCCTCGCACGATGCGAGCATGGATCAGCGCCTCACCGACTCGCAGGGGTCTCGAGACGAACTCATCGGCATCTTCCTTGATCCACATCGAGTTGAGTTTCTGACCCGTGACTTGGATCTGAAAATATGCCAGACGGTTGGATGCGAGCCAGAGATCGGTGCCCGCCATGAGGGGCCAAGTGACCTTCGGATTGGCTTCGTTGGAAACCAGATTGACCATTTTGAAGACTTTGTCTTTCGGGTTGGTGACCTCAACATCCAGGATGGCGATCTCCCCCAAATTGGTCGCGACCGCCATGCGTCGTCCTTCGATATGGGGTTCGATCACGACATGCCCCTTGAATCGGACAGGCGTTTGTCCGGCGGTGAGAGAGACGCCATCGTCATTGGTACTCAAGACTCGCATCAAGGAATGGTCCGGCCCAGCGTTGTCAAAAATGATCAACTGATTGAGGATCCAGATCGGCGGAACCGAGATGGATCCCGCATTGTGTCCAACGTAATGCACCTCCTCGCATTCGCCGTTTCCTCGACTGAGGACATAGAGGTTCGAATGGTTTCCGAGCAAGTATCGCTTGCGTTTACCGGGCGATCCCCCGAATCCGACATCGATCCTTTGAGGAATCTGTTTCGTCCAACGGGCTTGACCAGTAATTGCGTCCAGGCAAGCGATGGTTCCTTCCGTGGTCGCCGCGAAGACATCATCTCCATCGATTTGAGGTTGGAGAACACGGTCGGGAAACTTGCATTGCCAAACCAATCCTCCGTCGCTCGCGCGGTAGCGTGTCATGGTACCCCGCGAGGGGACGGTGATGAGAACATCGCTGTCTGCGGTGGGAGAGGTACGTTGCGGATCGATGTTCCAATCGCGTCCGATGAACTTCCGCCAAACAACTTCACCGGTACCGACTCGAATTGCGACCAACGAACCCTTGATACGCAGGAAAGCAATTTGGTCCTCTGCACTTTCCAGTGGATTCCCGACACGGCTGGTCAAAACGACTTGACGCGTCGCATCGGCGACAGGTTCATCGACCGAAATGTCCGGACCTCGTTTCGCCTTGGTCACCGACTCGCGCTGGATCTCGGTTGCTTGAGCCATCAACTCCCGGAGATTGGTATCGGGTTCCAATTGCGGATACTTGCGAATCAAGTCTCTGCGAAGCTCATAAACTTGATTGACTTCCTTGGCAGCGACGGCTTGCTTCATGCGTTGCAGGGTTACCGCCAAGTCCTCGCTCCGTTGGATCTCGCGGACGACACGTTGTTGATCTTCTTTGATTCTTCGGATGCGCAGATCATTCTGGTTGCGCTCCTGCGTTCCCAGGAAGCGAGGATCATCGATCAATTGCATCTGCTCATCCATCAACGCGATGAGTTCTTTTCGATCCTCGGTCCCGGCGGTATTGTCGGCCTTGTTGATGAACTTCTCCGCGATGCGAAGCAAGGTGTCGGCGATATCTCCGCGAAGCTGGGCTAATCCCGACTCGTTGACCACCTTGGGGAGTTCGGTCTGGGCCGCTTTGAGTCCTATGGACGGGTCGGCGTTGCGTTCTGCCTCCTGGCGAACTTTCGATAGGGTTGATTTCACCTTGGCAACGCTCACGTTCTCATCGTTGGTATACGTCGAGGCGAATTTATCGTATTGCTTGATGGCCCGATCGTAATCGCGATTCTTGTAATACTCCTCGGCGATGGCGAACTCATCCTTGGCTGATCCCTGAACAAACCAGACATACAGCGGGACAAAAAGGATGAGCAGCAACAGCAGAACAAACGCCATTCCGAGAACCCCAAAGGACTCCCAGGGACTTTTCTTCAGGGCGTCCCGCGCAGGTTTGCGGTACTGGTCGATCCCGATATCCGCCAGACCGCTATCGTCCGAACGGGAGGAGCTCTTTTTCTTAGATCGTTTGCTCCCAGCCACTTCCACAACATCTTCGACGACCTCCGCAACCACTGCTTCGGATTCGACGACTTCGACCGCCTTCACTTCCTCCTTGGGGAGCAGATCCTCGATCGAATCGTGGTCGCTCGGCTTGTTGTCCAGCGGCTTTCCACCGCGAAGGGCCGTGGTCGCGTCGTTGGTGGCGGGCCCCAGTTTCTCGTTTAGCTCCGTGATCAGCCGCGTCGCTTGAAAACGGGTTAATTGACCGTTGCCGACGAGGAGTTCCGCGAGGCTCTCCGGAGTCAAGCGGGACTTTGATTGCTCCACTTGACGGCGCAACTCGGCGATGACCTCCGGGGCGAGCAGCCCTTTCCCCTCCAGCATGATGATGAATTGCAAGGCTCTCATGGACTATTCAAACTCCTCGACCACCGTAACGGTAAAGCTGGTGAATCCCTTTTCTCTTCCCGCGTCAAGTGCGGCTACGATCGATGCGTGAATACATTCCTCATGAGCTTCGACGATCAACTTCAAATTCTCATCTTCCTTGCCCGTGGCGACTTCATTCCTGGCGTCCCCGAGCGCAATCAGCAACTCTTGCTTGCTACTCGCCACGCGTTCATCGAGAGTCGGAAAAAGGATCGTGTAGGCATTGAACTCATCGATCTGAACCCGAACCGAATCGAATACCTCCGGCGGCACATCGGGGGGGCGAGTACTCGGAGTTTCCGACATCGGAGGTGGTTTTTCGAAAACCTTTTCGCTCGAAAACGATGCGGTAATCATGAAGAAGATCAAAAGCAGGAACGTGACATCCACCATCGGCGTCATGTCCATGTCGTCCTTGGGTAGTTCCTTGGTCGGGAAGGAAATCTCTTCGGGAGGTTCCTCGACGAGGACGGGAGCAGGACTTTCTGAGTCAACGCGGTCGACTTGTACCGGTTCTGAGACCTGTTCTGAGACCTGGAGGTCCTCTGCATCCGGCGAGCGCCCCGAACCGTCCTGAGTCGCGGAGGAGAGTCGTTCGTCCTCGGCTTGCTCGGCCGTGGGTTTGGCGTTCGCCGTTCCCGTCGAACCGGATTCCACCGTCATCGATGACTCCACAAGAAACCAGTGATCGCAATCGGGGCAACGGATCTCTCGTCCCATGACCACTGGATTGACCGCCCGTACCTTGGCGCATTTCGGGCAACGGATCATCAACTTCATCGACCAGCCTCCGAAACCGCGAGGTTGATCATTTTGCCTTCCATCTCCCCCAGGACTTCGCCAATCGCCAGCTCCACCTTCTTGAGTTGCTTAGCGGTCACGTTTCCTTCGGCCCGCACAAGCACTTCGGTCTTGCCACCTGAATCCAACTGTATCTGAACGTACTCGGCGATTTCGGCCGCTTGCTGCTCGGGGTCGTCGGAAAACAAGGATCCATCCCCCTTCGCGACGATCGGAGCATCTCCAAGCCCTCGCATGACCGACAACACGACACAGTTCTTTGCCGCGATGGAGCTGCCATGCTTGGCCGGCGGAACTTCGTAGGATTGCTCGGCGGTCATCTTCGAGGTCAGAATGAAGAAGATCAACAACAAGAAGGTCATGTCGATCATCGGAGTGATGTCCATCTCATCGTCCATCGGGGCTCGCTCGGGCAAGCTTACCGGTGCATCGTCATCCTCCCATTCCGGCACACCTATCGCGCCCGAACCGGAACCACTTCCGGGAGCAACGTTTGAGTTGGAGAATTCGGATTCCTGATCCATAGTCGTTGTTGCTTTGCGCTGCTGGCCATCGAAGGTCCGTTGGAAAAGCGTCCCGGCCCTACGCGGTTTGCCGCGTTCCTCGCTGTTCCTCGCGAGCCATACCTACCTTGAGTGCGTCAAAGACTCTCGACAATCCGCTAGCCACCAGATCTTGCATGTGACGAATCCGATTGTGAATCGCGGCCATCGCCATGACCAACGGAATCGCAATCGTCAAACCGATCGCTGTCGTTTCGAGGGCGATCCGAATATCTCCAGCCAGGTCGGTCGGATTGACGTTCGTGGCGGCGGCCAACTTGCCAAACGCACCCATCATCCCGACAACGGTCCCGAACAACCCAAGCATCGGCGCGGTTTTAATCACCGTGACAACCCAGGCAATGCTGTAGTCCAAGTCTGCGATGACATCGCGCTGGAAGCGATCCAAGGTCATCTGCTTGACCTTCTGGTAACCGACCGAACGGTTCTTGCACGCATAGGCGATCAGCATCGGCAACGCTCGCTTTTCTCCCTCGCATCGCGATTGCACTGCGGCAAAATTACCGCGGCGAAGATCCTCTTCGATCGAGTCGATGAAGTCATCCTGGACGGTCTCGGTCTTAAACCGCTTGGCATTCACCCGCGTCAGGACCAGGAAGACATAGTAGGCCCCCCAAAGCGCGACAGCGGCCAATGCGACATAGGACAGTTGACCAACGACATTGTAAATCTGGGAGAAATCCGCAGTCTGGGCCAGAGGCAACACCACCATCGGCTCGAGAAACGGCCAGGCAACCGATATTTCCATGAATGAGAAACAGGTTCTAAAGGAGTAACAATGGGGACTGACCAATCCACGAGTTGGTTAGTTCTTTCCGAGGACGTGCGGCTAGCCTCAATCATAACTTGCCGAACGTTCTTTGCGCACCCTGTTCTCGAAAAACATGGTTTGCAAAGGGTCGCCGCTAAGGCAACATAACCGATTCTCCACCGTCGCGAGTGAACAGCCCGCCGAGAGTTTCCTGATCCAGAAATCGAGAAAGGAATCGGACCGATCCATCAAAAAACACTGCGTTAGCACCGGTTCCCGGGGGCATCCACGACGTGTCTGAATAGAGGTCGACGTCCAGGTCGTCGGGTTTGGTCCACGGAACTGCTACCTCGCCGGCCGCTTCCACAACCGCTACCGTGTTGGATGTGCCATCGGTGATGGAGCTCAAACCAAATTTATCCTCCGGCCATCCCGTATCTTCGCCGTAGGGGGCCAAATAAACCGTATGCCCAGGGGGCGCTACTACCCGGGGATTCGCGTAGACGGCGGGCATCTGTTCCAGCAACTGGATGTTGTGCTCCGAGTCCCAAGGCTCATCCATGCGAAACTGCTGGTACAAGCCGGCCTCGTCGAGAAAAGGAAGGATCATCACCCTCCAACTCAGCAAGGGTGTTCCATCCTTGCTCTTTACCATCCGGCCCGGCATTCGCTTGTAAGCGCTCTCGTGGTTGAGGAGTCCCAAAGCAATCTGCTTGAGGTTGTTCGACGAAGACATCCGCCTCGCGGACTCGCGCGCGGCTTGCACCGCTGGCAGCAACAGCCCTGTCAACACACCGACCGTGGCATAGTTGGACATGAGCGAATTGGCCATCTTCACGTGGACGCGATCATCCTCCACCGACCAAAGTTCTTGCGTTTCAAAAACGTCTTGCATCCGCTGCGAGTAACTGAGGATGGCGGTGCGCATCGCATCGGAGATGTTTTTGTCCTCCGCGAGCCCGACCTCGAGATCCCGTCGGGCAGTTTTCGTGATTTCCGATCGCAAACGGTTCATGCAATCCAGAAGGGTGTCTGTGTTGGGACCGCTGGTTGTTCCGACACTGATACGGACAGGATCAGGGGACATCGGACGAATCTCGACCAGGAAATTCTCAACCAAACTGATGATGTCGGCGATGTCATCGCGCATCGTTTCAGGAACGCTGGGTGAAAATTGTTCGAATCCAGCACTCGCCAAGTCCCTTACCTTGGCGAAGTTCAACGCCATGCGGATCGGCGAGGGACTCGATTGAACGAGCTGTACCGTTGGACCTCCGGTCTGAATCCTTTGGCTCATCATGCGACGGAGCGTTCCCTGGGTCCCGACCAGGATTCGGCGAGAATCCTTCTGCATGATCCGAGCTTGGCGGAGTTCGACCAAGTCACGAAAACGAAGCTCGGCGTCCTTCGGGGAAGTCTCGACAGGTGTCGCCACCCGGTCCAGTAGATCCGCGATATCCATATCCTGGCTGCAGCGAATCGAGATGCCGACTTCGGGTAGTGGGCTCGGCATTCCCACTGTCAAATCCAATGTGTCAACAGACGCGAGAGAGAATCCTACCTGCTCCTGGCAAAACACTTCGGCGATCTCCCACGGAATCATCTTCCCTTCCGGGCTTTCGCGCAGCGTCTTCAAATCGATGGATACCACGGCAATGGAGTCGGATGGGATGTCGCCATATCGGTCGGGCATTTGATAGGCAGAGCCTGTTTGGGCGAGTATCGCCAAGACCGGTGCGATGCGAGCCCAAAGGACAACAGTGCGGACGATTTGCCACGATGTTTTCACGAAGGTCCCTAGTTGCCGAGCCATGCAAAATCCCCTCCAACGAGCATCCGAATACAAGAAAACGACCTCCGTAGTGTCAAGGTTCCCAAGAGTGGAATCAACCCCGCACCCGCCAATTTGCCCCAATATTCACAACCCCTACAGTCCGTACAGTTTCACCGACTCCCCGGGGAATCCACCCCTTCTTAGCGAACCCGTTCCGAAAAATGATAAGGATGGGGTAAGGTTGCTCGGTTACAAAAACCTCGCCGACCGCGATCACTCTTCTACCTAGGCAAGATTCTCAGGGGAGAACCATGCGAAAAACCAAATCCGCCGGGGACAAAATCGTCACCATGGACCGCAGATCCACGAAAGAGCGACGCGCGGAACCGATAGCCAAGCCGGTGGAAGCCCAACCTGCGAGCAAGAAGTCCCCTGAACCAGCGCGATCCGAAGCAAACAACAAGCGATTCCAGTCCGACCGCCGAAGCAAGGATTTTGTCCCCGATAACATGGCGAAACTGATCGCCCAAGAAAAACGGAAGGTCAAGGTGCAACGCCGTCGCCAGATCGATCCGACGACTTGCGAGCGGGATTACTCCAACGACGAAATCGCCTTCATGCAAGCCATGGATGAATACAAGCGCAAGAACGGTCGGATGTTTCCCACCTGCAGTGAAATTCTCGAAGTCGTTCGCTCGATCGGTTACGTCAAAGTCGATCCGAGCCAGCCACCGGCAGAACAACCCGCTGACGATTGATCACTCGCGCCAAAACGCGAGCGGTCCATCATTGCGATACGCGACACCCATCTCAGGGGTCTCATACACTGCTCCGTTACGGGCCAGGGACTCCACGCCTCCGATCACCA
>Ga0315905_10001676_pt1 | contig 23680 bp, 22 predicted proteins | sample LakEriMetagenome_5_FD_203522 | JGI IMG/M metagenome (GOLD analysis project Ga0315905, IMG submission 203522) | Freshwater fungal communities from buoy surface, Lake Erie, Ohio, United States - Buoy 4 MA121 | ecosystem: Environmental > Aquatic > Freshwater > Lake | place: USA: Lake Erie, Ohio...
ATCCGCGCATAACGATTGGTCCCTTAATCAAAACTTCACCGTCTTCGGCAATTTTCACACTTGTGCCAGGAATTGGCTTTCCAACAGTGCCAACTTTTAACGCACCAGTGATATTCAAGGTCGCACCTGCCGTGGTTTCGGTGAGTCCGTAACCCTCATAAATTGTTACGCCAGCGCCACGATAGAAGTGTCCAAGACGTTTTCCTAGTGGTGCACCGCCAGAAATTGCTGCTTCAACGTTTCCACCTAAAGCGGCGCGAATCTTAGAAAAAACCAACTTATCAAATAGAGCGTGCTTTAGAGTAAGTAGCGGATTAAAACCACGCTTATCTAGCGATTCGCTATATGCGATTGCAACATCTGCAGCCTTGCGGAAGATCTTTCCTTTGCCAGCAGCATCTGCTTTTGCTTCAGCTCCGTTATAAACCTTTTCAAAGATGCGAGGTACTGCGAGCACGAAGGTCGGCTTAAATGATGCAAGATCTGGTTGCAAGCGTCCAACTGGATCGCTGCAGTGAGCCAGATGCAGCCCTGCACGGATTGCTCCAATTTGAACCATGCGTCCAAAGACGTGAGCAACAGGCAAGAAGAGAAGCGTTGAACCATTTGGCTTAAGGAATAGATCACTTGCACCTTCAACGACATTGCCGCACTCTGATAAGAAGTTGCCGTGAGTTAATTGCACGCCTTTTGGTTTTCCAGTGGTTCCAGATGTGTAAATTAAAGTAGCGAGTGTGTCCGGTAATAGCGCACTTCTGCGGCGATCGATTTCGTCGTCGCCGATATGTGCTCCAGCGGTAGCTAATACAGAAAGAACATCTTCGGTCATAGTCCAAATGTGCTTGGTATGTGCCGGCAAAACTGTGTTTACTAATTCGCGATGTGTTGGTGTTTCAACAATTAAACCGGTTGCGCCAGAGTCGCTCAAGATCCAATCGACCTGCTCGGCAGAAGATGTTTCATAAATTGGAACTACACATCCACCGGCGTACCAAATAGCGAAATCTAGAATTGTCCATTCATATCTGGTGCGAGCCATGATCGCGACACGATCACCGATCTGAATACCGGCTGCAACGAGTCCTTTTGCAGTTGCACGAACTTCAGCATCTAACTCTTGTGCGCTAACTTTTTGCCAGCCATCACCGAGAGGACGGGAGAGCATCACGCGATTTGGTTCAAACCAAGCGCGCTCAGCGATCAAATTCGTAAGGTTGCCTGAAGCGGCAGCAGGGACAAGGGCCGGGATTGCGATTTCATTCATGCCCTAACGCTAGCGCCCGTCCCGAAAAAAGGGGAGAGGTAGGAAAGCACTTTTTTACGGGTAACCTTTGGCCATGAGCGATTTCAGCAGTTCGACAATTACCATCGATGCCCCGATCTCCGAAGTGGGAGCCACCTTGTTCGCGGTAGCGTCCTATCCCGAGTGGTCCGGAGCCTTTAAAAAGGTGGATGTACTTGCCACCGATGATCAAGGGCGCGCGACGAAAGCAAAGTTAACAGTTGATGCCGGCGCAGTTAAAGATGTAGTGACTCTCGACTTTGACTGGAGCGCTGCGCCGGACAAGGTCACTTTTACACTCGATGATGCCAACATCCTTACCAAGATGGACGGCGCATATTTACTTAAGAATTTAGGCGGCGACGCAACTTCTGTTACTTATGAACTCTCAGTTGGATTATCAATGCCGATTCCGGCCATGATGATTGCCAAGCAGGAGAAATCAACTATTGATAGCGCGTTAAAGCAGCTTAAAGAACATATAGAGGGATAACTGCGTGGCTTCCAACACCATCGGAATCGATGTAGGTGGCACCAAGGTTCTCGGTGGCGTCGTAAGTGCAAGTGGTGAAATTCTTGCGACTGCGCGACGTGATACACCTCGTGAAGGCGGGCGCGCCCTCACTCAAGCAATTGCTGATGTAGCAAATGATTTGGGGCAAGAATTTGAAAGCGAAGCAATTGGCGTATCCGCCGCAGGATTTATTTCATCTGATCGAAAAACAATTTTAGCGACACCAAATATTGCGGGATGGAATGGCGTTAATTTAGATCACGAGTTAACTGAAATTCTTGGAAAGCGAATAGTTTTAGAGAACGACGCCAATGCCGCAGCGTGGGGTGAATTTAAATTCGGTGCCGGCCGCGGCCGTAAAGATTTAATGTTATTAACATTGGGAACCGGAGTCGGTGGAGGATTAATTCTCGGCGGATCGCTATTTCGTGGAGCCTTCGGTATTGGCGCAGAACTCGGCCATATAAGAATTGTTCCCGAAGGCCATCTCTGTGGATGCGGTATCCGTGGCTGTTTAGAGCAATATGCATCGGGATCTGCACTTATGCGCCATACCCGCGAAGCGATAAGCGCCAGCCCAGATATTGCACGCAATTTGCTCGCTCGTGGTGATGGCACTTTGGAAGGCTTAAAGGGTCAACATATTACTGAAGCCGCGCGTGATGGTGATCCGGTTGCACTGGCTGCCTTTAACACAATGGCAAGTTATTTGGGCGCAGGGATTGCATCTCTTTGCGCGGTGATTGATCCTTCTTGCATAGTTTTAGGCGGAGGAGTAATTGACGCGGGTGAAATTTTTCTTGGACCGACGAGAGAAGCTGCAATGCGCTTAATCCCATTTAGCGGCAAGCATCCATATCCAGAAATTATTCCTGCAGAACTTGGTAATAACGCAGGCTTGGTAGGCGTTGCCGATCTGTCAAGAATCTAAAGTGCCGCTCCGTCGTCGTCACGGAAATTTTTTCCAGATTTCCATCTCTTAAACGCAACCAGTGCATCACGAAAAGATTGCAAAGCGCTTTTTCTGTTGGGGTTGGGGGCGATAAATTTATCGTGAACTTCAGTCGCATCGAGTTCGTCAAGATATGAAGTGGGTGCGGACTGATCTAAGGATAGGTTTTCAACCATTGATTGAAATTCCATTTCAATCAATTCGCGTTCCGTAGCGTCATCCGGGCCATCCTGGCGCTTATCTTTTTCGCTCATAACTCCTGCTCCATGGTTCATATTCGCACATTCCAACCTTTTGGCGCTAAATTAGAACCATGAACAACCTGCCGTACGGCATCTTGCGCGCATTTTTAACGCCGTTCCTGATGATCCTCTTTCGCCCAAAGGTGAAAGGACTGCGCAACGTGCCAGGCAATGGTCCGGTGATCATTGCTTCAAACCATCTATCTTTCAGCGATTCCATTTTCATGCCATTGGTTGTTCCGCGAAAAGTTACCTTCCTTGCGAAGAGTGAGTACTTCACATCACCTGGGCCGAAGGGGCTATTAAAGAAGTTAACTTTCATAGCCTTAGGGCAGGTTCCTGTCGATCGTTCTGGTGGCCGACGAAGTGAAGCGGCGCTAATTACGGGTCTAAAAATTCTGGGAGAAGGCAAGTGTCTAGGTATCTATCCAGAAGGCACGCGATCACCTGACGGCCGTTTATATAAAGGGCGCACTGGCATCGCACGTTTAGCGATTGAATCTGGCGCGCCAATAATTCCAGTAGCAATGTTTAATACTGAGAAAATTCAACCAACCGGAACTGTTGTTCCTAAGGTGATGCGTGTTGAAATGATCTTCGGTGAACCTATGTACTTCGAGGGCGATTCCACTGATTTGCTTTACTTAAGAGAAGTCACAGATAAAATTATGGCAACCATTCAGGCGCTGTCTGGCCAAGAATATGTTGATACCTATGCAACAAAGGCAAAGAAGAATCTAGAAGAAGAAGGCTAATTACTTTCTATAGCTAGGCGTTTGATTAGGTAATTACAAGTATCACAATCAGCTCCCGCAGCGGGAAGTTCTCCTTCTATTACATCAATCAAATCTGATATCAATGAGTTAAATTGTGCTTGATCGCGGGTTACATGAAGATAATGCTGGGTGACCCCAAATCCATAGGCCCCGTCGGCTGTTTCTGTAACGCCCGCTAGCTTCCAAACCAAGAGCCCCATTGATGAGACTGGGAAGGGCTTACCTTTTTCAGGGTTCTCAAGGGCGTAGGCGTATGCCTCAAGCTGTGGTGCATAGAACTGGGCGTTGTCGCGATCTGAGTCAGAGACTTTGCAATCGATTATTCCGACTGAGCCATCGTCATAATGTGCGAGCAAATCATAAATGCCAAGGATGCGCCAACGTGTTGCTTTTCCATCTACTTCGATAGGTGCGCTCTTAACCCATTGTCCCCATTGTTTTACAACGCCAGGTGCGAGTGAAGGATCTAGGTCGGGCATGGCGGCGCGACGAAAATGTTCTTCTTGCGCTGATGACAATGGCTTTACCAATGGAAACTGTCCGGGCATAGTGATTTTAAACCAGTATTTAATCCAGAGGCAGCGCTTGCAAGTTGATAACCCAAAAGTCAGATCAGATGGCGCAATAGTGTCGCGAGCAGGTGCAGTTGGTTTAACAATTTTTAAACTCATGTGATGATTAAATCACGCACGGCTGACGCAATCACCGATAGACCCAAGATGACCATAACTATTCCACCTGTTGCGCGTAATTTTTCTAATCTGCTCTTAGACTACTCATTGGTCATTCTGGGGCGAGTCGCAATAAAAACCCCAGCTAGCCATAGCTTTCGCGGCTAATGAGGGGAGCCCTCACGGAGACTTAATGGCTTTCGTGATTGCAAACCCTTTGCCCATCTTCTCCAACTACAAAGTGCGAGCATGCCGCTTTAATGCGGGCTACAGGAGCGTCACCATAATGTGTGCGATAACCCAGAGCCAGCAAGACTCGGATATTTGTATCAGGATCATGCTCAATGTTGAAAGCCTTAGCTGATCTGGCGATGGTATTTTCAACAACTTTTTCGGTATGAGAAGTTTCTCGGGCGATTGCAGAATTTGTCTTGCCTTCGCAGAGTAAGCAAAGTATCAAGTGTTCAAACGGGGTTAACTCTCGTGCCAACTTGGCGACTCGCGTGGGCATAATTGACCTCTTCTACGTTGCCATCATCCACCTTTATTCCTCGGTTACCAACCAGTAGGATAGGCAAATGTCCGAAGTCATCAGCCGCCGTGAGCGCGATATTCAAGTGCTATCTCTCAATCGTCCCGCCAAGATGAATGCGCTCACTCGCGAAATGTATGCGGGTTTGGCAAATGGATTAAATGAGGCAGCAGGAGATTTTGGTGTTCGCGCCGTCATCATTACCAGCGAAGGCGATCACTTCACCGCCGGCAATGACATTGCAGACTTCTTAGCAAATCCACCGACGGGCCAAGATAGTGATGTTGCAAAGTTCTTAGGTTCACTTCTTGAATTTCCAAAGCCCCTGATCGCAGCGGTAAAGGGAAATGCAGTTGGCGTCGGAACCACAATGCTTTTGCATTGCGATGTTGTCATTGCTTCTCCGTCAGCTAAATTCTCAATGCCCTTTGCTTCCCTCGGCTTAGTTCCGGAAGCCGGATCTAGTTACCTCTTCCCGCTTTTAGTTGGATACCAAAGAGCAGCAAAGATCTTCTTCACTGGAGAAAGTTTCACTGCCGAAAGTGCGCGCGAGATGGGGCTGGTCGCGACGATCGCAGATAATCCATTGAGTGAGGCTATGGAGTTAGCAAAAGTAATTGCTGCCAATCCACCGCAAGCGATGATTAATACCAAAGCGCTCTTGAAGGCTAGTAAGCACGATGCAGTAGCAGCGGTAATGAAAGCAGAGTTTGAACTCTTCTCACTTGCACTGCAATCAGAAGAAGCAATGGAAGCGTTTATGAACTTTATGGCAAAGAAGGGGAAGTAATGACAATCACCGGAGATTTATCAGGCAAGAAGATCTTTATTACTGGAGGATCTCGCGGAATCGGCCTAGCGATAGCGCTACGTGCTGCGCGCGACGGTGCATCCATTGCAATCGCGGCGAAGACATCTGATCCCAATCCCAAGTTGCCAGGAACTATTCACACCGCAGCCGAAGAAATTCGAGCTGCAGGGGGAACGGCGCTGCCTCTTCAATGCGATCTACGCGATGAAAACCAGATCGCCGATGCCATTGCACAAACCGCTGCAGAATTCGGTGGTATAGATATCTTGATCAATAACGCCAGCGCAATTAATTTAACCCCAACAGAGGCGACCCCAGCCAAGCGCTTTGATTTAATGTTTGATGTAAATGTCCGCGGCACCTTTTTAACGTCTCAGGCTGCGATCCCACATCTACGTGCATCAGCCGAAGCTGGACGTAATCCGCATATCTTGACACTTTCTCCTCCACTTTCGATGAAAGCAAAATGGTTCCAACACCATGTTGCCTACACAATGGCGAAGTACGGGATGTCTATGTGTGTCCTTGGAATGTCCGATGAATTTCGTAAGACCGGAATCGCCGTAAATGCCTTGTGGCCACGCACCGCAATTGATACCGCTGCGCTGCAGATGATTCCTGGCATAGATACAGCGGCGTGCCGTACTCCTGAAATCTTGGCCGATGCAGCATATGTAATCATAAATCGTCCATCTAAAGAAACCACAGGCAACTTCTTCGTTGATGATGAGGTCTTGGCTTCAGTAGGTGTTACTGACCTTGAAGGTTATTCAGTAGTCCCAGGCACGAAAGATTTTCTCCTTGATTTTTTTCTTGACTGAAAAGCTCAACGGCGCTTGCCGTAACATAGCGCTATGAATTTAGAGCTAAATGGCACCAACGTTATTTCCGAATCTGAACGTACCGGAAAAGCTTCATCGTTGTTTTGGCCGTGGTGCGGTGCAAATGTATCGCTTCTGGCTCTTTCATACGGTTCGTTCTTTCTTGGCTTTGGCATTTCATTCTGGCAAGCAACCGTTGCCGCCTTTATCGGCACAATACTTTCATTTCTCTTAGTAGGTTTTAGCTCGCTGGCGGGCAAGAGATCGAACGCACCAACTATGGTCTTATCCCGTGCCGCATTTGGGATTAAAGGCAATATTGTTCCTGGACTTCTCTCCTATCTAGTCTTTGTAGGCTGGGAAACAGTTCTGGTCTCATTAGCAACATTAGCCACTGGAACAATTTTGGTTCGATTGGGAGATTTCGATCGTGATGTAGCGATGGTTCTGGGATTTGTTATTGCAGCCGCTTTGACGATTTACGGTGGCGTGCTCGGGCATGGCGTGATCATGCGCTTGCAGAAATATCTAACAATTATTACCGTTGCCGCAACTTTGCTGTACATCTATCTCACAGTTGACTCAGTCAATTGGAGCGCAGTTTCGGACATACCTCCTGGAAAGCTACAGGGATTTATCGGAGCTCTGATCTTTGGAATTACCGGAATTGGACTGGGTTGGGTAAATTCCGCGGCAGATTATTCACGCTATTTGCCGCGCACAACATCTAGTCGTTCCGTTGTGGGTTGGACCGTCCTAGGTGCTTCAATTGTTCCTATTGGATTAGTTACATATGGCGCGCTCTTGGCTGGCAGTGATCCTAAGTTATCTGAGGCAATTGGCATGGATCCAATTGGCGCGTTAACCACTCTACTTCCAACTTGGTACCTGGCGATATTTGCGCTAATCGCGATTTTTGGATTGGTCGGTGGAGCAATTCTCGATTTATATTCATCTGGATTAACTCTGATATCTGTTGGACTTCCTGTTAAACGCCACGTAGCGGCAAGCATTGATGGCAGCGTCATGTTGGTTGGAACTATCTACATTGTCTGGGTCGCAGATAATTTCTTCTACCCATTCCAAGGTTTTCTAATCACCCTGGGTGTTCCGATCGCAACGTGGTCTGCAATTTTTGTAACCGATGTTTTACTTCGCAAACGGGCCTACGATGAAATTGATCTTTATCGCCTTGAAGGTCGTTATGGAATCTGGAACTTTAAATCGCTGACGCTGATGGCCATTGGCTCATTTATCGGTTGGGGATTTGTGACCAATACATTCGCAAGCTGGCTCTCCTGGCAGGGTTATTTACTCTTTTTGATCGGTGGAAAAGAAGGACCTTGGGCTTTTGCGAACGTGGGCGTAATTTTTGCGCTATTCATTGGTTTCTCGGGGCACTTCCTTCTCTCTCGTCGAAAAATTCGAGCCCAGGATCGCGCTCTAAGTTAAAGTAGGGAGATGAAATCTCGCATATCCCCATTACGCGATTTTTTGCGTCGAGAGTCAACTGGTGGCTTGTTAATTCTGATCGCATCAGCTTTAGGTTTAATCACCGCAAACTCACCACTTTCGAATACCTATTTTTCGACCCTTGATATCAATTTGTCAGTGGGTACAAACTGGTATCTGATAAATCTTTCAATTCTCAAAATAATTAATTACCTCTTTATGAGTATTTTCTTCTTCGTAGTCGGCCTGGAAATCAAACGTGAGATGACTTCTGGCCATTTGGCATCGCTGAAAAAAGCGATGCTGCCATTGGTAGCAGCTTTGGGTGGGATGGCAGTTCCAGCTTTGATTTACTTAGCAATCGCTGGCGGAGTCGCGCCACAAGGTTGGGGAGTTCCAGTCGCAACAGATATTGCGCTGGCTGTTGGATTACTGACCATGCTCGGACCAAGCGTCGCTGCCTCACTCAGGTCTTTTTTGCTAGCACTTGCCGTTATTGATGACATTGGAGCGATACTTGTTATCGCCTTTGTTTATTCAACAGGAGTTAACTTCTCGTGGCTGGCAGCAAGTGTTCTATCTGTTCTTTTAATCGCAGCCCTACAAAAAGTAAAAGTTACTTCAATCTTCATCTATGCGTTATTTGCATTCGCTTTGTGGTTCTCGCTCTATAAAACCGGCGTGCACCCAACTCTGGCCGGAGTAATTCTCGGACTAATGACCCCAAATATCGCACACGGGGGATCTGATCTTGAGGATCTAGAAGACGGAACAGTTTCTGTCATTGAATGGCTGGAACACAAGTTTCATCCAATCAGCACCTTCTTTGTGGTTCCTTTATTCGCTTTTGCAAATACCGGAGTGGTTATCACTTTGGAATCAATTCAAGGGGCGATTGAATCTAAGATCGCCTGGGGAATTTTCTTCGGACTAGTAATCGGAAAACCAATCGGTGTTTTATTGGCAGCAATTGCGGCTAAAAAAGCAAAGATTGCTGAAATGCCTGAGGGTGTAGGCAACGCATCGTTATTGGCAACTGGAAGTGCAGCCGGAATTGGCTTTACCGTGGCGATTTTTATCGCCAATCTTGCTTTTGATGACCAGCAAACTCAGGATATCGCGGTCCTTGCAGTCATTGTCGCATCGGTAGTTAGCGCAGCACTTTCAACTGCGATATTTAAGGTAAGCGCAAGAAAGTGATTTAAAAGAACAGAGCCCGCCTTTTTACAGGAGGGCTCTCTTCTTTAGAACTTTTTAGATGTCGAAGTAAAGTTCAAACTCAGCTGGATGTGGACGCAAGCGAACATAATCAACTTCGTTCTTACGCTTCCATTCGATCCAAGTTGAGATTAGATCTTCGCTAAAGACACCGCCCTTAGTTAAGAATTCATGATCTTTCTCGAGGCTGTCAAGAACAGCATCAAGTGATCCTGGTACTTGAGGGATAGCCGCAGCTTCTGCACCTTCGAGTTCGTAAAGATCCTTATCAACTGGAGCAGGTGGCTCGATCTTGTTGAGAATTCCATCGATACCAGCCATCAACATCGCAGCAAATGCGAGATATGGATTAGATGATGGATCTGGGCAACGGAACTCAATGCGCTTTGCCTTTGGTGATGAACCTGTAATTGGAATACGGATACAAGCAGAACGGTTACGTGCTGAGTAAACAAGGTTTACTGGTGCTTCATACCCTGGAACCAAGCGACGGTATGAGTTAACCGTTGGATTGGTGAAAGCAAGTAGTGATGGCGCATGCTTTAGAAGGCCGCCGATATACCAACGCGCCATATCTGAAAGATCGCCGTAAGTTCCTGCTTCGAAGAAGAGTGGCTTGCCATCTTTCCAAAGTGATTGGTGGACGTGCATTCCTGAACCGTTATCACCGAAGAGTGGCTTCGGCATAAAGGTCGCGGTCTTGCCACCTTCCCAAGCAACGTTACGAATGATGTACTTGAATTTCATCAACTCATCGCCGGCGCTAAGAATGTCAGTGAAGCGATAGTTGATCTCCATCTGACCTGCAGTACCAACTTCGTGGTGTGAACGCTCAACAAGAAGACCGGCGCGACCGAGTTCCATAACCATCTCATCGCGCAAATCAGCGAATTGATCAGTTGGTGAAACAGGGAAGTAACCGCCCTTGATGCGAGTGCGATACCCACGGTTGGGAGTGCCATCGGGATCTGCAACGATGCCTGTGTTCCAAGCACCTTCGTAAGAATCGATGTGGTGATATGACTCATTCATTCCAGTCTTAAAACGTACTGCATCAAAAACATAAAATTCAGCTTCTGGTGCGAAGAATGCTTGATCAGCGATTCCGGTTGACTTCAAATATTCAACTGCCTTTGCTACTACACCGCGTGGATCACGTGAGTAAGGAGTGTTATCAGATGGGTTATGAACTGAGAAGAGGATTACTAGCGTCTTTTCTAAGCGAAACGGATCGATAAATGCTGATGATGGAATAGGTAGCAACTTCATATCTGATTCGTGGATTGATTGGAAACCACGGATAGATGAGCCGTCAAACATTAAGCCATCGGTAAATACTGCTTCGTCAAAAGATTCAACTGGAACGTTGAAGTGATGTTGGATACCTGGAAGATCAGTAAAGCGAACATCAACAAGTTTGACATCTTCTTTTTTAATATAAGCGAAAATTTCTGCGGAATTCTTAAACATAAAGTTTGCTCCTCGTATCGTCGAATGGGCCTTCATCTTTGAGGGCGACCGATCTGGGTAAACCCTAAGACTCCAAAGGCCATTTGGCATAACTGGTGTGTTACAGCCATGTAAAACATGCACCGCTTCCCACGGGTCTGTAGGCTCACCTATATGAAACACGAGATCAGTTTGGGTCGCCGCTTCCTCGGTTTGAGCATCGATTGGCTGATGTGTTACGCGATCGCCCTTGGCTTCTTCGGAGGAGGCGGCTCATTTGTTGACCGTGCCCCTCAAGCCCGGATCCCACACCTGGTGATCTTCTTTATCGAAGTCTTGGTTCTAACCGTCTTCGGTGGTGCGACAGCGGGCCATCGAATCGTTGGTTTGAGAGTCGTCCAGTTTAACGGTGGGGCAAATCCAACTCCCGTCCAAGCGCTAGTAAGGACGGTTCTGCTCTGTTTAGTAGTTACCGCCATTACCTATGACGAAAATGGTCGAGGAATTCACGAACGACTTAGTGGAACAAGATTGGTTGATGTCCGAAAAGGTCGAAAGTAATTAACGCTTTGGAACGCGTATTCCCTTTGGCATTGGCCCCTTAGGAATTGGCATAGACATTCCACCCACAGCTTTAAAGCGGGCGCGAACTTCACGCATTTGATGTGCCGATAATTTCTTAGGAAGTTTGGCAAGGCGCTTCTGCAGTTTGCGAAGCGGAACTTGGTCAGCACCATCGCCTACATAAATTTCAATAACTGGCACACCGGGAGCAAAGCGTTCTGCTTTTCGGCGTTCATCTTGCAACATGGTGCGAACCGCTTGCGTTCCTTCACCGGTTAAGACAATGCCTGCACGACCGATACTGCGGTGGACCATATCTTGGTTCTTGGTTACGGCAACGGCAGGAGTTGTAATCCAACCTTTACGAATCGCCATAAGAACGCTGGCACCAGCACCCATCTGTCCTTCGATTGAAACGTAGGCGGCAGAAGATGCAATGCGCGTGAAGAAGAACATCGCTGCAAGAAGCGCAACGGGAAGAGTAACGAAGCCGAGATAGATCGGATGTCCAACAAAAATACCAATTGCAATTCCAATTGCCCAAGTGATGGCAAATACGCCAAAGATTCCAGCGCCAATCCAAGGCTTAACGCTCTTGGTTACTTTGTAAGCGTCGCGGAATGTTTGGAAACGGACTTTTTTGATCTTGGGCGCTTTCGCCTTCTTTTTAAACATGGCCTCAGTTTAGGGGAGCGGGCGCTGTACCACCAAGACGAGCCGGTGCCCAACGCTGACCAAGGTGGTTATCAGGGTATTTCTCCTGCACTTCATGCAGGAGATTTAAAAGTGTTTCACGAAGCGCTTTCTCACCCGCCTCGACATCAGTAGATTTATCAAAATACATAGGCTCGCCAAATGTGACATAAATTGGGAACTTACGGCGGCCTAAGTCACGCTTTACGCCTTTAGTCCAAATGCGTTGGGATCCCCAAATAACGGCCGGAATCACAGGAACGTTTGCGCCCATAGCAAGACGCACAGCGCCAGATTTTAACTCTTTGATTTCAAAGCTCTTCGAGATCGTTCCTTCTGGAAAAATTCCCACAATTTCGCCCGAACGAAGTGCACGAAGGGCAGCAACAAAGGAAGCGGAACCGTTACTGCGGTCAACATTTATGTGGTGCATACCGCGCATAAGTGGGCCAGCTAATTTATTGTCGAAGATCTCTTTCTTCGCCATAAATCTGACTAAGCGATTTGCAGGGAGTGCGGCCGTACCGATCAAAGCAAAATCGAGATAGCCGATGTGATTCATCGCCAGGATAGCTCCACCTTTACGGGGAATATGAGCTTCACCTTCGAAATGAAATCTTAGCCCGAGGTATTTCCAAAAAGACTTAAGAACCAAAATTACTGGCGGATAAACAACTTCAGCCACGCAGCGATCCCTGGTTGGTACGTGCTTCGACCGCCTGCTTATACAGACGACCTGCGCGATAACTCGAGCGAACAAGCGGTCCGCTCATAACTCCTAAGAATCCAACGGCAGTTGCTTCAGCGGCTAGCTCAACAAATTCTTCTGGTTTTACCCAGCGTTCAACTGGGTGATGTTTATTTGTTGGGCGAAGGTATTGTGTAATAGTGATCAAGTCACAACCGGCATCGTGAAGGTCAATAAGGGCTTGAGATATCTCTTCACGGGTTTCACCTAAACCAAGGATTAAATTAGATTTAGTAACCATACCGAAATCGCGAGCCATGCCGATTACCTGGAGAGATTTTTCATAAGTAAATGCGGGGCGGATTCGTTTAAAGATACGAGGGACTGTTTCAAGATTGTGCGCAAAAACTTCTGGTCCGGCTTCAAAAATCTGATTTAAGAGTTCAGCCTTTGCGTGAAAATCTGGTGCCAACATTTCAACACCACAACCGGGATTTAATTCGTGGACCTGACGAATTGTTTCGGCATATAACCACGCGCCTTCATCAGGCAGGTCATCACGAGTAACACCGGTAATAGTTGCGTATTTCAACCCCATTGATTTTACTGATTCGGCAACTTTGCGTGGTTCTTCGCGATCGATGGGCAATGGTTTACCGGTATCTATATTGCAGAAATCGCAACGTCTAGTGCATCGATCTCCGCCAATTAAGAAAGTTGCTTCTTTATCTTCCCAACATTCAAAAATATTTGGACAGGCTGCTTCTTGGCAGACCGTGTGCAGACCTTCGCTCTTAACTAGCGAACGGAGCCTGGTGTATTCCGGCCCCATATTTGCGCGCGTTTTAATCCACTCTGGTTTGCGTTCAATTGGAGTTTCAGTATTGCGCGCTTCGATCCGGAGTAGCTTGCGGCCATCAGGTGCGAGAGTCATAGGCTTACCTTACCCAGTGCTTCAACCAGATGCTTCTCAACTATCGGGGTAATTTCGGCGATATCCACGCTTCGATTAAGTTCAATCGCCAAAGAAGTCACGGCCGCATCATCAATCCCGCAGGGAACGATCTGGCTAAATTTTGAAAGATCAGGAGATACATTCAAGGCAAAGCCGTGCATGGTGACGCCGCTTGCCACCCGTATTCCAATCGCTGCGATCTTGCGATCTCCTTTACCGTCACAAATCCACACTCCTGACCTGCCGTCGACTCGAACCGCATTTACGCCAACTTCTTCACAGACTCCAATGAGTGCAGTCTCTAGTGTTCTAACAAATCCCACTAACTCCGTTGGCTTTAACAATTTAACAATCGGATATCCAACTAATTGGCCTGGGCCGTGCCAAGTAATTCGTCCGCCGCGATCAACCTGCACAACAGGTGTCCCATCACTTGGCATCTCAAAAGTCTGCGTGCGTTTTCCCGCCGTATAAACCGATGGGTGTTCCAGTAACAGCAATGTATTTGCACGATTGCCTGAAGCAACTTCGCCGTGGATTTTGCGCTGAAGTGCTAGTGCGTCCTCATATTTCACCAGTCCGATGTGATCTACGACAATCTTTGGTGCGCTCTGAGCGGTGCTGGCTGGCGAGTTAAGTGGCACAGGTACAGCCTAAAGGTAGGCTGTACACCTAGCGAATTCTGCTCGAACTCAAGCCCGAAAGGCCTTTCTATCGTGTCTATGCAACGCACCCAAAAGAATCGTAAACCTTATGCCATCGCGATGTTGGTGGTCATTTCTTGGTTCATCATTACCGGCATCTTCGGTCCGCTATTCGGAAAGTTAACTTCGGTTCAAGAAAATAACAATTCATCATTCTTGCCTAAAGGGGCCGAAGCGACCTTGGCCGCGGATGAAATAAAGACGTTTTCAACGCAAGCTTCAATTAACTTTCCAGTGCTAGTTCTGTTCGAGGGCACTTCCAGCGCTGCGACCTTCACTGCGATCAATGACCACATGTCCAAAGTTGGAACCCTTACTTTGGCAGAAACATCCGCAAAAATTTCAGATTACTTATTGCCAGGTCAAGCGATTTCTGTCTTTCCTGCCCAAGATGGTCAAGCGCTATTAGCAAATATTCCACTGGATGGAAATGCGATTTCTAAACTACTGCCAAATGATGAGCCAGTTCTTCCTGCAGTAATTGAAGCGCTGCGCGAAGATATTGAGCCAATCGCCAAAGCAAATGGTTTTGAACCTTATGTAACCGGCCCAGGTGGATTGCTGGGTGACTTATTTGGTGCTTTTGGAGACATTGATTCGAAATTATTGCTAACTACCCTTGCTGTTGTCGCAGTCATTCTTATCGTTGTCTACCGATCTCCAATTTTATGGGTTATCCCTTTGCTTTCATCGCTCTTTGCTTTATCAACTGCAGGCGGAATCGTTTATTTACTGGCGAAGAACGACATTATTGATGTCGATGGGCAATCGCAAGGAATTCTCTCAGTACTAGTTATTGGTGCAGCCACAGATTACGCGCTTTTACTCATAGCGCGTTATCGCGAAGAGTTACATTTTACTGACAATAGATTTGAAGCAATGCGCGCCGCGTACAAGGGTGTCTGGGAACCTATTCTTGCCTCTGGCTCAACCGTAGCTATTTCACTTATGGTTCTGCTCTTTAGCCAGTTAACAAATACTGCAGGCCTCGGTCCGATTGGAGCGATCGGAATCGTAGTTTCAATGATTACGATTTTAACTTTGCTACCGGCGCTACTTTTAATCTTTGGGCGTTGGATCTTCTGGCCACGTATTCCTCAGAATGACGGCGATGATCACGTCATGGCCGGTATGTGGTCGAAAATTTCTAATGGTATTGGCCGCAACCCACGGAAGTCTTGGGTGATTACGGGAGTTGTTTTGTTGGGGTTTGCGCTGACATCGACAACCCTAAAGGCCGATGGAATCGGAACTGTAGATACATTTACAGGTAATCCAGAGTCTGTAGTCGGACAACGTTTACTTGAAAAACACTTCCCAGGTGGTGAAGGTGATCCAACGCAGATAGTTGTTGCGGCAGATAAAATTAACTCGGTTACTGCAGCAATAAAGTCGGCACCTGGTGTGACCCAAGTAGTTCCTATGCTCAGCGCAATGCCAATTGCAGGCCAACCAGCTCCAGAAGTAAAAGTGGTAAATGGGCGCGCAATTCTAAATGTCACTCTTGATGCTGCTCCAGATAGCGTCGAAGCAGGAAACGACATTCCTAAAATTCGCGAACTTGCGAAGACCGCTGATGCGTCAGCTTTAGTGGGCGGAACGAGCGCGGTCTACTTTGACATACGTGCTGCAAACGATCGAGATAACAAAACGATTATTCCGATTATCCTCTTGGTGATTACCATCATTCTTGGAGTTCTGCTCCGCAGTATTCTTAGCGCAATACTCTTACTCGGAACAGTAGTTCTAAGCTACTTTGCAACACTTGGTGTTTGTGCGTTGGTCTTTAATCACGTATTCGGATTTGCGGGAGGAGATAATTCATTCCCACTATTTGCATTTATCTTCCTTGTCGCACTCGGAATTGATTACAACATCTTCCTTATGACTCGAGTTAGAGAAGAAAGTGCAAAGATCGGAACACGCGCCGGAGTACTTAAGGGCGTCACGGTGACGGGAGCTGTAATCACCTCTGCCGGAATCGTCTTAGCCGCAACATTCGCCGTTCTGGGGCTTCTTCCTTTGGTGCCGCTTGCCCAACTCGGCTTTGCGGTTGCCTTCGGCGTTTTACTAGACACCATCATTGTTCGCTCAGTCTTGGTTCCAGCGCTAGTGCACGAAATCGGACCAAAAATCTGGTGGCCATCTAAATTACAAAACAAGTAATTTTTTAAGCCAGATGTATGTAGTAATTGGCGCTGGTCTTGCTGGGTTAAGTGCTGCTTTAACGCTGCAAGACGCGGGCGCGGAAGTCACAGTTCTTGAGTCATCCGATAGACCTGGTGGCCGAATCGCTAGCGATCTGATTGATGGCTTTATTCTAGATCGCGGTTTTCAATTACTGAATCTGAATTATCCGGAAGTAAAACACTGGGGGATTGAGCGCGAGCTGGATTTTAGACAAGCCCCGCGTTCAGTTCGCATCTCATTTGATTCAGAGTATGTAAGCCTGGGCGATCCGCGGAGCGCTTTCTTCTCTGCCTTCTCGCCGAAGTCCGGAACGCTCGCTTCCAAATTATCTTTCTTAAAATATCTACTCTCTAAGCCCCTTCAAGCGGAGAGCGTCGAAGCACATTTATTGCGCTGTGGCACCGGAGATTTGTATCAGAAAGTATTGAGGTCCTTTTTGCAGGGAGTCTTCCTCGCCGATCCATCACGTGTCAGTGCGGTGGTGGGCAGGGAGATTATCGGAAGTTTTATATCTGGACGATCGGGTATCCCAGCCGATGGCGTTAGCGCACTTCCGCTTGCGCTAGCAAGACGTGTTAAAAACCTGCAATTAAATACTCGTGTTGAAGAAATTCGTCAGAACTCCGTAATAACAAATAATGGAGTATTTCCTGCCGAAAAGATCATATTGGCGACTGATCTAACAACCGCTGGCCAACTTCTAGATTCTGAACAAGTTAGCCCACTATTGAGTTCAACAACTTGGTATCACACGACCGATATTGCACCTACTGAAAAAGCGGAGTTGGTCCTGGATTCGCAGCATCGTGGACCGGTAGTGAACTCCATCGTAATTTCAAATCTATCCGCAAAATATGCACCAATTGCTCAAAAGTTAATTTCTTCCACAACTATTTCGCACGCTTCTGAATCTGAAGTTCGCCGACATTTAGCACTTATGTGGGGCGTGTCTACGGGGGAGTGGAGATTCTTAGCTAAGTATGAAATTAATTCTGCGCTCCCGCTCTTTGCCCCAGGTGTTACTCGGGCTGAGAGTTTGCGCGTTAGTGAAAATATTTATCGCGCAGGTGATTATCTAACTTCGCCGTCGCAAAACGGTGCACTCCTTGCCGGCCGCTTAGCGGCAGAAGAATTAATGTTCGACGAGGGCTTGAAGCGCAGGTGAAATATGTGGGTAATCCCATTTAAATCCCGCCTCAGTTAGCGCACTTGGCATAACCTTCTTTGAGCCAAGCACTTCGCTAGAAAATCCGCCGAGTGCAATCTTCAACGCGATCGCTGGTGCCGGAAAGAGCGCAGGTCGCTTCATCGCTCGGGCTAGCGCAGAAGTAAATTCTTGATTCGTTACTGGATTTGGTGAAGTTAAATTCACTGGCCCTGAGATCTTCTTTTCAAGGCAGAATACAATGGCACGCACAACATCGTGCAGAGTGATCCAAGACCACCATTGCTTACCTGAACCTAACTTTCCGCCAAGCCCAAATCTAAAGAGCGGCAACATTCGCCCGAGTGCTCCACCCGTTGGATCAAGGACCAATCCAGTACGAAGTTTTACGGTGCGAACATCTCCGGCTAAATCTGCGGCACCTTCCCACTCGCGGCAGACCGCAGCCAAAAAGTCATTACCTACTGAGTCACTTTCTACGACAGCGCGATTGCCAGAGTCTCCGTACCAACCTATTGCACTTGCTGAGATAAAAACTTGTGGTTTCACCTCGGCTACAGCATTTGCAATTGCTGTTGTGCCAAGCAAGCGCGAATTCAAAATCTCGGACTTATATCGCTTGGTCCAGCGCTTATCACCGACTCCGACTCCGGCGAGATGGATCACTGCATCAACGCCACGAAGCGCACCTATATCTACATAACCCGTCTTTGGATCCCACCGAATTTCATCGGGAGCTACAGTTGCGCGCCGCACTAAACGTTGCACGGTGTGTCCTTCAGACTTTAGATAACCGACAAGTGCGCTTCCGATTAATCCGGATGCGCCAGTGACGGCGATTCTTTGAGCCACAGCCATAAAAGCTATAGACCTAAATCTGATTCAAAAGCGCCGCCTTCGAGGCGCTCTTTCAAAGTAACTAAGAATCTTGCAGCATCTGCGCCATCAACTACGCGATGATCGTAAGAAAGTCCTAAATAGACCATTGAACGAATCGCAATTGTTTCGCCGCCATCTTCGCCTCTAACCACCATTGGGCGCTTTACAACTGCTCCCAAACCGAGGATCGCAACTTGTGGTTGATTAATAATCGGCGTATCAAAGAGAGCACCGCGGCTGCCAGTATTTGTCAGCGTAAATGTGCCGCCACCGAGTTCATCTGGCGTTACTTTATTTTCACGCGTGCGCGCGGCAAGATCAGAAATCTTGCGAGCAATTCCTCCCATATTTAAATCACCAGCGCTATGGATAACAGGTACTAAGAGTCCGCGTTCCGTGTCGACTGCGATACCTAAGTGCTCGGCGCCGTGATAAATAACCTGATCATCTTCAACAGATGAGTTAAGTACTGGATGCTGCTTAAGCGCTTCACATACTGATACTGCGAAGAATGGCAAGAAGGAGAGTTTTACACCTTCGCGAGCTTCAAAGGTTGCTTTCGAGCGATCGCGCAAGCGGGCAATCTTTGTAACGTCGACTTCAATGACAGTTGTTAGTTGTGCGCTAACTTGTAGAGATTCCACCATTCGCGCTGCAATAACTTTACGAAGTCGGGACATTTTCACTGTGGTACCGCGCAGCGGTGATACAGGGACCGTTGATGTGCTGCGTTGCGCAGGTGCTGATGCAGAAGCAGCAACTGGAGTAGAGACCGTTGATGTTGAGGCCACCGCAGCTGGTGCAGCTGGCGAAGCCTTTGGTGCGGCAGATTGCACATCTTCTTTACGAATTCTTCCGCCCACACCTGTTCCAGTAACAGTTGCAAGATTTACGCCAAGTTCTGAAGCGAGCTTGCGCACGATTGGAGTTACGTAAGCATCAAGTGGTTGCCCTGCAACAACGGGTGCTGCAATAACGGGTGCTGCAACAACGGGTGCTGCAACAACGGGTGCTGCAATAACGGGTGCTGCAATAACGGGTGCTGCAACAACGGGTGCTGCAACAACGGGTGCGGGAGTAGCAGGTGCGACTGGAGCAGAGACTGCCCCCGCACCACCAATTACAGCTAGACGTGCACCTACAGGAACGGTTGTATCCACTGGAACATCGATAGAAATAATTGTTCCGGCTACAGGTGAAGGAATTTCGGTATCAACTTTATCTGTTGAGACTTCAAGTAAAGCTTCATCAACAGCAACGCTATCGCCGACGCCCTTTAACCATCGAGTAACAGTTCCTTCGCTGACGCTCTCGCCAAGCGCCGGCATAGTAATTATTGTTCCCGCGCTACTTGCAACAGGTGCAGTAGCAGCCGGAGTTACTGGAGCAGGAGTAACTGGAGCAGCGGCAACAGGTGCTGCAGGTGCTTGCGTACTAGCAGGTGCAGCACCGTCTGCGATTATTGCAAGTTCAGCGCCAACCGGAACTGTCTGATCAATTCCAACAACAATCTTTTGTAGTGTGCCAGCAACAGGTGAAGGAATTTCGGTATCAACTTTGTCGGTTGAAACTTCAAGGAGCGGTTCGTCCATTGCAACGTGGTCGCCTTCAGCCTTTAGCCAACGTGTGACTGTTCCTTCGCTGACACTTTCACCAAGTGCAGGCATCGTTACTGAGAAAGTCATAGCTTTTCCTTTTCCTTAATTAACCGTGAGCGTGTAATGGTTTGCCGGCAAGTGCCATGTGCGCTTCACCCATTGCTTCGGAAAGCGTTGGGTGAGCATGGATCAAAGGTGCCACATCATTAGCTGATGCTTCCCAGTTAAAGATTAGTTGCGCTTCGGCAAGAAGTTCTCCAACGCGAGCACCGACCATGTGGATTCCAAGTACTGGTCCACCTTTTTGCGAAACCAACTTGATTGATCCAGCAGTACGTAAAATTTGTGCTTTGCCATTTCCAGCCAAGTCGTAATTAAGTTCAACAACATCAAATCCACGCTCTTTTGCTTGGGCGGTTGTTAATCCAACTGAAGCAACTTCTGGTTCAGAGTATGTAACGCGTGGAACTCCGTCGTAATTTATTGGTCGGGGATTAAGTCCGGCGATCTCTTCAGCGACGAGAATTCCTTCGCCAAATCCGACGTGCGCTAACTGCAAAGTAGGGATCAGATCGCCGACTGCCCAGATTCCTGGGACGTTAGTGCGGCACTTGTTATCGACCAAGATATAGCCGCGGTCCATCTTTATTCCCTGTTCCTCATAGCCTAAGTTCGCTGAAACTGGGCCGCGCCCGACTGCAACGAGAAGTACTTCCGCGCTAAATGTTTTGCCATCTTCTAAAGTAATGGTCACGCCATCGGCGGTGACTGCGTGAGATTTAAAGCGAACACCGAGTTCGAAATTAATTCCGCGTTTGCGATAAGCGCGTTCTAGCTGCTTGCTCGAAGATTCGTCTTCTAGCGCAACCAGATGTGGAAGCCCTTCGATAATGGTGACTTCTGCGCCGAAAGATTTCCAAACAGATGCAAACTCGCATCCGATGACGCCACCACCGAGAACAATCACGCTCTTCGGCACGTAATCCAACTTAATCGCATGCTCGGAAGTCATTACACGCTTTCCGTCGATTTCCAATCCTGGAAGTGTTTTTGCGTAAGAACCAGTTGCTAAGACAATATTTTTGCCGGTGTACTTTGTGCCATTTACTTCGACCGTATCTTTAGCGACAAGCTTTCCATGCCCCTCAATGAAGGTGATGTTGCGTGACTTAACTAATCCTTGGAGACCCTTGTGAAGTTTTGTGATCACGCCATCTTTATAAGAATTTACGCCCGCCATGTCGATTGAGTTAAAAGTGGCGTTAATGCCAAAGTGGCTGGCCTCGCGCGTGCCATCTGCAATTTCACCCGCGTGCAAAAGCGCCTTTGTCGGAATACATCCGCGATGAAGGCAGGTGCCGCCGAGTTTGTCTGCTTCGATCAAGGCGACGCTTAAGCCGAGTTGGGCACCGCGTAGGGCTGCTGCGTATCCGCCACTGCCGCCACCTAAAATTACGAGATCAAAGTTGGACACCTGTGCGCGCTCCTTCGTAAATCGATCTACCGACTGAGCCTATCTTGCCAGTTCAGCCCTGCGATTACGAAATTGCGGCAGATTGAGCAAGGGCTACCAAAGATCTAAGGGCCATACCGGTGCCACCAACTGGCGTATAGCCATATGGCTCACCTTCGTTATAGGCAGGGCCTGCAATATCAAGGTGGAGCCAAGGTAATTCTGGTGAAATAAATTCTTTAAGGAAAAGACCGGCCACCAACATTCCGCCCATTCGCTCTCCGATATTTGCCATATCTGCAACTGGTGAATCCAGTGAAGCGCGAAGTTCAACTGGCAATGGCATGGGCCAGAAAGCTTCGCCAGCTGTTTTGCTTACTACAAAGAAGTGGTCACTAAATTCTTGGTTATTAGTCATGATTGCAGCAGTCCTTGTTCCGAGAGCAACAACTTGTGCACCGGTCAGAGTTGCCACATCGACTATTCCATCAAGATCTTTATTCTCTTGCGCCTTAACTAGCGCATCACCGAGAACTAGTCGACCCTCGGCATCTGGATTAAGAACTTCAATGGTTTTACCACCGTACATTGTGATTATGTCACTTGGTCTGGTTGCATTATCACTTACCATATTTTCAGCAAGTGGTGCATAGCAATCAATCGCAACTGGAAGTTTCATCATTGCAATTGCAATAGTCGCTGCGCATACGGCAGCCGCACCTGACATATCAGATTTCATAGCCTCCATTCCGGCGGCGGGCTTTAACGCCAATCCACCAGAATCGAAGGTAATTCCCTTGCCAACATAGGCGTAAGTTTTCTTCGCCTTGGCTTTTACCGGGCGATAAGAAATGTGTAGCAATCTTGGTGGATTTGCCGAACCTTGTCCTACCGCCGTAATTCCGCCATAGCCTTTACTTTTCAGTTGAGACTCATTCATTACTGAAATCTTCAAACCTGCTGCAGCACCACCTACTTTTTTAACTAAATTTGTAAATTCTTTACAGAATGAATCTGGATTTAAGTGACTTGGGGGAGTGTTAATCAAATCGCGGGTTAGCGCTGAATACTGCCCGATGATGCTGGCGCGCTTGATCGCATCCTTTGCACCCGCACTCCCTGCCTGCTTTGAGTGAACAGTGACTGACTTTAAACTGGGGTTACGTTCAGACATCGAGTCGACGCGAAATTTATTGAATACGTAAGAGCCCAAAAGGACACCCTCAGCGATTGCCTCCAGTGATGAGATTTTTTTTGTGGGAAGTGAAATTGTTGCACTTGAACTTCCGCAGAGAGCTCGCGCTGCTGCACCAGCTGCGCGCCTAAGTACTTCATCTTCCAGCGCTGGCTTGTGTTCTCCTAGTCCAGTAAAGACGAGCAGGCGAGTTGTGATTCCCGGGACTTTAATTACTTCATCTGTTTTTCCAGTTGCTCCCATATCGGCCAAGATTGGAAGTAACTTCTTCGCATCCAGCGCTATATCGCCGCTTTCAATAACTAGATTTACTTTGCCATCTCGCATAGATTTTTTATGAGATAGACCGACAACTAGGATCTCATCCTTGATGATTCCATCGGATAGATGAAGCGTTGTCATTAAATCTCCCTTATGACTGATTAGCGGCAACTTACCTGAAATATTCTTTGGGTAAGTGTAAGTTGTTGCTATGAAAAATTCACCACTTGCCGATAAACATATCCAACTTTCGGCGAAGATGGCCGATTTTGGTGGATGGCTTATGCCAATCGAATATCCAGGCGCTGGTGTTTTGGCTGAGCACGCTGCAGTGCGGGAAAAAGTGGGAATTTTCGATGTCTCCCATTTAGGCAAGGTCAGCGTAAAGGGCCCAGGCGCGCTGGAATTTCTCAATTCAATTTTTACCAATGATTTAAATCGAATTTCAGATGGTCAAGCCCAATATACCCTTCACTGCAATTCAAAGGGAGGGGTTATTGATGATCTCATTGTCTATCGTAATTCCCAGAGTGATCTCTTTCTGATTCCCAACGCCTCAAATACGAGTGATGTCGTAGCAGATTTGATTGCTCAGGCACCAGCAGAAATTGAGAT
>Ga0315905_10001677_pt1 | contig 23676 bp, 15 predicted proteins | sample LakEriMetagenome_5_FD_203522 | JGI IMG/M metagenome (GOLD analysis project Ga0315905, IMG submission 203522) | Freshwater fungal communities from buoy surface, Lake Erie, Ohio, United States - Buoy 4 MA121 | ecosystem: Environmental > Aquatic > Freshwater > Lake | place: USA: Lake Erie, Ohio...
ATGCCTGAGAGGCCGCGCCAGTCGGAGGGGAGTTGAGCTGGGATGTAGGAGGAGGCGAAGGCGCGATCCTGATAGCGCCATGAGCTTGGGCCTGAGGAGCGGGCGCCGTTGTTGATGTCGTCGAGGAGTTTGCCGACGAGTGCGGTGCTGAAGGCGACGCAGGGGAGGTCGCCGAGGCCTGAGGAGACCATGCGGAAGGAGTTGGTGCTGCCTGCGGCGGAGGCGTCGATGTTGAAGGTGGCGTGGTCGTAGCCGGAGGTGACAGGGGGAGAGAAGGCCGGGGCCATCAGTTCGGTGACTGTGGTTTCGCGGCGAGGGGCGTTGATGGAGAAGGAGGAGATGGCGGAGTTGCTGTTATTGGATTCGCTGGAGGTGTCGATGCGGACGGACTGATCGGCTTCGGTGCCGTTGGTGATGGAGATGCGGAGGGGGACGAAGCCGGTGGGTGGAGGTGGGCTGAAGATGCTGGTGATTTCGACGCGGCTCTGGCCGTCGGCGGAGGTGGGGAACGTGTGGGTTTCCTGAGCGGCTAGGGGAGCGGCCGCGGCGAGGAGGAGGAGAGGGAAGAGGGACGGCTTCATATTTGTCAGGCCGGAGATTCCTGGAGCGTGCGTGGGAGTGCGCCCTGGCGTGTGGGGATTTCCTTGAGGAGGTCGGCGACGATGTGGCGTGCGGAGCGGCCTTCGATGCGGGCGGAGTAGTCGAGGATGAGGCGGTGGCCGAGGACGGCGTGGGCGATGGCCTGGACGTCTTCGAAGCTTGCGTTGACGCGGTTGTGGAGGAGGGCGCGGGCTTTGACGGCGGAGGCCATGCTGAGTGCGGCGCGGGGGCTGGCTCCGAATTTGACGCCTGCGGCGGCGGCGGACTGGCCAGGGTGGGTGGCGTCGACGAGGCGAGCGATGTAGTTAGCGACGACGTCGGGGAGGAAGATGCGGCGGGTGAGGGAGAGGAGGCTGGCGAGTTCCGGGGCTTCCATGACCTGGGAGACGGAGGGTTCGACGCCGAGTTCGCGGTCGCGGACGATGCGTTCGAGGGTGGCGGCGTCGTTGCGGAGGACTTCGAGTTTGAAGAGGAAGCGGTCGACCTGGGCTTCCGGGAGCGGGTAGGTGCCTTCGAGTTCGACGGGGTTCTGGGTGGCGAGGACGAAGAAGGGGTCTGGGAGGTCGTGGCTAGTGCCGAGGACGGTGACGCGTCGTTCCTGCATGGCTTCGAGGAGAGCGCTCTGGGTTTTGGGGCTCGCTCGGTTGATTTCGTCGGCGAGGACGAGGTTGGCGAAGATGGGGCCGGGTTGGAAGACGAAGGAGCGGCCTTCGGGGGTTTCGCGGAGGACTGGGTTGCCGGTGATGTCGCCTGGGAGGAGATCGGGGGTGAACTGGATGCGACGGGTGGCGAGGCCGAGGGCCTTGGCGAGACCTTTGACGAGTTCGGTTTTGCCGAGGCCGGGGAGGCCCTCGAGGAGAAGGTGGCCGCGGGCGAGGAGACCAGTGAGGGTGAGGGAGATCAGTTCTTCTTTGCCGAAGAGGACGGATTCGAGGGTGCGGCGCAGCCGCGCCAGCGGTTCTGCGGCGGCGGCGACATCGGCTTCGCTCGCATAGTCGGGACGGGAGGCGCTCATTGGCGTGTATGATGGCAGGGAGCGGCGATGCGGCAATGGGATTCGCGGTGGGTGTGAGGAGTGTTGGGAGCGTGGGAGGGGGCGGTGGACAGCGTGTTGGTGTGGGTGTAGGAGGTGGGGTGATGATGAAGGAAGCAGTTCTGTTGGCCGAATGGAGGGTGTGTGTGGGGATGTTGGAAACGATGGATGAGTTTGACCGGCGGGACATTGGCGAGGATTATGTGCTGGTGTATTTTGACAGGGAGACGCAGACGGTTTATGCGGCATTTCACTACTGGGGATGGTGACGAGACGATGAATGACGAACTGAAGAGTGAGGACGATGGGAGGTCGCGAGGCGGCAGAGGTGGGTGGGAAGGTGAGTTTGGCTGGTGCCGGGGGCAGGCGGCTGGCGTGGGGAAAGCGGCGGCAGGGTTCCGTAGCCCAAGGCCTTCGGCGGGTGGGTGTGGAGGGGTGATGGCGCGCGGGAATGCGCAGAGAGTTTCCGGTTTCGCGTGGCGCGGAGTGTTGTGAGAGAGCGTGCGAACATGACGGACGAAACACTTTCTGAATATCTGGGGCGGCAGAAGGATCGCATTGATGCGGCGTTGGAGCGGTGGTTGCCGGGGGCTGGGGAGGCGCCGGGGACGCTGCATGCGGCGATGCGCCACAGTATGTTTGCTGGTGGGAAGCGGTTGCGGCCGGTGCTGACGCTGGCGGCGTGCGAGGCGTGCGGTGCGGACGACGAGCGTGCGGTGGGGGTGGCGTGCGCGGTGGAATGCATTCACACGTATTCGCTGATTCACGATGATCTGCCGTGCATGGACGACGATGATTTCCGGCGCGGGCGGCCGACGTGTCACAAGGTGTATGGCGATGCGGTGGCGGTGCTGGCGGGGGATGCGCTGCAGCCGTTGGCGTTCGGGCTGGTGCTGGAGTCACCGCCCGGGGTGGGGCACAGTGTGGGGGCGATGGTTGGGGAGCTTGCGGTGGCGGCGGGGTCGCGGCATCTGATTGGCGGGCAGGTGAGGGACATCGAGGCGGAGGGGAAGATGGTGTCGTTCGAGGAACTGCGGGCGATCCATGAGGGGAAGACGGCGGCATTGCTGACGTGCAGCCTGCGGCTGGGGGGGATGGCGGGAGGTGCGAGCGAGGATGAACTGGCGGCGCTGACGCGGTTCGGGCATGCGCTGGGGCTGGCGTTTCAGGTGATTGACGACATTCTGGATGTGACGCAGACGTCGGAGAAGCTGGGGAAGACTGCGGGGAAGGATGTAGCGGTGGGGAAGTCGACGTATCCGGCGATTCTGGGGTTGGAGGCGTCGCGGGCGGAGGCGTCGAGGCTGACGGCGGAGGCGACGGCGGCGCTGGCACCGTTTGGTTCGAATGCCCGGCGGCTGCATGAGCTGGCGGGGCATTTACTGGCGCGGGATTTCTGAGGAGGGGATCAGGGGGGATTGCCGGTTGAGTTGCGGAGGAAATCTGTGAGGGAGTCGCGTGCGAAGAGGTCGGCGTCCCATGGGTCGGGGAGGACGAGGTGCATGGCGGCTGGGCTGACGATCCATGCCCATGCGGAGGAGGAGGATCCGTCGGGCATGGTGATGGTGATGAGCTGGCGGAGGTAGTCTGGGCCTTCGAAGGCGTCGAGACGGGCGAGGGCGGCTGGTGAGACGCCGGTGCGGAGGAGGCCTGAGGCGAGGGAATCGTGAGGGGCGGGGACGAGGCCTGGGTAGGAGACGCCATGGAGGGAGCGGACGGACCAGCCGTGGGCGGTGGCGGGGAGGCCCGGGTTGGAGGTGCGGGCGATGCGTTGCCAGACGGCGTCGAACATGAGGGAGCCGTAGACGAAGAGGTTCATGAGGGAGGGTGGAGATGGAGGGAGTAGGGCATTTCCCGGGTTGCTGCGGGAGGAGGAGCATTTATGTGCGGGCCATTATGGCGAAAAAACCTGTGGTACTCATCATTCGTGATGGCTGGGGCATCAATCCGGGCGGTCGTGCGGCGGCGGAGGTCAATGGTGACGCGACGCTGCTGGCGCGGACGCCGTTTCATGATGAGCTGTATGGGAAGTATCCGTGGGGTCAGGTGTCCGGGAGCGGGGAGGACGTTGGGTTGCCGGCCGGGCAGATGGGAAACAGCGAGGTGGGGCACCTGAATCTGGGGGCTGGGCGGATTGTTTATCAGGATCTGACGCGGATCAACAAGGCGATCCGGGACGGGGAGCTGGCGACGCATCCGGTGCTGGTGGAGGCGTTTGCGAAGGCGAAGGGCGGGCGGCTGCATCTGCTGGGGCTGGTTAGTGACGGTGGGGTGCACAGTCATCAGGATCATCTGGTGGCGTTGTGTGAGGCGGCGGCGGCGGCGGGTTGCGGGGACGTCATGGTGCATGCGATCACGGACGGGCGGGATACCTCGCCGACGGGCGGGGTGGATTCGCTGGCCTTTGTGGAGCGAGCGATTGCGCCGACGGGGGCGCGGATTGCGACTGTGATCGGGCGGTATTTTGCGATGGACCGTGACAAGCGGTGGGAGCGGAACAAGCTGGCGTGGGATGCGATTGTGCTAGGAAGGGGGGCGGTGACGGAGGCGGCACCGTCGGAGGCGATCCGTGCGGCGTATGCCGGGGAGCCGCGTGGTGATGAGTTTCTGCAGCCGATGATTTTCAGTGAGGCTGGCGAGCAGCGCGTGCGTGACGGGGATGTGGTGCTGTGGTTCAATTTCCGTGCGGACCGTGCGCGGCAGCTGACGGAGGCGCTGATGGATCCTGCGTTTGATTCGTTCGAGCGCGAGGCGACGCCGCGGGTGGCTTGTTATACACTGACGGAGTACAAGGAAAGTTATGCGGCGCTGGGGGTGCGGACGGTGTTCGGGCCTGAGAGTATGAAGGGGATACTTGGGGAAGTGCTGGCGGAGGCCGGGTTGCGGCAATTGCGGGCTGCGGAGACGGAGAAGTTTCCGCATGTGACGTTTTTCTTCAATGCGGGAGCGGACGCGCCGTTTTCTGGTGAGGACCGGTATCTGGCGATCAGTCCGAAGGAAGTGCCGACGTATGACAAGAAGCCGCAGATGAGTGCGCCGGATCTGGCCTTCGAGGTGTGGCGGCGGCTGGAGGAGTATGATGCGGTGATCATGAATTTTGCGAATCCTGACATGGTGGGGCACACTGGGGTGGTGGAGGCGGGGGTGCATGCGGTGGAGACGATAGATCTGGGGGTGCGGCTGATTGTGGAGAAGGTGCTGGCGCTGGGTGGCAAGTGTCTGCTGACGGCGGACCATGGGAATTGCGAGCAGATGAGGAATGCGGATGGGTCGCCGCACACGGCGCACACGACGAATCTGGTGCACTGTGTGTATGTGGCTGCTGATGCGGACGGGTACCGGGTGCGGGATGGGATTCTGGCGGACATTGCGCCGACCCTGCTGGCGATGCTGGGGGTGGCGCAGCCGGCGGCGATGACGGGGAGGAGCCTGCTGGAGCCGAAGGTGTGAGATGGCGGCGCTGGGAAGGGGGCGAGGAAACCGGGTTGCAAAGCCGATGTGATTGCCCATGGTGCGCGCCCCTCGTGCCCGGAATCAGGGCAGCGGACCCATTTCAAATCAGACAACAACGATCATGGAAACGACCCTTATTCTTTTCAAGCCTGACTGTGTTCAGAAGCGCCTGAGCGGCGAAGTGCTGCGCCGACTGGAAGCTGAAGGCTTCCGGGTGCGTGGGCTGAAGATGATGCAGTTGAGCGACGCGGTGCTGCGCGAGCATTATGCGCACGTGGCGGACAAGCCGTTTTATCCTGACATTGCGTCGTTCATGCAGAGCAGTCCGGTGGTGGCGCTGGCGCTGGAGGGTGAGAATGTGATTGCGCGGGTGCGTGATCTGCTGGGGCCGACGGATTCGACGGTGGCGGCGAAGGGGACGATCCGCGGGGATTTCGGCGAGAACAAGATGGTGAATATGTGCCATGCGTCGGATGGGCCGGAGACGGCGGCTGAGGAATTGAAGCGGTTTTTTGCGCCTGGCGAGCTGTTCTAAGCGGCTGGAGACCGGGGATCCGGAAGGCGGGAGGTGAAAGATGGGTGGCGGCGGCGGTTTAACTATCGTCATCGATGAATCACCGTGTCTCCTGTCCCTCCTGCCTGAAGCCCTTCGACGTGGATGCGTCGATGGAGGGCGAACAAGGCCTATGCCCGGCGTGTGGTGCGCGGTTTACGATTGAGCGTCTGATGCCCGTGGTGGCGCAGGCTGCTGCTGCGGGAGCGGAAGCTGCTGCCGGGCCGTCGCGGAAGGGATGGATTGCATTGGCTGGGCTTGGGTTGGCGGGGTATGCGGCGGCGGTGTTCTATTGTTTCCGGTTTCTGCCGAGGACGGAGGGATTCCAGGCCCCTGCGTGGGTGGGGGTGGTGGGTAATTTTCACCCGCTGGTGCTGCATCTTCCGATCGGGCTGGTGCTTGGGGTGGTATTTCTCGAGGTGATGGGAGGGAAGAAGCGGACGTTTACGGCGGCGGTGACGGCGCTGCTTTGGCTGGCATTTCTGACGGCGGCACCGGCGGCGGTGGCGGGATATTTCTCCGGGCACGGGAGCGATTCCGACACGCTGCGCTGGCACATGTGGTCGGGGCTCGCTATACCATTACTGACAGGCATTACACTTCTGACCAAACTCATCCACGAAACCAGACCCACCATGGCTACCGGAATCTATCGCGCTCCGCTGCTGCTTTCTGCGGCTACCTTGTTCATTGCCGGACATTTCGGCGGCAGCCTGACGCATGGCGACGTCATTACGCCGGCACTTGATCTGCTGCGACCTGAGGCGAAGGGGTCGCCGGTGGTGACTGGTGATCCTGCGGAGATGACGGTGTACGAGGCGGCGATTGCGCCGATGATGGCGAAGGCTTGCACGGGTTGTCATGGTGAGAAGAAGCAGAAGGGCGACCTGCAGTTGCACACCCTTGAGGTGATGCTGAAGGCAGGTGAGAGCGGGATGGCGAGTGTGCAGCCGGGCAAGTCTGCGGAGAGCGAGAGTCTGAAGCGGATTCTGCTGCCGAAGGATCATGAGGATCACATGCCGCCGGAGGAGAAGACGCAGTTGAGCGAGGATGAGGTGGCGGTGCTGAAGTGGTGGGTGGATGCGGGAGCGAAGGCGGAAGTGAAGGTGAAGGACAGCGGGTTGAACGATCCGTTGAAGACGACGCTGACGAGTGTGATTGCGGCGCTGGCGGCGGCCCCGGCTGCGGAGGCGGCCCCTGCGCCAGCACCGGCTCCGACCCCGCAGGCAGCTCCGGCCCCTGCGCCTGCGCCTCAGGGAGCGGCGGCTGCGGCTCCGGCGGTGGATCCTGCGGTGGCGGCGCTGGAGAAGGAGCTAGGGGTGACGATTCTTCCGGTGGCTCAGAATGATCCGGCGCTGACGTTCAATTGTGTGAATGTGGCGGACAAGTTCGGGGATGCGGAGCTGGCGAAGTTTGCGCCATTGGCTGAGCGGATGGTGGAGATGAATCTGGCGCGGTCGAAGGTGACGGATGCTGGGCTGGCGGTGCTTGGTGGGATGAAGAATCTGAAGAGGCTGCACTTGCAGAACACGGCGGTGACGGATGCGGGGGTGGATGCGATGGTGTCGGTGGCGGGCCTTGAGTATCTGAATCTGTTCGGGACGAAGGTGACGGACGCGGCGATGCCGAAGCTGGAGAAGCTGGCGAATCTGAAGCGGTTGTTTGTGTGGCAGACGGGGGTGACGAAGCCAGCGGCGGAAGCGCTGCATCAGAAGCTGCCGGCGATTGTGATCAATCTTGGGTGGGACAACGAAGTGCGGACAGCGATGGCACCGCCGCCGCCACCTGCGGCTCCGGCAGCGCCTGCGGCACCAAAGCCGATGGATCCGGAAGCGCCGCTGTATGCGGGACTGATCCAGCCGATTTTCGAGCGGACGTGCACTGGGTGTCACGGGGCGGACAAGCAGAAGGGCAAGCTGGCGATGCACAACTTCGAGGTGCTGATGAAGGGTGGTGACAGCGGCGAGGCGGCGGTGGTGGCCGGGAAGTCGGCGGACAGTCTGATTCTGAAGCGGATTGCGCTGGGTGCGGACGAGGACGAGCACATGCCGCCGAAGGACAAGGAGCAGCCTAGCGAGAGGGAGATCAAGATTCTGAAGTGGTGGATCGACGGGGGAGCGAAGACGGATGTGAAGATCAAGGACGCCGGGTTGCCGGATGACCTCAAGTGATACTGGGATGACGCTGCGCCGGATTGCCGAACAGGTGCCGTTCACGACGAAGGACGGGAGTACGATCCGGAGCATCCTCGATCACAGCAATGCGCCCGTGCGGAACCAGTCGCTCGCGGAAGCGACGGTTCCGGCGGGGGTGGCGACGGAGCGGCACTATCACCGGGTGAGTGAGGAGTTCTACTTTGTGGTGGAGGGCCGTGGATTGATGGAAGTGGATGGGGTGGAGAGCGAGGTCGGGCCGGGTGACAGCGTGCTGATTCCGCCGGGAGCGTGGCACCGGATCACGGGGATTGAGTGCCTGCGGTTTCTCTGCTGCTGTGCGCCGCCGTATGCGCATGAGGATACCTATTTTGGATGAGCCGAGGCAGCCATGCCGGGGGAGTCCGGACGGCAGAGGGGACTTGTGAGCGTGGTCTTGCCGAGATGGCTGATCACTGGCCGCTGTTGCGGGTGACGCGTGAGTTGCTGAGGATCAGGCCGCGTAGATGGAAGCTGCGGCGCTGGTGGCGCCGGAGCGTGTGAGGATGACTTCGAGAGCGGCGAGGACGAGTTGGACATTGCGCCGGGTGCTGCTGCTGCCCATGAGGCCGATGCGGAGGGCGCGGCCTTTGAAGGGACCGAGGCCTGCGCCGATTTCGATGCTAAATTCTGTTAGGAGGCGGCGGCGGATGAGGGCTTCGTCGATGCCGTCTGGTGCGTGGATGGCATTGAGGGTGGTGAGGGATTGCGAGGGAATGTAGTGGAGTCCGATGGCTTCGAGGCCGGCGCGGAGAGCGCGGTGATTGAGAGAGTGGCGGGCGATGCGGGTGTCGAGGCCTTCTTCGAGGATGAGGGCACAGGCCTCGCGCAGGGCGTAGGTCATGTTGATTGGTGCGGTGTGGTGGTAGGCGCGGTCGGCACCCCAGTAATTGCGGATCATGGTCATGTCGAGGTACCATGACTGGACCTTGGAGCGGCGGGCGTCCATGCGTGCGAGGGCGCGCGGGGAGAAGGTGACGGGCGCGAGGCCTGGCGGGCAGCTGAGGCATTTCTGAGTGCCGCTGTAGCAGGCGTCGATGCCCCATGCGTCGACTTCGAGGGGCAATCCGCCGAGAGATGTGACGGCGTCGACGAGGAACAAGGCACCGGCGGCGTGGACGAGCCTTGAGATTTCCTCGAGTGGCTGGTGGGCACCGGTGCTGGTTTCAGCGTGGACGATGCCGAAGACCTTGGCGCGTGGGAAGGTGCGGAGGGCGTCGGCGACTCGTTCGGTCGGGATGGTTTCGCCCCATGGGACTTCGATGGCGTGGACGGTTGCTCCGGCGCGTTCCATGACATCCTTCATGCGGGTGCCGAAGACCCCGTTGACGCAGACGATGGCTTCGTCGCCGGGTTCGACGAGATTGACGACGACGGCTTCCATTCCGGCGCTGCCGGTGCCGCTGATGGCGAGGGTGAGTTCGTTGGTGGTGCGGAAGATGGCCTGGAGTTGCCGCCGGGTGTCGTCCATGAGCGCGAGGTATTCGGGGTCGAGGTGACCGAGGGTGGGTGCGGCCATGGCATTGAGGACGCGTGCCGGGACGTCACTGGGGCCGGGGCCGAGAAGCACGCGCTGGGAGGGATGGAACGAGCCGGTCAGATGCATGGCATTGCCGATACTTGACGGCGCGGCCTGCTCAATTGGAAATCGCCCGAGGGAGCTGCGGAACGATTGTATTGCGTGGTCAAAGCATGGCGGTGATACGGCCCGGGAAGGGCCTTGGGAAAGCGGTCGGATGGAGGGTGATGCCGCTTGTTGCGAGCTAATGCAGACGAATGCAGCCGCCGGGGGATTGCGGGGCTGCGGGTGCGGATTTTCCGTTGCCCGGTTGGCGATCCGGCGATTAGCTGTGGGGGTCGTCCCCCGAGTTAACCCTGATGAATCGAACCATGAAGACCCCGACTGCCATTGCCTCCCTTCTGCTGCTCGCTGCCATTCCGGCGGGTGCTCAGGACAAACCTGCTGCTGCGCCTGCTGCGGCGGCCGCTGCGGTGGTATCTCCGGAACTCGCTGCGGCCCGCGAGACTGCGGCTGCTTATGTGGTCGCCTACAACAAGGCCGACGCAGCAGCGGTCGCCGCGCTCTTCGCGGAAGACGCGGAATGGATCAGCAATGAAGGTGTCCTGACGAGCGGTCGCGCGGGCATCGAGGCACTGCTCAAGTCCGTGTTCGCAGACAGCAAGGGCCGGACGCTTGCCCTCGAGATTGACGCTGCCCGCAAGATTACCGAAGATGTCTTCAGCGTCCGCGGAGAAGCCACGGTGACTGATACTGATGGGTCCTCGGCCGTGAACGAATTCACCGCGGTTCATGTGAAGCGCGACGGCAAATGGGCGATCACGGAATTCACCGAACTGGACGACGAGAGTGCGCCGGCCGCCGCTTCATTGCTACAGGACCTCGCATGGTTCGCTGGTTCGTGGAAGTCCACTGAGCCTGACGGAATGAAGTGCAGTGTGGAATGGTCCCCCTCCGGAAGTTTCCTCACCCGCACCTTCAGCATCCCCGGTGCGGAAGGCGTTGACGCCCGCGAAGGAACCGAAATCATCGGCTGGGACGCCGAACAGGAACAAGTCCGCTCGTGGGTGTTTGAATCCGACGGCAGCTTCACGGAACGCACTTGGACGCCTGACGGCGACCGCTGGCTCGTTCTCAGCCGCACGGTTCTCCCCGATGGCGAAGTCGGCAGCGAGGAAATCACCGTTTCCAGGGACGACGACGACAAGATCTCATGGTCGGTCGCCAGCCGTTCGCTCGGCGGTGAAACCCTTCCTAACATTGGGCCGATCACGATCGTCCGCGAAAAGTAACCTTCCGCCGATTCCGCACCATGCGCACCATCTTCTACTCCGTGCTCGCCCTCGGCACGGCATTCCTCACCGCCACGAGCGGTGCCCGGGGTGCCGCCGCGAGGCCGTCGGGCGGTCACAACTTCTCCAAGCCAGCTGCCGCCTCGCGGCCAGCCGTCAGCAGGCCTGCCAGCCGCCCGGTGCCTAGCCATTCGTCCGAGAGCCGCCCGGCCCCGAGCCGTCCAGCGATCAGCAAACCTGCCGAGAGCCGCCCGTCACCATCAAGGCCCAGCACCCGACCCGCTCCCAGCCGCCCGTCTGTTGAGCGGCCAAGTGCTGGCGGCGGTTCCAGCTTTCAGCGCCCGACGACCAAACCAGCGCCACGTCCTGAGATTGATCGCCCGATGACCAAACCAGCGCCGCGTCCTGAGATTGATCGTCCGACGACCAAACCTGCGCCACGTCCTGAGATTGATCGTCCGACGACGAAGCCTGCTAATCGTCCTGAGCGTCCGACCGGACCCATCACGCTTCCGGGGACCGGAGGCCGCCCGACCACGCTGCCTGGCAATCTGACGAAGCCGGCTAACCGCCCGGACCGTCCGACGACATTGCCTGGTGACCTGACGAAGCCGGCTAACCGCCCGGACCGTCCGACGACGCTGCCCGGTGACCTGACGAAGCCGGCTAACCGCCCGGACCGTCCGACGACGCTGCCCGGTGACCTGACGAAGCCGGCTAACCGCCCGGACCGTCCGACGACCCTGCCTGGCAATATCAACCGGCCGGGACAGGGCGGCAATATCAACCGTCCGACGACCCTGCCTGGAAACGTCAACCGCCCTGGCAACCGTCCCGGAACCAATCCCCCTTCATGGAATAACCGTCCTGGCTGGAACGGCAACCGTCCGGACTGGGGGGATCACTGGAACAACATCGGCAACAACAACCAGAACAACTTCAACAACTGGCAGAACAACAACACGACGGTCATCAACAACTTCAACGTCAACCGCCAGCAGAACTGGAACAGCATCAATACCCATTACAACGACCGCAACTGGTACGGCCGTTACGGTTCGGGTGACTACAACCGCTGGTGCGGCGATGTTTATGCCTACCGCGGCGGCCGCTGCCGCCAGGTCTGGACCGGTTGCTATGGTTACCATGATTACTACTTCAATGCCGGTTGGTGGGGATCGTGTTGGTGGGGCGGGGTAGCCGCAGCGCGCACTGCGGTGGCGGTCACGTCCGCGGTGCTTTCGCCGTGGTGGTGGTGGCGCCCGGTGAGCTATCCGGTTTACACGACGTTCTACGGTCCGGCGTGGCCGGTCCAACCGGTGGTCTACGACCCCGGCACGACGGTCATCATCGAGGGCGATGTGGTTTATATGAATGGTCAGCCTTCCGGCAGCGCCACGGTGCACCGCCAGCAGACCATTGCCCTAGCGTCGCCGCCGCTTGACACGTATCCTGTTCCGGAGCCAGCAGTGGAAGGCCAGCCGGAAACTTGGCTGCCGCTTGGCGTCTGGGCGCTCACGCAGCAGGAAGATGGGGACGCCGTCATGTTCTTCCAGCTCTCGTCCGACAAGAACGGCATCATTGCAGGGGCCTACAAGAACGTCATGACTGGCGAAGACCAGCCTGTCGTGGGCCGAATTGATCCCAAGACGCAGCGGGCTGCATGGCACATTGGGGAGAACACCGGCACGGTTTACGAGACGGGAGCATCGAGCCTGACGTACGATGCAGCCAGCGTCTTCGTGCACTTCGGAGAGAAGCAGTCGCAGACATGGCTCCTCGTTCGCCTGCCTTCGCCGGAAATGCCGCCGGGGACGGTCAAGCTTCCGGAGATCACGACCCGCGCGCCGGAAGGCGGCAAGTGACCATCGCGTTAGGCGACCGTTGATCTCGAATCCCGGCCATCGGTTCTCCGGTGGGCCGGGATTTTTCTGGCCTGCTGTCGCAGCGGTGATTGGAAGGCAGCGTTTGCTGTTTTTCGGCAGAGCGGTGGACCGTCGTGGCCGTCAGGGTGCCGGGGGTTGCCACCAGCCGCGTCGCACCCCGAACTGCAGCCAGGCGCTGCGTTGCACTGCCGCCTCGAGGGTTTCCAGCTTTTCAGCGGCCGTCTTGCCTGCATCGCTGCCGATGTTTCCGGCGAGACCGATGGTGCGGCCGAGGGCGACCCATTTTGAGGCGAGCAGCGACTGCCGCATCCTAGCGAGGGCGCGCTGCGCCTTGGCGTCGTTCCGGGCTGCATCGCGGTCCTGTTTCAAGGCGGCGATGCGTTCGGCGAGGGCACCCGCTCGGCGCGGGAGAGGCGCGGCACCGTCGTAGGTATTGACGGCATCCTTGTTGGGAAAGACGGAGAGTTCCGGCCATGCTGCTTCGTCGAGCGCCGCCACGGCGGTTTCCACGGTATCGTCCGGGAGATGTGTCAGGAAGCCTGCGAGGACCGCCTGGAACACGCCGTGGTGGAGCCCGGAAAGGTTGTCCCACGATGCCCGTGTGAAGCGGTAGAACCTTGCCCGCAGGGCCGGATCGGCCGCCAGCTCCGGGGCGAGATCGCGGTAGAGGTCCAGCCATTGCCGCAGCAGTTCGCGCAGGAGAGGTGCGGGCTTCGTATTGATCGTGTTCGTGTCATGGACGCGGTAGTGCAGCAGCGGTTCCTTCACCACGCGCAGCTGACCGCGCAGGGCGGCCTGACTCAGGAAGTAATAGTCGTGGTTGAAGCGGTAGGGCTTGAATGGATGCGCCGGAAAGAATTCGCGCCGCGCGATGATGTTGCTGGACGACACGATGAAGTTCGCCTCGCCCATCCACGAAACCGGATCGGTTTCCGGATCGGCCCCGCGGCTCCACACCGCGCGCAGCCAGCGGCCCCGCGGGTGATCTTCCGGCAACGATTGGTCGTCATCATCCATGAGGACGAGGCCCGAAGCGACGACTTGAGCTGTTGGGTCGTTCTCGAGTTCCGGCAGGCATTTTGCAAAGCGCTCCGGGGCGTAAAAATCATCTGAATTCAGGATCGCGATGACATCGCAATCTTCCGAGGCCATTCCGATGAGCCGGTTGATGGTGGCATGCGCCCCGCGGTTTTCCTGTCCGAGGACTTCGACGCCTCGGTCTGCGAACGTCTGGCACACTGCCAGGGAATCATCCCGTGAACCGTCATCGATGCAGATGACCCGGTCCGGCGGACGGCTCTGGGTCAGCACGGATTCGAGGGCCCGGCCGATGTAGCGGGCATGATTGTAGACGGGAATGACGACTGCCAACCTCATAGTCCCGCCGCAATGTCACCGCCAGCGGCCGCAGCAATGGGGAATCCACGAGGGCTGGCGGGTGCCCGGGAATGCGGCAAAAACAAATCTGCGGTCTGCGTGAGGAATTGATTGCGCATCCCCGCAGTTTCGGCCATACTTGATACGTTATTCACTGTCTCATCTGCCTTGCCGCCCCATGAACGCTTTGACTCCACCCGCTCCGCCTGACATGATCAAAGCACGCTTTGCCATCGGGTTTATCCTGATCTGCCTTGCGATCGGCACCTTCCGGATGCTGCGCGCGCTCAACGCGGAGCCATCAGCCGTTCCGGCAGCGCCGGTGCCGGTCAGGTCCATTGAGAGGTCCACGGCAGCCGCGGTCCCGGCATCGCCGCCTCCCGTACCGGAGGCCCCGGACCCATGGAGCGGGGTCGATGTCTCCAAGCTTGTCCAGACCTACCTTCGCGAGGGCTTTCCTCTGCTTGACCCGGAATGGAAGCTCAGCAGCAAGGCCGTCGACGCCCTGCAGCTTTCCCCGGAGGAGATCACCAGGGTGCAGCAAATCCTCGACAACACCCGGCAGCGGATGCGGGCGGAAGCACAGCGCCGCCTCGCGCGCGATCCGCGGCGCTCCAAAGGGGATGTCCATGCCTTCCGCATGAAAGCCTATCCCCGTGAGGGGCGGGACATCAGAGCAGCGATGTACGATCAAGTAGCGAAGCAGATCGGTGCCACTCGAGGCAAACTCTTCCACGTCGCTTTTTCCGGCGGTCCGTTCGCTGGCGATTTTGGCCTGAATGAACTTCAGCTCAAGGTCACGCCAGCGGAGTCGGAAGGCGATGGCCGTTTCGAGGTTCAGTACGAGGCCCTGTTCTACGAGGACGGGCGACGGAAGGCCGCGGGAAAGATGCCACTCGAGAACCTCGAACGCGAGCTCGGGCTGAAGCTCGACATCGCTGAGGAGTGAGAGGCCTTGCAGATTCGGGGACGTGTTCCGGCTAGGGACCACAAGTACTGGAGCGGACCGAGGATTGGCGCTCTGGGTTGGGTTTCGGGACACGTCCCCACTTTCCTTTTCCCATTGCGGCAGGCTCCCGCCCGCGGGCAAGGTCGGACAACTTCGCTGCATGGAACCGATCGTCTCTGCTTCACCCGTCCGCCAGCCCCGGCTGACCTATCTGTTCAGCCGCTGGCCGGTGCTGTCGCAGACCTTCGTCGACAACGAGATGCTGGCTCTCGAGGCCGCCGGCTGGGATGTTTCGGTAGCTGCCATCAACCCGCCTGTGCAGGCGCTCCGGCACGCCCGGCTCGATGCCCTCCGCGCCCCGGTGCTGCACAATCCGCCGCCGTCCGTCCGCAAAGTGATGGAATCGCGCGCGCGTGCCGACGGGCGCTGGCCCGAAGCTATGGTGGACGATTTCGCCGCGCGCTTCGGAGGCGGCGACGAAGCCGCCAAACGCTGTCGCAACGCCCTCTACTTTTCCGAGATCCTCCCGGAGCTCGGGATCGATCACCTACATATTCACTTCGCCAACCAGGCCACCTACAGCGCCCTCTTTCTGAAGGCGCTCGCCGGGCTGAGCTTTTCGTTCACCCCGCAGGCGCAGGATTTCATGGTCGACCTGCGCACACCGGAACTGCTGCGCGAGATGGCTCGGGAATCTGCGTTCATCGTCGCGCCCTGCGACGACGCGCGCCGCGAACTTGCCGACCGCTGTCCGGACAGCGCAGCGAAAATGGTCCGCATCTACAACGGCATTGATCCTTCTGATTATCCGGCGCCAGCCCATGCGCCGCGTACCTGCCCGCTGCGTCTTGTCAGCGTGGGCCGCCTCATTGAGTTCAAGGGATTCCACCATCTCCTTTCAGCGGTGGCGACCGCCCGCGCCGCCGGAATTGCTATCCACCTCGACCTCATGGGCGATGGTCCGTGGCGCGAACGCCTTGAAGCACAGTCTGCGCAGCTCGGCCTTGGCGACGCCGTGGTTTTTCACGGCAGCGTCCAGCTTCAGCAGATGAAGGAGGCATTCGCGGCCGCCGATGCCTTTGTCCTTGCCTGCATCATTGATCCTGCCGGTGCCAGCGACATGCTGCCGACGGTCATCACGGAAGCCATGCTCAGCTCGCTTCCGGTCGTCAGTTCCCGCATCGCCGGCATCCCTGAACAGGTTGCGGACGGCGTCACCGGTCTGCTCACCGCGCAAGGAAACGAAGCGGCCCTTGCCAACGCGCTCATCACGCTGGCCCGCGATCCCGAACTGGCACGTCGCATGGGCGCGGCGGGCCGCCGTCGCGCCGAGTCCCTGTTCGCCGCGTCCGTCACGCTGCCTCAACTCGAAGCGGCCTTCCGCGGGCAATCCACCATCGCCGGAACCGCCCCGCCTGCGGGGATGGCCGCTTACTACAACCTAGCGGATCCGGCTAGCCGTGACGCATTCCTCCGTGAGGAAAGCGCCCTGAGGCGTTATGGAGTGCGTCCATGGCTCGAAGCGGAAGGCGTCGCTGGGAAACACCTGCGCGCCATCCAGTGGCCCGGTCGCGCCTTCTGGCTCCCCGATGGCAACGGCCTCCAGATGGAACTCGCCCACTGGCCGCGTTTCGCCGGGACGCTCGACTCTCTCCGCCGCGCCTCCGGATTGTCGGAGGAATCGTTCGCGACAGCCGTACCGCGGGCGCTCTGGCTTGCCACGCAATGGCCGCGCCATGGCCGCCCGCAATGGCTGCACGCTCCGGGCCCCCGCGGGGCGGCGATTGCCGCGATCGTCGCCGCGCTCCTTGAGCAACCCGCATTGCCGGCGGAGCTCGCGCCCGGTCCGGACGCCCCATGGTGGTCGCGCCCGCTACCCCGCCCGCTGCGTTCCCGCATCCGTGCCGCGGCCGTCGATCGTTGGTTTCACAGTCAGTCCCGGCTTGCCTCGCCGGTATCGTCCCGCTGATTCCCCTGGCGGGCCTGCCCGGCATCGCCAGCATGGCTTCCCATCTGATGGCTGATTCCCCCGCCCGCAATTCCTTCACTGCTCCGCTCTCACTGCTTCAGGTCGAGAAGCTGCGGGGGCTCCTTCGTGAACGAGGCTGGACCTTCGAGCAGAAGGAATACACCCACTACGCTGCCCGCAAGGATAAGACCACCGTCGCGGTCTATCAGAAAGGCCCGAAGGTCCTCGTGCAGGGCAGGGGCACCGCGGAATTCGTCGAGTTCCTCCTCGAACCCGAGATACTTGGCACTGCACGAGTCGGCTACGAGCAAGTGCATCAGCCGGAAATGTTCACCCCGCACTTCGGCATCGACGAGAGCGGCAAAGGCGATTTTTTCGGCCCGCTCGTCATTGCCGGGGTTTTCACGAACGCCGCCATCGCCCGAACCCTCATGACCGCCGGTGTCCAGGACAGCAAGGCGATCAGCTCGGACGCTCGCATCCGCCAGCTTGCGGACGCCATCAGGCAGACTCCCGGCATCGCCACCGAAGTCATCAGCATGGGTCCGGAGCGTTACAACGACCTGTACGGCAAGTTCAAGAACCTCAACCGCCTCCTCGCATGGGGTCACAGCCGCGTCATCGAGAGCCTGCTCGAACAGCGGCCCGACTGCCCGCGTTCGCTCAGCGACCAGTTTGCCCACGAAAGCGTGCTGCGCCGCGCCATCGGGCCCCGCGCCAAGGACTCCGGGATGATCCTCGAACAGCGGACAAAGGGAGAAAGCGATGTCGCCGTGGCCGCCGCCTCCATCCTCGCCCGCGAGCGCTTCATCGACTGGATGGACGAGGCCTCGCGGCGTCTCGGCGTCAAGCTCCCGAGGGGGGCGTCGCAGGTCAAAGGCGTCGCCGGGCAACTGGTGGCCGCTCGCGGAGCCGAGTTCCTCGCCAAAGTCGCCAAGACACATTTCAAGACCGCGCGTCAGGTGTTAGGTCTGCCGGAACTGAAGGACGAGGACTGATCCGCGGCGGCGGTACGGGAAAGGGGAATATGCCGTGGGTGCGGTGCGGGAATGCTTCCCTCATGCGGGCGATTCTGTCACATTCGCCCGAAATCCCCCATTTCGTCATGATCATCCGTACCCTCCTGCTTGCCGTGCTCGCGGCCTGCTCGTTGTCCGCCGCCGTGCAGACATCTTTCGACGAGGCAGCACTCAGTCCTGACATTCTCCTCGACGTTCCCAGCGCCGGGCTTGGCAATGTAGTGTTCGACGCCACCAATGACGAACTGGACTTCACCGCCGGCGGCAACACCGACATGTGGGGTACCCGGGCCAATGCGCCGATCGCATGGACCGCGATTCCGACCGGGCTGACTGTCGGCAGCACATGGACAGTCGAGACCGAGGTCCGCATCAACAACGTCACCCAGAACAACCAGGTCGCCGGTCTGACGTTCTACGGTGGCCCGAACGGTGCGCGGCCTGACATCAGCTTCGGACTCGACAACTGGGACCCTGCAGCGCGTGCAGTCCGCCTGCAGGGCCTCGGAGACAACGTTCCTAACAATGCAATTGCGACCAGCGCGGCCAGTGTCTTCCTCCGCGTCGTCATTACGGAAGGCGGGGCCACCGACACCTACAACTTCTTTTTCAAGGCCGCCGCCGCCGATCCATGGCAGCAGATCCCGGGTGCGGCCGTCAACTACCAGACGTCCTTCTCCAATGCCCGGGTCGGGATGGTTTACAAGACCGGGGCTGCCAAGGCCGGTGCCGCTTTCACCTTCTTCAATGTCTACAACACATCGACGCAGCCTCCGGTCATCAATTCCCAGCCCGTCAGCGTCACTGCAATGGCCGGCGGCACTGCCCGCTTCTCCGTCAGCGGCTCAGGCGTCGTTTCCTATCAATGGCGGCGCAATGGCGAGGCCGTCACACCCGGTGGTGACCAGCCCGATCTCGTCATTGATCCCGTTAGCGCCGCCGACAACGGCGCGGTCTTCGATTGCATCCTCACCAATGCCAATGGCCCGACCACCAGTGCCGGCGCCACCCTGACCGTCTCAGGCAGTCCGGCGCCGGGCAGTGCCTATTATGCAAGTGCCGTCCAGGCGGAACCTTCACTGTTCGCCTATTTTCCGGTCGATGGCAGCACGGCCCCGGCCGTCCGCAACGTCAGGAATCCTGCCTTCAGCGGCACGATCAACGGCGACGCCGCCCACGACAGCACGCTAGGCCGCACCGTCGGTGTGAAAAGTCTGCGCTCGAACGGCGCGGGCTGGGTCAGCGTCGGCAAAGACCCGCTCTGGGACTTCGCCGACGGCGACGGCACCATCGAAATGTGGGTCTATCAGAGCGCCGCCACCGCCTACAATCCCAGCCTCATCGCCGTCCGCAACGACGCCGGCGGCGGTACCCGCTTCAGCTTCCACGCCGATGCCGCCGGGAGCCGCATCTGGTTCTTCAACGGATCGTCCGCACCCACGTGGACACTGCCCTCGAGCAGCATCGGCCGCCTCATGCACCTCGCCATTGTCATCTCCGGCGGGCAGGCCACCCTCTATCACAACGGCGCTTCTCTCGGCCCCGTCACCCAGTCGCTCGGCGGCGGGCTGAATCTCCCCGCCATCATCGGATCCGCCGGACCCAGCACTCAGGAATCCTTCCCCGGCAGCCTTGATGAAGTCGCCCTCTACGCCGATCCGCTCCCGGAATCCGCGGTCACCGCTCACTACAACGCATGGCTCAGTGCCACGCCCGGCAGCGCCCCGGTGATCACCGCGCAGCCCGCACCGGTCACGGTCAATGAAGGCGGCAGCGCCACCTTCGCCGTGACCCTGGCCGATGCCGCCGGAGCTTCGTTCCGCTGGCAGAAGGACGGCGTCGACGTTCCCGGTGGAACCGGTCCTGCCATCACGGTCGATCCCGCCACGCTCGCCGACCATCAGGCGCAGTTCCGCTGCATCATCTACAATTCCTTTGGCGGCACGCTCTCCGCGACGGCCCGGCTCAGTGTCAACGATACCAATCCGCCGGTTCTTGTCAGTGCATCCGCCCCGATTGCTGCGAGCCAGATCCTGCTGACTTTTAACGAGCCGGTCGATCTCACCGGCGCCTCGTTCCTCGTTCCCGGTGGCACTGTCACTTCATTCGCTGGCGGACCACTGCCGGGCATGGTGACGCTGACGGTCAGTGGCCTCACTGCGGGGCAGGCGTATGCAGTGTCCGCGATCGGGGTCCGCGATCTGACGGGGAATATTCTCGCGTCTGCCGAGGCGGCGTTCACGGCGGCTCCGCCCCCGGTGCCTGCGCCTCTGGAGCTTGTTCGTCCCGCCGCCGAGCCAGCCGGGCCAGCGACCCGTCGCGGACCGTTCACGTTCTCGGAAATCCACTATAACCCCCGCAAGCGCGCGGATCTCAGGAATCTCGAGTTCATCGAGCTGTACAATTCCCAGCCGTGGGCCGAGGACCTCACCGGCTGCCGCATCACCGGGGAAGTGGAATTCGCCTTCCCCGCCGGCACCTCAATTCCCGCGGGAGGCCGTTTGGTCATCGCCGCCGTCCCGGCCGACGTCGCTGCCGCGTACAGTCTGTCGTCTGTGCTAGGACCGTGGACTGGGGCCCTCAACAACGGTGGCGGTCAACTCCGGCTCCGCGACATTTCCAACGCGGTCGTCTTCGAGGTGGATTACGATTCCAATCATCCATGGCCTCCCGCTGCCGACGGTGCCGGTCCATCGCTCGTGCTCGCCCGGCCTAGTTTTGGCATGAACGATCCCCGCGCGTGGGACGTGAGCTTCCAGCCTGACGGGTCCCCCGGCGCGGCCGAGCCATCGACCCCGGATCCCTACCGCGCGGTCGTCATCAACGAAATCTCCGCTTCAGGGTCCGTCTCCGACTTCATCGAACTCGTCAACACCGGCAGCACCGCCGTTGATCTCTCCGGCTGCACGCTCAGCGACGACCCTGACACCGTGAAGTTCGCCCTGCCGCCTGGCACCAGCCTTGCGCCGGGAGCCCTCCTCTCCTTTGCTGCTCCGGATCTCGGATTCGGGCTCCGGACCGGTGGTGACACCGTCTATTTCCGCGCTCCCGAAGCCGGTGGCGGGAGAGTCCTCGACTGCCTCCGCTTCGGTGCTCAGATCACAGCCCAGTCATGGGGCCGCGTTCCCGACGGGGCAACGTCCTTCACATTCCTCACTGCCCCGACCCCCGGCAATCCTAACGCATCAGCCGCTGTCCCGGCCGCAGTCATTTCCGAGATCTTCTACGCGCCGCCCGCCGGCAGCAGCCAGCTTCCTTTTGTCGAAGTCACCAACATCTCCGGGCAACCGCTCGACCTCTCGGGCTGGCGGCTCCGCGGCGGCATCAGCTATGATTTTCCGGCTGTGGGCGCACCCTCGCTCGCTCCCGGCGCGGCCCTTGCCGTGACTGCCTTCGACGGTTCGCTCAATCGCAGCATCGGCGAACGCATCCGCCTCGAGCGTCCCGTCCAGACCATGGAAGGCGGCATTCCCGGCACTAACTATCCAGTCGTTGATGAAGTCACCTACGGCACAGGCGGACGCTGGGGTCAGTCGGGTGACGGCGGCGGATCCAGTCTCGAAAAGACCGACCTGCGCAGTGACGGCCGGCTCGCCGCCAATTGGCAGGACAGCCGATCCGTCGTTCCCACGGAATGGGTCACCATCCAGAACACCGGCGTCATGGACAACGGCAGCGGCTCGGTCATCGACCGACTCCACGTCATGATGCTGGGGGCCGGAGAATGCCTCATCGATGCTATCGAGGTCATTCAGGGCAATGGTGCCAATGTCGTCGTTAATCCCGGCTTCGAAGACGGCACCACCAACTGGCTCCTGCAGGGAACCCACGACGCCAGTTCGCTGGAATCCCCGGGTTTCGCCGGAAGCGCCTGCCTGCACATCCGCGCCGCTGGTCGCGGCGATCTTGCCGGCAACCGGCTCTCGGTGCCACTCACCACCGCACTCACCAACGGTGCGACGGCCACCATCCGGGCCCGCGTCCGCTGGCTTCGCGGTCAACCCGAGATCCTGCTGCGCCTCGCCGGCGGTGTTCTCGAAGCTACGGGCAGCATCCTCCCTCCCGGCTTCATGGCGGGCACACCCGGTACTCCCAATTCCACAGCCATCGCGAATACCGGGCCCGCCATCAGCAGCGTCACCCACCTCCCGGTTCTCCCGCAGGCGAACGAATCGACCACCGTTTATGCCCGGCTCGCCGATCCCGACCGCATCGGCCTCGCTCTCCTCCGTTACCGGCTCGATCCTGCGACCACTCTCAACACCGTGGTCATGAACTACCGTGGCGGCGGCCTCTTCGGTGCGGAAATCCCGGCCCAGTCGGCCGGGACGCTCGCTGCGTTCACCATCACGGCTTTTGATTCCCCCGGAGCATCCTCGACATTTCCCGCCGATGGCCGGGAAGCGCTCATCCGCTGGGGGGATCCGACACCTGCCGGCAATCTCGCCGCGTACCGCTTCTGGATGACCCAGGCGACTAGCAATCTATGGGCCAGCCGCCACAAGAACAGCAACACTGCCCTCGATGTCACGTTCGTGCCTAACAACCAGCGCGTCATCTACAACGCCGGGGCCCAGTACAGCGGCAGCCCGTGGCACACCACTGCCTTCACCGGACCGACCGGCGTGCCCTGCGATTACGACGTCAACATGCCGTCCGACGACCGATACCTCGGCGAAACCGACTTCATCCTGGCCGGTCCCGGCACCTTCGGCGACGACCTTTCGCTGATCCGCGAGCAGACCATCTGGTGGATTGCCCGGCGAATTGGCCTGCCCAGCATTCACCGGCGCTTCTGCCGCGTCGTCATCAACGGCACCCAGCGCCAGACGGTCTTCGAAGACACCCAGCAGCCGAGCGGCGCATGGGTCGACAGCTACTGGCCAGGCGACGACAACGGGCGTCTTCACAAGGCGCAGGACTGGATCGAGTACGCTGACAACGGTTCCACCTTCGGCACGACCCTCCGCGCCTTCCTGACGAAACGCACGACCACCGGCGGAGTCCATAAAGACGCCGCCTACCGCTATCAGTGGGCGCTCCGTTCCACCACCTCCGGCAATGACTGGGGCGAATTCCGCAAACTCGTCGACGCCTTCAACACCGGCACCAGCGCCACCGACCCCGCCTTTTTCAATGCCGTCGACCCGCTCGTCGATCAGGATTCATGGGCCCGCGCGCTCGCCGTCCAGCGCATCGCCGGCAACTGGGACACGTGGGGCTACACCTACGGCAAGAACATGTACCTCTACAAACCGGAACGCGGCCCGTGGGCCATGACCGCGTGGGACATCGACTTCAGCTTTGGTCTCGTCGGAGACGCTGCAAACACCGGTCTCGAAGTCAACACGCAGGACCCGCTCTGCACCAAGTTCCGCACTCAGCCCGCCTTCCGCCGCGCATGGTGGTGCGCCTTCCGCGACGCTGTCGACGGCCCGATGGTCACCGCCACGGTCAACGCCCGCATCGATGCCATGGTCGCCGGACTTGCAGCCAATAGCGTCGTGGCCAACGCTTCGCAGGTCACCACGGTCAAATCCTACATCAGCAGCCGCCGCAGCTATATCATCAGCCAGCTCAACGCCTCCTACCCGGGCACGACGTTCGCAATTTCCGGCAGCAGCACCATAACTGATGCCGACGGCATCGTGACCCTGACCGGAACCGCTCCTCCGGGGGTCAAGACCATCCGCATCAACGGCATCGACTACACGCCGTCATGGACCAGCCAGACGGCATGGAGTCTGCCGCTCACGTTCTACGCCGCCACTTCCACACTCACCGTCGAAGGTATTTCCCGCACCGGTGCCATCACTGGCTCGTTCCCACTAACA
>Ga0315905_10001678_pt1 | contig 23674 bp, 16 predicted proteins | sample LakEriMetagenome_5_FD_203522 | JGI IMG/M metagenome (GOLD analysis project Ga0315905, IMG submission 203522) | Freshwater fungal communities from buoy surface, Lake Erie, Ohio, United States - Buoy 4 MA121 | ecosystem: Environmental > Aquatic > Freshwater > Lake | place: USA: Lake Erie, Ohio...
AATTTAGGCAATGCTTACTACTCCCTGGGACAGTACGAAAGGGCGATCGCTTTCTACCAGCAGTCTTTGGATATAGCTAAGGAGATAGGGGATATTCGGGGGGAAAGTAATTCCTTGGGCAATTTAGGCAATGCTTACAAATCCCTGGGACAGTACGAAAGGGCGATCGCTTTCTACCAGCAGTCTTTGGATATAAAAAAGGAGATAAGGGATATTCAGGGGGAAAGTAATTCCTTAATCGGTTTAGGCAATGCTTACAACTCCCTGGGACAGTACGAAAGGGCGATCGATTTCTACCAGCAGTCTTTGGATATAGCTAAGGAGATAGGGGATATTCAGGGGGAAAGTAATTCCTTAATCGGTTTAGGCAATGCTTACTACTCCCTGGGACAGTACGAAAGGGCGATCGCTTTCTACCAACAGTCTTTGGATATAGCTAAGAAGATAGGGGATATTCAAGGGGAAAGTAATTCCTTAAACAATTTAGGCAGTGCTTACTACTCCCTGGGACAGTACGAAAGGGCGATCGCTTTCCACCAGCAGTCTTTGGATATAGCTAAGGAGATAGGGGATATTCGGGGGGAAGCAAATACTTGGTTTAATTTAGGTCTGTCCTTAGAAAAAGTGGATAGGGAACAAGATGCACTGGGGGCTTATCGCAATGCGCGGGAACTGTATCAGACAATGGGACTTGATACCGATGTGCAAGATTGTAACAATGTAATTGAGCGTCTTTCTCAACGTGGGTTTTGGGGTTGGTTGCGGCGGTTGTGGCGTTGGGTACGGGGTTGGTTTCGGCGATCACATAAACTGTAAACATATCTGATAGAAATTTAATGTAAATTCAAGGCTGTTAAATCAAATGTATGACAACATCTGTAAATATCTCGCCGAAAACTTCCAAGCAGACTTAGCCACATGGTTACTAGGTTCACCAGTTGAATTAACAGAACTGAGTCCAACAGAATTATCAAACGAACCAATTCGCGCTGATTCGTTGATTTTATTACAATCAGAGAACTTAATATTACATATTGAGTTTCAGACCGATGGTAATAAAAATATACCCTTTAGGATGTTAGATTATCGAGTTAGAGGTTATCGGCGTTTTCCTGACAAAGAGATGCGCCAAGTAGTGATTTATTTGAGAAAAACAGATTCTGAATTAGTCCATGAGAATAGTTTCAGATTAAACAAAACCCACCATGAGTTTGAAGTAATCCGTCTATGGGAACAACCAACAGAACAATTTATGACCGCGCCCGGTTTATTACCATTTGCCGTGCTAAGTCAGACAGAAGATCCTAGAATGGTATTGAGCCAAGTAGCACAAGCAGTCGAAAAAATTAAAGATCAACAACAACAAAGGGATATAGCTGCTGCCAGCAGTATTTTAGCTGGGTTGGTGTTAAATAGAAATGTGATCAAGAAAATTTTCAGGAGTGAGATTATGCGCGAATCAGTAATTTATCAAGACATCCTCGAAGAAGGTGAAGCCAAAGGTAAAGCTAAAGGTAGGGCTGAAACAACAAGAAAATTGGCTATAAATTTATTACGAATCGGCATGAATTTAGAGCAAATTGCTGAAGTTACTGAATTATCTGTTGAACAAGTTCGAGCTTTACAACAAGAAATTCAATCATTGTAAAACTGAGCATTTGTAGTGATTTTTCAGTAAAGGGTGCGATCGCTCTCCGTAGGAATCATGTATACCTCACAACGAACGAAGATGAGCGATCGCCTTAATCCCCCACCAGTATCAGAAAAACTCCGTCAACTGAGAATAGAAAGACAAGCGAAAGTATGAGGAAATGACCATTAAATATTTGATTCATGAAAATATCAATCATTTATATCCAAATCTTTAAAAATCATTTTTATCAATCCTCCTGTAACTTAAAATTCACATCTTCATAAATATCTAACAGTGGAATTTCTAAATTTATAGCACCTAAAAAGATTTTATCTTGATCAGATTCATAAGCACGAAATAACCAAGCATCATCTTCGGCTTTTTTATAATGTTCTATGCTGATTTCATATTGGCTAATTAACACATATTCTTGAAAATCAGGAATTGAGCGATAATAACGAAATTTATCAGTGCGGTCGTGATTTTGTGTAGATTTAGACAGAACCTCAACAATTAAACAAGGATTAAGAATAGTATCTTTACGTTGCGGTTGAAAAAGTGGTTCACCATCAATCACTAAAATATCTGGATAAGTATATTGATGATAACGCGGAATCCATAATCGCAAATCACCGATGTATGGTTTGCAACTTTTACCCCGCAGTGCAAATTTCAAAAAGGCATAAACATTGCCGGCAATTTGGTTATGATTAAGAGACCCCCCTGTCATTGGTACTATTTCTCCATTTCGGTACTCGCTGCGAAATTCTGCAAGTTCTTCTTGTGCTAAATATTCTTCAGTAGTGTAGTAACGTTGTTGAGTTTGCATAGTTTATTTTTTTGCTATCTCATATTTTGATGATAACTACAGTAGATACATTTTTCAGGTTGTAAATTTTATATTATTTTAGATGATATCGGTGAAAACTGCAAGCTAACACCAGTATAATCATAAAAATTGGTGAATAATATATCAAAACAGGAGAATTGCCACTATGTTACAAAATACCTATCAACTTCCCTTGACATTTGATCAAATTCTTAGCTTAGTTAAACAACTTTCTAATTCCGAAAAATTATTACTTAGTAAAGAGTTAGAAAAAGAAACATTGAATAATAAATTAACAGAGTTATTAGAAATATTTCAAACTGATGAATTGTCATTAGAAGAAATTACAGAAGAAGTGGAAATTGTCCGTTCTCAAATTTATGCTGGAAAAAATAACAGTTAAGATAATTATTGATACTAATCTTTGGATTAGTTTTTTGATTGGTAAGGAATTGAAAGAATTAAAAAACCTTTTAGTTGAAGAAGCAATTCAATTAATAATTTCTGAGCAAATATTATAAGAAATTACTTTAGTCACTCAACGTCCTAAATTACAAAAATATTTCCCGTCTCACAAAGTTCACGAATTAATTCAACTTTTAAGCACTATTGGTGTATTTATAAATACAACATCAGAAGTTTTTATTTGTCGAGATGCGAAAGATAATTATCTTTTAGGATTAGCAAAAGATAGTGATGCTAATTTTTTAGTCACAGGTGATCAAGATTTATTAGTGATTGCAAAATTTGAAAATACTGAAATTGTCACTTATCAAGAACTTTTACAGAAATTATACAATTGATGTTGGTAATGTTGGGTTTCCTGGCGTCAACCCAACCTACAATGAAGATTTACCTATTAGCCAAATATTGATACATTTCCCATCTAGCATTAACTTCTGCTTGCGCTTGTTCTAGTAACAATTTCGCCACTTCCGGTTTACTCTTCGTCAACATTTTAAAGCGGTTCTCCTGATACATTGACTTTTCCACCGACTCAGAAGGCGCTTTCATATCCAATTGGAGGGGATTTTTACCCTGGTCTTGTAATGCCGGATTATAGCGATATAATAACCATCTTCCTGAGTCTACTAACGCCTTTTGTTGTTGTAAACCAGTGGTCATATCAATCCCGTGAGCAATACAATGACTATAGGCAATTATGATTGATGGACCATCAAAAGCTTCCGCTTCTAAAAATGCTTTGAGTGTATGTTCATCTCGCGCACCTAAAGCGACGCTGGCAACATAAACATTACCATAAGTCATGGCCATTAAACCTAAATCTTTCTTGGGTGCAGGTTTACCTCCAGTCGCATATTTAGCTACTGCGGCTTTGGGTGTGGCTTTAGAAGATTGTCCTCCGGTATTAGAATAAACTTCTGTGTCCATGACCAAAATGTTCACATTGCGACCTGTGGAAATTATATGATCAATTCCTCCAAAATCTATATCATACGCCCAACCATCACCGCCAACTATCCACACACTTTTCTTAACTAAATAATCAGCTAAGGATTTTAGATTTTGGATTTTCGTCTTTTCTAGAGACGTTTTGTTGTTTGGTTGTAGAGATGTTTCATTTAATTGTAGAGACGTTCCATGGAACGTCTCTACATTGTCCAATATTTGATCTAATTTGTGTTTGAGGATGACAATTCTTTCCCGCTGGTCCCAAATATCAGCTTCGGTTTTTTGTTCGGCCTTGAGAATGGCATTAACTAAATTATCGCCAATTTCATTACTTAATTGTGATAATAATTCTGCTGCAAATTCCGCTTGTTTGTCTATGGATAAACGATAACCAAAACCAAATTCGGCGTTATCTTCAAATAAACTATTAGACCAGGCCGGACCTCTTCCTTGATCATTTTGACTCCAGGGAGTTGTGGGTAAATTTCCCCCATAAATGGAAGAACAACCGGTGGCGTTGGCAATGAGTGAGCGATCGCCAAATAATTGTGTTAATAATTTAAGGTAGGGGGTTTCTCCACAACCAGCACAAGCACCAGAAAACTCAAACAATGGTTCTTGTAATTGTTGTTGTCGAATTTGGTTTACTTTCAAAGTTTTCCGGTCAGGATTTGGTAAACTCAAAAAGAAATGCCAATTTTCTCGTTCTTGTTCCCGCAAGGGTAATTGTGGACTCATGTTAATGGCCTTGCGGGTGGGTTCGGCTTTGTTTTTGGCAGGACACACGCTAACACAAATTTCGCAGCCTGTACAGTCTTCTGGGGCTACCTGAATGGTGAATTTCTGGTTAGCAAAACTCTTATCTTTGGCGTTAGTTGATTTAAAAGTTGTCGGTGCTTTGACTAATTCATTAGCGGGATAGGCTTTAGCGCGAATAGCCGCGTGGGGACAAACCATCACACATTTACCACACTGAACGCAGACATCACTATCCCAAACTGGTATTTCTGCCGCCACGTTGCGTTTTTCCCATTTTGCAGTCCCACTGGGAAAAGTTCCGTCAGCGGGTAAAGCACTGACAGGTAAATCATCACCTTCCCAGACCATAATTTTACTGAGAACATTCTCGACAAATTGGGGTTTGGTAATTGCTAATTGGTAATTTTCTTTATTACCTATTTCCACCAGAGGAATTTCGATTTCATGGAGATTTTCTAGGGTGTTGTCTACAGCTTTTAAATTCTTCTGGACAACTTCCACACCTTTTTTGCCATAAGTTTTCTCTATGGACTGTTTGATTTTAGCAATTGCTTCTTTTTCTGGCAATACTCCCGCCAAAGCAAAGAAACAGACCTGCATAATAGTATTAATTCTATGCCCCATACCACTATTTTTCGCCACTTGACTGGCATTAATAGTGTAAACTTTGAGATTTTTGGCGAGAATTTGCTGTTTTACTTTTAAGGGGAGATTTTCCCAAACTGTATCTGCATCATAAGGACTATTTAACAATAAAATCGCCCCTGGTGCAGCAGCTTTTAAAATATCAATACTTTCCACAAATCCCCAATGGTGACAACCGATAAAATTAGCCTTGTCTATGAGGTAGGTTGAACGAATTTTTTCAGGTCCGAAACGCAGGTGAGAAACTGTCATTGAACCGGATTTTTTGGAATCATAAACAAAGTAACCTTGGGCGTTATTTTCTGTGCCTTCACCGATGATTTTGATAGAGTTCTTATTTGCACCCACTGTACCATCTGAACCCAAACCATAGAACATTGCCCGAACTACATGATCCGGTTCTGTAGAGAAATTGGCATCAAAATTTAAAGAAGTGAAACTAACATCATCATTAATCCCAATTGTAAAATGATTTTTGGGTTTAATTTGGCTAAGATTTTCAAAAACACTCTTGACCATTGCGGGAGTAAATTCTTTAGAAGAAAGTCCATATCTGCCCCCAACAATTTTTGGAAATGTGGTTTTTTTCCAGCCTTCATAAATAGCTGTCACCACATCTAAATATAATGGTTCTCCTGCACTGCCGGCTTCTTTAGTTCTGTCCAAAACTGCAATAGATTTCACACTATTGGGTAATGCTTCTATAAATCTAGCAATATCAAAAGGGCGGAAAAGTCGCACTTTAATAACTCCAACTTTTTCCCCTACTTTATTGAGATAATCTACAGTTTCATGGACAGTTTCACAACCAGAACCCATGATCACAATTACTCTTTCTGCGTCTGGTACACCATGATATTCATAGAGTTTGTAATATCTACCTGTGCGTTTGCCAAATTTATCCATGATCTTTTCAACAATATCGGCACAAACATGATAATAAGGGTTTGCACCTTCACGAGATTGAAAGTAAACATCGGGATTTTGGGCTGTTCCTCGTAATACTGGTTTATCTGGAGTTAAGCAGCGTTGACGATGGTTAGATATTAATTCTATAGGTATAAATTCCTGAATATCTTCATCTGATAATAACTCAACTTTCTGCACTTCATGGGAAGTTCTAAACCCATCAAAAAAGTGTAAAAATGGTACTCTTGTTTCTAAAGTTGCAGCATGAGAAATTAAGGCAAAATCATGACTTTCCTGGACAGAAGCCGAACACAAAAAAGCGAAACCAGTCGCCCTAGCAGCCATAACATCACTATGATCACCGAAAATAGATAACGCATGAGTAGCTAAGGAACGGGCAGAAACATGAAGGACAAAACTAGTTAATTCTCCGGCAATTTTGTACAAGTTAGGAATCATTAATAATAATCCCTGGGAAGCGGTGAAAGTTGTACTTAATGCCCCCGTTTGTAATGCCCCATGGACAGCAGCAGCAGCCCCCCCTTCGCTTTGCATTTGCGTCACGCTGGGAACTGTACCCCAAAGATTTGGTTTATTTTCGGACATCCAACTATCAGCCCATTCACCCATATTTGAAGATGGGGTGATAGGATAAATAGCGATAACTTCGTTTAATTTGTAGGCTACACGGGCAACGGCTTCGTTACCATCAATTGTGGCATAAGATTTGTTCATGATTTTTCTTCCTGAGTCTTTTGTGGTTGTTTCAACTGTATGCAGAGAAACCAAAAAGATAAGCATTAGAAATAGCTAGAGTCAGGAAGTTAATTTGTCAGATATATTACATTTTTATTAATTATTAATTATTAGTTATTAGTTATTCTGACTTCTAGCCAATATTTTAATTATAGCAGATGGTGAGTATGCTATTTCTATTAATATTAATGTTGTACTCAATATTTATCATCTTTGATTGATCAAGGTTTGATGATTTTCATGGGGTAGAGGTGCGGGAGCTTTTTTTTCGTTGCCATTTTATTCTAAATTGGCCTATTTCCTGATCAGGAGTTAAGAATGAAGCATGAAGCCTGTTCCCTGCTAGATCAAGTTTTCTATATCCTGAATCCTGACAATTAGATTAAAATAAGGTGTCAATGAAGACACCTTAGCCAACTTTTTAACCCTTATTCTTAATCAACATCACATCAATAATTTTAATTGCTGTTTCTTCGGAAATTTCTAAGAGTTGAAACAAATCATTCAATAGTTTTTGTTCTTCTTCTGTGACTTCACCATCAGCTAAAACAATATCAGTGGCGATCGCAAAAGCTGTTTCTGTGAGATCATGAGGTAGGGCAGCAATAGCAGCATTCAACAAAGCATCCAAACCTTCCCTCTGCATGATACTGAGAAGTTTATCAAACATTTTTCGCATCACATCACCGGGATAGCTTCTAAATAGCTGCATCCGTCCTAAAATTGTGCTGAGTGCTTGGGCTTCTGTATCGCTGATATATCCATCAGATGCAACTGCAATCAGAGCGATTGCTGCAAAAGCTTCCGCAGGACCTAATGTGCTGGAGGCTTTTTTACGACTATCAGCAATTCTATCAAACAAACCCATAATTTCACCCTCCTGACAAAGGTTATAAGTCTATTTATTAATTTAACACCTATAGATCAGTATATGGGGTATTTTACAGTAAATAAAGTTTTGTAATTGAACGTTATTTAGTGCGTAAGCGTTGCGCTCCGCAGGAATCGCTGATATTGTCGGTTGGGTTGAGGTAAAGAAACTTGAATTTGTTGGGTTTCACTTCGTTTAACCCAACCTACACTTTATTCTGTTTTATCCCCAAATAGCCTATATTCATTCTTTGTTGATCACAGTGTCTTATTTTAGTGCTTGTTGTTACAAAATTATGACAGTGGGGATTTCCTCACCTCTTTGCTGGGTATGCACACCAAAAAACAATTTGCAAGCTTTGTTAATAATCTGTTATATTTATTTACATAAGGTTACAAAAAGTAAAAACCGAGGTTCTCAAATGACTATTTTAATCTCTCTATTGGTTGTTGGTTGGGTAGCAGCTTCCGTTATTGGTTCTTTAGCATACTTCATGGGTGAACAAAGCAAGCCCATTCACGAACGTAATTGGGCTTCTGATAAGTTTGAAGCTTTAGCTAAATCTATTACTGGCTTAGATACAGACTATACCCAACGCACTCCAGCTTATGCCATAGATGCTTACAATAGCCGTAACTTACCTCAATAGTATTTAATGGCAGCTTGACAAGATGTGTATAAAAATAACCCCCAGGATTATAACTGGGGGTTTTGCTTTTCTAGGCATAGACCTGACATGAAGAAAAAGTCGAGGATCTACGACTCCATTAAAATACAGGACGATAAACGCGATAGTTAATATTGGGGAAAATATTATCTATGGACTCGACTTTTTCCAGCCAACCACTATCAACTTTACCCACTTTCACATCTGCATACAATTTATTAAAACGCATTAAATGTGATCTAGTTCTTCTCACCGCATAGGGAACCATTGTTCCGGTCCGCATGATAAAAGCCCAGTCGGAAGATTGTGCTAATAACAATTCTCGCGCAGCTTGGTTAAGTGCCTTTAATTGTAACTCATCTTCTGCTTCCATTTGGGAAATTTCAATCATCCTTTCCGCAGCTTTATGTAAATGCGGGTAAACCCAAGCATTAGTATCATTCAACCAGTATTCATGAAATCCCTTAAAGCCCCAACTCGACTGGGAAGGACGACATACTTGCTGCTGAGGATTAGCACGTAAGTAATCGGATAAATGGGTCATTTGATAAGTTTTTTGATCATACCACGACTTACGGAACAGATAATCAATAAACCAAGGACCCTCATACCACCAGTGACCAAATAACTCCGCGTCATAGGGAGAAACGATAATTGGTGGCCGACCCATCATACCGTGTAAACTCTTAGCTTGCTGCTCACGATTATACATGAAATTAGCAGCGTGTTCTGCGGCCTTTTCCTTCGCCCAGTAAGGATCATAGAGGGCTTTATCCGCAAGACCCAAGCCCCGACCAGTGATTTTATGATACTTAATACCTGTATTTTTCCGCTGTCCATTGGGCATAATATAGGGCTTAATATATTCATATTCAGCTTCCCAACCCAAATCTTTATAAAATTCCCGGTATTCTGCTGCACCAGGATAACCCACCTCAGAAGACCATACTTGCTGAGAAGACTCATGATCTCGACCAAAAGCTGCTACACCAGTCTCCGTAAAAATTGGGGCATAACTACCAAAACGCGGGCGGGGACGAGCGTATAAAATACCATGTCCATCGGTGAGGAAATAACGTAAACCAGCATCAGCCAGCATTCGTTCTACACCCTCATAATAAGCACATTCTGGCAACCAAATCCCTTTGGGGGCTTGGCCGAAGGTTTCCGCGTAATGTTCACAAGCTACCTGAATTTGCGCCCATACAGCCTGGGGGTACATTTTCATTAATGGTAAGTAGCCGTGGGTAGCACCACAGGTAATAATGTCTAAGTTATTACTATCTTGGAACTGTTTAAATGCTGTAACTAAATCACCTTGATAACGTTCCCATAACTCCCGCGCTTCATTAAACTCAGTTGCATAATGTTCCGCTAAATAACGAACATGACCATTATGGATATTGCGTTCGGCTTCTAATTCTACAAGCTCTTCTAGTTGGGCTAGATGAGCGTCATAACGTTCTTGTAATAGAGGATCACGAAGCATGGACACTAAGGGAGGTGTCATGCTCATGGTGAGTTTAAAATCAACCCCGTCTCGCTTTAAGCCTTCAAATACTTTTAATAAGGGAATGTAAGTTTCTGTAATCGCTTCATACAGCCATTCTTCTTCTAGCACGTAGTCACTTCCCGGATGACGAACGAAGGGTAGATGTGCATGAAGTACAAGCGCGACGTAGCCTATAGCCATAATATTTCTTCTGTGTGGTACTTGGAGGTTACAGACAAAAAGTCTGTGGGGGGAAATTAAGAATATTTTAAGACTATATGGGTCATGTCGCTTCACCCCAATTTAAAATTCTTCAGTTAATAGTTAAGTTAATAGAGGATACTGCTTTTTGCTAATTTCTAATTTCTCAGTGGGAATTTTTTCAATCTTCTTCACTGTCTTGATATAAGTTCTGTAGGTCTTGTAATTGGGTTTTCCGGGAAACTCGACGATATTTTTTACTTTCCAGTTTTGGTTCGTACTGACTTTGACCTTTACCTTTGGATATTAATTTTAAACTTGATTCTGGGTCAGATTGTTGATTAATCTGGTTTTGATGGGCTAAAGCATCTTCTAAAAATTCTAAATAATGCTGATATCTTTCCCATTCTCCACTAACAGCACAATCAGGCTCATCTTTATGTATACAATCACTAAAGCGGCAATGGGCAACAGCCAGACGTTTTCTGGCTTCTGGGAAATAGTGAATTAGTTCTTCAGGACTACAATCTAAATCAGGTTGATTAAAACCGGGAGTATCTGCTAATAAACCACCCTCCGGCATTTCAAATAATTCTACATGACGAGTGGTATGACGACCACGAGCTAATTTACCGGAAACTTCCCCTACCCGCAGGTTAGCGTCGGGAATCAAACTATTAATCAAGCTGGACTTTCCCACACCAGAAGGACCTGCAATCACAGTAATTTTATCCTGCAAATATGTGGCTATTTGATTGATATTAATGTGATTCTGAACGCTAATAAATAAAGGTTGATAACCCCAAGCCAGGAGACGATCATTAATTTGTTGTTTTTCCAGGGAGGAAATTAAATCACACTTATTTAAACATAGTAGTACATCAACACCTGTAGACTCAGCTTTGATTAAAAATCTACTTAATTGTACAGGTTCTAAGGGAGGATCAGCAACAGCAAACACCAGCAGAATTTGATTGACATTAGCGATCGCTGGGCGATTTAATTGACTATGACGGGGTAAAACCTCAGCCACAGCCCCTCGTCCCCCAACCCAATCTGGTTCTTCAACTATAACACGATCTCCCACCATTACCTGTTGACCAATTTTTTTCAGGCGTGTTCTCCGCGTACAGAGAAGAATCAAAGGATCAGATCCTATTACTGACTCATCCATTTGTACGCGGTAAAAATTCGCCTGTACAGCCAACACCGTACCGAATAACTTTCCAGTAGTAACAATTTCCCTTGTCATTCCGTAACAACCGGACGACGAATAACCAGAGAAAAATAGCCTGAACAGTCGGTAATTTGTTCTACAAAATAACCAGCCATAGTCAGACTATCAGGAACTTGTTCTATAGGTTCACCAGCATCTAACCAGACCTCCAGTAAACCACCAGGGGGCATTTTTTCCAAATACAGTTTTGTGCGTACAAAATTAATGGGACAAGGAGTACCACGTAAATCGAGTTGAGCGTCAGGGGTTAATATAGAAGACCCACTCATGACTTAAACAAGCCTCCCAAGAATCCTTCTAAACCACCTTTACCTGTTCTATCCCCCTTAATTTTAGCCAGTTTTTCCAGGAGTTCCCGTTCATCTGGGAGGATCTTCGTGGGAATATCAATTAACACCGTCAACATTTGATCACCACGACTCACAGGATTACCCAAACGGGGGACACCACGATTTTCTAATTTCATCACCGTATTTGGTTGAGTTCCTGGGGGAATTACCAACTCCACTGGACCATCTACCGTACTTACCTCTAAACGACAACCTAAAATTGCTTGTAGGTAGCTAATTTTAATTTCCGAGATAATATTAATTCCATCCCGATGAAATTCTTGATCTTCATTGACAAATAAGTAGACATATAAATCACCAGGTGGTCCACCCCGTTGACCCGCATCTCCCTCTTGGGAAATCCTTAAACGCGTGCCATTATCTACCCCAGCGGGAACATTGATTTTTAGTTTCTTTGTCACCTGATTCGCGCCTTTACCACCACAAGCATCACATTTATCCTCAACTACCGTTCCTGTACCATCACAGGTGGGACAAGTTGATACTTGGGTAAAGCTACCAAATGGAGTTCTTGTGACTCGTCTAACTTGACCTGAACCACTACAAGTTCCACAAGTGCGGGGACGAGTTCCTGGTTTAGCGCCCGAACCATTACAAACTTCACAGGTTTCTAAGTGGGAAATGCGGATTTCTTTTTCCCCGCCAAATATCGCTTCCCGAAAATCTAATTTCAGGTCTAGGCGCAGATCATCACCTCTCACAGGTCCGCTACGCCGTCTTTGTTGAGTTTGTCCACCTGGAGCGCCACCAAAGCCGCTGAAAATGCTTTCAAAAATATCAGCAAAACCACTCATGTCATCTTGGAAACCAGCGCCAGATGCGGCTGCTCCAGAAACGCCAGCCTCACCAAAGCGGTCATAACGAGCGCGAACTTCTGGTTCTGACAGCACTTCATAAGCGCGGTTGATTTCCTTAAATCGTTCCTCTGCCCCAGATTCTTTGTTAACGTCTGGGTGATATTTTCGGGCTAGGCGGCGATAAGCCTGTTTAATCTGTTCTTTGTCGGCGTCACGAGAGACACCCAGGGTTTCATAATAGTCGCGGGCCATATAGCAGGGTTAAAAGTTATAAAGTACCGATAGCGTGGCTTTAGCCGTGGATAGTAGCTAGTAGGTTTAAGGTAACACTTTAATTTTTGTTAATAATTAATCTTATTGGTATTTTTTTGCTAAAGTTTGCTCATAAGCACAAAAATCTAGATTTTCAGACTAATACGTACAAATGTACCCAAAGCTCATGATCTGGCTTTTGGTCTTTGACCTATCTTGTCTATGGGACAATGTTAGTCAAATTTCTATTTTTAATTGAATCATAGCACTCATTAATGATTAATTATTAATCAGTGCTGCTAATTTTGATTAACCTTTTATCATTGTGCTATTCAGGTGTAGAAAAACCCACCTATAGATGATGGGGACTAGCCGTACCATTAAATGCGGAAAACCCAACCTATACTTTTTTTAGTATTTATGCTATGGGCGTTACTAATGCAGTGGAGTTAAAGACAGTCAATGACTCTCGAATGACTATTCTCCTTTATTTAGTACGTTGGTAAATATCCGCACCAACAGCAAAGAGAGTTTGCTGGAAATCCTCTAAAAGTGTTTTCAACTCGGTTAGGGACATATTAGGATCGCTGATTGCTGTCTTTAGTTGGTTAACTTTATCATTGGCTAGGCTTATTACTTGCTCATTGAGTAAATTGTGGTTTTCTTCTAATGTTGTGGCATAACTAAATAACAGTTTATCAGCTTGATTTTTGAGTTCCACTAATTCTTTATGTTTTTGATCCTCTTGAGCAAATAACTCCGCTTGTTTCCGCATTTTCTCAACCTCGCTGCTACTCAATCCGCCTGTATCAGCGATGCGGATACTTTGGGTTTTCCCCGTACCTTTATCTTGTGCTGCAACATTGAGGATGCCATTTACATCAATCTCAAAAGCTACTTCAATTTGTGGTATACCGTGAGGAGCAGGAAGAATGCCACTGAGGAAAAACTTGCCCAAAGTTTTATTATCTTTTACCATTGCCCGTTCTCCTTGCAGCACATGAATTTCTACAGAGTTTTGTCCATCAACAACTGTGGAAAATACTTGAGATTTGCTTGTGGGAATGGTAGTATTACTTTCAATAATTTTTGTGAATACTCCTCCTAATGTTTCAATTCCTAAAGATAGCGGTGTGACATCTAAAAGTAGTAGATTAGTTATTTCTCCTGCCAAAACTCCTGCTTGGATAGCTGCACCTAGTGCTACTGCCTCGTCTGGGTTAATGGAACGGTCTAGGGCTTTACCATTGAAGAACTTAATTAATGCCCTTTGCACTGCGGGAATACGAGTAGAACCACCTACTAAAATAACTCTATCTATACTTTCTGGGCTGAGTTCGGCACTTTTGAGGGCTTGGAGAATTGGTTCTATAGTACCCTCAACTAAGTGCTTGGTCAGTTCTTCAAATTGAGCGCGACTGAGCGCCGTTTCCAGGTGCTTGGGTCCTGTGGCATCAGCAGCGATAAATGGTAGGTTGATAGAGGTGCTAATCATGTTGGATAGATCAATCTTAGCTTTTTCAGCCGCCTCCCGCAGTCTTTGCATTGCTATTTTATCTTGGGTAATATCTATTTTCTCTTCTGCCTGGAATTGTTCCACCAGCCAGCGGACTATGACATTATCAAAGTCATCTCCTCCTAAGTGATTATTGCCAGATGTAGCTTTGACTTCAAATACTCCACCCCCAAGTTGGAGTATGGATACGTCAAATGTTCCCCCCCCCAGATCAAATACTAAAATTAACTGCTCTTGATCTTGTTTGTCTAAACCAAAAGCTAGGGCAGCTGCGGTGGGTTCGTTGATAATTCTTAATACCTCTAAGCCAGCAATAGTACCAGCATCTTTTGTTGCTTGTCTTTGGGCATCTGTAAAATATGCTGGTACGGTAATTACTGCTTTTTCTACCTTGTCATTGAGGAAGCTTTCTGCATCTTCCTTGATCTTTTGCAAGATCATGGCTGATATTTCTTGGGGTGTGTACTTCTGTTGGCGAATTTGCACATCTACCGTATCATCCCTACCTTTGACGCAGTTGTAAGCCACACGACCGCGCTCTAATTCTGTTTCTTCCCAACGGCGGCCAATGAATCTTTTAATACTGTAGACTGTATTTTCTGCATTAGTTACTAACTGACGCTTGGCTACGCCTCCGATTAAACGCTCTCCATCTTTAGTAAAACCTACTACACTAGCAGTAGTGCGTTTACCTTCGTTGTTAGCAATTACTGTTGGCTGTCCAGCTTCTAAGACAGCTATACAGCTATTAGTAGTGCCTAAATCTATACCAATTACTTTTGTCATTGCTGCTTGTTCACTTCTTGAACTGGAGAGGGTGTTTTCCAAGTCTATTGTAATGTATCAAATATTCCTATTGATCCTCGAATACTCTATGATTTGAGGGATTATTTAGTATCTGATATCATAATCTAAAACTTTTCCAACAACCCCCGATCTAGTTAGCAAAATTTCTTAACGGGGTGGTGCGGTTGATATCTAAACCGTATTCCTACGATAGAAAATGATCCATAATTGTTATTTTTGTTAGACTGGATCTTCCGGGGAAGAAGATACATCTTCTTTGGGAGCAGCTACTTTCACCATTGCATGACGTAGCACTCGGTCACCAAAATAATACCCGCGAACTAACTCTTCTAACACTGTTCCTTCTGGATGTTCATCCGTGGCCTCTCGCATCACCGCTTCATGCAAATTCGGGTCAAATTGTTGACCTTCAGGACGCATGGGCGCTACACCTAAACGTTTTAGACACTCTACCAGTTGTTTATAAACCCCTTGATAACTTTTATGAATTGTCATTTCTCCTTCGCTTTGGGGTTTGAGGTGCGACCTAGCTCTCTCAAAATTATCCACTACAGGCAGTAATTCCGTAATTGTATTTCGCTTTACCTGTAAATCTATTTCTTCTTTTTCTTTACTAGTACGCTTGCGGTAATTCTCAAAGTCTGCTGCAATTCGCATATATTGAGTGCTGCGTTCTTCTAGTTGTACTTTGAGAGATTCAACTTGTCCAGTTAAAGCTGACAAAGCGGCAATATTGATTTCGACTGTTTGTGACCTATCTTGGTCAATTTCTTCAGCAACGGGAATATCTTGCATTTGATTAAATTGTTGGAATTGCTCCACTGCTGGCTCACTCACCTCGTGGCCAAATTCGTTAGGGTTAATTTCGGACGGGAATTCACTTTTCATACAAATACTTAGTAAATTAGAAACTGCTATGTAAATCCTAGACAAAGCTAGAAATTTGTTTTCTTAGTGCAATAAGAGCTTGGGAGCGGTTATACTTCAGTAAATTTACGTAACAAAATTTGACGTAATATCACTTTGTTGTTAGCGTCTAAAAAACTATCACCATAATTGCTTTGTTTTAGCGTAAGTAATAGTTTGATTAAACACTTGAGATAATTCATATTGTATATGAATTACTGACTTTTCACCACAAAAAATAGGCCTTTTTCTATATAGGACTGGCTGAAAAAGTCTATTGCTAGGGTTTAGGAGTTAGCAAAAGCAAAGAAGAAAGCAAAAAGGAATCAACAAAGCAGAAAGCAGAATCATCTAGAACTGGAAAAACCACTTGATTTTTGATTATCCTCTGCAATTGACCCTTTTTATGGCTTCATACTACTTTTTACTTTGATTTCCTTGACTATTTTACCAAACTATTACACAAAGTTCTGTAAAACATACATCCCCCTAATTTATGAAAGATGTAATCATTCACTACCAAGAGTAACAGCTAATTTATCGGCAATCCCCGCAATCCAGTTTTCATCTTGTTTTGTGTAACTGCGGGGAGCATTTGCAGCTAAAATTAAAACTCCTTCTTTACCAATTGGTTGACAAATTACACCTTGTGTGTTCTCTGGTAAATAATCAAATTCAATTTTACCAGGATAAACAGACAAAGCAACTAGATAAATCGGTTTTTGCGTTTCTAATACTCTTTTTAAGATTGTTCCTGGTACTACTTCCGATTTAGGAGCTAATATACCGCGACGCAATAAAACCTTACCTTGATAATACACTATTAGCGATCGCGTGACTGTATTTGTTAATAATAGCCGCGATGCCCAGGCTAATTCTGTTTTTGCGGTTTCTGATAAATCTCCTGCTAAAAAGAATCCCTCTTCCCCAATTAATTCTACTGTCTCTGGTGTCCTGGGTTGTACCTGTTGCCAAATTAAACCAGTTAAAATTAATATCGCACTTAAAATCACTCCCAGTACATCTCCTCGTGCTTGGGAATCTGTTAGTTGTGGAGTTAACAACCGATTTATTAACAACAAGACAGTACCTAAACCCCCAACTACTAAGGGTAAACGCCGCAAAACTCGATTAGGATCAGATTTAGTCATTGATTAACAGATATTTTAACGTTAATACAGATAGTATTTTACATAATCCTGTTTAAAACCTTTCTGTTTGTGTACTTTGAGATTAGTTTTTCCATTATCACTGAGTGGTTCTTCGTTAACAATAAATTATAATTAAAACTTATAAAAAAACAACAATAATTTTAATATTCATAACTGATCATAATTTATGTTTAGATTTTCTTAACAATTAATTGAGAATTATTTTTATTTAGTCACGAGCTTGCAATACTTTCGGCGATTTGCTACAATTTTTGAGAATTTCATAATTGGGTTTATATTGTCAATTTTATCTCCGTCTGTCCAGACGATTTCCAAAACCCTTTATTCATAGTTGTTTCAGAAATCAATACCGAAAAAAAATACAAAACTTTACAAATTAGCAGCAATCTCTGAAAGAAGTTTAGTCCAAAATTTTTCCAGAAATTATGTAAGCTGACTGGGAGAACAAACATACTATTGACAAATGAGTGAATCGCTGGTAAGCAGGGGTAATAGTTAAGTACCTAAAACTATAAAACTCTACCGAAAAATAATACACAAAGATAGACAATAGATAATAGTGAAAAAAATACAAGAGTATCCAGTGCGGAGTACGGAGTATGAGAAAAAATCATCTCCCCAGCCTCCCACTGTTCCTACTCTTCCCCAGGTTCCAATATACGTTGGAAAAGATAACCAGTTCCCCTAGCAGTGATAATTAATTCCGGGTTACTAGGATCATCTTCTAACTTTGCTCGTAAACGGGAAATATGTACATCCACAACGCGAGTATCTACATGACGTTCGGGAGTATATCCCCACACCTCTTGTAGAATTTCCGAACGGGAAAAAGGCTCACCGGAACGACCGACCAACAATTCTAATAAGCTAAATTCCATACCGGTTAAGCGGATACGCTCATCACCCTTATAAACTTGGCGCTTATTAGTATCAATTCTGATATTACTGACATGGATAACACCAGAACTAGGAATACCATTAACACCTATTTTATCTACGCGGCGTAAAACTGAACGAATTCGCGCCTCTAATTCCTTGGGTGAGAATGGCTTGACCACATAATCATCAGCACCTAATTCTAATCCAGTAATGCGGTCTGCCACATCTCCCAAAGCCGTGAGCATAATAATGGGGACATCTGATTCCTTGCGTAATTCTTGACAAACACCATAACCATCTAGTTTTGGCATCATTACATCTAAAACCACCAGGTCCGGTTCAGCCTTGCGAAACATTTCTAAAGCTTCCTCACCATCCCCTGCTGTCACCACATCATAGCCAATCATGGAAAGGCGTGTTTCCAAAATCCGACGAATGCTGGCTTCGTCGTCTACCACCAGGATTTTTTCTTTATGACTTTCCAAGTTTTGTCATGCTCCTTAACTAAAATTTTTCATGATTAATTTTTAATATCATAATATTAGGATATCATTCTCTCAATTGATTGGGAAAAAGCTGTATACCATTTCCTACTGCACCAAGGTACAGATTTATCTACGTTTATCTGCGTTTATCTGCGGTGAACTTCCCTATTCTTGTACTTGACTGAGGACAGAAATGCTCTCACTATTCCTATTATTAAACTTCCCATTTTTCCCAAAATTAAGAAATAATTAAGATTATTAGATAAAATTTCAGTATGGCTAAGACAAAAACAATTTATATCTGTAGTAATTGTGCCGCAGAATTTTCCCAATGGTTCGGAAAATGTTCAAATTGCGACACTTATGATTCTCTGGTTGAACAGAATATTAGTTCTTTGATTGGAGATATACCTAGTCGGGGTGGTGTGGGAAATTGGCACAATACTCCGGGTAATGCTAGGTCTAACACTAAACCAGCTAAAGCCAGATCTGCCTTGACTTTTGATCAAATTAGTGATAGACAAATTGCTCGTTGGGAATCCGGTTATGGTGAATTAGATCGAGTTTTAGGCGGTGGTATAGTTCCTGGGTCAATGGTGTTAATTGGTGGTGATCCTGGTATTGGTAAATCTACTTTATTATTACAAGTATCTAATCAATTAGCCCTGAAATACCGCATTCTTTACGTCACTGGGGAAGAATCAGGACAACAGGTAAAATTGCGTGCTTCTCGGTTGGGAATGTCTAAAGCTCCTACTGTAGTTACAGAAGATGATAGCGAAATAGTTACAAATACTGAAAAAAACCTAGATCCTGACAGGATAGGCGCGGATTTGTATGTATTGCCAGAAACCGATCTAGAGGAAATTTTACGAGAAATAGATTCCCTCAAACCGAATGTAGCTGTAATTGATAGTATCCAAACAGTATTTTTACCAGCTTTGACATCAGCGCCAGGTTCAGTTACTCAAGTCAGGGAATGTACCGCAGCTTTGATGAAAGTGGCAAAACATGAGGATATTACTATGTTAATTGTCGGTCATGTGACTAAGGAGGGGACGATCGCAGGTCCGAGGGTATTAGAACATTTAGTTGATACCGTATTATACTTTGAAGGCGATCGCTTTGCTTCCCACAGATTATTAAGAACTGTCAAAAATCGTTTCGGAGCAACCCACGAAATTGGTATATTTGAAATGGTGTCTCAAGGATTAAAGGAAGTTGATAACCCTTCCGAGCTATTTTTGGGCAATCGTGATGATCCTGCTCCCGGTACGGCCATTGTCGTGGCTTGTGAAGGAACAAGACCAATAGTAGTAGAATTACAGGCTTTAGTTAGTCCTACCAGTTACCCATCTCCCCGCAGGGCAGGTACAGGCATAGATTATAATCGCTTAGTACAGATACTCGCCGTATTGGAAAAACGGGTGGGAGTACCCATGTCCAAATTAGATTCCTACGTTGCCTCTGCGGGGGGATTAAACGTAGAAGAACCAGCAGTAGATTTAGGAATTGCCGTAGCGATCGTTGCCAGTTTTCGTGATAGAATAGTTGACCCTGGTACAGTCTTAATTGGAGAGGTAGGATTAGGGGGACAAGTGCGAACAGTGTCTCAAATGGAACTACGGTTAAAAGAAGCTGCAAAATTGGGATTTAAAAGAGCTATAGTTCCCAAAGGCACAAAATTTCCTGATCTTGGCATAGAGATATTACCAGTATCTAAGGTCATAGACGCAATTATTGCTGCTGTTCCCCATCAAGAACTGACAGTAGAAGACTTAGAACCGGAGGATGAATAGAAACCTGTTTTTATCTAAGTTTAACCATTTTTTAACCTGAACTGATTTAAACTGTGAATAAATTAAATTACTTTTACTTTAAAATTTACTTCAGATGGTTAATATTAGTAACTTAAGTCCTTCTCCTGTTGTTAATCTATCCGTTAGTAGCACTACTGGCACAGAAACAGGAACAACAATTATTACCGTTACCGCTACAGCCTCCAGTGCTGTTTCCGGTGATCAAACAGTAAATTTAGGAGTATCAGGAACTGGAATTACAGCTAGTGATTATTACCTCAGTAAAAACACAATTACTATTGCCAATGGGCAAACTTCCGGTTCTGTCTCCTTTATTGTAGCTGATGATGCCATAGTTGAAGGAACAGAAACCGCAACTTTAACAATTAGTACACCATCTGCGGGAATTTCTTTAGGGGCGACAACTTCCCAAAATATTACTATTACCAACAACGACTCCAGTTTTTTAACCAAAGTCGGTGGTATTACCAGTGCTAATGGGGCAGAAATATCGGCTTTTGACCCAGTTAGCAAACGGCTATTCGTCGTTGCTGGTAATACCGTTGACATTTACACCGTCAGCAGTACAGGTTCTCTAACGGTGACTGGTACTTTAACCCCCACAATCACACCTACTGCGGATACAACATTAATTCCCAACAGTGTGACAGTGAAAAATGGTGTGGTTGCTGTGGCTTATGCTGTGCAGAATACTACAACTTCAGCCCAACTCACTGGTAAAGTCGCCTTCTTTAATGCCGGCAATGGTAGCTTGATCAATGCAGTAGATGTGGGTGCATTGCCAGATATGCTGACCTTTACCCCTGATGGCACAAAGGTATTAGTGGCCAATGAGGGAGAACCCAACAGCTACGGTCAAACTAATTCAGTTGATCCAGAAGGTTCTGTTAGCATTATTAATATTGCTGGTGGTGTTGCCAGTGCTACAGTACAAACTGCTACTTTCACCAGTTTTAATAGTCAGATTGCATCCTTAAAAGCATCGGGTGTGAGAATTATCGGACCTGGTGCGACAGTTGCCCAGGATTTAGAACCAGAATTTATTGCTGTAGCACCCGATGGGTTAACAGCGCGGATTACATTGCAAGAAAATAATGCGATCGCTATTCTGGATATTGCTACCGCTACAATTACCCAAATTATCCCTCTGGGTGCGAAGGATTACAGTCTACCCGGGAACGGCATAGATCCTAGTGATCAAGATGGTGGGATTAATATTCGCAATGTGCCAGTTTTTGGATTATATCAACCAGATGCGATCGCTAGTTTTAGCATTAACGGCCAAACCTACTACATCACCGCTAACGAAGGTGATTCCCGTGCCTATACTGGTTTTAACGAAGAAATTCGAGTTAGTAGTTCCAGCTATGGCTTAGATACAACAGTTTTCCCCAATGCAACAACCCTCAAACAAAACACTAATTTGGGACGTTTGCAAGTAACCAATGCCACAGGTAATACAGATGCAGATGCAGAATTTGAACGTATTGAATCGTTTGGGGCGCGTTCCTTCTCTATTTGGAATAGCAACGGTACTCAAGTATTTGATAGTGGTGATCAACTAGAACAAATCACCGCAGCAAAAACCCCGACCTTATTTAACTCTGACGGTACAATCACCAGCTTTGACCAACGTAGCGACAACAAAGGACCAGAACCGGAAGGTGTGGTAGTAGGAGTGATTAACGGTCGTACCTATGCCTTTATTGGTTTAGAACGCACAGGGGATATTGTTGTCTATGATGTCAGCAATCCTAACCAGCCAATATTTGTTCAGTATATTAATACACCTGAAGATATTGCCGTTGAAGGACTAACATTTATATCGGCCGCAGACAGTCCCACAGGTAAACCGCTGTTAGTCACTGCTAACGAAGTTAGTAAAACCGTTGCAGTATTTGAAGTCAATGTACCAGTATTTAACTTTAGTACCGCCAACTACAGCGTTACAGAAGGCAACACCACTGGTTTTAATACCTATGCCACCGTCAAGATCACTCGGACTGGCAGTATCAGTGGTACAGACACCGTACAACTACAATTGAGTGATGGTACAGCAGAAGGTGGTGTAGACTACATCAATACACCAATTACTGTTACCTTCGCTCCCGATGAAACTTACAAGGATGTACAAATTCCCATTGCTGGGGATACAAATGTAGAACCGAACGAAACTGTCAACCTCACCCTAGTAAATCCCAGCGCTGGCAGTTTAGTGGGAACAACCCAGCCTAATGCGGTGCTGACGATTCAAAGTTATGATCCTCCTACCAACATCACTTTAAGTGCTACCAGCACAAATGAAAATGTAACCCCCAATAGTGTAATAGGTACTTTTAGCACTACTGACCCTACTATCGGCGACACTTTTACCTATAGCTTTGTTGCTGGCACAAATGACAACGCAGCGTTCACAATTAGCGGAAATCAATTACTGATTAACGCTTCCCCTGATTTTGAAACCAAATCTAGTTACAACATCTTGGTGAGAACCAGCGACAATGGTGGTCTAACCTTCGAGAAGGCTTTCACCATCAACGTTAATGACCTCAACGAAATCGTTGGTACTGCTAGTAATAATAATCTTGTGGGGACAGCAGGTAACGATTATATTGACGGTAAAGCTGGTAACGATACCCTTAACGGTGGTGCAGGAGTAGATATCCTGATTGGTGGTACAGGAAATGACACATACATAGTTGATACAAGCACTGACACCATTATTGAAAACCTCAATGAGGGTACGGATAATGTGATATCATCTGTTACTTACACTCTAGGCGACAACCTGGAAAATCTCACCTTGAATGGAACTACAGCCATTAACGGGACTGGAAATAGCCTGAATAACACCATCACAGGTAACACGGCTAATAACATCCTTGATGGTGGTTTAGGTACTGACACCCTGATTGGTGGTGTCGGTAACGATACTTATATTATGGATTCGACCACTGACACTATTACAGACAGTGTAGGTATAGATACAATTCAATCCAGTGTTAACCTGAGTTTAGCTGGTTATACCACTATCGAAAACCTGAACCTGACTGGGATAGCCTTGAATGGTACTGGAAACAGCCTGAATAACACCATTACAGGTAATAGCAGTGATAACACCCTTAATGGTGGTGCTGGTAACGACACTCTGGTTGGTGGTTTAGGTAATGATACCCTGATTGGTAGTGCTGGTAATGATAGTTTGGTTGGTGGTACAGGAAATGATACTTATTTGTTCTCCATTACCACTAGCATCGGTACTGACACCATTACAGAAG
>Ga0315905_10001680_pt1 | contig 23662 bp, 30 predicted proteins | sample LakEriMetagenome_5_FD_203522 | JGI IMG/M metagenome (GOLD analysis project Ga0315905, IMG submission 203522) | Freshwater fungal communities from buoy surface, Lake Erie, Ohio, United States - Buoy 4 MA121 | ecosystem: Environmental > Aquatic > Freshwater > Lake | place: USA: Lake Erie, Ohio...
TAAAACTTCTTAAAAACAAATTGATTAATGTTTTGTTGAGCCATTCTATTTTTTTATAGATAAATACACGATGTCATAGTATTTATTGTAAAAAACAATGATAAATTATAATCAAGAATATTATAGTTCACCATACTATTTCTTCTTAAAAGATAAGGGAGATAAGATTTCTTTATATTATTCTGTTGAGGAAACTTTAACAGAATCAAGAAAAAAAGACAAGAAAATGGACTTTGACAAAAAAGATAGTCCTAAAGTTAAATCTCTCATATCAAAAATTTTATCAAAAAAGAAAAAACCTCAATCAACTGATGAGGTAGAAAAAGAATTGGATGAATTAATCGAACCCGATGGAACGTTTGCAAGTTCGTCAACACCTTTATTGGATTTATCTATGCATCCACGTAGAACAATGGACCAAACGGTTGTTGCGACAAGACAAACAAACAATCCTATCACAAGAGGATATCGTGTTTATTATGGTGAATCAAAAGAAGAAGAACCTGTGGTTAATGAAGTTAACTACGCTGACGCATTTGGTTATGAAGAAACAAAAGATTTGGATGGTAAAAAAACATACAAGACTCTGATTAAAAAAATGGGTATGGAACCTGATGAAGCGAAAGACAGAACAAAACAATTCGGTAAAGACCCTTCAGGAAAAAGAGATAGTAAATCAAAATTCAAAAACAAAAAAGGGTTTATTGGAAAACTTACTCTTTCTGAGATGGAAAGACTTGAAATGAGGAAGATGTTGGAAAACATTTTATCTAAAAGAAATTCTGATGATGCGGATGTTGTTAAAAAAGAGACTCCGACATCAAAAATTTTAAAAAAGAACTTGGACTCCATCAAAAAAATGGCGGAAAAAGAAGGCATTTCTGTTAATCAACTTATTAAGATGTTAAAAAGTGAATAAAGATTTATATAATAAGAAAGTAAAAATTCCTGATGAGATACGTGAACACATGCGTAATTCATTCAGTTCTATTAGTTCTGAATCAAATGACGAAGGACACAAAAGAAATAAAGAACTTCAAGATTCTGAAGAAATAACATACCAACAATTAAAAAGAATTAAAAATTATTTTGATAATTACAAAGGAGACGTTCAAGAAAAGACTTACGTGTTAAATGGTGGAGATTATATGAAAAATTGGGTTAATGAAACGTTAAGATTTCTTCGAGATGATATTTATAATGTAAAGAAGAATAAACAAGAAGCGGGTTTACCTAATCAATTTAACAAAACACATCAAAAGGACGATTTAAAATCTATGAATAGACCAAGTAAATCTCATAATGATTATAATAGTGAAATAACCGAAACCTTAAAAAGGATAAACAACTTAATGAAAAAAATAATTTAATATGGCAGCATTATTTCCAATCGACTTTTCTCAACCGTTAAATACGTTGGGTCAAATCGGACAAACAGAAAGAACTAACGGAATTAAAATTAACGACTACAAACAATCGGCAAATGAATATTCTGCGGTAAATAAAGACGCGATGTCAGATGGTGATTTGTTTGGTAAGGGTACAGGAATTTTCTTAGATATTTCTAATGGTGGTTCATCAGAAGATATCAGTCTAAGAAAAGACCAAATAAAAATTAATTTCTATCAAACAAACAAACCTTACACTAGACCAACCGTTTAATGAAACTTTACAACTCCCTTAAAACTCTTATTTTAGAAGTGGCGTCTTTGGGCGCCGTAAGGGATGCTATTTCCAAAAAAAATAAATGTGTAATTTATTATATCGGAGACGAACCGGGAGGAAAGGGATTAAGAGAAATTGAACCTGTTTGTTTAGGATATAGTAAATCGGGAAACTTGGTTTTAAGAGCGTGGGATTATGAAGGTGCTTCACACACCGCATATAAAGGAAAACAACCATTACCTGGTTGGCGTCTTTTTAGATTGGATAAGATTACTATGTTCAGACCAACTGAAGATAAGTTTGAGGAACCAAGACCAAATTACAATTTTAATGGTGATAGAAGTATGACCAAAGTTTTAATAAATGCACAATTTGACCAAACAGTATGAGAAGTGAAAATGATTTAATACAAAAATTAATGATATCCAAAAAAATAATGGATAAGCATAAAGAAATGCCGAGAGGTAACGCGAGTGATATAACAACATTATCGGCACCTGAATTACAAAATTTTGATACTCCCGCGGCGTCTTATAACATACCTTCAGAATTTCTTAGTGAACAAGAAATCAGTAGACCTGTTAACACAAATACGGGGCCGATTACTGAAGATAAAATCAGAAATTCAAAGTTACCTGATGAAATTAAAAGGTTAATGATGGAACATCCAATTAATCAACCGCAACAAAGTAGTCCAACACTATCGGATGATTTAGTTGCTAGGGCATCTAGATTAATGGGTACTGAAAAACAAAAAATTACTGAAGGTAAAAAAACAACAGGGCCGCTACCTAAACACATTGAATCTCCGTCAATTGACAAAAATGAAATCGCGTCAATCGTAAGAGAAACAGTTGAGGAAGTACTTAGAGAAAACGGATTATTAATAGAATCAACTCAACGAACCAAAGATAACTTTACTTTCAAAGTTGGTAATCATATTTTTGAAGGGAAGTTAACTAAGATAAAAAAGGTTAGTTAAGTTTTAGTATTATTTTTAGGATAAAAACCCCGACACTTTAGTTGGGGTTTTTTGTTTTTAGGTATGTTGATATTACAGAATTATATCGTTATATTTTTTACAAATCTAATTATATATGAGTGAAAAAATAAAAGTATTGGTTCTCCCTTCAGATAAAACGGGGGTAGGTAAATTCAGGTCAGTTGACCCTCACGTAATGTTACAAAATATGTACCCTAACGATTTCCACGTAGACATCGACTATGAACCACGAATTAATGATATAAATTATTGGAAACAATATCAGATTGTCCATATTCATAGAAATATTGGTAACACTTATGACCACACACCAAATATTGTAAGAATGTTAAAATCTTTGGGTATTGTGACAATTATCGATATTGACGATTATTGGATGCCAGGTAAAGAACATCCTATTCATGACATTATCCGTCAGAATAAAATTAACGAAAAAATTGTTGAGAATCTTAAACATCCCGATTACGTAACTACAACGACAACAATTTTTGCGACTGAAATTAAAAAGATTAACAAGAATGTTGAGATTTTTCCAAACGCAATTGACCCAAGCGAACCTCAATTTAATGAACCGACAGAACAGTGTGATAAAATACGTGTTGGTTGGTTAGGTGGTTCATCTCACTTACACGACTTAATGTTGTTAGAAGGTATGGTTTCCAAATTAGCACCAATACAAGAAAAAATCCAATATGTTGTTTGTGGTTTTGATACAAGAGGAACGATTACCGAAATTAATAAACAAACAGGTGAACAAAAACAAAGACCAATACAACCACACGAAACAGTATGGGCTAAATACGAAGAAATCTTTACAAACAATTACAAAATAATCACCCCTGAATATAAAATCTTTTTGGATAGATTCGTTGAGGAAACTTTTGAAAATGAAAAAAATGAAAACTATAGAAGGGTTTGGACAAAACATATTACTCAATACGCGAGAAATTATTCTAAATTTGATATTTCAATTGCACCAATTAAGAGTCACACGTTCAACATTGTAAAATCACAACTTAAAGTTATTGAGGCTGGTTTCTATAAGAAAGCACTTATCGCTTCTGAAGTTGGTCCGTACACTATTGATTTAAAACATGCCCTTAAAGACGGTCAATTTACTGACGGAAACTCTTTGTTGGTTAAAGAATCAAGAAATCATAGTGATTGGGCAAAAAACATTAAGAAATTGGTTGATAATCCAAATATGATTGTAGATTTAGGTGAGCGTCTTTATGAAACAGTAAAGGACACTTATGACCTAAGAAATGTGACAAAGGCAAGAGCAGAATGGTATAAATTAATCGTAGATAAAAAAAATAATGTTCAACATACCCTTAACGAAAATTTTGTTTCTTGATATTGAAACTGTAGGTATATCAAAAGACTACCAAAGTTGTAAGGAAAACTATCCTAATTTAGCAGAGCAATTTTCTAACTACTTTGATTGGTTCCAAAAAAGATTTCCTGAAGATGATGGAAAGTCTTTTGACTACGTTTTTGAAAAGAGAACCGCACTTGTTCCTGAATTTGCGAAAGTTGTTTGTGTTAGTGTTTCATTTGTTACAGACAAAGGAGAAATAAAGGCACAAACATTTTCATCAGATAACGAATATGATGTTTTGAAGGAAACTCAAAAGTTACTTGATAGATGTGGAAAACTTGGGTTTTATATGTGTGGACACAATTTGAAAAACTTTGATATTCCGATGTTATCAAAACGAATGGTTATTAACGGATTGTTACCGCCATCTATTTTACCAAGTTATGATACCAAACCTTGGGAAATTAAAGCGATTGATACCAAAGAACTTTGGCAGTTCGGTTCATATACATCAATAGGTTCACTTGATTTAATGTGCGTATCTATGGATGTACCAACATCAAAAGATGGTGAAATCACTGGTGAAAAAGTACACAACGCATATTGGGAAGAAGGTAAATTAAAACAAATTGCGGAATACTGCGAAAAAGATGTTAAAGTATTAATTGACATAATAAAAAAATTTAAAGAATTAAAATAATGGATAATAATGATGATATAAGGTCTATTGAAGAGTCCTTAAAACAATTAGAACAAGTTTTTAGCCAAATGCCTGATGAAAAAATGGATATTGATTACGATTTCATAAAACAAGAATTCGGTATTGATTTAAATGAAATGGAAAAAGAGATTATGGAACACCAAAATAAAACACCATTAAAATTTAAAAAACTTAATGGAAATGCTTCAACACCAAAATACAACTACGATACCGATTCAGGTTTCGATTTGTGTTCTACTGAGGATATTGAAATTCCACCATTTGGTAGAAGGTTAATTCCGACAGGACTATCTTTTGATATCCCAAAAAATATGGAGATTCAAGTTAGAACAAAAAGTGGATTAGCGATAAATCAAGGACTTATGGTTTTGAACTCACCTGGAACTATTGACAGTGGATATAACGGAGAAATTAAAGTTATTATTTTTAACGTAAATCCACACGAAGTTCAAATTACTAAAGGAATGAAAGTAGGTCAAGCAGTTTTGTGTCCTGTTATGGTAGGTAAATTAGTCGAATTACAAGAAGTAGACATAATAGAAGAAAAAGATAGAAATGCAAATGGTTTTGGTTCAACAGGACTCTAATATAAGTCCAGAATTGGTATTCGGATTGAAAAATTATTTAATTGATATTGATGGAACGGTAACTGAAGATGTACCAAACGAACAACCTGAACGTATGTCAATAGTTGAGCCGTTTGAAGGTTCAGTAGAAATGATTAACGATTGGTATAAAGAAGGACATATAATTACATTTTTCACATCAAGAACTGATGAACACGAATTGGTCACCAAACAATGGTTAGATAAGTGGAATTTTAAATATCATAATATTATATTTAACAAACCAAGAGGTGGAAACTACCATTGGATTGATAATCATATTGTGAGAGCAACTCGTTATAATGGCAAGTGGTCCAAATTGGTAAATAAAACACATAACATAGAAGTATTCGAAGAATGATAACAATAGGATATAGTACAAGAAAATCGAACCCTGAATTTTTTTCTTATTTAAAGAAAAGTTGTGGAAGTATTAAAAACGCACAAATTATTGAAAAAATAAATGATGGTGAAAAATCTCTTTCAGAAGTTTATAATGAAGTAATTGATGAATCAACTAATGACTTAATTCTTTTATGTCACGACGATATTTACGTTGACACCACAAATTGGGTGAACAAATTAATCAGACATTTTAAAGAAAATGATTACGGTGTTTTAGGGGTTGCCGGAACAACTGACATTCCAGTATCAGGAAGATGGTGGGAAGACCAATCAAAAATGGTTGGTATTGTTAATCACGAACATCAAGGTAAAAAGTGGGAATCTAAATATTGTAAGAGTTGGGGTAAGGATATTACCCAAGTTTGTTTAATTGATGGGTTGTTTATCGCATTAGATAAAAACAGAATTAAAAAAAGATTTAACGAAGGTGTTAGTGGATTCCATTTTTACGATGTAACGTTCTCTACTGAGAATTATTTAGAAGACGTAAAAATTGGGGTAATATATGATATTAGAGTAACCCATAAATCAATCGGACAAACAAATGACAAGTGGGAGGAAAACAGAATTAAATTCGTAGACACGTTTAAAGAAAATTTACCAATAAAGTTTGTGCCTGAAATCACACAATCAGTAAAAAAAGATATAACAACCGATAAAGTTAAATATAATTTGGTAATTAATACCGGTGAAAATATCGAGAGTTGTAAAAGTCTAATAAATTCTATTTTATCTTTTAATTTGAAAAATTTAAAAATCTCTTTAATTGTAAAAAGTGAACAATTAGAAAATTATAGATTTTTAGAAAATGGTTCAGTTAAAATTTTTGAAGGTTATTTTGACGAATTAATAAAAAACCTTTCTATATTAAAATGGGAAAACGACTTTATTAGTTCTGATGACCAAATTATCATTTTTACAAATGAAAATTGTCTGATGTCTAACAATATATTCAATAGTTCAGCAAGAATAGTGAAAAACAATCAAGGTAATTTTGGATGTATGTTTCCATTATCATTAAACGAAGATGGGACTATTTTCAGTTCATTATTTGGATTGGGGATTAGAAATAATAAAATCAGTATAACATTGAAGGATACAGGTTCTTATTATAATATCAATCAAGGTTTTAGACAACACGTTTTAGGTAATTTATCTGATGTATTTGTTACCACTTATAGTAATTTAGTTAAGAACGATTGGTTCGATATTGGATATGAAAGTAATTTGAGTTTTAATGACTTTGCAATAAAATGTTTTTTAAACAAAAAATCAATTTTTGTTGATTCTGACTCAACAACAACACAAGTTTCGTTCGGTGATTTATCGAAATACAATAACGACTTAAATAAATTAATGAGTTTTATCTACCAAAACGAAAACACAAAAAATTTAATACCTGTTTATGAAAATTAAAATTGTTTCAGGTTTCACAGAAAAAGGTGGGTCGACAACCGCTTTCATTAATTTAACAAATTATTTTAATGAGAACGGTTTGGATTGCACCTTTTATGGTAATCAAACTTGGCATTTAGATAAATGTAAATCAGGTTTAATTAAAGATTTAATTTATGATAAAGATGATGTTGTGATAACACATTTTCTACAATTAGAGGAAAGACCACCGGTTAAAAAAGTAATTTTATCTTGTCACGAAAAATGGTGGTTCCCTGTTGGAAAAATTAAAAGGTATTGGGATACTGTAGTATTTTTACATGAGCAGCACAAAATATATCACAAAGAGTATATTGGTCCATATGAAATAATACCAAATTTTAAAGAAGGATTGGTTAAAATTGATAAGGGGGATGTTAAAAACATTGCGGGGATTGTTGGTACGATTGAAGATAGAAAACAAACTCACGTATCAATACAAAGGGCTTTGAGGGATAGGTGTGAAAAAATATATTTATTTGGTCACATTGGAGATGAAAATTACTTTAATACTTACGTAAAACCTTTAATGATACCTAATAAAGTTATACATTTTGGACACACAACAAACAAGCAAGAAATGTATAATATGGTTGGAAAAGTTTACCACTCATCTAAAGGAGAGGTTGCTTGTTTAGTTAAAGACGAGTGTTATTTAACAGGAACTGAATTTTATGGAAACGAAGAAACGATGAATGAAGTTTCAAAACTTACAAACGAAGAGATATTAAATTTGTGGAAAAAAAATATTGAATTATGATTATACACGCACATATCTTATCCTGGAATGAGGAAAAAATTTTACCATTTACATTAGATTATTACAGTAGTTTTTGTGAAAAAATATTCGTTCACGACAATATGTCTACAGATTCATCTGATGAAATCTACAAAAAATACAACAAAGTTGAAGTTATTAAGTGGGAAAGTAATGAACAGATTAATGAGATGAACTATGTTAACATTAAAAATAACGAATATAAAAAACACAGTAGAAAAGAAGGTGTTGATTGGGTAATAGTTTGCGATTGTGATGAATTTTTGTACCACCCAAACTTAATGGAAAAGTTAGAATCCTATAAAAAAATGGGAGTTACAGTACCAAAGGTTTCAGGACATGATATGGTAAGTGATGAATTCCCAACCTATGATGGAGATTTATTAATTAATAAAATAAAGGTAGGGTCCGAAAGATACGAACCTATGTGTAAAAAAATAATCTTTAACCCATTTATCGACGCTCAATTTGGTGTTGGGGCTCACAGTTTTAATAGTCCAAACGCCAAGTTTTCCGAAACGGAGGAGTTAAAACTTTTACATTACAAATTTTTGGGAAAAAATTATGTCAAAAAATTATATGTGGATAGAGCAAAAAGACTATCAGATTTTAATAAAAAAAATAAATTTGGGGAACATTATTTTAATCTGCCATTCAAATATATGGATGAATTATTGAGTAAAAAATATCAAGTAATATGAAGAAAATATTAGTTTCTGATTTCACCACTAAAGAGGTTCCTCACGGAGGCTCAGAATGGGTAAACAAAGTTATAATTGATAAGTTCGGATTAGATTTTGAATATTCTCAAAATGTTAAATCATTTGATATAAATAACTTTTATATTATATCAAATATATCGTTAATGAATCCGAATTTAGTTAGACAAATACCAAATCTAAATTACATAATTATAGAAAATGATTATAAAATTTGTCATAGTAGGCATCCTTGGAGGTATCCTAACTCTATAGTACCGGTTAATGAAAGAATAAATTATGATTTATATGAAAACGCTAAAGCGGTTTTTGTACAGACTACCGACCACATGAACGTGTTTTTATCAAATGACGTAAAGGCCAACTTTATAAATTTGGAAAGTTCTATTTGGTCTGATGAAGATTTAAAAATGATTGAAGGTTTAATTAATGAAAATAAAAATGGTAAATATGGAATTTATTATACAAACAATTGGATTAAAAATACACAAGGTAATTTAAAGTATTGTAGTGAAAATAAATTACCATTTTACATTCTGAAGGAAACTAAAGACAGATACGATTTTTTAAAAAATATGTCTGATTGTTCTGGTTTAGTTTTCTATCCATTGGCAAGAGAAACATTTTGTAGATTGGTAGTTGAGGCCAAATGTTTAGGACTTGATGTCATCACATCAAAGAATTATGGTGCCTCTTTAGAGCCTTGGTTTGACGAACTAAATAAACAAGAATTAATTTCTTTTTTACGAAATAAAACATCTGACAATTTAGATAAAATAAAAAAATACATTCAATAATATAAAAAATATTTTATATATTTAACATAATGGTATTAACAGATTTTTTTGAAAAGAGTTATTGTATAAATTTGGATAGGAGGCCCGACCGTTGGGAGAGAGCGGTATTGGAATTTGAAAAATTTGACATTAAAGGTGTCGAGAGATATTCTGCGGTAGACGGAAATAAAATCGAAAATAGAACAAATTTACTCAATGGTGAATTAGGTATTTTACATACTCATTTAGATTTAATAAAGATGTGTAAAACAAATAATCTTGATAATGTTTTGATTTTCGAAGATGATGTAGTTTTCTCTGATGAAGTTAGAGAAATAGAAAAATATATGAAACAAGTCCCTGAAAAGTGGGATATGATATATTTTGGAGGAAATCACACCTACGGTTTACCTTCTCATATCAATGGAAATATATATAGATTGAATAAAACTGTTGCATTACAGTGTGTGGCAATAAATAGTTCAGTTTTTGATGAAATCATAGAAAATTTACCAAACAGTCAGAGACAGGTTGATGTTTTTTATTGGTCTATACAACAAAAAGGAAATTGTTATGGGTTTTTACCAAACTTAACATACCAAACCCAAGATTTCAGCGATATACAAAATAAATTTGTAAACTATGATTATTTTTTAAAATGATAACAAATACAACAATTGGTAGGTATGGTAGATTAGGTAATCAACTATATCAATACGCAACCGCTTTTAGTTTAGCGAAAAAATTAAACACAGAATTATGGATACCTGAAGAATCAGAAACTAATATACAAATTGGTAGATTTAATCCGGTGATAAATGATTATGATAAATATAATAATGATTTATACCGATTATTTGATTTAAAATTTGGTATAAAAAAACCACTAATAGAAATTGAAAGTAAAATAACTCAGTTTTATAATGAGGAACCTAAAATTAGGTATTATCCGGAACTTTGGGACGTTAAAGACAATACGTGTTTATTTGGTTACTTTCAGGCTAAAGAATATGTTGACCGTTTTGAGTATGAATTGAGGAACGAACTAAAATTTAATGATAAATTCTTTAAATATGGTAAAGATATAATAGACACTTTAACTGAAAATCATAAAAGAACGGTTTCTCTCCATGTAAGACGAGGAGACGGATTAATGGATAATTTCGCATTTAACGCTGAGTTAACTATAGAAAATTATTATGAAAAAATAATAAATGAAAACATATCACAAGATGATATTATTTTAGTTTTTTCAGATGATATTGACTGGTGTAAGAATATTTTTAAAGAAAAAAATATTATATTCATAGACAATAGAGATAAAGAAGACTCACATTTATTTGATTTTACATTAATGTCTATGTGCGATGTTAATATTATGGCGGTAAGTACTTTCTCTTGGTGGGCTTGTTGGTTAAACCCTCTAAATAAGGAAAAAACCGTATATATGCCAAAAAATTGGTGGGGGTATAGTTTGAAAGAAAACTCTGAGGAGGTTTACAAATATGACCATTATATAATATACGAAAATTGATATTATGATTGAAATTAAAAATAATTGTCATGGTTCATTACCTCCAGGTTTTTTCTCTAATTTTATGGTTGTTTTGGATTGGTTACATAATTCATATTATAATCGTGAAAAAATTTTTGTTAACTGGTCTTGTAACAGTAACGAAAATTTATGGGATGTTTTTTTTTCGCAACCGAGATTTGAATTAGACAATTTGGATTTTAAGGTAGTTAACGATTTTAGATGTAACCATGAAAAAAAATTAACAATTTCTGAAATTAATGATAAAATACACTTATATGATAAGTATAATGGTTGGCTCTGCAACAACCCAAACATTTTTTTTGAAGAGAAATTCCAGAACATTAGAGACGAATTCAACAAGGCGTACTCAACTATAGAACCAACTAATTTCATTTTGGAAAAAGTTAATGACTTACATAATAAGTTTACTGACAAAACATTAGGTGTTACAGTTAGAATCCCACTACATTATAGTTATGGTAAACCCGAAATTAATCCAATATCAAATACCATAAAACCTGAAAAATTTTATGAAGACATATCAGAAGAAATTTTATATGAGTTTAATAAAAACAAATATGAAAAAATTTTTATTTGTTGCGATGTTGATTATCTTATAAACATAATGAAAACTAAAATAAGTGAGGATAGGTTAATATACACCAACTACAATAGATTAAAGGACTTAAATTCAGATTGGATTCATAAAAAAAATGATATTTTTGTTGAGTACACAAACGTACTAGTTGATGTTTTACTTCTTTCTAAGACCAATTACATTATTGGTGGTAGTAGTAACATTTTCCTTTCTTCGTTATTGATTAATAACAAAGTTAATTTTAAATTATTTGACACATTAAAAAATTTATATGGAGCGTAAAAAAATATTTGTTTTTGATTTAGATAACACATTATGTGATACTAAAAAAAATGATAATGGTAATTGGGATTATTTAAATGCTGAGCCATTTGTCGATAGAATTAAAATAGTTAACACATTATATGACGAAGGAAACCATATAATTATTGAAACCGCAAGAGGGTGTGTTTCTAAAAAAAATTGGTATGAAGATACATACAATCAATTGGTAAAATTTGGATTAAAATTTAATGAGCTAAGAACTGGCATAAAATTTAATGCGGATTTATTTATTGATGACAAAGCAATAAATTCTGAATTATTTTTTAATAAAAAATAATAATGGCAAGTACAATTAAATTATTAATTAATAATCAACCAAATTTTATAAAAAAAATTGCCTATAAGGTGATACCTTTTAAACACAGATATGGTAAAAAATATAATGAATTTAAATTATTAATTGACCAATCTAAAAAATGGTCATACGACGAATCAATAAATTATCAACTTATTAAGACTAAAGAATTACTTAATTACTGTAAAGATAATGTTCCATATTATACAAATTTATTTAAAACTCATGGGTTTGATACTAACATAAAGGATTTATCTGAGTTAAAAAATTTACCGTTTTTGACCAAAGACATAATAATTGAAAATTTTGAAAATTTAATATCAAAAAATTTCTATAAAAAATCCTATAAAATGTATACTTCAGGCACTACAGGTAAAAGGTTAACTTTATTAGGTACCGATGACTTATTTAAAATAGAATGCGCATTTATTGAAAATTCTTACTTAGACCACGGAGCAAAATTATATTCAGACCACTCAATATGGATTAGAAGATATTCCCCAAATGAAGGAGACCCAATATTCTTTAATGATTATGAATTAAATAGAAGTTATATGTCAGCCTTCCATCTTAATGATGATACAATTTTTTCATATGTTGAATATATTAATAAAACTAAAACAAAAATTTTAGTGTCATATCCCTCAACAATTTATTATTTATCAATTTTATGTTTAAAATATAACTTAAAATTACCTTATGTTAAACACATACATGGCGCATCTGAAGTTTGTCTCCCACAATGGAATCAAACAATTATTGAAGCGTTTGGTACCCCAATTAGGATGCATTACGGTCAGGTTGAAAAAGTGTCATTTGCACATCAAGACATGTTAGATGACAATTATAAAGAAAATTTACTTTATGGGTTTACTGAAATTGACAAAAATAATATAATTGTAGGTACAGGATTTTATAATGAAGTGATGCCATTAATTAGATATAGAACAAATGACATTATTGAGGTAAATGATGGTGTGAATTTAGATGGAGCGTTTCCAAAAACAATTAAGAATATATTAGGTAGAAATGGGGATATGTTATTAACCGACAAAAATTCTTATGTGCCAGCGGTAAATTTTTATTCCTTTATGTCTAAATTTGAAGAAGTGGATTTGTTTCAAATAGTACAAAAAAAAGAAACTAAAGAAGTTAACTTTTATATTGTACCAAACTTTAGATTTACAAATAATACTGAAATAGAGTTAAACAATGAAATGGTTAATAGATTAGGTAATGTTAAAATTAATATAATTAAAAAAAACTCTTTGGACAGAGATAAAAATTCAAGTAAATTAAAAACCGTTTCGTTAGTATGATTGAAAATTATGATAAATTTTTAAAATTAAAATCTGATTCTGGGCTACATTCTCCATCAGTTTTTGAATTAAAGAATGATTTGAATATTGATATACAAGTGGACGCTTGTTTTTTGTGTAATCCATACGCCTTTGAGCTTTTTTTGGAGAATTTTAAAAAGATAGATTTAAAAGATTATATAAAATATTATCCTCCACAAAATAAAATTTTATCGAATATTTTGTCAAAAAATATTAATATCAATCCTGAATATCTTTTAATAGGTAATGGAGCAATACAATTAATTGAATTAATAATGAGGGAATTTGAGGGAAAGAAAAAATGTATAGTGACGCCAACTTTCTCCACATATTATGAATATGATTTTGAAAATATAGTATTTTTTAAAACATATAAAGAAAATAATTTTAATGTAGATAAGAAAAAATTAGTAGAATTTTGTTTGTCAAATAACGTTGAGGTTTTAATAATTGTAAACCCAAATAACCCTACAGGAACTATAATAAGAAAAAATGATTTAAAATATATTATAAAGGAATTGAAAACTGCTTCAATCGTTGTTGATGAGAGTTTTATTGATTTTTTTGATAAGTCCCATAGTGTGGAAACTGAAGTTTACACCAACAAAAATTTAATAGTTATTAGGAGTTTATCAAAAGATTTTGGTATTGCGGGTCTGAGACTAGGTTATTCAGTTTGTGACCCTAAGATAACCAATAAAATTTTTTCAAAGTATGGTTTGTGCTGGAATATAAATGGGATGGCACAAATTTTTTTAGAACTTATGAATAAACCTGAGTTTAAATATGATTATCAAAATGCTAGAAAAAAATACTTAGACAACCGAGAAAAATTCTACAATAATTTGTTAAACTTAGATAAGTTTAAGGTATATAAATCATACGCAAATTTTTTCATAATTGATTGTTTTGAGCATGTTAATACTGTTTTTTCTTATTTACTATTTGAAAAAAAAATATACACTAGAATACTAAATGACAAGTTAGATTTAGACGATTCATTTTTAAGAATCGCTTGCGGAACAGAGGAAGATAATACGATTGTTTATGAAGCATTAAAAGAAATTAACGATAAATTATGAATGTGGACAAAATTTCAATAATTGGATTGGGTAAATTAGGGTTACCATTATTAACTACTTTTGCTAAAAATAATCAAAAAGTAATAGGATACGACGTTGATGTTCAAAAAATAAATTCTTTAAAAAATAAAGAAATTCCTTTTTACGAACCAAACTTAGAAGAATTTTTCATAAAATATTACGATAATATTGAGGTCGGAAACGATACTGAAAATTTAGTTTTAAATTCTAATGTTGCAATTATTTTAGTTAATACTCCATCTGATGGGAACGGAGAATTTTCAAATGATTACGTATTTAAAGCAATAGAATTAGTATCAAAGTCGCTTAAAAATTCCAAATCGTCCGATTTTTTGTTTATAATTAGTTCAACAGTCATGCCTGGAACTCATAAAAAAATAATAGACTTAATTGAATTAAACTCAGGTAGAAAAATAAATGAAGGTTTTGGATTATTGTATATACCTGACTTAGTTGCATTGGGTTCTGTAATTTATGATTTTGAGAATCCTGATTTATTGATATTGGGAGAGTCTGATAAAAAATATGGAGATATTGGTGAAATAATTTATAAAAAAATTATTAAAAATAATGCCCCAATAGTAAGAATGTCTTTAATTGAGGGAGAAATTACTAAGGTTAGTTTAAATGCTTATGTGACAATGAAAATTAGTTTTGCCAACTTTATTGGGAATATTTCTGAAAAATTTAATTGTAATCCAAATAATATTACAAAAGCATTAGGACATGATAAAAGGATTTCACCACACTATATTAAAAGTGGTTTGTCTTTTGGTGGAACTTGTTTTCCTAGAGATACATGGGCATTTATAAAAATGTCTGAAAATATAGGTTTAGACGCTATACATATTAAAGCAACTCAAAAAATAAATGAAATTCAAAATCAAAATTTAATTAATTCAGTTTTAAAATTTAAAGATAAAAAAATTGGTGTTTTTGGATTGTCATTTAAACCTAAAACATCAATAACTACTGAATCCGCAGGAAACATACTATATGAATTTTTGAAAAAAAATGATTACTTAGTATATGGTTGCGATGAGTTAGTCCAAACTGATTTTGATTTTACAAAATTTAAAGAATTTATTGAGTTGTGTGATGTTATCATACTAATACATAATAATAATTTAATAAATCAATATTCTAAAACACTTAAAACTAAAATATTAATTAATCCGTGGACAATAGAAATTTAAAATTCATCACAGATGAAGTTTTCCCTCATTTATTAAATGAAGGAAAAATAAAAATACCTGAATGGGCAAATAAAGTTAAAATAGATGTTGGAACTTCAATAAATGCCCCTAATTCTGAAATTTGGTTAAATAATGATAGTGAGTTATGTGTGTTTGCCTTTGAACCAAATATTTTTAATATAAAACATTTACATTCAGGTAAACAAATATGGCCAACCCATCTTAATCCTAATAAAATCAATTATTCTTTTTTTTACACACAATGTGCATTATCTAATTTTATTTCGGAAAGTGAGGATTTTTTTTGTACAGATATTGACGGGGGAACCTCAAGTTTATTTTTACCTATCGACACAAAAATACAAGTTAAAGAAATTACCAAAATTCCTGTTATAACATTAGAATTGTTTTTTGAATTTTTTCCATGGGAAAAAATTCCTTATATTGAACAAATTAAAATTGACGCACAATCATCAGATTTTAATATTATTAAAGGAATTGGTAAATACCTATCTGAGAGAATTGTCTATTTAGATGTTGAGACCACTACAAATAATCAATATTCAAATAATGAAACACCTATTGAACTTAAACGATATTTAGAATCTAATGGTTTTGAATGTTTAAATTGGGGAATTAACGCAACTTTTTTTAATAAAAAATTCATCAATATTAAACATAATATAAATTATTCTATTATAGGAGATTAATACATGTATATTACTAATAAAAAAAGGTCTGATGGATTTGGGGCACAATATCAAACTATAATATTTACTATATTATTTGCAGAATTATTAAACTTAGAGTTTGTTTATACCCCATTTACTGAAATGGAACATAATTACGACAATGACTTTCATTTTATTGAAAAAAAAGAAAGTTTAATTAATATAATTAATAATTTTAAAAAAATAACAGACATTGACCAATCTAAAATTGTAAATTATGATTTATCACACATTTATCGAACAGTAGAAGATAGATTAGACTATTGTTTATTAACAGATTCATTTAAAAAAATAAAAAATTTATTTTTTATAAAGAATGAAAAATTAAAAAATTTAAATAATGGTAAAACTCTATGTATTCATATTAGAAGACCCAACAAATATGATATTGGGGATTATGGTTACAGCTCTAATGAACATTATTTAAACGTAATTGATGTTATTAAACAACAACACAAAGACATACAAAAAATAAAAATATATTCACAAGGCGAAATAAAAGATTTTGAAAAATTTAAATCCCACGATGTAGAATTTAATTTAAATCTATCAATTGAGGATACATTTATTGATTTAGTTTTTTCAGATATTTTAGTCCAATCCAAAAGTTCACTTAGTTATTGTGCGGGTTTGTTATGTGATGGAATTGTTTATTATACACCTTTTTGGCACACTCCAAAAAATAATTGGATAAAAATTTAAAAATTATGATACCTACTTTTTCCCCTTTCGGTTGTCCAGGTGATTTCTTCAACTGTGAAACTGATAAAAAGATTAAATTAATAATCGACCCATTCCCAAGTTATTTTGGATATCAAATGATGTCTGATAGGGAAAATAATGATATACTTGTATTAATTCAAGGTATGGAACCAAAAGAATTAAATTACATTTCTAATGAAATTATATCAAATAAACAATACTTTGATAAAATTTTAAGTTCTTATCCTGAAGTTATAAATAATTGTGAAAATTCAGAATTATTTTTATACTCATCATGTTGGATTTTAACAAAAGAAGACAAAACAAGAGCAAATCACAGGACTGAGTATTTTAACATATTTAATACGGATAAAAAATTTCAAACAAGTACAGTCATGAGTCAAAAAAACTTTTTGCCAGGGCATAGACTTAGACATGAAACAAAAGAAATTATTATGAAAGATAGAGGATACAATTTAGTATTCCCACCATCAATTCCAATGGAGGAAAAATATAAACTTTTTGAGGATACTATGTTTCACGTTGCGATAGAAAACACAATAAATGTGAATTATATCAGTGAAAAAATCATAGATTCTTTTATGTCATATACTATTCCAATATATTGGGGGTGTCCAAATATTGGAGAGTATTTTAATACTGATGGAATTATCTTTTTTGAAACAAAAGAACAATTGAACAATATTTTAGACAATCTAACTGAAAAAGACTATTATGATAGATTAGATGCTGTTTTAGAAAATTATGAAATTGCAAATAAAAAATACGCATTTTATTCTGACAGAGTTAATGAAGTATTAGATAAATTAACAAAAAAATAAATTATATGTCATACACAAATCCTGAATTAGAACAAAAAATACATGAATTATTCAATTTTAAAACCGAAGGTTTTTTTGTTGATATTGGAGCTCACAATGGTATTTCATTAAGTAATACTAAATTTTTAGAAGATTTAGGTTGGGATGGGATATGTATTGAACCTCATCCTAATGTTTTTAAGCAACTCGTTGATAATCGAAAATGTAAAAAAGTTAATTGTGCGTTATGGAATGAAGATACTAAAGTTAATTTTCTTTCTTTATCCGGATACACGGAAATGTTAAGTGGAATCCAAGAATCATATGATTCAAGACATCATAATCGAATAATGAATGAATTGGCAAGTTATGGAGGTAGCTCAGAAATTATTGAAATTGACGCCAAGAAATTTGAATCTGTAGTAAGTAGGAAACAAATTGATTTTTTATCTATCGATACTGAAGGTTCAGAACTACAAATTTTAGAAAGAATAAATTTTAATGAATATGATATTAAAGTTATTTGCATTGAAAATAACTTTTTTGAAGAAAAGTTTAATGATTTCTTCAGAGAAAGAGGTTACCGATACCATTCAAATGTTTTTATTGATTATCTATATGTTAAAAATTAAATAACTTATTATGAATATTGCACTAATAACAGGTTGTTCAGGTTTAATTGGTTCTGAATCTGTAAAATTTTTTATAAATAAGGGTTATAAAGTTATTGGAATTGATAACCACATGAGGTCTTATTTTTTTGGTCCTGAATCGTCTACTGAACAAAATACAGAAAAATTAATAAAGGATTATGATAATAATTTTGACTTTTATAATGTTGACATTAGGAATTTCGAGGAATTACAAAAAATTTTTCAAAAATACTCTAAAGATATAAAAATAATTATACATACCGCAGCCCAACCTTCTCATGATTGGGCTTCTAAAGAACCAATAACTGATTTTTCAGTAAATGCGGTTGGAACTCTAAATCTTTTAGAACTGACAAGACAAAATTCAAAAGATGCCTCGTTTATTTTTACTTCAACAAATAAAGTTTATGGAGATAATCCAAATAAACTTAAAATTCGTGAAGATGATAGAAGATATGTTTTAGATGATGAAAAATTTAATGGGTCAATTGACGAATCTTTGTCCATAGACAACTGTCTACATTCACTATTTGGTTCATCTAAACTATCTGCAGATATATTAGTACAAGAATATGGAAAATATTTTGGAATGAATACGGTTTGTTTTAGAGGGGGCTGTTTAACAGGTCCAAATCATGCGGGTGCCGAACTTCACGGATTTTTATCCTATCTTATAAAGTGTATTATTCAAAATAAAGAGTATAGAATATTTGGTTACAAGGGTAAACAAGTTAGAGATAATATACACTCATATGATTTGGTAAATATGTTTTGGTATTATCACTTAAATCCAAAAAAAGGTGAAATATACAATGCCGGAGGAGGAATCGATAATTCAATATCGATTCTAGAATCAATAGATTTGGTTAATGAGATTTGTTCTAAAAAAATACCTAATTGGAAGATTTGGGATAGATACTCAATTTTAAATGAGAATAGAGTTGGTGACCACATTTACTATGTTACGAATTTTAATAAATTTAAAAATGATTATCCTGATTGGCCCGGTATCACAATATCACTTAATAGTTTAATTGAGGATATGGTTTTAAACGAAATTAAAAAAATATGAAAAATATACTAATATTAGGTGGTGGTGGGTTCATAGGAGGACACTTAGCCAAAAGATTATTTAACGAGGGAAATTTCGTTAGAGTTGTGGATATAAAACAACACGAATATTTTAAAACTAACGACTTTTGTTCTGAATTCATTCAGGGTGATTTGAGAGACCCTCAATTAGTTAGTAAAATAATGTTCGCACCAAATCAAATATCAATTGATGATAAAGAAAATAGTTTTGATGAAGTATATCAATTGGCGGCCGATATGGGTGGTGCCGGTTATATTTTTACAGGAGATAACGACGCTAACGTAATGCACAACTCCGCATTAATTAATTTAAACGTATCATACTACGCATCTAAATTAGGGGTTAAAAAATTATTTTATTCATCCTCAGCATGTATGTATCCAGAACACAATCAATTAGACCCAAACAATCCTAATTGTGAAGAATCATCCGCTTATCCTGCAAATCCTGATAGTGAGTACGGTTGGGAAAAACTTTTTAGTGAAAGATTGTATTTAGCATTTAATAGAAATTATGGACTAAATGTTAGGGTTGCTAGATTTCATAACATTTTTGGACCTTACGGTACTTGGGAAGGTGGTAAGGAAAAGGCCCCCGCCGCTATGTGTAGAAAGGTTTCTGAAACACCTGATGGTGGAGAAATTGAAGTTTGGGGCGATGGGTTACAAACAAGGTCTTTTTTATATATTGATGAGTGTATTGAGGCGGTATTGAGATTAATGGAAAGTGATTTTAAAGGACCTGTGAATATAGGTTCTGAAGAGATGGTTACTATAAATCAACTAGCACAAATGGCTATTGATATTTCGGGAAAAAATATTAAAATAAATAATATAAAGGATGATGAGTTTAAACAAAAATATGGATTTAAATGTCCTGTTGGAGTTAAGGGTAGAAATTCTGATAATAAGTTATATAAAGAAAAAATTGGTTGGTCGGTTTCGGAACCACTCATTTATGGATTAGAAAGAACATATCAGTGGATTAATAGTAACGTAAATAAAAATGACACAAAGAAAAAAACAGAACACTCAACGACCTGAACAGGTTGATAGAAAACTAACAAAAAAAGAATATATAAACTCTTTAGTTAGTAAAAAAATCAGAAATAAATTCTTGACAGAAAGTCAAAAAGAATACTACGAACTACTAACCAATAATCAGATAGTTTTATGTTCAGGACCTGCCGGTGTCGGTAAGAGTTATATTTCAATGAAAGCGGCGGTTGACCTACTTTTAGACCCCACCAATTCGTATGAAAAACTTGTAATTGTTAGACCGGCAGTTGAAGCAGAAGAAAAATTAGGTTCACTACCTGGAAACGTAGAGGAGAAATTGGACCCTTATATTTTCCCATCTTATTACCTATTAAATAAAATTATCGGTAAAGAAGCAAGGGAAAAACTTAAAGAAGCCGAAATCATAGAAGTTTTCGCATTAGCCTATATGAGAGGTATGAACATCGATAATACCATTTTGATATTTGAGGAGGCACAGAACTCCACACCAAATCAAATGAAATTATTATTGACAAGAATTGGGTATAACTCTAAATTTTTTATATCAGGAGATTTGGAACAAACCGATAGATACAAAGATAAAAAACAATCAGGATTGTGGGATGCTTTACAGAGATTCAAATCCGTTGATGATGTAGGTGTATTTGAATTTTCAGACAAGGATGTTGTTAGAAATCCTATAATTAGTAAATTACTAAAAAGATACGAAGAATGAAAATAGGTATTGAATTAAATGGTGTTTTAAGAGATACTGTTGAAAAGTTTAAACAAACATACGAAAAATATTTAATTGATGAGGAGTACGACGATAAGCTCAAGACCTACGAATCAATTGATAATGGTGAAGATTATAAAGAAGTGTTCCCACAAACAGAAACCCCATTTAAATACGAGGTTTTATCTGAAGTAGAGTCAATGGATTTGTCAAAACATTTTGCATTTCCAAATAACGACGAACTTTATAATTTTATGTATCAAGAATTTCCAATGCAGATTTTCGGTCACGCACCTTCTGCAGAGATGACATCATTTAACGATTTAAATGATTTATACGTCAAACTCAGAGATGAGCACGACTTGTTAATCGTATCTGATGAAATTGGTAAGTCCAAACCCGCATCGCTATTTTTCATTTCTAAATTCGGATGTTTATTAGAAAAGATTAAATTTTATTCTAATCAAACAATTAAATCTATGTGGGAAGAAGTAGATGTTTTACTTACGGCAAATCCTGACTTATTATTAAATTATCCACAAAATAAAATTGTGGTAAAATACGAAACAAAATATAATAAACACACTTCTTCACCATATACAATTTCTTCATTAAAAGAATTTGAATCTATGTTGGAGGGCATTTTAAAACAATATGCATAATGTTCAAAATCTTTAATGAAACTTATTACGTTGATATCGACGAAATTGAAAAATATATAAATATTACATCTCCAACAGGTGGTACTGAAATACACGTTAACGTTGTAAAGTACGAAGCCGTTAAAATGATGTTGGAGGTATTAATGACCGAAGATGAAGAGATGGATGAATCGTTAGGACTAAAGAGTGGAAATGGTACTACAATTCCATTCAAACTAGCGTTCAACTCACTAATAAATAAAAAATTGATAAACAAGTATTAATATGAATCAAGAATTAGTTCAAAAATTAGAAAATTCTATTGAGAACCTGAAAAATAAAAACGCGAGAATTTATTTTATGGTCCAAGACACAAAAGGTAATGCGAAAGCGTCGGTTTCCTACATCTATAGGATGGCTATGACTTTAAAGAAAAATGGATACAACCCAATTATCCTTCACGAAAAATCGGATTATTTCGGTGTGGCAAGTTGGTTGGGTCAAGAGTTTATGGATGAATTACCCCACAAAGTAATTGAAGGTCAAAATTTAGAGGTATCACCTGAAGATTTTATCATCGTACCTGAACTTTATGGTTTTGTTATGCCACAACTTACAAATCTGCCTTGTGCGAAAATTGTATTGTGTCAAGCCTATGACCATATTGTCGAAACTCTACAACCCGGACAAACTTGGGCTCAATTTGGTTTTACCAAATGTATTGTAACATCTGAACTACAAAAAGAATATGTATCAGATGTTATGAAAAACGTATCGTTTGATATTATTGAACCAGTTATTTCGGAGAATTTCAAAAAACAAGAATTACCACCTAAACCAATTATTGCAATTCATTCTAGAGACCAAAGAGATACAATGACTTTGATTAAGACGTTTTATCTAAAGTTTCCGCAGTATCGTTGGGTAACCTTCAGAGATATGAGAAATTTAACTGAGGTTGAATTTGCTAAAGGATTACAGGATTGTTTCCTTTCAGTTTGGATTGACCCAACAAGTGGTTTCGGTACATTCCCATTGGAATCAATGAAAGTTGGTGTACCAGTAATTGGTAAGATTCCAAATCTATTCCCATCTTGGATGAATGAAGATAATGGTGTTTGGATTAGAGAAACAAACCAAATTGTGGATTTTGTTTCTGATTTTATACACAATTGGTTGGAAGATAATATTAACGAAGAATTATATAATAACATTCAGACGACATCAGAAGGATTTTCTGATATTAAAAAATTTGAAACAACCACTTTAGAAACTTTTAAAAACTACTTAAGTGTTAGATTAGAATCGTTTGTTGAGCAACATAATAAATTAGAAACAACAGAATCTTAATATGGAAAACTTTATAGACTTATCAGTAATACTACCAATAAAGTCAGCATCTGCTAAAGACTTTACAGAATTGTTTGAAAAAAGCATCGAAGCATTAAAAACACAAAAAACTAATTT
>Ga0315905_10001681_pt1 | contig 23636 bp, 22 predicted proteins | sample LakEriMetagenome_5_FD_203522 | JGI IMG/M metagenome (GOLD analysis project Ga0315905, IMG submission 203522) | Freshwater fungal communities from buoy surface, Lake Erie, Ohio, United States - Buoy 4 MA121 | ecosystem: Environmental > Aquatic > Freshwater > Lake | place: USA: Lake Erie, Ohio...
TTTGCCTGCAAGGATGGCGGCAACTCCAACAGCACCTGCTGGTTCAACAACTTGCTTAGCTCTTTCTAAGATCACCAAGATTGCTTTAGCAATCTCGTTTTCACTAACGGTGACAACTTTGTCGATGTTCTGCTTGATTAGTTCAAAAGGAATACGACCTGGCCTGGAAACAGCAATACCATCGGCAATGGTTGGAGTGATGGCAACTTCAGTTAGCTTGCCCTTCTTCAAGGATGTCACATAAGGAGCAGCATGTTCTGACTGAACACCGTAAATCTTTACCTTTCTACCATTGGCTTTAGCCTTTAGCTTTGCTGCAACTGCAACACCGGCAGCAAGACCGCCACCACCGATAGCAACAACGATGTTGTCTACCTCTGGTAGTTCATTCAAGATCTCAAGACCAACTGTTCCTTGACCGATGACAACATCGATGTGGTCAAAAGGTGGAATGAATACAGCGTGCTTCTTTTCTGCATATTCTTTAGCTGCCTTGAGGCAGTCAGCAAAAGCATCTCCAGTTAGAACTACTTCTGCTCCATAACCGCGGGTAGCTGAAACCTTAGGAAGTGATGCTCCCACTGGCATAAAGATCTTTGCTGTGATTCCTAGTTCTCTTGCTGCAAGAGCAACGCCCTGAGCATGGTTTCCAGCGCTAGCTGCAACCACTCCACGTTTACGTTCTTGAGCGGTTAGCTTAGACATGCGGTTATAAGCTCCGCGGACCTTATAGGCACCAGTTCTTTGCAGGTTCTCTGCCTTTAGAAAGACTTGACCGCCAGTAATCTCAGAGAGGTAACTGTTTAGAAGAAGCGGTGTCTTCTTGGCAATGGCAGCAACGTTTAGCGCTGCTGCTTCAAAGTCTTCTAGAGTGGGGCTAACCACTGGAGTTTCGATAGGCATTTGTTCTCTCTTACCTGTTTTATAAGAGTTTAGTCTGCCTATGCTAATGGCCACCACAAGCCTGTAATCAAGTGAAACAAGCCCACTGTGACTGGCAATAAAGTATTTAGAGAACAAAGGAACCAGATGACCGACACCCTAAGTGCTAGAGAAGCCAAGCTATTGGCTTTGCATGCCTGTGGGCTGGACTCTAGGCAAGATAAGACTGTTCTAGATGTCATCACTAGATTTGGCATGCTTCAGATCGATAGCGTCAATGTCTTTGAGAGAGCTCACTACATACCGCTATTTAGCAGGCTAGGCTCCTTTGACAAGGCTGAGTTGGATTCTCTAACCGGAGGTAAGAATCCAACTCTCATTGAGTACTGGGCTCACCAGGCGAGTTTTATCAGGGCTGAAGACTTCCCGCTCTTTGACTGGCGAATGCAGTGGTATCGAGACAGGGCAAGCCTTGCTGGAAGCTTTGAGAAAGAGAACAAGAAACTCGTTGCTTGGATCAAAGCAGAGCTCAAAGCAAATGGCCCAATGACTTCCAGTCAGTTTGAACATGATGAAAACAAGAGACAGGGTTCTTGGTGGGGTTGGAGCAACGTTAAGAGAGCTCTAGAACGAATGATTTTCCAAGGGGAACTCATTGCTGCAGGAAGAACTAACTTCAGCAGAATCTATGCCCTGCCTGAACAAGTGCTGTCAAACAAGATTCTCAACAGAACTGTTCACCAAACTAAGGCTCAAGAACAACTCATTAGCAATGCAGCAAGACTCATGGGAGTTGGCACAGTAAAAGACATTGCTAATGTCTACTGCCAGAATGCAACTGAAGTAAAGCCAATACTTAGTTCACTTCTTGATAAAGGAATCATTCAAGAAGTGACAGTTGAGAACTGGAAAGATAAAGCCTTTATCCATAAAGACTTTATTGATTACAACTTCAAAGAGATAAAGCCATCACTGACCACTGTGCTCTCCCCCTTTGATCCTCTAACCTGGCAGAGAGAAAGAGCTCTTAGAATCTTCAACTTTGATTACAGGATTGAGATCTACACTCCTGAACCTAAGAGAATTTATGGCTACTACAGTTTGCCAACACTTCACAAAGACAACCTGGTAGCAAGAATAGATCTCAAGTCAGACAGACAAAACAAAACCCTATTAGTTCAATCTGCTTGGCATGAACTACATCTAACCCCTAAAGAAGTAGAAGCCTCTTCCAAAGCAATTACTAAGCACTTAGTTGAGGTTAGGAAATGGCAGGGACTGGATTCAGTTGAATCTAAAGGTAAAGGAAACTTTTCTGTCTAGAAGAGTTGTTACTCAACAACCTCAGCACCAAAGCCGTCATAACTTCCCCCATTACCCTCAACCACAAACAAAACTGCTTTGAAGGCTTGAACAAAGTCATCATCTAGAGCATCTTCTCTAGTTGCTAGAAGACTTACCTTGAAAAGTCCAGCTTTGGCTACAGATACTTCATAGCCGATAGAGCTCAGGTCTTCAGCTACCTTCTTGGCGGCATCTAGTTTGCGAAAGTAAGCAAAGTGCTCTACTGGTCTTGGCTGATCTAAACGATCCCCGTGCTCTCTTCTAACCTTGAGTTGTTCTTCCCAACGAACTAGTTCTTCTTGGAATCTTGCTTCCAACATGTGCTCCCCCTTCTAAGAAACTACTTAGAATTTAGCACCGATTGTTCCCAATCGTTCAATTCTCTTATCTAGTGGTGGGTGGGTTGAGAATAGTCTCTGAGCCACTGATGGCTTGATTGGGTCGCTTATGTACATGTGAGCCATAGAACTAGATGCTCTCTGCATTGGCTTTCCATAGTCTCGAAGCTTAGCTAGAGCACCTTGCAGCCCTTCAGGGAATCTAGTGATCTCAGCACCAGATGCATCAGCTAGATACTCTCTCTGCCTTGAAACAGCAGCACTCACAATAGGACCAATAAGAGCTGAGATTATCCAGGCGACTATTCCAAAAACAATTAGGAATATGGCTAGCTGGCCACTGTCCTTGTTTCTTGAGTGTGAAGAGTAGAAAGCCATTCTTATGAAGAAGTCAGCCAAGATGCCAACAGCACTTACTAAACCAAAGACAATGGTTGAAACTCTAATGTCGTAGTTCTTTACGTGAGCCATCTCATGAGCCATAACACCTTGAAGTTCATTGTCATCCATGATGGCAAGAAGACCTGTTGTTGCTGCAACAACAGCATGCTTAGGATCTCTTCCTGATGCAAAGGCGTTAGGGGCTTCATCTCTAATTAGATAAACCTTAGGCATTGGCATGCCTTCTGAGATTGAAATGTTTTCAACGATTCGCCAAAGCCTTGGGTTATCTGCTTTAGTAATCTGCACTGCTCCAGAAGCTGCAACAGCAAATGCTCCGGCTGCGTAGTACTGAATCAAAGCGTAGAGAGCAACAAAGCCAATAATCATAAACGCTGAAGAACCATAGCCGGTTGCATAACCGGCATAGGTAGCTAGTCCTCCGATAAGCAACACGAAGAAAATGATTATGAAGACAGTGTTTCGCTTATTAGCAGCTATCGCTGAATACATTTAGTGATTCCTAAGAAGGTATTAGAACTTTACCTGAGGTGCGTTCTGAATAGCTGCTAGATCTGCAACTTCATAGAATGCACGCTCAACAAATCCAAGACCCTTAGCAAAGAATGAGTTAGGCCATACCTGGATCTTGGTGTTTAGTTCACGAACTCCACCATTATAGAAACGGCGAGCAGCCATGATCTTGTCTTCAGTGTCAGATAGTTCTGCCTGAAGAGATAGGAAGTTCTGACTTGCCTGAAGAACTGGATATGCTTCAGCAACTGCGAATAGAGACTTCATTGCTGCCTGCAACATGTTCTCTGCTTCTGCAGCTTTAGTTGGGTCAGCTAGTGCTTCTCCTGAGATAGTAGCTGCTCTTGCCTTGGTTACATTTTCAAAAACTTGCGCCTCGTGTTTGGCATAACCCTTAACAGTCTCAATGAGGTTAGGAATTAGATCTGCTCTTCTCTTGAGCTGAACTGTGATATCGCTCCATGCTTCATCAACACGAATGTTTAGACGGACAAGTCCGTTTCGCATGCTGACAAACCAGATGCCACCAATTACTACTACAGCCAAAACAACCAACAGAATTTCTACCATTACATCTCCTTGTTAGAACCGCACCTAGCGGCATTGGAATAAGCCTAAGGTTTTTCAGGGGCTACGCGCAGTAATCTCAGTATTCTCTAAGCGAACTAGGACGGTGCCCCCAGTGGGACTCGAACCCACACTGGGACGATTTTAAGTCGTCTGCCTCTGCCATTGGGCTATGGGGGCGCACCTAATAGTTACTAGTTAGACCTTAGGGCGTGAGGCCCAGGTTTCAAAGATCTGGCGAGGGTTCTCGGTAGCAGCGATAGAGACGATGTCACGCTTGAATACAAAGTTCGATAACCAACCCATGATTACTCTGTGCTTACGCTCAAACATAGGCATAGCTAGACCGTGGTAAACACGGTGAGCGCACCAAGCTAAGAAGCCCTTAAGCACAATGTTACCTGACTGGAAGACACCGTTATAAAGACCAAGACCAGCAACTGCTCCTAGGTTCTTGTGCTTGTATTCCAAGATGCCTTCGTTACGAAGAGTAGAAACAATGTTCTTAGCAAGTAGCTTGCCCTGACGAACAGCGTGCTGAGCGTTAGGAACACAGTAACCACCAACACCGCCGCCAGTTAGGTCAGGAACAGCAGCAACGTCTCCAGCTGTCCATGCACCTTCTAGTGCAACACCCTCTTTACTAACCTGAAGAGTAGGTAGAGCCAGGATTCTTCCTCGCTCATCAAGAGGAAGGTCAGTGTTCTTGTTGAATGGAGATGCCATCACACCAGCAGTCCAAACAATTACATCGCTCTCGAACTTCTCACCAGTTGATAGTTCAACAACACCATCGGCAGCTGATAGTAGCTGAGTGTTTAGGTGAACAGTTGCTCCACGACGATCTAGGTCAGAAAGAACCCATTCAGAAGTCTTCTGTGAAACCTCAGGCATGATTCTGCCCATAGCTTCAATTAGGTGGAAGTGAACATCAGCAAAAGTTAGACCTGGGTAGTAACGAATCAGGTAAGAAGCTAGGTTACGCATCTCAGCGAATACTTCGATACCAGCAAATCCTCCACCAACAACTACGAAGGTAAGCAATCTGTCTCTGGCAGGACCTGCAGGCATGTTTACTGCCTTGTCAAAGTTAGTCAGAATACAGTTACGAATCTCAATTGCTTCTTCAACGGTCTTTAGACCAATTGCGAAATCAGCAACACCTGGAATAGGGAAAGTTCTTGAAACAGCACCAGCGGTCATAATGACGTGATCGTAAGATTCCTTGATTTCACCGACAACTGGAAGAACTATTGTCGCTACCTTGCTTGCGTGATTGATGTTGGTCATGGTGCCATTGATGATTCTGGTCTTTGGAAGGTGTCTACGGTGTGAGACAACTGTGTGTCTGGCCTCAATAGAACCTGCAACAACTTCAGGAAGGAACGGTTGGTAAGTCATGTATGGGAGTGGGTCAACTAAGGTGACCTCTGCCTCACCTTTACCGAGGAGTTTCTCTAGTTTGAATGCTGTGTAGAAACCGGCGTAACCGCCACCGACGATCAAGATTTTTTGCATGCTGGTATTTCCTAAGTTTTTTGGACTTTTTGTGAGAGCTTCTGTGCGCTCGTCTAATTTTACTGGGTTGGCTACCTTACATCTGCACTTACTCGCATCAAAGCCAGCTGCTTCTAGGCTCAAATCACCAATTAGGTTGAATCCAGGGCCTTTAGCTAGAGAATGGGCTGCTAATGCGTGCAGGCACTTGACTCTTGTAGGCATTCCCCCTGCACTAATGCCTGCTATTTCCTCCACCACATCAATCGCTTCACGCTCAGCAATGTAATCTTCATGAGCTTTTAGGTAGTTAGCTGCCAACTCTTTATCTTCAGCTAGACGTTCCTGCAGGGTAACCATGAAGCCTTCAGCCTCTAGACCGCTAAGAGCAGCTGAGGTAGCAGGGTGGGTTAGGTAGTAGAAGGTTGGGAAAGGTTCACCGTGAGAGAGTCTCGGAGATGTTTGAACAACCATAGGTTTCCCACAAACACAACGAGCTGCAATACCTAATACATCTCGCATAGGACGACCTAGCTGAGCTTGCATCTCAGCAAGATCTGCTTCTGTTGCTTTAGTTAGTGACATTAGTTGGTGGCTGATGATTTGTCTTTGGAAACTGGTTGATCTAGACCTGCTCTAATAACTGATTGCATCAGCCCTTTAGCCCAGTTCTTCTTAGTTGTGCCAATGGATTGAGAAAAGTCAGCACTGCTCTTCTTTTGAGCCAGCAGAGCACCAACAGTGCCACTGGTGTCTGAAAGGTTTAGGCCATCAGCATCTAGAACTAGATAACTGATTTCACCTGGAACAACATAGAACAATCTGTCTCTAGCTTGAGCTCTGATGTAAACAGGATCATCCCAGCGCTTTTTCTCTTCAGTGATGTTCTCTAGGTTCTCTTTAGCAGCATCTAGTTTTGCCTGCAGTTGATTGATCTGAGTCTGCATAACAAAGTAGTCGCTGATTCTAGGTCCGACAGATGAAACACCAAAGAAGATAAGAATGACTGTGACAAAGGTAGAAGGAGTCCAAGAGAACCTGCTGGTTACTCTTTGTCTAACAGTGCCAATCTTTGTTTGAGCAGCTGCTCGAACATTGACCTTCCTGCCTGGACCCTTTGCCATCTTTATCTAACTAAGCCTTGTAACGAGGGAAAGCAGCTGCACCTGGGTAGTAAGCAGCGTCTTGTAGTTCCTCTTCAATACGAAGTAGCTGGTTGTATTTAGCAACTCTTTCACTTCGAGCAGGAGCACCGGTCTTGATCTGTCCAGCGTTAGTAGCAACAGCTAGGTCAGCAATGAAGGTATCTTCTGTTTCACCTGAACGGTGAGAGATGATTGCCTTCATGCCTGATCTCTGGGCTAGAGCAACTGCATCTAGAGTCTCGGTAAGAGTTCCAATCTGGTTAACCTTTACCAAGATTGCGTTACCTGCTAGTTCATCAATACCCTTCTGCAAACGAGCAGGGTTTGTAACATACAAGTCATCGCCAACAAGCTGAACCTTGTTACCCAAAGCAGCTGTAATCTTTGTCCAACCAGCCCAGTCATCTTCAGCTAGTGGGTCTTCAATAGAAACTAGTGGGAAGTCAGCAACAAGGCTCTCGTAGTAAGAAATCATTTCTTCACGAGTTAGTTCTTTGCCTTCGAAGCTGTAACGCTCTGTCTTCTCGTCATAGAACTCTGTTGCTGCAACATCTAGTGCAAGACCAAAGTGCTTTCCTAGAACATAACCAGAACCATTGATTGCTTCTGAAATAAGTTCAAGAGCTGCACGGTTGGTTGGTAGATCAGGAGCAAAGCCACCTTCATCACCAAGACCAGTTGCTAGGTTCTTTGAATTAAGGAGAGCTTTTAGTGAGTGATAAACCTCAGTACCTGCACGAAGTGCCTCTGAGAATGAATCAAAACCGATAGGAACAATCATGAACTCCTGGATATCAACACCGTTGTCAGCGTGAGAACCACCGTTGATGATGTTCATTAGAGGAACAGGAAGTGTGTAAGCGTTAGGTCCACCTAGGTAGCGGTATAGCGGCTGACCAGTTGACTCAGCAGCTGCACGAGCGTTAGCAAGTGAAACACCAAGGATTGCGTTAGCACCAAGGTTTGACTTAGTTGGAGTTCCATCCATACGGATTAGAGCAGCATCAACAAGTCTCTGATCTAGAGAATCAAAGTCAACAAGACCTGTCTCATCGTGACCAATCTGGTCCACTACAGCCTTCACAGCGTTTAGAACACCTTTGCCCATGTAGCGCTTCTTGTCACCATCACGAGATTCGTGAGCTTCAAAAGCACCGGTTGAAGCTCCCGATGGAACAGCAGCTCTACCGAAGGAACCATCTGAGAGTAATACCTCAACTTCAATTGTTGGGTTTCCTCTTGAGTCAAGAATTTCTCTTGCGCCGATTGCGTCGATGATAGACATGGTTCTCCTAAATATTGGTTATTGAATAAGGCTCTAAGCCTGAAAACACACCATTGGGTCAAAACCAGTTTAGTTGCCGATTGCCTTAAAGCTCAGTTCACTGGTGTCAGCTGACACAAGGGCAAACTGGCTAAAGCCAGCCTCCAGCATGCTATCTAGCAAGATGTTTAGCTTCTTAGGCTTTAGTTCAAGACGAACAGACTTGCCTTGAGCAATAAGTTCCTTCTGGAAACCAACAGCTGCCTTTATGCAATCAATGCTTGAATCCTCAAGAACTAGAAGAACACCATTGGTAGGAGTAGCAGCACTAACTAGATCAACTACTCTCTCAAAGCCGATAGAAATACCAACAGCAGGTACATCTGTTCCTAGCCACTTACCAACCATGCCGTCATAGCGGCCACCACCACCAATGGCGGAGGCCTCACCTGGCATCTCAATCTCAAAGATTGTTCCGGTGTAGTAACCCATACCTCTAACCAAGGTTGGATCAAAGCGAAGTCTTGTCTCATCAACGGCTGAGAATAAAGGTGCCAGCACAGCAGGAACAGTCTTGTCTGCTGCTAGTAGCCAAGCATTGGCTTTATCAGCAACCCCATCCCCTAGACGCTCACGTAGTTCACTAACAACGCCTGTTACTTCAATCTTGTCTAGCTTGTCCAAGGTGATAAGAGCAGAAGAACGATCTGCTTCTTTCACACCAAAAGAATCTAGAAGAGATAGAAGAAGTTCTCGATTATTCACTCTGATAACTGCCTTTGACAGCCCAAGAGCAGCTAAAGCAGCAAGGGAGGCATTTAGTAGTTCAATTTCAGCTAGAACAGAGTCATCGCCAATGATGTCAATATCACACTGAACAAACTGGCGGTATCTACCCTTTTGTGGTCTCTCTGCTCTCCAGACAGGACCCATCTGAATAGCTTTGAATACTGTTGGCAGAGAAGAACGATTAGTGGCATAGAACCTAGTAAGAGGAACAGTTAGATCAAAACGAAGACCTAGATCTGCTAGAACATCAACTGACTCTAAAGACTCCAAAGCACTATCTAGTTCAGCCCCACGCTTCATAACCCTGTAGGCAAGCTTCTCGTTGTCCCCACCTTGACCTGAGGTCAAACGATCTAGGTTCTCTAGAGCAGGTGTCTCAACCTCCTGGAACCCGTAAGACCCATAAACACCCTTAATAACCCCAAGAACACTCTCCCGCTTAGCCTTTTCGGCAGGCAGGAAGTCCCTCATACCTCTAGGTGGGTTTATGTCTTTAGCCATGGGTCAAGTTTTACACAGCGATGCATCCAAAGTCGGTTGTTCCTCTTAGACTTTTGAATAATGTCAATAAACAGTAGCCAGTTATCCGAGCAGGAAGTCATCTTTGAACCTGCCACTCCAATACTCAAGTGGGTAGGTGGAAAACGAGCGATACTTCCAGCAATACAGAACCTTCTTCATGAGCCAGCCCCTGGAAAGCGATTCTTCGAGCCATTCCTAGGAGGCGGCGCGGTTATCTTTAGCCAAACTCTGGATAATCAACTAATTGCAGGCGATGTAAATGAAGAGCTAATAAACCTTTATGAGGTTGTTAAATCAAAGCCAAAAGAACTTGTCCGCAAGTTAGCAGAATTCAAGAATGAAGAAGAGTTTTACTACAAAGTCCGAAACATGGACCGAGAAAAGGGTTGGAGCGGAACCTCTGCTGTCACTCGGGCTGCCAGAGTTCTCTATCTAAACAAGACTTGCTTCAATGGACTTTATCGCGTCAATCAGTCTGGACAGTTCAATACACCTTTTGGATCTTATGTCCGTCCAAACATTGTCAACGAGATCGAAATTTATCGACTACACAATTTCCTGACAAGCAAAACCTCATCGGGAAAAGACCGCGTGGTGCTTCTCAATGCGTCTTACAAGGAACTTGCTCGCATGGGCAAGACTGGAGATAGCTTCTATTTTGATCCGCCTTACGTGCCAATCTCCCCAACGGCAAGCTTTACGTCTTATCAAAGCCAGGGTTTTTCATTAGCAGACCAAGAAGAACTGAGAGACGAAGCTGCGAGGTTGATTGATAAAGGAGCCCGAGTCTTACTGAGCAACTCAGATACTGAAATTGTCCGCGACCTTTATAAAGACAAAAAGATATTCAAAATTCACACAGTAGGAATTAGCCGCGGGATCGCCGCAAAGGCAAGTTCACGAAAACGAATCACTGAAGTTCTGATTGAGGGAAAGTAAAGACAAATGGGGGAAGTCTCCAACAACTGGGATAAGCTCAATGCTCGATTATCTCTTGAGTCGCGAATTCTTGACGAGCAAGTAGTCGAAGTCAAGGCCTCGGACTTTCACGATATTGGCGTGCAGCCTCGACTCAACGCAAAATTCGACAAGTCCCAAGATTTGCCTGACCTGTTCAAAAGAAATAACTGGGGAATACTCCCAAATTCGAGAAGCTCTTATCTTGTGGGAGGCTTTAACATTTTCTGTGATGTTTCACGCCCCAGCGATGAACAGCTCCAGTCCGCAAAAGAATTTTCACCCAAAACCGAACTTCAGTCTCTCGACTCAAGCGCGGTCTATTCCGAAGCGGCAGCTCTGAATCTATTGTTCAGCACAGGACTTCTAGAAGAAATTTTGGGGGAAGAGGCTTTCCCCACGGTGAGCGGACGTATGGGTTCTGGAGAGTTCAAGTTCAAAATAGACTCAACATTCAAGAACGTAGACCAAATTGAACTTGAGAACTTGAGATCCACAATGGAGATAGATGCCGGATATGAAAGCAAATCAGGACTGCACCTATTTGAGGCAAAGAATACGTTCAATGACAACTTCAACATCAGACAGCTCTACTTCCCTTTCAGGAATTGGAACAAGCGCATTTCGAAACCAGTTAGGCCGTTCCTTTTATACAAACAAGGAGATGTTTACAACATTGGGGAATACCGCTTTCTTCAAGAAGATAACTTTTCCTCAATTGAACTCATCAACCACCATATTTTTACAATTGGCGCTTTCACATTTACCCCTCAGACCGTAAAAGAGACTTTGGATAAAGGTCCAATTGCCCTAACGTCCGAAGACGCTCCTTTTCCGCAAGCCGATGACGTTTCAAAATACGAGCAAATATTAGATCTTCTCCTACAGGGTGCCGTTACCAAGAAATCTCTTGCCGAACACTTCGAATTCGACGAACGACAGTCAGACTATTACTCAAATGCTCTGCGCTTCCTAGGGCTAGCTGTGAAGACTGGACCGGGAGAAATCAACATAAGCGAACTCGGAATTTCTTATGCCCAAGCCACGGGTCTAGGTCGCAGACAAATTCTCATTCGTCAAATGTCTCAGCTTGAGAGTTTTAGATTCCTTCTAGCCGCAAAAGACTTTGATTCTCGGATAGATGATCGCTCTGAATTGTATAAAGTCATGGAACGAGACTTCGAGCATATTTTCGAAGTAGATGCGAGTGAATCAGTTATTAAACGCCGAGCATCCACCATCATCGGTTGGGTGAGCTGGATCCGATCTATTGGTGGATAACTTGCTTGTGCGTGTGCTTGTGAAGTAATTGGACCATCACTTTATTGGCCGATAGCGATTCGTTCAATCTTTCAATCTCTATTTCAGGGATTTCTATTTGCCCTGTCTTTGAAACCAAAAGTACGATAGCGCCAGTGTACCCAAAAGTGCTGTAGATGATTGCTTGGCCGATAGCTTTAGCCAGCCTGTCGGAATAGTGGCTACTTGGCAAATACTTAACCTCAAGAGCGACGCCTCGTTTGCCATATAAATCGAGTGATATGTCCGGATAAAAGTCTTGTGCTCCCGTTAGAGTTACGGGTAACGGGGTGACAGCACCGTCACTATTAAGGCGAAGTTGCTTATCGTTTATATCCTTGACGAAGGACTGAAACTGAGGAAGTAACACTCTTTTGGTATAGGCAGGTTCTCGTTCCTTTGATTTTCGCTCTTCCCAAGTCAAGCTGATTGAACAAAATTCAACCGTTAACTGCCAGAGTTTTTGTTCCTTTAAGTTTGGTTCGCTATTCATCTAATTTTGATTTAGGTTCACCAACAAGGTCTCCGAGAACGCTACCGAGTCCTGAATCTCCCGAATTCTTCGCTTCAACTAATGCTTCGTAAATCACTTTAGAACCAGCTAGCCCCGCTAGACCGCTTGGGAATGAACTCTTTGCAAGTGTTATTCCTTCTTCCCGAATGGCGGACAACGTAGCCACAAAGTCGCTTTGAGCCACTTTCTTGGCCGTGATCGCTTGATTAATAATTGAGCCAGCTAACTGACTTAGTGCAACGCTTCCAGTTGAATCGTAAAGAACATATTCAGCTTTCTTCTTGTCGTTCCAAGCTTCAGGAAAGACTTGTGCGACAGCAGCCCAGAAGCGGCTGATAGCTGCTTGAAGGCCCTCTGCTCTCTTGACAATGAATTCTAGAGCGGCCTCGTCCCCACTAGCAGCCTTATTGCACTTCTCAGTACTAAAGTCGTTAGCCATAACCTCCTCTAAACCCTTGAGGGTGTGGGTCATCATGGCGGTTAGCCCAGTTAGAGTCAAAGGTGGGACCACGCCATTTGCTTTCTTAATCCCCTTCTTCGAACCTCCCAGGAATACCATGCCTTCGAACGGCTGGTTGTGTCCGCTGAGTTGTTTCGCGAACCATTTAGGTCTATTTTTTGATGACAGAAGTATTGAGTTTCCCTTTTGATTTGCAAGGATATTGACAAGGTGGCTAGTGTCCATTTTTTGCTGATTGCCATTTATGTCAGAAAAAACCTTGAGCTCCTGCTGCTTTGTGAGGTTAACAAAGAGTGCAAATGAAGTTTGAGGATATAGTCTGTCTTCATCACGCGCACTTAGAGGCTCGACTGCACTTAATCTATGGTTTCCGTCAACTCGGCTTATGTTCGGGTTTTACTCTTCAGCAGGATAGTTAAGTGCCTCTAAGTTGATAACTAAATCCGCTACTACACTTACATCGTCGGAAAAGTCTATGCTTGCAAAATCAATTTCCTGACCGCCGATCTCAAAAGTTACTGCATCAACTGTCCTAGCGTTCAGAATAACTTCTGTGAAGGCTCGAGCGTCCTCATCTGGATCTGCATCGACAGAACCAATAGCATATTCAAATGCTTCTTTAGCGTGAGGTCTCTTTAATTCACGCTGAGTGCCATCCGGGTTGTCTTCCATGTCAAAAACATCGGCCCCACTTATGTCCGCCAAGAAATCTAATCCTGCGAAACCTCTAACTTGAATGAGGTTCAAATTTGCTCCTATGAGCACATTCGAGATTTTTACCTGATTACCCCAACGTTGGGTCAACTCATTACTATTCATGCGACAAGTCTAAATGGGCGTTTCCATTTGTCAACTAGACATGAATTGATGCTTATCTCTCTTCAACCCCAATAACCCCAGCATCACTTGCTGAAAGTACTTCTGCTTTCCTGATGTCATCTGATAGGTCTCTTACTGCTGTTCTAAGGGCTCTTTCCGCGTCTAGGTTGTTGGCTTTAGCTGCTTGAACTATGGCTAGGAGTAATGCTCCTAGCTGTTCTTCATCTTCTAGTTGGATAGGTGATTCAACTTGCTTGTCTAGAAGGTTGATCTTTTGGGCTTTGCCTATGACTTTGCTGGCTAGAGCTAAGGCAGGTAGAGCAGGAGGAATGCCGTCCAACACAGATGCTCTTTCAGGCTTCTCTTTTTGTTTGTGGTTATCCCAGTTGAGCATCACATCATCACCAGTATTGGCTTTGTATTTCTCTAGTTCTTCAGGGGTACCAAATACGTGAGGGTGTCTTCCCTCCATCTTTTCTCTAGTGAACTTAGCAACATCTTCGATGTTGAAAGGTTGACCTAGAGAACCCGTTTGAGCTAGATCTGAGTGGAAGACAACTTGGTATAGAACATCACCTAGTTCTTCCAAGACATCTTCTCTGGTGCCTGACTCCAGAGCATCAATAAGCTCATAGGTTTCTTCAAGAAGGTATTGAACTAGAGACTCGTGGGTTTGTTCAGCATCCCAAGGACACCCACCTGGAGATCTAAGAGTGTTGGCTGTGTTGATTAGTTTTTCTAGTTCGCTCATGGTGCTAGTTTGCCAGAGCGTTCGGTCAAAGCGGAGCTAGAACTGATCCTGCTTGGTTTCTGAGCACTGTGAAAGTGACAACTAAGACAAATAGTGCGGCAATAAACAGATATAGCCACATTCTATTTTTCGAATACTTGCTGATTAGAAGGCCAACAAGCACTAGAACAGGTGAAATTAAGAGCAAGGCATTGTTATGGAAAGCAAGCTGCAGATCTCCACCTAGAAGCGCTCTTGCCGCTCTAGTGCTGCCACAGCCTGGGCAGAAGACCCCTGTTAGTGAATGGATTGGGCAACTTATTCTTAGGCCTACATAAGTCAAAGCTAGGTAAGAGGCTCCGGCTATGGCAAGAATGCCATACTGTTTCACCAAATGAGGCTTTATAACATTCACCTAACTCTCCTTCTCTGCTACAAGAATAACTAGTTCTAGCCAGTAGTGTCATACAGGAACAACCGTTCCATATCTTGAAAGGATACAAATGTCTACAACACCAACCCCTCCACAACGCGACTGGCTAACAACTGTGCTTCTAAGCTTCTTTGTTGGTGGACTTGGCGTTGACCGCTTCTACCTAGGTCAGACTGGTCTTGGAATTGCAAAGCTTCTAACCCTAGGTGGTTGTGGAATTTGGGCAATCATCGACTTCATCATGATCGTAATGAACAAGGTTCCAGATGCTCAGGGAAGACTTCCACTAAAGAAGTAATAACTTTCTCAAAGAAAAACTCCAAGCTCTTTATAGGCTTGGAGTTTTTCTTATTCTTGGACTGTGAATACTGAGGCTAGGAACACCCAAGCCCAGTCAATAAGTGCTCTATCGGCGAGGATCTCTCCCTGAGAGTCCTTAGGTGCTGAAACTGTTAGCTGTTTAGCTGATGCAAGGTACCTAAGCCCTGGATAGATATGGCTTAGTTGAATCTGTTTTGCTTCGGTAAGTTCAACTGGGTTCAGTCTGAACTGGTTTCCAATCATCATGACATCTTTGAGGTTCAGCCTGTTGCACTGCTGTCTTAGTTCTGTGACATCTAATAGGTTCTTGACTGACTGCGGAGCTTTTCCATATCTATCTTCTAGTTCTTGGAAGATTGCATCTAGTTGAGCTCTGGTTCCTAGCTCACCGCTTGCAGCGGAGAGCTTGTGATATGCCTCAAGTCTCAGCCTTTCTGAATCAACATATTCAATTGGAATATGAGCATCGATAGGAATCTCTAGTTTTAGTTCTGCTGGAGATTCATGCTTGATGCCTTTGAACTCATCTACTGCTTCACCAATCATTCGAAGGTAGAGATCAAAGCCCACTCCAGCAATATGTCCTGACTGCTCTCCCCCGAGTAGATTTCCTGCTCCACGAATCTCTAGATCCTTTAGTGCTACCTGCATACCTGAACCTAGTTCGTTGTTAGCAGCAATAGTTGAAAGTCTGTCTAGAGCAAAAGGAGATAGTGGCTTATCTGGTGAGTAGAGGAAGTAGGCATATGCTCGTTCTCTAGATCTTCCGACTCTTCCTCTAATCTGGTGAAGCTGAGACAAACCAAAGTTCTCTGACCTATCAACAATCAAAGTATTGGCATTAGGGATATCGATACCTGCTTCAATAATGGTTGTGGCAACCAGGACGTCATACTTTCTTTCCCAGAAATCGATAACGACCTGCTCTAGTTGACCTTCATTCATTTGACCGTGGGCAACAGCAATTCTTGCCTCAGGAACTAGCTCTGCTAGTTGGGAGGCAACCTTGTCTATCGAGTCAACTCGGTTATGGACGAAGAAGACCTGTCCTTCTCTAATGAGTTCTCTATGGATAGCAGCTGCTACCTGCTTCTCGTTATAAGGACCTATGTAGGTGAGGATTGGATGACGCTCTTCAGGAGGTGTAGCTAAGGTAGACATCTCTCTAATGCCTGTAATTGCCATCTCAAGTGTTCTAGGGATAGGTGTAGCAGACATAGACAGAACATCTACGTTGGTCTTCATGTCTTTGAGCTTCTCTTTGTGCTCAACACCAAAGCGTTGTTCTTCATCAATGATGATCAGTCCTAGATCTCTAAACTTCACACCACTAGAGAGCAACCTGTGAGTTCCAATAACAACATCAACTTCACCGGTTGCAAGAGCAGCAATTGTTTCCTTGGCTTCTTTAGCGCTCTGGAATCTAGACAGGGCTCTGACATTCACTGGGAATCCAGCAAATCTTTCAATGAAGGTTTCTACGTGCTGTCTAACCAGAAGAGTTGTTGGAACTAGAACAGCCACCTGCTTACCGTCTTGGACTGCCTTGAAGGCTGCTCTAATAGCAATCTCTGTCTTGCCATAACCAACATCTCCTGCAACAAGGCGATCCATCGGAACAGGTCGTTCCATGTCTCGCTTGATCTCTTCAACTGTGTTGAGTTGGTCAGGAGTTTCAACAAATGGGAAGCTATCTTCCATTTCTCTTTGCCAGGCAGTGTCAGGTAGGAAGGCATAGCCTTTGGCATTCATTCGTGCTGAGTAAAGCTTTACTAGGTCAATAGCGATCTTGCGAACAGCTTTTCTAGCATTGCCCTTGACCTTGGACCAGTCAGAGCCACCCATCTTAGAAAGCACTGGGGCTTCCCCACCAACATACCTAGTTAGGAAATCTAACTGATCTGTTGGCACATACAAAACATCTCCAGCTAGCCCTCGCTTAGAAGGTGCATACTCAATGGTCAAATACTCTCTGGTGTGTTTATTAGTGCCAACACCCATCTGTCTTTGCACCATCTCAACAAAGCGACCGATGCCGTGAATTTCATGAACAACATAGTCCCCGGCCTTTAGAGCAAGAGGGTCAACTGCTTGGCCTCGCTTTGCTGCAAGCTTTGGTCGCTTAGCTTGGTTATAGCCAGCACCTCGACCAAAGAAATCACTGTCGGTGAGAAGAATCAGTTTGGCGTCGCTTGATGCGAAGCCTTTTCTGATTGGAGCTTGAATCAAGATAACTTCAGTTACGTTGTGGTCAATGCTGCTTACCTGTTCAGGAAGTTCCTCAAATACTGATGCAGGCATCTTTGCTGCGTGCAGAAGTTCTGCAATACGTTCTGCTGTTCCATGACCAGGGGATGCAATAACTACCTGTTGACCATTAGCTAGTTGATCTGCGATGTAGTCAACAGGTTCAACATCTAAACCTTTGAAGTTAGGAATCTCTAGAAGGTTTAGTGAAATCTGCTGAGTTTCATCAGCGAGGAATGAAGAGATGCTAATTAGCTGTCTGCCATCAAGTCCTGTTGTGAAATCATGCATTGATTTGAAGCCACCGGCACTTAGATCAATAGGAGCTTTAGCTCCTTCTAATGCAGCATCCCAAGCTGCATGCAGGAATTCTTCATTGGTTTCAATTAGGTTTGCGGCCCTTGCCATTGCTTTCTCTGGTGAGAGTAGAACGACATAAGCATCTTCAGCTAGATAGTCAGATACCTGTCCAAGAGATTTAACAAGTGCTGGCGCAAGAGATTCCATTCCATCAACTGGAATACCCTGACCAATCTTGGCAAGCATGGTGGAAAGATTCGGGAACTCATGTTCCATCTCTCTAGCTCGAAGAGCAACATCAGGTGTAATGATGATTTCTCTAGCTGGGTAGATGGTTATGTCTTCAGGTCTGCCATCAAGAGATCTCTGGTCAGCCACGCTGAACTCTCTCATCTGCTCTAGTTCATCACCGAAGAATTCAAGTCTTATGGCATGAGATGAAGTAGTTGGGAAGATATCTAGAATTCCACCTCTAACCGCGAACTCTCCACGCTTAGTAACCATGTCTACTCTTTGGTAGGCAATCTCAACTAGCTTAAGAGTTAGTTCTGGAAGAAGATAATCTCCCCCAACTATCAAACTCAATGGTGGGTAGTCAGCTAATCCCAATACAACAGGTTGGAGAGCTGCTCTAATCGAAGCAACAACAAAGACTTGTTTGTTGCTCTTCTCTTTGTTTAGTTCATTGAGCCTGTGCAGGGTCTTTAGTCTCTTACCAACAGTCTCTGCTGAGGGTGAGAGTCTCTCGTGAGGAAGTGTCTCCCAGGAAGCGAACTCTAGGATTTCAGCATCTGGGTTTGTGGTGCTTAGGAACTCAACTAAGTCCTCAGCTTCTCTTCCGGAGCTAACAACGATGAGAGCCTGCTGTGATAACTTCTTTGATTTGCGAAGATCGGCTATTGAACTCAGTATCCAAGGCTGTGCTCCTGTTGGTGCAACTACCTCTAAACGCTTGTTTGATAGCCCTTTAGAGACCTGAACGAAAGGGTAGGCATCCGAAATTCGGGCAACAAGACGCGAGCACCCCTCAGAAACTTTTATCGCGTCCATGGGGATATTCTAAGTTATAGCTGTTTGTCCCACGACAGAACTAGTCAAGGCTCACCCAGATGCTCGTGAAGCCTGGTGGATTCAACTGTGCAACTGTTGCTTTAATTCTCGAATCTAACTCACCATTAGAATTCAAAACTTCACACTCGAATGACTGTCCTATAGTTCCAAAAAGATAAAGCGGGCAGGAGACAGAGTGGTCCCATCGAGAAGAAGAAGTAGACAAAATTTCCCTCATCAAAGTCTCCTCGGTCTGCTCTTGGTTAAAGAATGCTGTTCCCCAATACTTGAGGCCACATATATCGATAAAAGGGTAAAGCTTTCCGTTTTCCTTCACAAAAATAAACTTGCTCCGCTCAGTATGGTCTTGAGACCTCAGAGATGTGAATGAGGTTTCAATTTCCACCTCATAAAACTTTGCGTCATTTGCAACACTAGAAGTCGAATATTGTGCACATTCACCGGTCACTGTAGGGAAATAAGGTGATTCAACAATTGATAAGTTAGGGTCTTCTAAATCTGTCTTTATCCAATAGAAGGAAGCGTCCATCCAACCCTGGGCAAAAGCCCACTCCTCATAATTTTGAATTGATCCTGCTGGCATCGCGGACGCGATGTATTCGGCTAAGAATATCCCAGTCTTGGAATTAATCACTTTTAGAACATCAATGGCTTCACTCCGGACAATTGTTGTCTCAAGAGAATTACTGACTGCGTTGGCCAGAGGAATCACAAAAAGTACTGGGGAAAGAAAGTAAAAAGGAATAATTACTAGTCCTTTTGTAATAGCTTTGAAAAAACCTATGTCTAAGGCCTGTCTATTTTCTTCGGTTTTCGTTTTTATTGCCAAAAGTAAGGACTTGGGTGGTTTTTCTTCTTCCACTAACATGCTTGCCACAAGTTTTTCAAATTTATCTTTGGATTCTTTGGTCAGACGGAGGCCAAAGAAAATTGTGCAAGAAAGCAGGCCAGCGACTATCGCTAGAAAGGAGTTTCCAACTGTGAGCTGTATTACAAAAGTCGGAATTGTACTAAATACCAACGAAAGAGTACCAAGCCACAGGCGAGAAGGTCTAAAATCAGTGCCCGAGAAATAGTTAATAACGTCTTGACGCTGCTTAGCTTTTCTTTGACGTCTTTCTTCTTCTTCTCGAGCTTCTAGCCAACGCTTCTTTTCGGAGCGAGATAAGGTATCCCAGAAAATATTGAATTCTCTATCTTCTTCAATTGCAGAGATAATGTCCTGGGTATTTTCTCTCTGTAAATCCATCAACTCACGATGACGAAACTCTTTTTCCCAATCATTTGAAGCCATGAGACATCCGCTCTAATAGATATTCTTCTTCTAGAAAGTACATTCAATGATAGTGAATCGCATTTTGCAAGGTTTCCTACGCTAGTTGAACTTTCGTTGAGCCAGATCAAGGCCTTCTATCGCTATTGCTTCAACAATGTCAGCAGCTAACTCAAGGGTTGTTGGAAGTTCTTCTTTTTCAGTTGAGTTGAAGTCTCTCAGAACATAGTCAGCAGCATCCATGCGTCCTGGCGGTCTGCCAATACCCACTCTTACTCTGATGTAGTCATTACCAACAGCACTGATGATGTCTCTAAGACCGTTATGACCACCATGACCACCGGAGAACTTGATCTTCAATGTCTGGGCATCAATGTCTAGTTCATCGTGAATAACAATAAGGTTCTCTGGCTTTAGGTCATAGAACTTTAGAAGGTTGGCAACTGGTCCACCTGAGGTGTTCATGTAGCCAAGTGATTTGGCTAGAACTAGTTTTGGTGCATCAAAGCCAACACCTAGTTTGCCTTCGGCTACTAGAGCATGTGCTTTGTGTTGTTTGAATGTTGAATTGGTTCTTTTAGCAAGAACGTCTAAGACCATCTGACCGACGTTATGCCGGTTGTGAGAATAGTCGGGCCCGGGGTTACCGAGCCCGACTATTAGATAAGTCTTAGTAGAGATGACTACTCTGCCTTTGGAGCTTCAGCTGCAGCTGGTGCTGCTTCTGCTTCTTCAGATGCACCAGCACCGGTACCAACAACAGATGCAATTAGTACGTCATCTGCAAAGTCAAGCTTTGCTCCTGCTGGAAGAACGATGTCCTTGGCAACTACGTGGAATCCAAGACCTTCTTTGTTGAAGATAACTTCAACATACTCAGGGATTGTGGTTGCATCTACTTCTAGCTTCACTGTCTTGTGCTCTAGATCGATAACAGTTCCTGAGATTGACTCTCCAACAACGTGTACTGGAACTTCAACGTGAACTCTTTCACCCTTGACGATTTCAACAAGGTCAACGTGTTCGATTACCTGAGTAACAACATCCTTAGATGCACTCTTTACTAGAACAGTTTCCTTCTTGCCGTTTAGGTCTAGCTCGATGATTGCGTTCTTGTGACGAAGCACAAGTGCGATCTCGTGAGCAGGAAGAGTGATGTGACGTGGCTCTGAGCCGTGACCGTAGATAACTGCAGGAGTTCTGCCGGCTGCTCTTGACTTACGGGCTGATCCTTTACCAAAGCTGGTGCGGAATTCGCCTACTAATTTGTTTTCTGACATGAGTTATTCCATTTCATTTAGGTGTTCAACTCAAGCGTGTTACGCGAGGAACCCTGGCTTTTAGGCCTTGACCCCGTCGATTACGGTTACGATTTGTAACCCTCGCCGTTGTTTCGTTAGAAGTCTATTGGGCTTAGAGCCCTATTGGCAACCTCAGGATTTAGACGTGACCGTCAAACAGGCTGGTTACGCTGTCATCGTTGAAGACAGAGGAGATAGCCCTAGCAATTAAAGGAGCAATAGACAGAACTGTTAGCTTGTCGAAGTGCTTTGAAGGGTCAATAGGCAAGGTGTTGGTAACAATGACATTGTCAACATCTGCTCCAGAGAGTCTCTCAACCGCAGGATCGCTAAACACAGCGTGTGTGGAGGCAACAATGATTCGGCCTGCTCCGTTGTCTCTAAGCGCCTTGGCTGCTGCCACGATGGTGCCAGCGGTATCAATCATGTCGTCAACTAGAAGACAGATACGGCCCTCAACATCACCAACAAGTTCATTGACCTGAACTTGGTTTGGCTTATTTGGGTCACGTCTCTTATGGATGATAGCTAGTGGTGCTCCTAGGCGGTCTGCCCAGATGTCAGCAACACGAACTCGCCCTGAGTCAGGAGAAACAACAGTTAGGTTTTCTCCACCGAAGGTTTCCTTCACGTAGTCAGCAAGAAGTGGAAGAGCCCATAGGTGATCTACTGGTCCATCAAAGAAACCTTGAATCTGAGGTGAGTGTAGGTCAACAGACATTAGACGGTCTGCTCCTGCAGCTTTATAAAGGTCAGCAACCAGACGAGCAGAGATAGGCTCACGTCCCTTGTGCTTCTTGTCTTGTCTTGCATAAGGGAAGAACGGGGAAACAACTGTGATTCGCTTAGCGCTTGCTCTCTTTAGAGCATCAATCATGATCAACTGTTCCATCAGCTGGTCATTGATTGGAGCAGAGTGAGACTGAATAACGAAAGCATCAACGCCACGCACGCTCTCATCAAAACGAACGAAGATTTCACCGTTAGCAAAGTCATACGAGGTTGTAGGAACGATAGGCGTATCAAGCAAGGTAGCAATCTCTTGAGCCAGCTCTGGATGAGCTCGTCCAGTTGCTAAAAGTAAACGCTTTTCTCCGGTTGCTTTAGTTGGCATTTGCTTTTCTCGTTTCCTAGTTACTCGGTTGCTTTTTTAGCAGCATCTGCTGATGCTGTGTTTGGTCTTTTTGCTATTACCCACTCTGCAAGATTACGTTGTGGAGCAATGTTCATTGCAAGAGCACCAGAATCAACATCCTTACGGACTACTGTTCCTGCTGCTGTGTAGGCACCATCACCAATGGTGATAGGAGCTACGAAGACGTTGTGTGAACCAGATCTGACGTGAGAGCCAATAACAGTGTGGTGTTTAGACACCCCATCGTAGTTAGCGAAGATGGTTCCTGCTCCAATGTTGGTGTGCTCACCAATAGTTGCATCGCCAACATAACTAAGGTGAGGAATCTTTGAACCAGCACCGATAACAGCGTTCTTAGTTTCAACAAAGGTGCCGATCTTGCCACCAGCACCTAGGTGTGTACCTGGTCTTAGGTAGCTAAATGGTCCTACGGTTGCATCATCGTCAATTACAGAACCGGTTATTTGAGATTTTGTAATTGAAACATTTGAACCAACCTGCGTATCGGTAATGACTACCTCAGGACCAATTGTTGAACCCTTACCAATACTTGTAATTCCCTTTAGGTGAGTGCCTGGCAGTAATGTCACATCTTCAGCCAAGACAGCAGTGATGTCAATGAAAGTAGATTCAGGGTGAGTAATTGTTACTCCAGCCAGCATCCAGCCTTCACAGATTCTTCTGTTTAGTTCAGAACTAACCTGTTGCATCTGAACTCTGTTGTTTACTCCTGCTACCAACCAGTTGTCTACAACTTCGAGGGCATGAACTTGACTACCTGCTTTTAGGATTTCAACAGCAGCATCGGTAAGGTACTTCTCCCCTGAAGCATTATGAGATCCAACAGAACCTAGAGCCTGCTTTAGGTGTTTGAAATCAAATACATAGACCCCGGCGTTTACCTCAGTAATGGTTCGTTCTTCTTCAGTTGCATCTCGTTCTTCAACAATAGAAACGAAGGAATTAGATTCATCTCTAACGATTCGGCCATAACCGGTTGGGTCTGTAAAAGAAGCTGTAAGTAAGGTAGCCCCAGCACCTGTGTTTAGGTGAACCTCAATCATTGACTCAATAGTTTGAACGTCTAGAAGTGGAACATCCCCACTAGTTACAACTACTGCTCCTGAGAAATCTGCTGGTAGTGCTTCAAGTGCGCACTCAACTGCACGACCAGTGCCTGGAACATCATCCTGAAGAACAATGTGGGCATTTGGGTAGAAAGAGCTGATGTATTGCTCAAGCTTCTCTTTTTCATGCCTGATCACAGGAATGACTTTTTGAGCACCAAGGGCGGTGGCTGTTGCCAAGGCATGACCAAGCATTGGTAGCCCTGAGATCTCATGAAGAACTTTAGGAGTAGAAGAGCGCATCCTGGTGCCTTCACCAGCGGCTAGCACGATTACGGCTAAGTGCTGTTCGCTCATCTAACCTCCTATTTACGCTTTTGTTGCTGCTCCCCCAGGATTCGAACCTGGACCGAACACCTCCAAAGGGTGCCGTGCTGCCGTTACAC